>Ga0207646_10006286_pt1 | contig 12316 bp, 13 predicted proteins | sample KBSK5502metaG_FD_184343 | JGI IMG/M metagenome (GOLD analysis project Ga0207646, IMG submission 184343) | Corn, switchgrass and miscanthus rhizosphere microbial communities from Kellogg Biological Station, Michigan, USA - KBS K5-50-2 metaG... | ecosystem: Host-associated > Plants > Roots >...
GCCGGCAATCTCGCGGGCGTGCCCGCGATCTTCTTTCCCTGTGGCTTCGGGACCGACGGATTGCCCGTCGGCCTACAGCTCGTCGGACCGCCCTTTAGTGAGCCGCTCCTCGTCGCCCTCGCGTCCGCATATCAGCGCGAAACGGACCACCACACCAAACGCCCGCGGGACTGAACGTTCCGCGAGGGTCCGTCCTTGCCGGCGACGGTGGACGTTCTCGAGCCTTCACTACGCTGGGCAGATGGAACCGCGGCGGCTGAAAATGTCAGGGCGAGGCGTAGCGGGAATCGCTCTCGCTCTGGCGATGCTTGCGTGTAGCAGTCGTCTGAGCCCACCGACCGCCTCAACTGCAACAAGCGCCGTTCTCGTTGGCGTCAATCTCGATGACTTCTTGCGCTCGAATGGCGCGACCTTCGAGAGGCGCCAGGCAGAGCCCCCGCCGACGGTCTCGTCGGGGGTCGCTGCACGAAAGGCGGAGGCCGGGAGCGGGTCAGCTACCGCAGCATCGGAAGAGTACGGACTGCTGACGTGGGCCGAGTCGCGACTCGACAAGCGACCGGCATGGCTCGTCACGCTGCAGACGCAATCCCATTCAAATGTCGGGTATGTCTTTGTGGATGCCGCGGACGGGCGTGTTCTTTGGACCTTTGGGATGGGGCCCTAGTCCTCGATCAGGCTTCGCTCCTTCACGTCAGTTGGATCGCTAGGCCAGCTTCGCGGCGATCTCTGAAAGAGCGGCGATCTGATCGCGTTCGCTGCCATACGGCTGGAACATGATGTTCGCGTGGCCGATGCCCTTCTCGGCATAGGTCCGCAGTTTTGCGACGGCGTCGTCCGCCGTACCGAATAGAAGTCCGGGGCGCTGCTTCAGGATCCCGGCGCGGTCGGTCTTGGAGCGTGCGGCGAGCTGATCGAGTCGCTGCTCGGCCTCGGCGCGCGTCTTCCCGACGCACGCCAAAAGGAACGCGCTCCGGAGCAGAGTCTTCGGGTCACGCTTCTCGGCACGACAGGCTTGGTCGAGCTCGCGAAGCCGGTCGGGCAGATCGCCCGGCGCGGATGCGCTCACCGTGATGTTGAATGCGTGGCCGTATTTCGCCGCCGCGCGCATCACGCGCGGCTTGGATCCACCGATCCAAATCGGAAGGGGCTTCTGCATCGGCTTCGGCGAGCAGAGCGCGTTCTCGATGTGGTAATGCTTGCCCTGATATGTCGCACGCTCCTCCTTCCACATCCGCGTGCAGATCTCGAGCGTCTCGATCATCTGCGTCACGCGCGTCGGCGCGTCGGGGAACTCGTAGCCGTACGCCCGGTACTCGACGTCCTTCCAGCCGGCGCCCAGCCCGAAGTCGAGCCGTCCATTGCTGATCACGTCGACGCCCGCCGCGATCTTCGCGAGCAGTGCCGGATTCCGATACGACTGCGAGGTCACCATCGGCCCGATGCGAATGCGCTGGGTCCGCACCGCGAGCGCCGCCAGGAGCGTCCAGGCCTCGAGGCAGTCGGTCTTCACTGCCTTCGGGTCGAGAAACAGATGATCGGACACCCACAGCCGGGTGAAGCCGACGCGCTCGGCGTCGAGCGCGATCGCGAGGACGTCCTCGAACGTGAAGCCGAACTGTGGCTCGATTTGAACGCCGAGATCCATCCGCCGGACTCTAGCGGCGCGTCCGGCTCACCGCTCTGGCGGCGTGTCCTCTTCGGCCGTGAGCCGGAACATCATGTGCCGGCCCGTGACCGTGAGCGTTGCGAGCATGAACGCGGCGAACACTGCGATGCCGACGTTCGGGACCGGCCCTATGCCGACGACGAACGCGTTGAACGCGACCACCAGCACGAACCACACGAGGAACGCGAAGAGCGTCTCGCGCAGCTGGAACGTGATCGGCCGCCTCGGAACGCGCCGCTCGGGTCGCCGCTCCGGCGGAAGCGCGGCCTCGGCGTCACGGCGCCTGCGTCGGTCCGCGCGCATGACGCGCGTGACATAGCCCACGCAGATCACGAGGACGAGCGCTTCACCCAGGACGTTGGCGTACCGACCGAGCGCGATCGAGACCGGGATCAACAACAGCGCGAGGACCGCGACGATTGTTGCCAGCGTCGCGAGGAAGATCGTGAGGCCGCGGCGCGCGTTCATCGAGCAGAGAGCGCGCGGTCGAGGACCTCGACGAGGTGGAGGACCCCGATGTCAGCGCGGCCGCGCGATCGCAAACCTGCGGCGAGCTGGAGCATGCAGCCAGGATTCCCAGTGACGACGGCATCCGGCCGCGTGGCGAGTATCGCGTCGATCTTCGGCTCGAGAAGCCGGTCCGCGTACTCGGGCTGGGCCAGGTTGTAGTACCCGGCGCTCCCACAGCACACGTCGGCGCCGGCCATCTCCACGAGCTCGAGTCCGCGCACTTTCGAGAGGAGCGCGCGCGGTTCGGCGCGGATGCCCTGGGCGTGCGCGAGATGACAGGGGTCCTGATACGTGACCCGCATCGGGAGGTCGCCGAAGGTCTCGTCGCCGGCGATCGTCTTGATGTACTCGCTTACGTCGCGGACGCGCGACGCGAGAGCGGTCGCGCGATCGGCCCAGTTCGGCCGGTCTTCGAGGAGATGCGCGTAGCTCTTGAGATGCGCGCCGCACCCCGCGGCGTTCACGAGGATGACGTCGGCCTGGTCGAAAGCCGCGATGTTCAGTTTTGCGAGCCGCACCGCCTCGGCCTTGTCGCCGGCGTGCGCATGGAGCGCGCCGCAGCACGTCTGTCCCGGCGTATCGATGACTTCCACACCGAGATGCGCGAGCACGCGGGCGGTCGCCGTGTGCACATCGCCGTATGAGGCGCGCATGACGCACCCGAGGAGGAGTGCGACGGAGGACCGCGGCGATTCCACCGCGACCCGCCGGTAGGACGACCGGCCCGCCGGAGGCGCGAGCCCCTCGAGTCGGCGCAGGCGTGGTGAGAGGAACCGACGCGCGAGCTGGCGCAGCCCCGTCCGCTCGGAGATGAGAAGTAGTCCTGCCATCGCCCGGAGGACCCAGGGTCGCGAGACCGACCAGAGCAGCAGCTGACCCAGCGGCGGGATCCCGCGGGCCTGTGCAACCCCGGCGCGTGCCTCTTCGATGAGGCGACCGTAGGGGACCCCGGAGGGACACACCGCTTCACAGGCGCGGCACGCAAGGCAGCGGTCGAGGTGCAGCAGGGTGGCGTCGCTCGAGCGTGCATCGATGCGTCCGTCCGCGATCGCGCCCATGAGGTGGAGGCGCCCGCGCGGAGACTCCGTCTCCAAAAGCGTGATCCGATAGGTTGGGCAGGCCTCGAGACAGAGCCCGCAGTGGATGCAGCGCTCCAGGCCGGTCGTGTCGAAGACCGTCCTCACGCGGGCACCCGTCCCGGTGCGAGCACGCCGCGCGGGTCGAAGCGGTCCTTCAGCGCGCGCGCGATGCCGAGCGGGACTCGCGGTGCGCCCCAGGCGCCACCGGCATCGCGTTTGTACTCGGCGCTCGCCCGCTCCAGCACCGCGATCCCGCCGACCGCCTCGAGCGAGGTGCGGACTTTTCCGAAGGCCGCGCGGTCGATCGAGCGCAGGAGATACGCGGTCGAGTTCCCGGGGTAGATCACCGCGGGGTACCCGGCGAATTGAACAGCGGGCCGCGTCGCACCCGGCCACGCGACGCGCGCGGTCCATTTCGCTTCGAGCGGAAGCGCCGCGACCTGGTCCCAGATCTCGTTCGCGACGTCGCGGCACCTGGTCCGTTCGCGGACCTCACGTCCGAGCCGGCGAACGGCATTGGCTGGCCCAGTCAGCCGAACGAGCAGGGCGGCGTCCCCGCGAGCACCGATCGCGCCCACCGCCTCGCCCGTGACGATCGCGAGCCCATCGAGCGGAAGGCCGCTCGCATGGAGCTCACGAGCCGACTCGAGGGCCGCAGGCAAATCGACCTCCGCGACGAGCGAGACCGTCCGCTCGGGTATCGCGGTGAGCTTCAAGGTCAGCTCGACGATGGCGACGAGCGTGCCGAAGGTGCCACTCCAGAGGCGGGTGAGGTCGTAGCCCGTGACGTTCTTCACGACCTTGCCGCCTGTCCGCACCGGCGTTCCGTCCCCGAGCACGACCCGCCCGCCGATGACCCAGTCGCGCGGATGGAAATACCGGAGGCGTGATGGACCCCCGGCCGCGCTCGCGAGCGTGCCGCCGACCGTCGCGCGCGTCGGCAGACCCGGCTCGACCGGCCAGCGCTGCCCACGTGGAGTGAGCGCCACGGCCAATTCGGCGAGGGTGGTTCCGGCGCGGACCGTCGCGACGAGGTCGCCGGGCTGGTAGTCGACGATCCCGCGCACGGCGGACAGATCCAATGCGACGTCGTAGCGCGCCGGGGGGTCGCCGACTCCGAGGCGCGTCGCGCCCCCACTCACGACCATCGCCTCGCCTCGCTCGTTCGCGCCGCGGATGGCATCGATGACCTCGGCCTCGCTCGTCGCGCGGACGATGTTCCGCGGGGTCATGCCGTCGATGGCGTGCAGATCGGGACGGACCGCTAGACCCACATGCCCTCGGCGAGCGCGCGCTTCGTGCGCTCGGTCGGGATGTCCGCGCAGGCGTCGCCTCCCGGAAAGATCTTTCCTGGGTTCATTGTCCCGTCGGGATCGAACGCGTCGCGCGCCCGCCGCTGCGCGTCGAGATCCTCGGGACCGAATACCCAGAACATGAAATGGTTCTTCTCGAGGCCGATGCCGTGCTCGCCGGAGAGCGCGCCGCCCGCATCGATCGCGACCTTCAGGATCTCCGCGCTTGCTTCCATCACGCGGTCGATCGGCTGGGTGCGTGCGTCGAACAGCAGCACCGGATGCAAATTGCCGTCGCCGATGTGGAACATGTTCGCGATCACGTAGCCATAGCGATCGGCGATCGCGTTCACCTCGCGCAGGACGTCGGGCACTTTCGTGCGCGGGACGACCGCGTCGTGGAGGTAGTTATTCGGCCGTATGCGGGCGAGCGCCGCGTACCCGAGCTTGCGCGCCTTCCACAGCAGCTCGCGCTCGGCGACCGTTTCCGCGGATCGCACGTCGGTCGCGCCGTTCCTTCGCAGGATGCGGTCGATCGTGGTGGCCCAGTCCTCGGTCTCCTCGCGAAGGCCCTCGACCTCGACCAGCAACAGGGAGCCTGCGTCGACCGGCAGATGGACCTCGAACGCGGCATTCAGGGCACCGATGGTCACCCGATCGAGCATCTCCATCGCGGCTGGGACCACTCCGCTCGCGATGATCGCGCTCGCCGCGCGCGCCCCTTGCTCGATGTCTGCGAAGACCGCGACGAACGTGCGCACGTCTTCGGGAAGGGGGAGGAGCCGGAGCCAAACCTTGGTGATGATGCCAACCGTTCCCTCGCTGCCGACGATGAACGGGACACAGTCGTAGCCCGGCAGATCGCTGACCTCGCCGCCGAAGCGCATGGTCTCGCCAGTGGGCAGCACGAGCTCGACGCCGAGCACGTGATTGGTCATCGACCCGTAACGCAGTGCGTGTGGCCCGCCCGCATTCGTCGCGACGTTGCCGCCGATGGTCGAGATGCGCTGGCTCGCCGGATCGGGGGCGAAGAAGAGGCCGTGCTCGCGCGCGGCGACGCTTATCGCGAGGTTCGGAACGCCCGGCTCGACCACCGTGATCCGCGCGACGGGATCGATGGAGACGATCCGCCGGAGCCGCGATGTCGACACGACGATCGCGTCGGCGCACGCGATCGTGCCGCCGGAGAGGCCCGTGCCCGCGCCGCGCGGCACGATGCTCGCGCCGGCGTCGCGAGCGGCGCTCACGACTGCGGCGACCTCCTCGGCAGTTCCGGGTACGGCGACGGCGGTCGGCGGACGCCGATCGAACCCGGCGTCGTACTCCCACACCAGGAGATCCTCGGGTCGCCAAAACACGTTCTCCTCACCACATATCTCTTTGAGCCGAGCGACGAGCGCTGACGGCGCCGCGACGCGGGGTGACACGGGGGAGCGGGTTGCGCGCGAGCCGTTGGCCGGCCGCGTCACGGCGTCGTCGATCTGCACGCGGGAGGAGCGGACCGGCAGGCGAGCGCGCGGCCCCGACCCCGGGGCAGGACCCCGCGTCGCGGCGTCATGGGTTCAGGCGTGATCTTCGATCCAGGTGGCGCCGTCGTCCGAGTACTCCTTCTTCCAGATTGGAACGATCGATTTGAGTTCGTCGATCGCCGCGCGCGCCGCTGCGAATGCGGCGTCGCGGTGCGGAGCTGCCGCAGCCACCACGACTGCGATGTCGCCGATCGCAAGGTCGCCGACACGGTGGTGCATCGCGATCCGGAGGGGCCCGTGCTCGCGGACGAGACGGTCGGAGATCTCGCGCATCTTGGCCTCGGCCATCTCGGCGTACGCCTCGTACTCGAGATGGAGAATGCGCTTGCCTCGGCTCTTACTTCTGACCGTGCCCAGGAACACGACGACTCCGCCGAACGCGTCGTTGCGGACGAGCGCGAGCGCGTCATCGACGGAGAGCGGGGCGTCGCTGACGGCGATCGGCACCAGAGTGCGCGCGTCTCCGCCGGAGACCGGGGGTATCAGCGCAAGCTCGTCTCCCTCGGCGAGCGGCTCATCGAGCCCGACGTACTCGCGGTTGCGCGCGATGACAACCTGGCGTCCCTCGGCGATGAGCGGATGTTCGCTTGTGATGCGTCCGATGGCGTCGCGCACCGTCGCTCCCGGCGGCAGCTCCATGTCGAAGTGTCCCCGGCCCGCCGCCTCGCGATACGAAGCGAACAAACGAACGAGCACGCGCACGCTACGAGCCTAGCGGAGGTGCGAGAATCGCACGCTCAATGGACACGAGCGCGTTGGTCGCATTCGGCCTCACCCTGGCCCTCGTCCTGGCGAACGGGTTCTTCGTGGCCGCGGAGTACGCATTCGTCCGCATCAGGAAAACGCAGGTCGACGAGCTCGCCAAGCGGAGCGCTCGCGCTCGCCTCTCCGCGAGCATCGTCGGCAAGCTCGACCAATACATCTCCGCATCGCAGCTCGGTGTGACGCTTTGCTCCCTCGCGATCGGCTGGATCGGCGAGCCCGCAGTCGCCAGGCTTCTCCAGCCCATCTTCGGATGGTTGCCCGATCCGTTGCTCGAAGTGATCTCATTCGCCCTGGCCTTCGGCGTCATCACCTACCTGCACATCGTGGTCGGAGAGCTCGCGCCCAAGTACCTCGCGATCCAGCGAGCGCTCGCTTTGGCGCTCTGGTGCGCCTATCCGCTCGACCTGTTCTACCGCCTGATGTATCCGTTCATCGCGCTCGTGAATGGGAGCGCCAACGCGATCCTCCGAGTTGCCGGGATCCGCTCCAGCGACGACGTCAATGTCCACAGCGAGGAGGAGCTGAAGATGCTCGTCGCCGTCTCGACCCGGAAAGGCGTCCTCCAAGAGAGTGAGCGCGTGATCGTGGGTCGCGCCATGGAGTTCGCCGATCGAATCGTCCGGCAGGTGATGGTGCCGCGGACCGAGATCGTTGCGGTCTCGGACGACACCCCCGTCGCCGACATCCTGGTCACGGCTCGGCAGCATCGCTTCTCGCGCTTTCCCGTCTATCAGGAGGACCTCGACCACATCATCGGGATCGTTCACGTGAAGGATCTTGTTGGGGTGGACAAGGAGAACCGGACCCGTGCGCGCGACGTGATGCGAAAGGTCCCCGTGATGCCCGAGACCATGCGCCTCGACCAGGCCCTCGCAGAGTTCCGCCGCCAGCGCGTGCAGCTCGCGATCGTCCTCGACGAGTTCGGGGGGACCGCGGGCCTTGTGACCCTCGAGGACGTGATCGAGCAGCTGGTCGGCGAGGTCCACGACGAATTCGATCGCGAAGCGCCGGCCTTCAAGGAAGAAGGCCCGGGGACGTTCGTAGTCGATGGGCTGACGTCTCTCGACGCCCTGCGCGAGCGGCTCGGTGTCGAGCTGGCTGACGAGCCCTACGACACCGTCGGGGGGCTCGTGTTCGGTCGTCTTGGCCGCCTCGCGCAAGTTGGAGACACGATCGAGATCGAGGGCTACCGGTTCCAGGTCACCGCAGTCGATGGTCGCCGGGTCGCGCAGGTCCGAGTGGTGCGCGCCCGGCCGCCGAGAAAAGCCGCCTGATCAAGGCAAAATGTGACGGCAGAGTAACGGCCCGCTTGCTCGCCGCGGCTGGCATGAGGGGTGCTTATTGGTTGGGCATGATGGACCTTTTGACTGGTGACGCTGGACTCGCGATCTTCACAGCCGTCGGTATCGCGGTGACCGCTGTCTCGATCGTGCGCGACGCCAAAATGCAGAAGGCTCGTCTTGTGACGGTGACCGAGGAATCCCCTCGCGAGCTTGGCCGCGCCGCCTAACGCGGGAACAGTGACCGCACGAAGCTGACAACGTCCCCGATTCGCGCACCCCAAAACGCCTGCGCGCGGGGATCCATGAGCACGAAAACCCCCATTGCCGCGAGCGTGACCGCACCCGTCATCACGGCGAACCCGATCGCGCTGCTGCGGAAGCCAACCCGCATGCACCAACTCTAGGGTGCCGCCGCGCTAGGCGCGCGCCCCGCTGCGAAGTCGCGCCACGAGGTTGTCGAGGCGCGCTCGCGAGATCGTGAGGAACTTCGCCAGGTTCTGACGATCGGCTTCGGCGATGCTGCCGTGCCCGTCCTCGCCGATGGCCCGGGCGAGCTCCGACAGCGCCTCGTTCAGCTTGCGGGTCGCCGTGATGAGAGCGTCATCGCGGAGCGGCGGGATCTCCGGCGCAACGCGGTGCGCCTTCTCGCCGGGGTGAAGGATCCGCTCGACCTGATCGTGCAGTCGGAGGAGGGTGAGCTTTCCCCCGATGATCTGTTTCGCGAGCGATTGACGGCGCCGCTTGTTCTCGAGCTTCATGAGCTCGTATGCCGCGGACAGCGTGTCGTACCGCTGCGCGACCATGTCGCGAACGTCGTCCGGTGCTGACGCCAGCCGCAGGCGGTTCTCGACGTAGCCCTTGTCCTTGCTCAGCTTCGTCGCGAGATTGCGGATCGAGTACCCGAGCTCGTCGGTCATCTTCTTGTAGATGACGGCTTCGTCGAGCGGCGAGAGGTCCTCGCGCTGCAGGTTCTCGATGAGCGCAATCTCGAGCGCGGTCGAATCGTCGAACCGCTCGACGATGGCCGGGATCGTCTCTTTGCCCGCGAGCTTGGACGCGCGCCAGCGCCGCTCACCCGCGATGATCTCGTACTCGTCACCGGCGGGACGAACCAGGATCGGCTGCAGAACGCCGTGCTCGCGGATCGAAGCGGCGAGCTCGGCGAGGGTATCTTCATGCCACGTCATGCGCGGCTGCCCGGGATTGGGAATCACCTTCTCGAGCGGGATGTCGCGCACCGCGGTGGGCGTTCGCGCGGCGAGCAGGCTGATAATGCCGGGCTGTACGTCGGCCTCCTGCTGGAAGATTCGCTCGCCAGCGTCGCGGAAGGACTTTCTTGGACGATTACTTGTGAGCACCGATCACCTCCTTCGCCAGGTCCACGAAGCTCTTTGCCGCATCGCTGCGGGGCTCGTACACGGTGATCGGAACGCCTGCGGTGGGCGCTTCCCCGATCTTTACGGACTGTCGGATCACGGTCGCGAACACCTGGTGATCGCCGAGATCCTTTAGCGAGTCGAGCATGTCGCGCGCGAGGATGGTGCGGCTGTCGTAGAACGTCGGCAGCAGCCCATACACCTTGAGGTTCGGATTCAAACGCGTCTGCACTGTCTTGATGATCTTGAGAAGTGCTGCGACGCCCTTGAGTGCGTAGTACTGGGTCTGCACCGGGATGATCACGCCGGTTGCCGCGACCAGCGCGTTCAGCGTGAGCAAGCCGAGAGTGGGTGGGCAATCGATGAGGACGTAGTCGTACCGGTCGACGACATCGCGCGCGAGCTTGTCGCGCAGAGCCATCTCGCGGCCGATCGCGTTGAAGAGCTCCACCTCGGCGGCCGAGAGCTCGAGCGTCGCGGGGGCGACGTCGACCTTCTTCGTTTTTGTCGGTCGGATGATCGACCCGAGCGTCACGTTCGAGTCGATGAGGACGTCCGCGATGCTGCGCTCGACCGTGTTGAGGTCAATGCCGAGACCGACGGTCAGATTGGCCTGCGGATCAAGGTCGATGCAGAGGACTTCGTGACCGAGCGACGCGAGCGCGCCGCCGAGATTGATGGCGCACGTGGTTTTGCCGACGCCGCCTTTTTGGTTCGCGATCGCTATGACGTTACCCAACCGCGCTCTCCTCTTTGCGAACCCCCTTGCCCGGGCCCGCTTCGAGTTGCTGTGCTCCCCACAGCGCGCGGAAACGTACGCGCCACCAGCCCCGCACGGACTATAACGGCTTGAGCGTAATTTTTGTGATTAGGCGACCGACTCTCGTCAGGGTCGGGGCCGTCTCGCGCCGCGCGGCCGGCTTGGTCGATACTTCCGTTGTCCTGCGGGTCCGCGGGCGACGCTCGCGGGCCCGTCGTCGCCCCGCTGTGCGGGCGAGCGCGCACGCCAGCCTCCTGGGGCCCGTATCGCTTCGCTCACGGGCCCATCCTCGCTACGCTGCTTGAGCAAGCTCTCCCGCGCGTAGCTCGTCGGGCCCGTAGCTCAGTGGTAGAGCGGCGGACTCATAATCTGCTGGTCCCAGGTTCGATCCCTGGCGGGCCCACCAAAGTCTTCGGACACCGACATTCAGGCGCTGCGCCGCGGTCTCGGAGAGGATTCGACACGTTGGCGCGATAGGTAGGACTAACGTTGGCCCGATGTCGATCTATCGCATCGATCCTGAACCCTGGAAAGAGGACGGCATCGTGCTCCTGAAGCTGTCCGATCGGGCTCATGCCGAAACCATCATCACGGTGAGCGTCTTCAACGACCGCGCGCGCGCGAAAGGCTTGGCTCCTTGAGAGCTAGCGAGGCGGCCATCTCCGTCACGGTCCAGGACGTGGAGCGTGCGCGCCAGATCGTCGGCCCGGTGCTTCACCGGACCCCACTTCTGTCCAGCCGTTCTCTCTCAGAACGCATCGGCGCGGTCGCGTACCTCAAGGCCGAGAACCTCCAACGCACCGGCTCGTTCAAGCCCCGCGGCGCCGTCTACGCGATCTCCAAGCTCTCGAAGGAGCAGCGGGCCCGGGGCATCGTCACGATGAGCGCCGGCAATGCCGCACAGGCGATCGCATTCGCCGCTCGCACCGCACGCGTACCGGTGACCGTCGCGATGCCGCAGACCGCCCCCCAGTCAAAGGTCGACGCGACGCGGGGCTACGGCGGGGAGATCGTGTTCGCTCCCGATCTGACCAAGCTGATCGCGCTGGTCGGGGAGCTCAAGGATCGCTCCGGCGCCTACTTTCTTCACCCGTACGACGATGCCGCGATGGTCGCCGGCCACGGTACGTGCGCGCTGGAGGTTCTCGACGATCTCCCGGACGCGGACCTGTTCGTCGTCGGCGTCGGGGGCGGCGGCCTCATCGCGGGCATCGCGGTCGCCGTCGCGGCGAGGCGACCGGGCGCGCGGGTCATCGGGGTAGAACCCACCGGCGCCGCCGGGATGCGGCGCGCGCTCGACGCGGGCGAGCCGGTACGCCTCGACCGCATCGATACCATCGCCGACGGGCTCGCGGCGCCGGTGGCTGGGACGATCCCACTCGAGATCGTGCGGCGCCTCGTCGCGGACGTCGTCGTGATCGACGACGCTCTCATCGCCGAGGGAATGCGTTTCCTCGCCCAGCGGGCAAAGCTCGTCGCGGAGCCGGCCGGCGCCGCCGCGACCGGAGCGCTGCTCGCGGGCAAGATTCCGTTGCGGCGTGGCGAGCGAGTGGTCTCGATCGTGTCGGGAGGGAACGTCGACCTCGCGCGGATGGCGCAGATCTTCGGAGAGTGAGGCTCGTGCTCTACGCGGACGGCGCGGCGCGCGGGAACCCCGGTCCGGCCGGCGCCGGCGCCGTGCTCTATGACGAAAAGGGAAAGGTGGTGGCCGAGCTGGCCCGTCCGCTCGGCCGCGCGACGAACAACGTGGCCGAATACAGCGCGTTGATCCTGGGACTCGAGGAAGCTCGACGGCGGGGCGCAACGGCGATCGACGTGCGGATGGATTCCCTCCTCGTCGTCCAACAGATGCGCGGTCTGTGGCGCATCAAGCACCCCGCCCTCACTCCGCTCGCCCTACGGGCGGGCATGCTGCTCGCGTCCTTTCCGGAGCGCGAGATACGTCACGTTCCGCGCGAGGAGAACGCGGCCGCGGACGAGCTCTCGAATCGCGCGATCGACGAAGGCGAGATCACTGCGTGAGTCAGGACCCGCTGACCGCATTCGTATCGCGCAG
>Ga0207646_10006287_pt1 | contig 12316 bp, 9 predicted proteins | sample KBSK5502metaG_FD_184343 | JGI IMG/M metagenome (GOLD analysis project Ga0207646, IMG submission 184343) | Corn, switchgrass and miscanthus rhizosphere microbial communities from Kellogg Biological Station, Michigan, USA - KBS K5-50-2 metaG... | ecosystem: Host-associated > Plants > Roots >...
GGGGTAGGGAGGCGTCAGGTCAATCCGGCAGCGCCTGGCAGCCCCGGGGATCCGGGGCTCGCAGCAGGCGCGCCGAGGTGAGATCGGCGAACCATCCCTCATAATGTCCCGCCGCGCGCGACTCTGACCGGCGACCCACAACGACTCTGCAACACGCACCTGTCGCCTCGCTTGAGGTGCCCGGGCTCGGGCGCCCGAACGACTACCGTCCCCGCTTTCGCCACTCCCGCGCGTCCGGCCGCCTGACGGCCCGGCGCCGCGTGCGTGCGCAGCGAGGGCACGAGGAGCAAGACACAACCACATGACGCAACCGCCGCAAGCCCATTTGCCACGACCGGTTCACCACGAACCCCCCGCCCACGCGCCCAACGCGGCGCTGATGATCGACTTCGACAACGTGACGATGGGGATCCGCTCGGATCTCCAGTCTGAGCTGCGGCGCCTGCTGCAGTCGGACATCATCAAGGGGAAGGTGGCCGTACAGCGCGCCTACGCCGATTGGCGCCGCTATCCGCAATACATCGTCCCCCTGGCCGAGTCCTCGATCGACATGATCTGGGCGCCGGCGTACGGGTCGAACAAGAAGAACGCGACCGACATCCGACTCGCGGTGGACGCCCTCGAGCTCGTCTTCACGCGGCCCGAGATCGGCACGTTCATCCTGCTGTCGGGAGATTCGGATTTTTCCTCCCTCGTGCTGAAGCTCAAGGAGTACGGCAAGTACGTCATCGGCGTGGGGATCCGCGAGTCGTCGAGCGACCTGCTGATCCAGAACTGCGACGAATACTACTCCTACAACGAGCTGGCCGGCCTCACGAAAGAGAGCGACGTCACGCACGAGCGGCACGATCCCTGGGATCTGGTGATCGAGGCCGTGAAGCAGATGACCGCGCACAGCGACGTGATGCGGTCCGACCGCTTGAAGCAGGTCATGCAGGAGATCGATCCGGCGTTCAACGAGAAGGACCTGGGGTTCTCACGCTTCTCCAAGTTCGTGATCGAGGCTGCCCACAAGGGCCTCATCGCCCTCACCAAGCTCGATAACGGCCAGTACGAGATCGGGCTGGGCCCGGGCGTGCCCGGAGCGGCAGCGCAGCCCGCGGGCCTGGCGACCTTCGACCGACCACGCGAGCGCGGCGAAGGCCGGGGCCGCGGTCGTCGGGGTCGGGGGGGGCGTGACGAGCGCGAGGGGCGCGAAGAGCCTGTCGCGACGGACGAGCCTCCCGCCCTGCCGCCCGCCAGGGAAGAGCGCCGTAGCGCGTTTTCCCTGGACGGCGCGTTCGGCCTCATCAAGCAGGCCATCGGTCGGTTGGGCGGTGAGTCCCGCCCCGTGAGCGCGCAGGAGCTCGGCGAGGCGATGGCCGAGATCAAGGGGGACGAAGAGCCGGTCGAGCCGGCTCAGGTACAAAAGCTGCTGCGCCAGGCGCACGACCGGGAGCTGATCGACCTGGCGAAAGAGGACGACGGAGCGTACACCGTGAAATTGCGGGACGCGACGCCGTCTCCCGCCCCACCGGCCGAGCCCGCCGCCGTGACCGACTCCGACGAGGCGCTCGACCCCCCGATGCCCGACTCCTCGGCGCCGCCATCCATGCGGCCGGCGAACGTGCCCGTCGCCGGTGTTCCCTCACGCAGCGCCCGGTTCCGGCGGGGTTCGCGCGGGCCGCGCGTGGCGCCCCCCGAGATCCCCAAGATCGGGGTCGTCGAGATGGACCCGAATTTCAAGCCTCGGATCGAACTGGTGCCGCCCAAGCTCCCCCCGCCCCCGGCGGTACCGGAGCCGTTCGGCGGTGAGAGCGCGCCGGCTGGCGGGGGGGGCGCCGAGCGCGGAGCACGCAGCCGCGGCGGACGCGGTGGTCGTGGTGGTAGCGGCAGGGCCACCGGTCGCGACGAGCGCGCCGAGTCAGGCGAGCGGCCGGAGCGGGGAGAACGGGGAGAACGGGGAGAGCGAGGGGAGCGGGGCGGTCGGGGGCGCCGGGGTGGTCGCGGCCGCGGCGGCCGCGGTCGTGGCGCGGGCTCGGAAGCTCGGGCAGAGCGCGGGGATCGGCGCGACCGGGTCGAGCCCCGAGAGGCCTCGGAGTCGCGGACGCACACGGCCGAGTCCACTCCGCCTCCCGCGCCCAAGCCACCTCCCCGTGAGCCCGATGTGGATACCGGGGGCGCGGGCGGGGGGGAGTCGTTCTGGTCGAAAGTAAAGCGCGGGCTCACCGGCGGGACGTGAGAAGCGCTGCACTCCCGGCGTCGTTCTACGCGCGACCTACTCCCGAGGTCGCGCGTGGGCTTTTGGGACACGTCCTGCTGAGTGAGCTCGGAGGCCGCCGCACCGCCGGTCGGATCGTCGAGACCGAAGCCTACCTCGGCACCGATGATCCCGCGTCCCATGGCTATCGCGCCCGCCGCACGCGACGCAACGCCAGCCTGTTCGAGCGCCCGGGCACCGCGTACGTCTATTTCACCTACGGTATGCACTGGTGTCTGAACGCCGTGACGGAGCGCGCCGGGCATCCCGCCGCGGTCCTGATCCGGGCGCTCGAGCCCCTCGAGGGACTGCCGACGATGCGACGCCGGCGCGGGGGTCCGCGGATTGCCGATCGCGACCTCTGCTCCGGTCCCGCCAAGTTGTGCCAAGCGCTGGGCGTGACCGGTCGGCACGATGGTCTGGCGCTGACCCGCGGCCGCCTCCGCATCGTCCGAGAGCGATCACGACACCATTACACCATCACTGTGACACCGCGTATCGGCATCACCCGCGCCGCCGACTGGCCGCTGCGGTTCCTGATCGAGGACTCACCATGGGTCTCCCGCTAGGACTGCTGCTCGTGCTCCAACAGCCCATCATTCTGGACGGCCACATCGATACGCCGCAGCGCATGCTCGACCTGAAGACCGATATCAGCGCCCGGCTCAGTGACGGGCATATCGACGTCCCGCGGATGCGCGAGGGGGGGCTCACCGCCGCGTTCTTCTCGATTTGGGTGGACGCGCGCTACGCCCGGGGCACCGCCTTTCAGCGCGCCCTGGACCTGATCGGGGCCGTGCGCGCCCTTGCGGACACCAACCGCGATGTCGAGCTGGCCACCACGGCCGGTGAGGTTCGGGCGGCGGTCGCGCGTGGTCACATCGCCGCTCTCATGGGGGTCGAGGGTGGCCATGCGATCGAGAACTCGCTCGAGAAGCTCGACTCGCTGTACCGGCTCGGCGTGCGTTACATGACGCTGACCTGGAACAACGGAAATGACTGGGCGGGCTCATCTACCGACCGCGAGCGACACGGCGGGCTCACGTCGTTCGGGCGTCAGGTCGTGGGACGCATGAACCAGCTGGGAATGCTGGTGGATGTTTCACACGTGTCCGATGCGACGTTCCGGGATGTCCTGGCCACCACCACGAGACCGGTGATCGCGTCACACTCGTCGTGCCGGGCCCTGGCACACCACCCGCGCAACTTGAGCGATGAGCAGCTCCGGGCCATCGCACGGAACGGAGGTGTGGTGGGGATCAATTTCTATCCCGTGTTCCTGGACGAGCATTTTCGGAGCCAGTACGAAGAGATGCGTCGCCGGCTGAAGCCCCAGACCGACTCGATCCGGGCCCACTACCGCGACCATCCCGGTGAGTCGGCGTTCGAGGTGGACAAGTTCGTCGGCCAGCACGCCGAAAGCCTCGATGTCCCCACGATCGATCGCCTGATAGACCACATCGATCATGCGGTGCAGGTGATGGGGATCGATCACGTCGGGTTGGGCAGCGATTTCGACGGCATCAGCGTGCTGCCCCGACCCATGAAAGACGCGGCGTCGCTGCCCGAGCTCATGCGGGCCCTGGTGGGCCGCGGCTACTCGGACAGCGACGTCCGCAAAATCCTGGGCGAGAACTTCCTGCGGGTGCTTACTGCCGGTCCGTGACCCCCTCCTTGGAACTACCCAAGGAGTAGCGGACGCCGCCCTGGAAGGTGTGGGTGGTGCCTTGGATCAGGAAGTTGGCCGCCGCCGAAGTCAGGATGTAGTGGCCGTACAGCGCCAGCCGACCTTGCTTGATGTCGACCCCGCCCATCCACCAGAAAAAGGCCTTGGTCGCCGCCCGGTCGGCCTCGTCTTGGAGCTGGCCCAAGTCCGAGCCGGTACAACTCGCGCAGCTCACCTGGACATTCAACGCTTCCATGATGGCGAACCCACCGCCCGCGAACGGCTCCACTCGGAGCTGCGCTGGGAAGGCGAGCACACCGACCATGATGCGGCGCAAATTGTCGAACTGGACGTTGCCCGGCGTGACCGCCCCGCTGGGCTCGACGATGGTCACATGGCGGGGCGAGATGAAGAGTGATTGCTCGAACGACGCGTACAACGCCGTCCGCTTCCCCGTGATCAGCCAGTGCCCGCCGAACGTCGGCTCGAACGAGTAGCTGTCGAAGTTGGTGCGGAACACCAGGATGCCGGCTTCGCCGCCCCAGTACCACTTGTGCTGCCAATCGCTGGACCGCTGCTCATACGTGGGACCGCCGCGCGGCTTCGCTTCGGGGACCTTGCCGCCCGCCGCGAGGATCGAGTCACGCTTCGCCTTGGGGACCTCGGGGAAGGGGGATTCGCGATGGGTTGGTCCGAGGAAGAACGATAGTCCTGCTGTCCCGACAAGTTGACCGGCCCACTTGCTGGTCCCGGGAAACTGCGTGTTGGGCGCGAAATACGCCCGTGCTTCCAGGCGCAACGCTGCGCGGTCGGAGATGTAGATCCTGTCGCCAATCGCGCCGTGCGCGCCTGCGTCCCTGAAGCCCCCGCCGTTGCTGTTGAAATCCATGGCGGAGTAGCCACCCAGGATGTAGAAGCTCTTCTCGGAGCCGAAGTTGAGCACGAGGCTCCCGGAACCGAACCAGACTGGGAAGGCCGTCCCGGTTCCGCCACCCGTCGGGTGGGGCCGCATGTACAGTCCGTCCCCCTCGATCCCTAGCCAATCGGTGATCCAGAAGCCGAGCCGGCCCCCGCCTCCGATCTGGTTGTCGAGGAGGAAGGCGCGGTCGAACCGCGTGAAGCTTGCGAACCCACCGACCTCGAACTGGAAGCGGTGCTGGGCCTCGAGGGTGGCGGCCCCGCCCAGCAGCAGTACCGCGATGACCGTGACTACCCGCATGGGACGACTCCTCGATGGTCAAAAAGCGACCCCCAAAATAGGGAATTCGTCCGGAAAACGCGATAGCCCTTCGGTTTAAGCCTCTGACCCTTGAAAGTACTTGAAGGAGATACCGAAGAGATCCCGAAAAGCGAGGCTAAATGAGCCCTAGTGTGGTCCCTACGCGTCGGAAGGCCCCCAGGGCGAAATCGAGGTCGTCACGCGTGTGGGCTGCGGACAGCTGACACCGGATCCGGGCGTGTCCCTGTGGAACAACCGGGTACCCAAACCCCGTGACGAATACCCCCTCGTCCAGCAGAGCCTCGCTCATGCGGATCGCCTGCGCGGTCTCCCCTAGGATCACCGGTACGATGGGGGTTTCCCCGGGAAGGGGCTTGAACCCTAGGGCCAGGAGGCGCTCGCGGAAGTAGCGGGCGTTCTCGTGGAGCCGGGTTACGAGCTCAGGGCGGTGCTCGAGGTGGTGCACCGCCGCGAGCGCGCTGCCCGCCACGGTGGGAGGAAGGGCGTTCGAGAAGAGCTGCGGTCGGGATCGCTGCGTGAGATAGTCCGCGAGCGCCGTGGGGCCGGCCGTAAAGCCGCCTGCGGCGCCGCCCAGCGCTTTGCCCAGCGTGGACGTGATGATGTCCACCTGGCCCAGCATGCCGTAGTGCTCCGCGGTCCCCCGGCCCGAGCGGCCGAGCACGCCGGTGGCGTGCGAGTCGTCGATGGCGACCACCGCATCGTACTTCCGCGCCAGGGCCACGATGTCCGGCAGCCTGGCGATGTCGCCCTCCATGGAGAACACGCCATCCGTGAAGATCAACTTGAGGCGCGTGTGCTTCGCCGCGCGCAGCTTGTCCTCGAGGTCGGCCATGTCCGAGTGCCGGTACACCGCCGTCTGGCACTTCGTGATGGTCTTGGCGAGTCGGATCGCATCGATGATGGACGCGTGGTTGAGCTGGTCGGAAATCACGATGTCCTGCTCGCCCAGGAGGGTCGGGACCAGTCCCTCGTTCGCGTTCCAACAGCTCACGTATGTGAGTGACGACTCACATCCGACGAACCGGGCGAGCGCCTGCTCGAGCTCGCGGTGAATCGTGAAGGTGCCACAGATGAACCGCACCGAGCCGGTGCCGGCTCCGAACTCATCGAGGGCGCGCTTGCCGGCCGCGACCACTTCGGGCGCGTTGCACAGACCGAGATAGTTGTTGGAGGAGAGAATCACGACCTCTCCGCGTCCTTGCATCTTGGTGCGTGCGGCTTGGGGCGCTTCCAGGTAGTTCAGGTGCTTGTAGACCCCGTCCCGCTTGAACTCCTCGAGTTCAGCCTCGAGCCGGGCGGCGAAGCTCATGCGATCTCCAGGATGATCTTGCCCGCATCGCCCGCGCGGATGGCGGCGAGGGCCTCGTCGATCTTCGCGAGCGGGAACTGGTGTGTGATCACCGGCCGGGGATCGAGCAGCCCGGCGGTGAGGTAGCGGCGCATCTGGTGCCAGGTGTCGTACATCTTTCGGCCGATCACGCCGTACACGGTGATTCCCTTGAAGATGATCTCGCTGGCGAAGTCGATCGGCACCTCGCCCTTGGGAATGCCGAGCAGCTGGACCCGCCCCCCCAGGCGCACGGCGGCGAACGCCTGGTGCAAGGCCGACGGCACGCCCGACATCTCGCACACGACGTCGGCGCCTTCGCCGCCGGTTTCTTCCCGCACCCGGCGCACCACGTCATCCGTGGTGGCGTCGATCGTCACGTGCGCTCCCATGCGGCGGGCCAGCGCCAGCCGCTTCGCGTTCACGTCGGAAGCGATCACCTTGGCGGCCCCGGCGGCACGCGCGATGCCCACCGCGAAGCAGCCGATCGGCCCGCACCCCACCACGAAGACGGAGTTGCCCTGAACCTCGGCCGTTAGGACCGCGTGGAAGGCATTCCCCATGGGGTCCATGATGGCGCCGACCGTGGTCGGAACGCCGTCGAGTGGCAGGACGTTGGTGGCGGGCATGGCGATGTACTCGGCGAACGCCCCGTCGCGATCCACGCCGATGATGCGGGTGTTCTTGCAGATGTGGCTGTTCCCGGTACGGCACTGGAGGCAGTGTCCGCACACGATATGGCCCTCGGCCGTCACCAACTGGCCCGGCCGAAGCTCGGAGACGCCATCGCCCGCCGCCACGATCTCGCCGGCGAATTCGTGACCCACTACCAGCGGCGGCTTGATGCGGCCCTGGGCCCAGGCGTCCCAGTCGGCGATGTGGACGTCCGTGCCGCACACGCCGGCGTGCCGCACGGCGATGAGCACCTCGCCGGGGCCGGCGGACGGCTTCGGCACCGTCGCGACTTTCAGGCCGGGGACACGCTGCTCTTTGACGATGGCTTTCATGAAGACTCGGGATGCGGGATGCGAGATGCGGGATGCGTTAGAAAATGGATCGCGTAAACCCGCCGTCCACCTGTAACACGGCGCCGGTAATATAGCTGGCCCGCTCGGACGCGAGGAACGCGACCGCCGCGGCGAGCTCGTCGGTGCGACCCATGCGGCCGAGGGGAATGCCCGCGACCATGTCGCGCATGACCTCTTGCGACGCCCGCGATTCGCGCTTCGCGCGGCTCTCCGTGAGCTCCGTGATGCGCTCCGTCGCGATGAAGCCGGGACACACGACGTTGACGGTGATCCCCTCGGCGGCGACCTCGTCGGCCAGTGCCTTCGCGAACCCCAGGACGCCGGCGCGCGCGGTGGTGGAGAGGATGAGGCCCGGAAGGGGTTGTTTGGCGGCGACCGACGCGAGACAGATAATGCGGCCCCACTCGAGCTTCCGCATGATGGGGACTGCGGCGCGAGCGAGATGAATCGTAGACAGGAGGTTCAGCTCCACGGCGCGGTGAAACGCTTCGGCCGGCTGTTGCGTGAACGGTGCCGCGGGCGGACCGCTCGCGTTGCAGAACAGCACGTCGAGACGGCCCATCTGGTGGTGCACCCGCTCCACGAGGCCTTCGGCCTGCGCCGGGTCCCCCACGTCGGCCACGAACGGCATCACCGCCTGGGCTGACTCGGAGGAGAGCTGCTGCGCCGCTTGTTCCACGGAGTCCTCGTGGCGGCCGTTGATGGCCACGCGGGCGCCCTCTTGTGCAAGCGCCTTCGCCACGGCGCGCCCCAGCCCCTTGGTGCTGCCGCATACCAGCGCGACGCGGCCCGCAAGACCCAGATCCATGGGCGGGAATTTAGGGACGGGGAGGTACCCTGGTTAGAAGTAGGGGCGCAGCATGCTGCGCCCCTACCTTTCGGTCAGTCCGCGACGGCGACGTGCGCCGCCTCGAGCCGCACCGCGCAGCACTTCAGCTCCGCCATTTTCGCGTACGGATCGAGCACCGGATTGGTCAGCAGGTTGGCGGCCGCCTCGCGGAAGTGGAACGGCACGAACACCTGGCCCCGTGCCACGCGCTCGGAAATCCGGCACGAGCTCACCATCGTGTTGCGGCGCGAAGTCAACCGCACGAGGTCGCCGTCCTCGAGCCCGAGCTCCCGAGCGTCGTCGGGGTGGATCTCGACTGTCGGCGTGGGCTCCCGCTGGTCGAGGCCCGAGGCGCGCCGGGTCATGGTGCCCGTGTGCCAGTGATACAGCTGCCGCCCCGTGTTCATCACGAACGGATACGCCTCGTCAGGGAGCTCGACGGGCGGCGCGTACTCGACGGGAACGAACCTGCCCTTTCCATCCGCGGTCGGAAACCGGTCGTCGAAGAGGAACGAGGTCCCGGTGGAGTCGTTCGTCGGTACCGGGTACTGCAGTCCCGCCCCTTCGAGCCGCTGGTAGGTCACGCCCCGCCACGACGGAGTCACCTGCGCGATTTCTCGCATCACGGCTTCAGCCGTCGCGAAGCGCGTCGTGAGGCCCAGGCGGTTCGACAGGTCGATCAGGATCTCGAGGTCGCCGCGCGCCTCCCCCGGGGTGGCCGCCGCCTTGTGGGCGAGCTGAATGCGACGCTCCGTGTTCACGAACGTGCCGGTCTTTTCGGCGAAACTCGCGCCGGGCAGGACCACGTCGGCGTAGCGGGCGGTCTCCGTCAGGAACAGGTCGTGCACCGCGAGGAACTCGAGCTCCTGGAACCAATGCTCGGCGTGTGCGACGTCCGGGTCTGAGATGACCGGGTTCTCGCCCATGATGTACATGCCGCGGACCCCGCTCTCCGGCTTCACGATCTCGGTCACCATGAGTCCCTCCGTCAGCGAGAGGGACTCCGCCGGAACGCCCCATGCCGCGGCGTACTCCGCGCGGTTCTTCGGGTCCTTGACCGGTCGGTAGTCGGTGTACACGAAGGGAATCGCGCCCACGTCGGAAGCACCCTGCACGTTGTTCTGCCCCCGCACGGGCATCATCGCGGCACCCCAGCGCCCGATCATCCCGCAAGCAAGCATCAGATTCAGGAGCGACGTGACGAGATCGGTCCCGTTGGCGTGCTGCGTGAGCCCCATCGCCCACAGCGTGCTGGTGCGCGGCCCTTTGGCGTAGATCTCGGCGGCCCAGCGGATCCGCTCCGCGGGGACGCCGGTGATCTTCGCGGCCACGTCAGGCGTCATCGCCTTGACCGACTCCCGCACCCTCTCGAAGTCGTGCATCCGCCCGGCGACGAACTGCTTGTCCTCGAGTCCCCGCGTCACGACGTGATGCAGCATGGCGTTGAAGAGCGCCACGTCGGTACCCGGCTGCATCTGCAGGTGGATGTCCGCCCGGCCCGCGAGCTCGGTCTTGCGCGGGTCGGCCACGATGAGCGTCGCGCCACGTTCGTGGGCCCGCTTGATGGCAGCGCCGAACACCGGGTGCGACTCGGTGGTGTTCGCGCCGGCGATGAAGATGACGTCGGCGGCGTGCTCCACCTCGCGCATCGAGCCCGAGGCGGCCGAGGTATTGAGCGCGCGCTGCATCGCCGCGACCGACGTCGAATGGCACAGACGCGTGCAATGATCGATGTTGTTGGTGCCGAGCGCGGCCCGGAACATCCGCATCATGAGGTAGTTCTCCTCGTTCGAGCACTTGGCTGAGGAGAAGCATGCCAGGGAGGCGGGGCCGCGCTCGCGTTTCAGGCGCAACAGCTCCTGCGCCGTGAGCTCGAGGGCCTCGTCCCACGTGGCCTCGCGGAACGGCTCGTACCAGGACGGCGGAGTCGCGACCCGGTCCCGAATGTCCAGGTCCACGCGCTCCAGCAGCGGCAGGTCGCGCACCGCCTTTCCCACCGAGCGCGGCGGGCCCGCCGGCTTCGCGTTCTGGCCCTCCCCCTCGATGGTCTGCCACGGCCCGCCCCGGCGATTCGCACCGGTGCGGCCGCGCCAGACCCAGCGGCCCTGCTCCTTCTCCCAGCCCCTGCGGATCAGCGGCTTCGTGAGGCGATCGTGGTGCTGGGGAAAGTCGTACCCGAACCGGCCCTTCACGCAGGTCGAGCCCTGATTGGGCGTGTCGAGCTCGATGTCGGGAGAGGTGACGCGCATGACCTTGTCGCCCACGACGTGCAGATCCACCTGGCACCCGACGCCGCAGTAGGGGCAGACCGAGCGGACCGTCTTGTCCGGGTGAAGGATCTTCGCGGGCGCGAACCGCTCGCGCGGCATCACCTCGAAGATCGCGCCCGTGGGGCAGACCCGCACACACTCGCCGCACCACGTGCAGCCCGCCTTGTCCGGGTCGCCGTCCGCGCCCACGATGATCTCGGTGTGCTCACCTCGTTGGCCCACGTCCAGCACGCCGACCACCTGGATGTCCTCGCACGCCCGTACGCAGCGCGTGCACAGGATGCAGGTGCTCATGTCGTGCTGGATCATCGGGTCGCCGGGCCGCTCGTCGCCATGGCGCAGCACGAGGTCGCGCTCCCCGACAGGAGTGGGACGGACCCCGTAGCGCACCACGTACTCCTCGAACTCGTTGCGGGGCTGGGCCCGGCCACCGTTTCTCAAATGCTCGCCCGGATAGCGCTCGAGCAGCAGCCGCAGCACGCCCTTGCGGTTTTCGACCGCCGCATGGGACTCGGTCTGCACCACCATCCCGTCCGCCACCTTGGTGGCGCACGCCGGGAGCAGCTTTGCCTGCCCCGCCACCGACACCAGGCAGATGCGGCAATTCCCGACTACGGGCAGCTTGGGATACCAGCACAGGGTGGGAATGTCCAGGATCCCCGCGGCGCGGGCCGCTTCGAGGATCGTTTGTTCGGGATCGGCAGTGACGGAGCGGCCGTTGATCGTGAGGGTCGCCATGACCCTTGAAGATTAGACCCGGCGGGGGCTGATCTGCCAGGGGGATACGTGCTGAAATACGAAGGGCCGGCTCTGGGCCGGCCCCGCTCGTGCTTTAGTCGATGTGCTCGGGCAGATGGCGATGCGTGTGATCGCCCGCCCCGCCCTCGGCCTCGTCGGTGAACCAGCAATAAGCCCAGATCCTTGCCGGGCGCAGCATCTTCCGGCCGGCCCGCAGAATGATACCGATTGGCTCGTCGTCGTCGAGAACTAATGGCAGGCTGGTCATCAAGAACCGTCGCCAGTTATAGGACGCTACGTTGTAAGTGCAACAATTCTGCCAGCCGCGTCCCCTTACAACGTAGCGTCTTACAACGTGTTACCGGAGCGGGGTGGGGACCGGGGGTCAGTCCGACACGTTCAGCGCCGTGTCCAGCTGACGCTCGGGCTTCGTTGCCGTGAAGCCGGCGCTCGCTTTGCCGCGGCGGCGGCGCACGATCTCCCAACCACCGTACTGGGCCTGTAGCGCTTCCGGCGCGAGCGGGATCACCTCACTTGCCGTGGGGCTGGGGAGGATCACGTGCACGCCGCCGGGGCGGGTGCGAACCTGCAGCTCGGCGAGCAGCGCGTGTCGGTCGCGCGCACGCGCCGCCGCGAGGGCGGCGGGATCGACGATTACCAGGCTCGGCGCCACGTCCGGGAACCAGCTGCCGAACGTGACGACCAGCGCCTGGAACCGGCCGGCGAGCTGTTCGGTGACGGCCCGGCTCTCCGCCCCTTCCACGGCCCCGAGGTCGTGATCCACGAGGAAGACCTCGGCGTCGTGCGCCGCAATGAACAGGGCGGCCGGGAGCGCGGCAGCGCCGACCACGACGGCCAGGTCACCGGGCTCGAGGCGGCGCACCGCGCTCACGAGCGGGCCATCCGGTTCGAGGCCCCAGTGCGTCGGGGCGCGCTGCGCGGCGCGCAGTGCGCGGTGCTTCTGGCGCCAGCGAGGGAA
>Ga0207646_10006288_pt1 | contig 12314 bp, 9 predicted proteins | sample KBSK5502metaG_FD_184343 | JGI IMG/M metagenome (GOLD analysis project Ga0207646, IMG submission 184343) | Corn, switchgrass and miscanthus rhizosphere microbial communities from Kellogg Biological Station, Michigan, USA - KBS K5-50-2 metaG... | ecosystem: Host-associated > Plants > Roots >...
CCCGTCGGGACAAAGGAGTACTTCGACGAGGTCGAAGCTCGAAAGTACTTCGTCGAGCCCCATATCCCCGCTTTCGCGGAGTTCGCGAGGTGGAAGGGCAAGAAGGTGCTCGAGATCGGGTGCGGACTGGGGACCGACTCGATCAACTTCGCCCGCGCCGGGGCCGAGCTCACCGCGGTCGACATCTCGGACGAGAGCCTGGGCCTGTGCAAGCAGCGCTTTGACGTCTTCGGCCTGAAGGCGAAGTTCTACCGCGGAGACGCTGAGCAGCTCAGCACGTTCGTCCCTGTCGAAACGTACGACCTCATCTACTCCTTCGGGGTCATCCACCACACCCCTCACCCCGAAAAGGTCCTCGAGGAGCTCAAGCAGTACTGCGGCCCGCAAACCGAGCTGCGCCTGATGCTCTATTCGAAGTGGTCATGGAAGGTGCTCTGGATCGTCGCCGGCTACGGCAAGGGCGCGTTCTGGCGCCGGGACGAGCTGGTGCGCACATACTCGGAGGCGCAGACGGGGAGCCCGGTGACCTTCTTCTACTCGCCGAGCGACGTCCGGAAGCTCATGAGCGACTATGACGTCTTCAGCATCACGAAGGACCACATCTTTCCGTACCAGATCGACAAGTACGTCAAGTACGAGTACCAGTGGGTCTGGTACTTCCGGTGGCTTCCGACGCCGTGGTTTCGCTGGTTGGAGCGCAGGCTTGGATGGCACACGATGATCAAGGCCCGGCCGAGGATGGTGGCGCCGGCACGGTGACCCCGGTGGCCAGCCAGGGCCGGCTGCTGGCCAGGAATACCGCTCTCAACCTGATCGGCCAGGTGCTGCCCGCCGTGGCGGCCATCGTGTTCTTGCCGTACACGCTCCACGGACTGGGGGTGGCCCGCTTCGGCATCCTGTCGCTGGCCTGGACGCTGCTGGGCTACCTCAGCCTCTTCGACCTCGGGCTGGGTCGGGCAACGATTCGTTTCGTGTCCGACGCGCTCGGCCGGCACCAGCGGGAAATCATCCCCTCGGTGGTGTGGACGTCCATCGCGACGCAGCTGGTCTCAGGCTTGATCGGGTCCGTCGCCCTGATCGTGGCGACGCCCTACCTGGTTCCCGCTGTGATCAAGGTGCCCGCGCCGCTGGTCGGCGAGGCTCGCGCCGTGCTGGTGCTCCTGGGGCTCGCATTGCCTGTGCTGATCGTCAGCAGCGCCGCCAAGGGCGTTCTCGAAGCTCACCAGCGCTTCGACCTCGTCAACGTCGTGAGGAGCGTTTCCGGAACCCTCATATTCGCGATTCCAGCTGCCGGCATATTCGCGGGGTTCGGCCTCGCCGTGATCATGGCGGCCATCGACGGGGAACTTCTCCTTATGTTCGGAGTGTATCTGGCCCTTGGGCTCCGCCTCGCACCTGAGCTCCGAAGATATCCACGCATCGATAGGAGGATGGTTCGGCGACTGCTGTCTTTCGGAGGCTGGGTGAGCGTCTCCAGCCTTATCGTCCCAGTGATTGTTTACGCAGACCGATTGCTTCTGAGCATCGTTGCATCAGTGACAGCGCTCGCTTATTACACCGTTCCATACGAACTCGTTTCTCGCCTGCAGGTGGTCCCGTGGAGCTTTGGAACCGCACTCTTTCCCGCACTGAGTGCTCGAGCCTCATCGTCATCCGAAGAGTTTGCAATTCTCTATTCACGGTCGCTGAAGTTCTTGCTGTTGGTGATGAGTCCATTGAGCCTCGCAGCCATTGTTGGCGCCCATCCCATTCTCCAATTGTGGTTGGGCGCCAGTTTTGCCGCACGCAGCTCACAGGTCATGCAACTGCTGGCCGTGGGAATGTTGCTCAACGGGCTGTCGCAGATACCGGCCCTGCTCATTGATGCGGTCGGCAGACCTGACCTGAGGGCTAAGACTTTCATTTCATATACACCCATCTACCTGGCAGCAGTGTGGGCGCTGATAGCGAACTTCGGGATACTTGGAGCCGCGGCCGGATGGACGCTTCGGAGTCTGCTCGAGCTGTGCGTATTCTTCATCGTGGCTTGGCGCCTGCGAGATCTCGGGCCCCGACTCATGGTGCAAAATCGAACCGTGGCTGCGTTGGCGACGTTAGGCGTTTTCGCGGCGGCGGGGTATGCGGTCGCGGCAATGACCCGCAGCAGCGTGGCGCTGGGCTTAGCGGTATGCGTGGCATTCGTTTCGGTTTACCTGGTGGTCATCGCCGCCGGTCTTCTAACCCGCGCCGAGCGAACACAGTTGTTGTCGATGTTTGGCGATTTCGTCGCTCGCCGGAGGGCAGCCCAGCTGAGCGGGTCATGAAAGCGGCGTTTGATGAACCCGCGGCGATCGATATCAATGAGGCGAGGGGACATACCCTGACCAGCCTGTTGCTTGAAATGAAGAGTGACGTCGCAATCACCAGTGGACTTGATGCGGGATGCGGCTTCGGCTATTTCGCAAACCTCCTGTGCCAGGAAGGCCTTGATGTTTCCGGATTCGACGGCCGCCCAGAAAACGTCGCCGAGGCAGCGCGCCGCTATCCAAAGGTCAAGTTCGCTGTCCGGAACGTGGAAGACCCCCGCCTCGTAGATCTTGGAAGGTTTGACTTCGTGTCGTGCTTCGGCCTCCTGTACCACCTCGAAAACCCCATGCTGGCAATCCGCAACATCGCTGCGCTAACGGCCAAGGTGCTCGTGATGGAAAGCGTTATCGTGCCCAGCGACATGCCCATGGCGAGGCTTTACGAAGAGGACACGGATGTCGATCAAGGCCTGACCTATGTCGCGCTGATCCCGAGCGAATCATTTTTTGTCAAGGCGCTTTATCTCGCCGGAATGAACCACGTCTATAGAGCGCTGCCACTCCCTGATCACCCTGACTTTCGGTTTCACGCAGCTAAGAAAAGACGTCGGACCCTACTTGTTGCGTCGCGCGCGCCGATAAGGGCTTCCCTGGAGCGCATAGCGGAGCCTCCAACGAGGCAACACCTGTGGGATGTGCTACCCGGACTTGAGTCCCGTGGGCTACGCGCCGCGCTGCGTGCCGTCCGCGATCTTCGAAGGCGTAGTTGATCACGGCTGGGGGTTGGCTCGGTCCATCCAAACGCTTCGCCGAGAAACTCTGGTATGCGCGAAGCCGCCATCGACTGCTGGATATTCCGATCCCGTGTCGGTTGCCATATGGGGGATGGTTTCTGGCTCACGGCGACGCCATCGGCGCCCGGGTGGCAGGCTACCGCTTTTCCCGCTCGCCGTACGAAGAGGGTCAATGGCGCCTGGTGGCGCGCTGCCTACCGCCCGGAGGCACATTCGTCGACGTTGGCGCAAACCAAGGCTTCTACACGATCCTGGCCAGCAGGCGTGTTGGTGCATCAGGCATCGTCTATGCTTTCGAGCCCGCTCCGACCGAGGCGCGGAAGTTGCGCGCGAATTTGAGAATCAATCGGTGTCGGAACGTCATCGTTGAGCAGGCGGCACTCGGTGCCGCTTCTGGCAAGGCTGAGTTCTTCATGTACCTCAGACATCAAGGGTCATGGAGCGGACTGCGGAAGGCCGCCGAAGACGTCGATGTCGCCGCACGAGTCATCGAAGTGGCCATCACGAGCCTCGACGAGTACTTCGCGGAGCCTCCCCTCGAACGTCTCGACGTCATGAAGATCGACGTTGAAGGAGGCGAGTTGAATGTGCTCAGGGGAGCCGCTCGCACGATCCAGTCGATGCGGCCGATCATCCTCTGCGAAGTTGAATCCCGCCGCACCGGCCAGTGGGGCTACGACGCGAGCGCCATCATCACGGAACTCGAGGCGATGGACTATCGATGGTGCTCGGTTGCCCGCGACGGTCGGCTCCATGGACCGGCCACGCTTACCAACGGTTGGCAGAACCTGGCGGCGATCCCGGCGGAGAAGCTGGGAGAGCTGGCGGTCGCCAAGGCGGACGATTGAGTCCAGTGACGGCGTTCGCCAAGCGTTTTACGGACATCGCGGTCGCCTCGATCCTGCTGGTGATCACCTCGCCGGCGCTGTGTGTTGCGGCCCTCGTGGTCCGGATCGATTCTCGGGGTCCTGCCTTCTACAGGGGGATTCGGGCGGGTCGCGGTGGCGGGTTGTTCCATATCTACAAGCTTCGAACGATGGCGTCCGGTTCCGAGGCAGCGGGCCCTGCCATCACTGCTGGTGACGATGTCCGAATCACGAGGGTGGGCCGGGTGCTGCGTCGGATCAAGCTCGATGAACTGCCCCAGCTGGTCAATGTGTTGAAGGGGGAGATGAGCCTCGTCGGCCCGCGTCCCGAGCACCCCGACTACGTCCGCTTGTACGACGAGCGCCAGCGCAAGGTGCTTTCCGTCCGTCCTGGGATCACCAGCGCAGCGTCAGTCCGCTTCCACGATGAGGAGGAGCTGCTCCGGGGCGCCGATGTGGACACGGAATACGTGGGCCGAATCCTGCCGGCCAAGCTCGACATCGATCTGAGCTACGTAGACCATCCAAGTCTCGCGGCCGACTTGCGAATCCTGTTGCAGACCGCCTGGTTGGTGGTCGCCAGGTTGAAGCCGCGCTCGCGAATCGCCGCGACACCACGGACATGAAGCCGACCGCGGACAGGCCGCTCGATTCTCGGGGTCGTATCGAGATCACGAACGCGGTGCAGGCCTGAACTACGTCGTGACCTTCTTCGTGTAGTTCTCAGCGCAGCGCGGCGCGCGCGACCTCGCGAACCGCTTCGATGACATCCGCCACGTCCTGATCTGACATCCTCGGGCTGAGCGGCAGCGAGACCAGCCGCTCGAACTGGGAGTTCGCGACCGGGAAGTCGTCTGGCTTGTAGCCATAACGCTCCCGGTAGTACGTCATGAGGTGCACTGGGATGAAGTGGACGCTGGTCCCAATGTTGAGCTTGGCGAGCCGCTCGATGAATTCGGCGCGTCCGATCCTCAACCGGTCGAGGTGGAGGCGGATCGCGTAGATGTGCCACGCCGGCTCCACGTCAGGACGTGGGCGCGGCAGCTCCATGGCGTCGAGCTCGGCCAGCGCCTCGTCATAGCAGGAGACGATCTGACGCCGGCGCGCCTGCATCGCCTCGAGCCGGCGAAGCTGGTGGATGCCGATCGCGGCCTGGATGTCGGTCATGTTGTACTTGAACCCAGGGACGAGGACGTCGTACCGCCAGGAACCACCCGACTCGTAACGCTTGTGCGCGTCACGGCTCATGCCGTGTAGGCCCCAGACCCGAGCTTCGTCGATCATCTTGCGCGGCCCTGTGAGCATGCCGCCTTCGGCGGTGGTCAGGTTCTTCGTCGCGTAGAAAGAGAACGCGACCAGGTTGGGAACGTCGTCCCAGAGGGGATCCGGCTCACCGATCAAGCGGCCCCGATAGCGGGCGGGGAGGGAGTGAGCGGCGTCTTCGATGACGGCGGCATGGTGCCGGCGGGCGCTGTCCAGGATCGGTTCCAGGTCGGCCGGGTGACCGTGCAGGTGGACGGGCAAGACCGCCTTCGCCTTCCCGCCCGCGTCGCCGAGGGCACGCTCCACGGCGGCAGGGTCGATGTTGAGCGTGTCCGGCTCGACGTCAACCAGCACCGGTGTTGCTCCGAGGTGCTCGATGACGTGGATGCTGGAGCTGAAGGTCATGGGCGTGCTCACGACGATGTCTCCGGATCGCACGCCGGCGACCAGCAGACCGAGGTGAAGGGCCGCCGTGCACGAGCTCAGGGCGGCGGCTGACTCAGCGCCGACGTAGGCGGCGAAGTCAGCCTCGAAACGCTGCACCTTCGGTCCGGTGGTGATCCAGTCGGAGCGAAGAGTATCGACGACCTCCGCGATCTCCTCCTCACCCAGGTCAGGTGGCGCGAATGACAGGAAGCTCTCACGCATCGGTTGTCTCCAGCAAGCCGCCCAGGTGCGTGCGCAGGGGCGGAAGGGCCCCGAGGAGGGGATAGGCGCCTATGGCGGGGCCCAGCCGTCGCGAAACCTGGGGAATCAGCGTCATCGACCTCAGTCGCAAAGACAGGTCGGGAAACAATCTCCGAATCCGAGAGCGTCCTGTTGCGCGCACGCTCCTGTTCCACGGGTTGGGATACCTGATGTCGTACCAGACGATGGCGCCGTCACGCCGCAGCATCCGTCGCAGGTTGCCGGCGACGCGAATAGCGGCGGTGTCGTCTCGAATCGATGAGAAGAGGGTCGTGCAGACGATGAGGTCGTACGTCGCGTCCGGCGCGACGAATTCGCCGAGGTCTGACTCGATGAACCGAAAGTCGCCGTAGGTTTCGCGGGCGCTGGCGAGGCGGTTGGGCATCACGTCGACGCCGGTCAGGTTCTTGGCTCGGACTCCGATCCGAGCCAGCCACGCCATCACATGGCCCCACCCGCAGCCGGCGTCGAGCACACAACATTCCTGAAGTGGCCGTCCGCGCCTGTTCTCCAGCAGAGCGCCGAGTAGTCGCTCACGCTCGCGCAACATGGCGGCGTTTCCCGGGTTGTCGCCTGACCAACGCCTGCGCACCGCTGCCGACGAGTCGTAGGCGAGATACACGTCGCGGAGCTCGGGGCCGGCGTCACTCTTGCGTCGGTCAGTGGGGGGTTGTTCGATGACTCTCTGCGGTACCTCTCTTCCTGGCGCCTGCCGGGATGCTCAGCGGTGCCGCCTATAGTACTTTGCGTCGTGTGCGTTCTTGTGCCGGAGTCACAGCGGCGGGTTTGAGATGAGCCTCAAGCAAACTGTGAGGCGATGGGCTCGAAGCGTGAATTGGTTCTTGTTCACGGTTCTCGATCTGCAGCTCATAAGGCGCAGCCAGGCCGAGCATGCAGATGTTTTCAGGACCCTGCGCCGGCTGATCTCAGGCAACGAGGGGGTTATCGTTGATGTCGGCGCTCGCCGGGGCAGTACGGTTTTCAGCTTGCATAGTTTGTTTCCGGAGGCGCGGATCGACTGCTTCGAGGCGTCCAGCGAATCCTTTCAGCTGCTCCAGGAGCGCTTTCGGTCAGTGCCCGGCATTCGGTGCAATCGCATGGCGGTCGCGGAGTCGAGCGGAAGTGTGAAGCTGCACCTGAGCCGCACCGATGCCACGAATTCGCTGCTGAACGCGGATCCAGAATTCGCCGTCTCCGTGGATCCACGTCACGTCGAAGTCGTCGGTGAAGAAGAAGTCACCGCGGTCAGCCTGGACGACTATTGCTCCCAGGAAGTAATCGACCAGGTGCGCCTCTTGAAGCTCGACATCCAGGGCGGGGAGCTGATGGCTCTGCGTGGCGCACAGCGCCTGTTGGCAGCCGGAAAGATCGACACGATCCTGACGGAGGTGTGCTTCGCTCGTTTGTACGAGGGGCAAGGCCTGTTCTGGGACATCCGCGACCATGTGGAGCGCCATGGCTATCGCCTCTACGGGCTGTATGACCTCAGGCACGGGCGAAACGGGATGCTGGCCTGGGGCGACGCGCTCTTCGTCAGTCCACAGCTTGTCGAACGACTGAACCAACCCTGGGCAGGGTCGCAGACCGGCGATCACGTCGCGATTCCAGCGAGCTGACCCAGGCGCCGACCAGTCGCTTCCAATCGAGATTCTCAACCGCATAGCGCCTCCCGTTGGCCCCGAGCTGAGCTCCTTTGGCCCGGTCGACGATCAGCTGCGTGACCGCCCGAGCGATTTCCTCGGGTCGCTCTGGGTCGACGACGAGGCCGGCCTCGGCATCCGCAACCAGCTCGGCGCCCTCGCCACGCCCGGCGTAGACGATCGGAACACCGGCCGCCATGGCCGGCATGATTTTGGCCGCGCGCGTCGGGATCTTGATGACCGAGAGAGCGATCGCCGACGTTGCGAGGAGGGCCGGAATCTCGTCCGCCGGGATCGGGTCGTAGAAGCGAACGTTCTCCAGCTGCATCGCTTGGGCGCTGGCCACGAGGCGCTTCTTTTCCGAACCGTCGCCCACGAAGGCGAACAGGACGGGCAGGTCACGCATCATGGCCGCAGCGTCGAGAGCGACCTGGAGGCCGTGGTAGGCGCCGAGCGTCCCCGCGTAGAGCACAACGAAGCGTTCACCGGCTGCGTTCTTGATCGCGCCGGCGGTCACCGAATCGAAGCCGGGCTGGTGAGCGCGAGAGGTGAACTCGGCCGTGTTGACGCCGTTGGGGAGGAAGAGGATCTTTTCGGCGGGAACGCCCTTGGCGGCGAGCGCGTCCGCCATCCGGGCGACCACGATCGTCACGAAGTCAGCCTCGCGGTAGATGAACCGCTCCAGAGCATGGGCCAGCCGGAACGTGACGCCGGAAGGCTTGATGGCGCCGATCTCGACTACCCAGTCGGGCCAAAGGTCGGCCACGTTAAATATGAACTTCGTCCCAAGCAACCGCTTCAGGACCACCCCGGAGAGACCAAGGAACAGGGGAGGCGACTCGATGAACAAGTAGTCGGGCCGGTATCGCCTCACGATTCCCACGAGCAAGGGCAATGAGGTGAGTTGGAAGCTGAGATACGACGCCATCCGGCGGGCGTCGGAAGCACGTACAGCCAGGATGGCGCTGCGGTCGACCGGTACTGGACCGATTTTCTCGGCCAAAGTCCAGCGTCGCCGGTACCGAACGAGAACCCGACCGCCTGGATAGTTGGGCATCGCCGTGACCACCCGGCACTCGTGACCAGCTTCGATGAGGGTGCGCGCGAAATTGAACAGTCGTGTCTGGGCCGCACCGACCTCAGGAGGAAAGTACTGGGTCAGGACCAGGATCTTGTGTGGGTTGCGGGTGTTGCGCGGTTTTTCAGGCGGCGCCTCATGTCCCTGGGTGGGTCTCGGCAGCACATACAGGAGCAAGAACATGAGCAGCAGCCCGGTGGTGAAGATCACACGGATGAAAAAGGTCTCGGTAATCGCCACTGCGGGCATCACCGCCGCCGCCACCGCGATCCGACGATCGAGTCCGACCGAGACGGCATCGAGACCCTTGAGCACGAGGGCGAGGACAACAGCGCCCAGGACCAATCCCGCGAACCCGAAGTTCATGTACGAATCGCCGAGGATTCCCGTGATGGCGAAGTTGAAAGGGGCGTGGTAGTAGAAACCGCCGATCACGTTAGGAGGGCTGAACACCAGATGGTATGGCACGGGATAAGGCACCTTGAAGAAAAATCTGAACGCGTACTGGCCCGGGATGAGGCCGTAATTTGAGAAGAAGTCGTAGTACAGGAAGTTCAGCTGGGACGGCACCAGCAGGAACCGACCGGTTATGAAATCGAAGGGGAATAGAGTCTTCACTATCACGGCGCCGATGGCACTGAGGACCACAGCTGCCGCGGCGATGTAAGCCATCAGACGCGGCGGATTCGAGATCAGCGCGACGAGGGCGACACCGAGGACGAAGGGAAGATCGAGGAAGTAGCTGCGTGCGCCCACCTCCGAGGCGATGGCGAATTGGAGTAGCAGCAGCAGCGGGATCGTCCACCAGCGGCGCTTCAAAACCGCCGTGACCAGGAAGACTGGGTTGAACACCAACGCCAGCCAGTGGAAGTAGTAGCCCTTGAGCGGGAGTCCGGCGCTCACAAAGTCGGCGCGATCGACGTAGGAGCCGCTCAGATTCAGGTTCAGCCGGGCGATGTTTCCCAGCAGCGCGCTGCCGGTGTAGATCACGATCACCGCGACGGCTACTGTGACCAGCAAGCCGTAGAACACGCTCGAGGATCGACCTCTGACCCAACCGGGAGGGTTGGGCAGGCGCAGGTCGGGCGAGAGCCTCACCAGGATTCCGGTCAGGACGAAAAACCCCGTCGTCGCGTACATGAACACCCTGGGTTGGTCCTGGAATGCATAGATCGTGCCCATGGGCACGAGCATCAGCAGGGCGATGAGCCACAGGATCAGGGTTGATACCTTCCGCATGTTGCGGGGCAGGGCGATAAGCCCGATGACCATCAGCGGGTATGACTCGACGAGCTTCAGCAGGCTGAGATGCGTGCCCAGCAGGGCGTAGTAATGGGTCGTCGGCACCACCCAGGCATAGGCCGCATCAAGCGAAACTTTCAGGACCAGGGCCGCGACGATGGCTTGCACCCGGCGGTCTTGTCGCAGTCCGGCCAGTGTCACACGGGGTATCTGGCGGTCCTGGAGCAGTGCGGTCAGTGTCAGGCGGCTCGTTTCTGAACCTGCTTCTGCAGCGAGGAGATACGCATGCCTATCGCGCGCAGCCAGCGCGCGATGTAGATGAGCGGGATCGAGTATGGGTAGCTGGTGCCTTTGAGGAAGAAGTAAACCCAGTAGAGCGAGCGCACCCAGAGGCTGAGGACGTGGCGTGAGGCGGGGGCGGGTGCGAATCCTTCTGGCGTGAGGAGTCGCGATGCGTTGACGGTCGTGTAGTAGCGGCAGCCCTTGAAATGAGCTTTGTTCATTCGGAACTCGACTCCCGAAAGCCGCGAGGCCCCACCGGTGCTCTTGGCATGAGAGTAGTCGTGCTTGGGCTCAACGGTGAGAACCGCTTGCGTCAGGTCGATCATCGGAATCCGGCGCCGTCGAGCGTCGAACATGATCCAGCTGCTCCAGTAGCAGCGTCCGATGGCGAAATCCGGAATCGCCTCGTAGAGCCCTTTCGGGAACACGAAGAAGTCCGAGTCATACGTCACATGCTCGCCTTCGACGGCGGCGCGCCGCCTGAGCTTGGACTCCCAGGCGGGGTCGCCGTAGTCGAGCAGCTCGGTGATCGGTATGACCGTCTTGCGACCGACGCCCAAAAAGGCCGATGTACCGTACTCGCTGGTGAGCGTCTCGACTGCCGACATGAAATCGGACAGCAGGATGATGTCGGAGTTCACGTAAGCGACGGTCGGGTACCGCGCCCGCGCCTGGCCCTGCTGGAAGATCGCAGGCATCAGCGGGGTGCCGTATGAGTTTCGATCCACGCTAGTGACATGCTCAACGCCCAGCCGGGCGGCGACCTCAGCGGTGCCTTCGTCGTCTCCGAGCAGGATCACCTGAGGTTTCGGGTCGAGCTGCAGCCAGCTCGTAATCGCATTGATCTGGATGTTTTCGAAAATGCCCTTGAAGGCCTTGGGGATCGCGAATATGGTCAGCATCGGGTCTCAAGGTACAACCTGTCAGCGACCACCCTCGGCTTCGGCTTCCTTCCGCCGGGGCACGGTGAGTGTGGGTTCGTCGCCGGGGGCGGCGGCGGGTGCGGTCACCGCCAGCTTCAGCACTCGCACGAGCTCGTCGGGGCGCTGCTCTTTGGCCAGCTCGCGTAGTCGCTCGATGGTCCAGTCAAGATCGCCTGCGTCTCTGGAAACCGGCGTGACCACCTCGAGGATCGAGGGATGGGCGGAAGGTCGCCAGCCCTCGTCGGGCGCGAGCAGGTCCTCGGTCAGGCGCTCGCCAGGACGCAGTCCGGTGAAGACCACCTCGATGTCCTTCCCAGGCCGCAGCCCCCGGGCGCGGATGAGGGCGTTGGCGAGGTCCAGGATGCGCACCGGCTGGCCCATGTCTAGCATGTAGAGGTGGCCGTGCGTCGCCATCGCCACAGTGGTGATCACCAGCGCGGCGGCCTCACGCGTCGTCATCAGGTAACGCGTCGCGTCCGGGTGGGTGATCGTCACAGGGCCCCGCCGGCGGATCTGGCGCTCAAACGTCGGCACGACGCTGCCCCGGCTGCCGACGACGTTTCCGAAGCGCACCGCCCAGCCCTGCATGTTGCCCTTGTGGCCGAGGACGATCAGCTCGCAAAGCCGCTTGGTGCATCCCATGACCGAATACCGGGACGCTGCCTTGTCCGTCGAGATGAGGACAAAGTGTCTCGTGCCGGCAGCTTCGGCGCACCGCACCGTGTTGGCGGTGCCGATCACGTTAATGGTGACCGCCTGCTCGGGGTGGCCTTCGAGCATGGGTACGTGCTTGTAAGCCGCCGCGTGGAACACGATGTCTGGACGCTCGTCCGCAAAGATGGAGAGCAACCGATCCATGTCGGCGACCGACACGAGCGCCTCGGACAGCTCGATGGTCACCGAGTCACGCAACTCCTCGACGATCTCGAACAAGCCACTCTCGTTGTTGTCGACGAGAACCAGTCGCTTGGGGTTCAGTGTCGCGAGGATGCGACTCAGCTCGGAGCCGACTGAGCCGGCGGCGCCGGTGACCAGAACGGTCTTGCCCGAGATCGCCTCTTCGCTCAGCCTGAGGTCGGTTTCGTGGGGCCGCCGACCGACCAGGTCATCGGCCGACAGCTGTCGCAGCGGGGACTGCCCGTCTGACCGGAACCATTCCTCGGTCTGCGGGACGATGAAAACAGGGCGTTCTTGAGCCAGCGCGACCCCGAGGAGCTCGCGGAAATCGTCGGGGTCGTCGTCGTGCTGAACGAA
>Ga0207646_10006289_pt1 | contig 12313 bp, 10 predicted proteins | sample KBSK5502metaG_FD_184343 | JGI IMG/M metagenome (GOLD analysis project Ga0207646, IMG submission 184343) | Corn, switchgrass and miscanthus rhizosphere microbial communities from Kellogg Biological Station, Michigan, USA - KBS K5-50-2 metaG... | ecosystem: Host-associated > Plants > Roots >...
GGTACGATGCCACGAACCACGCGAGTTGCGCCTCTTCGCCCGAAACCGATGGGACGTCCACCAGATCACACGCCAGCGAGACGAGGTCGGTCATGGTGCTCGGGAGAACCTTGCTCCGCGTCGGGCAAACGCGCGCCGCGCTCTAGGGGTGACACAATCGATTGTGGGGAAGCGGTTCCGACGAACGACTATCGCGGCGAGGTACACGCGCGCTTTCGGCCGGCCGGCTGAGGCCGGCCGCCGTGCGGGCGGGGGCGAGAAACTCCGGAACGCAGATTCGTGTCGCAGACCATGCTCAAGCGCGAAAGCTGCCCGCAGGCCGCTGACTGTGTCAAGCGGAGCGGGGCGCCGCGCTTCAGAGGCCCGCGCCGGCGTGCGACTGTATCTTGAAATGTGCAATAAGTGCACAATTCTTGCGACATCCATGCACACCACCCGATTGGGTAGTAGCGCACTGCAAGGCAATCTGTGCAGTTTTTGCACGAAATCAGTGGCATTAGTGCAGCATGTGACCCCTCACTGGGAGATCGTATGAGACGCTCGGTCGGCCTTGGACTGCTGATGACTCTGGCGTGCCCGCTGGTTCTGGCTGGGCAAGGAGTGCCGGCGGCGGACTCGCTCGCCAAGGCTGCGAGCGCCGCCTCCGCGGCGAATACGGTCGCGATCAACTTCGTGTGGACGTTGGTCGCCGGGTTTCTCGTGATGTTCATGCAGGCCGGGTTCGCGATGGTCGAGACGGGTTTCACGCGCGCGAAGAACGCCGCGCACACCATGACCATGAACTTCATGGTCTATGGCATCGCGATGCTCGCCTACTGGGCGGTCGGTTTCGCGTTCCAGGCGGGGGGTGTGGGGGCGCTCGGCACGCTCGGCGGATACGACAAACTGGCCAACGAGGTCTCCATCACGATCGCGGGCAAGGACTGGGGCTTGTTCGGGGGGACCGGGTTCTTTCTTACGGGGGTGGCGTACACCGCACCGGTGTTCGCGTACTTCCTGTTCCAGATGGTCTTCATGGACACCGCGGCCACGATCCCGACCGGGGCGCTGGCGGAGCGCTGGAAGTTCTCGGCGTTCGTGGTGTTCAGCGTCTTCGTGGGCGCAGTCATCTATCCGATTTACGCCAACTGGACCTGGGGCGGCGGGTGGCTCGCGATGCTCGGCAAGAACCTCGGGCTCGGGCACGGGCACGTGGACTTCGCGGGATCCTCCGTGGTGCACATGACGGGCGGCGTGATGGCGTTCGTTACCGCGGCGCTGCTCGGTCCGCGCCGCGGGAAATACAACGCCGACGGCAGCGCCAACGCCATCCCGGGCCACAACATCCCGATGGCGCTGATCGGAACGTTCATTCTCGCGTTCGGATGGTTCGGCTTCAACGCCGGCTCGACGCTGGCGGGTTCGGACCTGCGCATCGGGGTCATCGCGACGAATACGATGCTGGCTGGGGCAGCGGGCGGAATCACGTCGATGCTGTACATGTGGCTCAAGTACGGCAAGCCCGATCCCTCCATGATGGCGAACGGGACGCTCGCCGGTCTCGTCGCGATTACAGCGCCGTGCGCGTTCGTGACCGCGCCGTCCGCTGTGCTGATCGGTGGGGTGGCCGGGGTGCTGGTCTGCGTCGCGGTGTTCTTCATCGACGGCAAGCTGCGCATCGATGACCCCGTCGGCGCGATCTCGGTGCACGGCGTCAACGGGCTGTGGGGCATCCTGTCGCTCGGACTGTTGGCCGACGGCACCTACGGGGACGGGTGGAACGGCGTAAACGGGGCAGTGCGGGGGCTGTTCTACGGCGATGCGAGTCAGTTCGCGGCCCAACTGATCGGTGGCGCCGCCAACATCGTGGGGGTGGGCGTCATGGCGCTCGTCGCCTACAAGGTCACCGCGTACGTCGTCGGCGGCCACCGTGTGTCGCCGCACGTTGAAGAGCTCGGGCTCGACCTGCCGGAGATGGGCGCCCTGGCCTATCCCGACACGCACGAAATCGGCTCGGCGGTGATCCTCAGCGAGACCGCCTCCGGGGGAGGGATCGGGCAGCTCCAACCCGAGCCCGAGGCGGTTTGATGAAGCTCATCACTGCCCTTGTCCCCAACGAAGCCAACGCGTAACACCGACATCAAGGAGAGTTCCATGCGTGCATTTGGTAGTCGATTCGCACTCGCTGCCCTACTCAGCGCGCTCCTCGCGCCCGCAGGGCTGGCGGCCCAAAGCGGCACGTCTCCGCCGGCCGACACGGCGGCCAAGCAGCCCGAGCCCCCACCGCCCCCGGTGAACCATCTGGAGACCGCGCTCGCCGGCTTCAAGCTGACCGGCTTTGCCGCGGGGTCGTACTCCTATTCCGGCCACAGCGCGGGGGGGACCGCCATCGTCGGGCGGCTGTACGACCGACTCCAGAACCGCTTCATGCTCAACGCGCTCGCGGTCGTGCTCGACAAGCCATACGACCCCGCGAAATTCACAGCAGGATTCCACACCGAAGTGCTGGTGGGACAGGACGCGACGGTCATCCAGTCCGACGGGGGAACGTTCAACCTCGGACCGCAAGGGGACATCCCGCACCTCTACGTCACCTTGAACGTGCCGACGGCGAGTGGGAACGGGCTCCAGTTCAAAGTGGGCCGCATCCCCACCTTGCTTGGCCTGGAAGTGATCGAGACCTACGCGAACCCCAACTGGTCAGAGGGGAACCAGTTCATTTACGTGGAGAACTTCACCGGGACCGGGCTCAGCGTCGAGACGAAGTTCAACAACTACGTTGACCTACAGCTCCGTGTGATCAACGGGTGGGACCAGGTGTCGGACAACAACAGCCACAAGTCGTTCATGGGGCGCGTCGGCCTCTATCCCAATGCGCTGACGTCGCTTGGCATCGTCGGATACTGGGGCGCGGAGGAACCCGGAAACAACAGCGCCAACCGGTACGGGTTCGAGGGCTTGCTGTGGCGCAAGCTCGGCAAGGCGGCCGTCTGGGTCCAGGGCGATTACGGCACGGAGCAAGCGAACGCGGCATTGGCCGATCCGACGCAAGACGCGAAGTGGTGGGCACTCGGCGGCTGGATCACGTACGACTTCAGCGCCACCGCCGGTTTGGCGCTGCGCGGCGATTACGTGAACGACGAGAACGGCGCACGCTCGAGCGGCGTCCTCGGCTTCCAGCCGAACACCGGGCAGAAGTTCGGCAGCGCGACCGCGACGCTGAACATCAAGGCGTGGCCCAGCGCCGTCGTGCGGCCCGAGGTCCGATACGACCGGTCCACGTTGGCGACCTTCAACGGGAAGAAAGATCAAGTCACCATCGCGTTGGCGGTGGCGTATCTCTACTGAGCCAGGGCGGCGGGCGGGGGTCCAGCGGCGACTGGCTCCAGTGTGTGATGGCGGAAGAACCGGTACAGCAGCCAAATGTCGATCAGGCCCACCGCGGCCAGGACGGAGAACGCGGCGTTGGTCTCGATGACGTGTAGGTGTCGCAGTAGTGTCGAGATGCCATAGCCCACAACCCAGGCGTCGAAGCTCATGCAGACGCGCCTGAAGGTCTCCGGTCGCACTTGGCGTATGATCTGCACGCCGAGCGGGATGCCGACGGCAAGACTCGGGAGGATGTACGGGAGCAGGCCGGCGCTCTCGAGTGAGAACATGCCGGCGAAGTAGTAGGCCACGGCGGTGAACGTCGATTCGGCGAGCCGCACCAGTCCGAGACCGGCTCGGAAGTCCTGTTTTGTGAAGCCCTGGTTGCTCAACATCACCGCCAAAGGCGGACCGGAGATCGTGGTGACGGAGTAGAGCACGCCGAGGCCACCTCCGAACAGCAGCCCGACGCGGCGCTCGTCCCTGATCGGCCTGCGAAATCCGGCTGCTTGCAGGAGAATCAGCGGCAGCAGGACGATGAACGTCGCAAGCTTGAGCCACGCCGGCTGCACGCGGTGCACCAGAGCCGTTCCCAGCACGACGCCCGGGGCGAGGCCGACGATCATCGGCACGACGCGACGCCAGACGTGCGGAACGCTCGCCCGATTGACCCAGAGGACGTACGCGTTCAAGGCCACCTCGACCCACACGAGCGCCGGATTGAGGACTCGATTCGTGTAGAAGAGCAGCGCCACCGGCACGGTGATCGACGAGAAACCGTAGCCGAGCGCGCCGTTGACGGTACCGGCGACGAGCGTGATGAGGATCAGTACGACTACGCTTGATGTCACATCCATTGTTGGTCATGTCGTTGGGGTGATACCAAAAGCAAAAAGCCCGACCACGCTGGGTGGCCGGGCCTGGGATCGGCGAAGCAGGCGAGGAGGCTTAGAGAGTCCTCATGTCGTCACTGGGTGCGCCGAGCTGTCCGTCCAACCCTTTGGGTGGCGGGGACAACAACAGCCAAGACGACACATCAGCGTCGCGCGCATGTGAGCGTGCAGTCTAGAGCGACGGGCGACGCGTGTCAACCGGATACCCGACGGATCGGAATCCGTACGCGCGTCTTCTCCCACTCTACCACCAGCTCCGTCGCGTTCCCCATAGCGGGTGCGAACTTGAGCGTGAGCGTCTCGACCGGCGCGCCGAGCGATTCCGTGGTCACCGTGCCGGCGCCCACATCTCCCGCGCGCACGTCCTTGTCGATGGGAACGCCCCAGCGCTGGACGCCGCGGTTCACGACGATCTGCCACTTGGCTGCGCCGGGAATCGCGTACAGCGTGTATGTCCCTGGGGCTACCCGCACTCCCCCGATCTCGGCGGCGAACGGAACGTTGATGCTCGTGGCTTCGTTGGCGCCGAGCCGCCACGGCTGGTCGAACGGGACCAGCTCGCCCATGACCTTGCGGCCGCGCGCCGAGGGGCGGCTATAGCACAGCTTGATGGTCCCGCCCCCGAGTTGGACCGCGGCAGAATCCAGCGAACTCGGCCGCTCCGCCAGTTTATCCGCCGACCCTCGGATCCAGCAGGTGGGCGGGGCCGCCTGGCCGTTGCCTGCCGGGGCCTGAGCCAAGGTCAGTGCCGAAATCAGCAGCATAATCCGCATATCCTCGCTCCTGGGATTGTTCGAACAGGAAGATACCCCTCAGAGCCTAAACCAGCCTCCGCTCCGCCGCGCGCGCATGGGCCTCGAGTCCTTCCGCGCGGCCGAGCCAGATGGCGTCCTGGATGAGCGGCAGCGCCGCGGCGCGGTCGTCGATGCGGAGCCAGGTACGCACCCGCAGGAACGTGTAGACCGAGAGTCCGCCCGTCCAGCGCGCCGTCCCGCCGGTCGGCAACACATGGTTCGGCCCCGCGCCGTAGTCGCCCAGGACTTCCGCCGCTCCCGCGCCGACGAACAACGCGCCGTAGTGGGCGAGCCGGGGCGCTACGGCGGCCGCTTCGCGAAGCTCCAGTTGCACGTGCTCGGGCGCGATGGCGTCGCATGCGGCTACCCCATCGTCCACGCTCGCCACGACGATCACGCCGCCGTTGGCGAGCGCCAAGCGCGCCGTCTCTGCCGTGGGTAGGTCTCTGAGCTGGCGGCTGAGCTCATGCTCCACGCGATCAGCCAGCGTTGGATCGAGGGTCACGAGGAACGGCACGGCGTCGGGATCGTGCTCCGCCTGCGCGAGCAAGTCTGCGGCGACGCTGCTCGGGTCGGCCGTATCGTCCGCGAACACTATCAGCTCGGATGGGCCCGCCAGCATGTCGATAGCGACCGCGCCGGCGACCAGCTGCTTCGCCGCCGTCACGTAACGGTTCCCGGGCCCGACGATCACGTCGCGGGGAGTGATGGGTCCCGCGCCGTAGGCGAGCGCCGCGATCGCGTGTGCGCCGCCGGCCGAGACGAGCCCGTCGGCGCCCGCTACCGCGGCGGCCGCGAGGGTCAACAGCTGCGGCTTCGGGCTCGCGACCCACACATCCCGTACGCCCGCCACGCGGGCGGTGACGACCGTCATCAGCACCGATGAGGGCAGCGGATAGCGGCCCCCGGGCGCGTAGCAGCCCGCGCGCTCCACGGGCGCAATCCGATGTTCCGCCACACCCCCGGGCACAGGGACCGACACGGGGCAGAGGGCACGGCGCTGGGCTTCGGCGAACCGGCGGATCCGCTCGGCGACCCGCTCGAGCCGTTCGCGATCGCCCGCCGGGAGAAGCGCGAGCGCTCGGCCAAGCGCCGCGCGCTCGTGGAACAGCGGTGCTCCCGGCCGGACCTCGCCGAACCGCTCGGCGTACTCACGCAGCGCCCCTTCGCCCCCGGCCCGGACGGCGTCCACGATCGGCCCGGCTTCCGCCCGCGCCTGGGTGGACACGGGGTCCCGTCGGAGACGCGCGATGTCGGGGAGGGAGCGCACGGGTAGCAGGCGCTCGCTCATGTGGCAGCTCCCGATTTCGCGGCCATCGGCCGGCGGGTCACCGCGCCACGCCGGCGGGAGAGCTCCGCCACGACGTCCGTCAACGTGCCGCCGCCGCGCACCAGTGCCACGAGCGCCAGATACAGCACGTCGGCGGTCTCGTGCACCACATCGGCGCGCGCGTTGGCCCGGCCCAGCTCTTCGGCTTCCTCCCGCAGCTTGGCCGCGAGCAGCGCGGGGTCCGCGAGCAGCTTCGCGGTTCCCGATCCGAACTCCGGCTGGGCGGCGCGCTGCGTGATGGTGCGTGCGAGGTCGTCGAGATCGAATCCCGATGGCCAGCAGGCCGGCCGCTCGAGGTGACAGAATCCGGCGCCGCGTTGCCGCACGGTGAAACGCAGGGCATCGCGATCGCAGTCCAAGTCCACGCGCACCAGCTCCTGCGTGTTGCCCGACGTCTCGCCCTTCACCCACACCGCTTGTCGGGACCTCGACCAGTAGACACCCCGGCGCTGCGCGATCGCGCGTGCAAGTGACTCACGCGTGCTCCAGACGAGTCCCAGCGCATGCCCCCACTCGTCGCACACGACAGTGGGCCAGACAGAGCCCCCTCCCTGGGAGTCGACTGGCTTCGCGAGCGGCGCTGCCACGGCCTCACCCAGCGGCAGTCGTCCGGTATAGAGCGCCATGCCCACCTGCGCGTCCGCGCCGATGCGGTCCAGCTCGGCGATCTCCGTCGCTGTGGTGATCCCGCCGGCCGCGGTGAGGCGTGCCCCCCCCTCCCCCCCGCCCGCCGCGCGCACGGCGGCCGCCACGGCCTGGAAATCGAATCCGCCCATGGCGCCTTCCTTCTCCACCTGCGTGAACAGAAACCCGCCGACCACGGGCACGAGCTCGCGGATCCGCTCGAGCACCGACCTGCCGGTGGCAGTGCGCCAGCCCTCCACCACCACCTGACCGCGCTCGGCGTCCACTGCGGCGATCACCCGCTCGCGCGGCAGGGCGCCGCAGAAGTCCGGGCTCGCCGCCGTGCCGATCACGATCCGCGCCGCGCCTGCGTCGAGCCAGGCGCGCGCCGTGTCCAGATCGCGAACGCCGCCGCCGACGCGGCATGGAGCCCGGCGCACCATCTCACGGATCAGCCCCGCGTTCGAGCCGGTGCCGAGCGCGGCGTCGAGGTCGACGACCGCCACCTCTCCGGCCACGGCGAACTCCTCGAGCCGGGACAGCGGGTCGCCGCCGTCCAACACGAGCTCCCGGCCCCGGCGGAGCTGCACCGCGCGGCCCTGCATCAGATCGATGCTGGGGACGATCATCGCCGCACCCGGATGCCGCGAAGGGAGAGATCGGCCTTGATGCCGTCGACGGTGTCGTCGCCGTCGTGAAACACCGACGCCGCGAGCACGGCATCTGCGCCGGCGCGAAACGCCTCCGCCACGTGGGCTCGCTCGCCGATCCCGCCCGATGCGATCACCGGCACCCGCACCGCACCGAGCACCGCCCGCAGCAACTCCAGATCGGGGCCGGAGCGCGTACCGTCGCGATCCCAGCTCGTGAGCAGGATTTCCCCGGCCCCCAGGCCAGCACCCTCCCGCGCCCACTCTACGGCGTCGGGTGGGCCGGGCTGGCGACCGCCGTGCGTAAGCGCTTCCCACCCGTTGCCGGTGCGGCGCGCATCGATGGCGAGGACGACGCACTGGCTGCCGAACTCGGCGGCGAGCTCGGAGAGGAGAAGGGGGCGCTGAAGAGCGGCCGTGTTCACGCTCACCTTGTCCGCACCGGCCGCGAGCAGCCGGCGCGCGTCTTCCACGCTCCGGACGCCGCCGCCGACCGTGAGAGGAATGCGGATCGCCGCGCGCACGCGCGCCACGGTCTCGATCTGCGTGGCACGCCCTTCGGCGGACGCGGCCACATCGAGCACCACGATCTCGTCCGCGCCCTGAGACTCGTACAACGCCGCCTGAGACGCCGGATCCCCCGCGTCCCGGAGATGCTGGAACTGCACCCCCTTCACCACCCGTCCATCCCGCACGTCGAGGCACGGGACGACGCGTGGCAACAGTCCCGGGGTGGAACCGGTGAGTGCCGGGGCGGGCGCGCCATTCGCTCCGGCGAGCCAGCGCTCGAGCAATGCCGAGCCGTACGCGCCCGACAGCTCGGGATGGAACTGGCAAGCGAGCACACGCTCGCCGTCCTTCTCCAGCGCCGCCACGAAGCGCGCCCCATGCGTCGTCCAGGCGGGGACCCAACCCCGGGGAGCCTCCCGCAGGGCGTATGAGTTCGCGAACGCCGCCACGCCCGTAGCGACCAGCCCCGCGCCGCCCGCCGTGACGGTGTTCCATCCGAGGTGCGGCACCCGAACGTCGTCCGGCAGTCGGCGACAAGTGCCGGGGATGACCCCGAGCCCGGCCACCCCGGGCGCTTCTTCGCTCGCTTCGCACAGCATCTGCATGCCGAGGCACACGCCCAGGAGCGGGGTGCCGCGCGCCGCCGCTTGCGTGACGGCTTGGTCGAGGCCGCGCGCGCGCAAGGCTCCGAGCCCAGCGCCGAACGCGCCCACGCCGGGCAGCACGACGCGCGGCGCGTTCCCTACGAGGCTCTCGTCGCTCGTCACCACGACGTTCGCGCCGAGCCGGCGGAACCCGCTCGCGATCGACGCGAGGTTCGCGACGCCGGAATCCACGATTACGACGTCAGTCATCGCGCCCACCCTTGTCCCCGAGCGTGCCCTTGGTGGATGGCACGTCGTCGAAGCCCGAGCAGGCCACCGCCTGCTTCAGCGCGAGGGCGGCCGCCTTGAACGCCGCCTCGGCCCGGTGGTGATCGTTCCCACCTTTCAGCACGTCCACGTGCAGCGTAAGCCGCGCTGCTGCTGCCAGGGAGCGGAGGACGTGCGGGATGTTCTCGCAGGCGAGACCGCCGATCGCTTCGCGGGAGAGGCCGAGCGCCACGTCCGCATACGACCGCCCCGACAGGTCGACCACAGCGCGCGCCAGCGCCTCGTCGAGTGGGGCGTACGCCCAACCGAACCGGTTCACGCCCCGCCGCTCGCCCAGGGCGCGGTCGAGCGCCTGGCCCAGCGCCAGCGCGCAGTCTTCGGCGGTGTGGTGGTCGTCGACATGGAGATCGCCCTCACATGCAAGCGTGACATCGAACCGGGCATGGCGGCTCAGGGCCTCGAGCAGATGGTCGAGAAAGCCGAGGCCCGTCTTCACGTCGGCTTTGCCCGTGCCCTCGAGCGTGAGCGCGACGGTGATCGACGTCTCACGCGTGACGCGGCTGACGGTGGCGGTGCGCGCGCTCATGGCTCGAGTCCCTCAGCGCCGAGCGTCCCGTCGAGGGCGTCACTCAGACGCTCGAAGTCGGACGCATCACCAGGCAGCGTGATGCGCAGCGCGGTTTCCAGGCCGCGGCGGCCGGGGAAGTCGCGCACCAGGACACCGCGCGCGGCGAGCCCCGCGTGGATCACCCCGGCGCGCGGCCCGCATTCGACGAGCAGGAAATTCGCCTGCGATCGGCGGGGTACGAGGCCGGCGGCGGCAAGCCGCGCGCTCAGGCGGCGGCGCTCCCCGCGGACCCGGGCCACGTGAGCGGCCAGCGGCCCGGCCCCGCGCTCGAGCTGGGCCAGCGCCAGCGCGACCGAGGGCGCCGCCACTGTGTAGGGACCGCCCGCCGCACGCAGGACGGCGACGACGTACGGACTCCCCACGGCGTAGCCGACGCGGCAGCCGGCGAGGCCCCAGGCCTTGGAGAGCGTGCGCAGCACCAGGACGTTGGGAAGATCGAGCACTCCGGAAGTGAGGTCCTCGTCCGCGTACTCGACGTACACGTGATCGAGGATGAGGAGCGCGCCTGGCGCGGCCGTGGCGAGGCGCCGGACATCGGCCAGCGTCGCCACGCTCCCCGTGGGATTGTTCGGCGACACGACGGCGACGACGGCCGTGAGGGCATCGAGCCGGCCCACGAACGCGGCGATGGGGAACGCATCGTCCCACCACGGCACGCGCACGAGGTCGCCGCCCGCGAGCGTGGCGCTGCAATCGAACATGTCGAAGCTGGGATCGGCCAAGAGGATCGTACGGCCGGGCTCGAGGAAGGCGCGGCAGGCGCGGTCGATCGCCTCGTCGGCGCCGGCGGTCACCACCAGGCGCTCGGGCGCCACACCGAGACGGGTCGCGAGCGCGGCTTCGAGCGCCAGGACGTCCGGGTAGCGACGCAACAGCTCCGGGTCCGCGTTGGCGAGATCGCCGAGCAGGGCGCGCGATGGCAGGACCCCCTCGTTGGAGTCGAGGCGAAGCGCGCCGGGAATACTCGGGGGGCGCCGGTAGGCGGTGGCCGGGTCGATCCGCGACACGGGGCCGGTCACGGGAGCACGTGTGGTGGCCGTCATGGGACGATCTGCGAGAAGGTGGACACGACGAGGTCGGTGCCGCCCGCCGCTTTCACAGCGGGGATCACCTCGGGAAGCGCCTCGCGCGGCACGGCGGCCTTCACCGCGTAGCCACCGTTGCCGTACAGCGGTGCCACGGTGGCCTGCCGCATCGACGGCAGCACGGCTACCACCGCTTCGAGGCATTCCGCTGAGGCGTTCACCTCGAGCATCACGCGACGCCGGGCCACGAGCACGGAGTCCAGCAACATCACCAGGTCGTCGATGCGCCGGCGCCGTGCGCGATCCTCCAGCGCCAGGGGGTTCGCGTAGAGGCGCGTGGAGGAGCGCATCAGCTCGTCCACGACCACGAGACCGTTGGCCTCGAGCGTCGCGCCGGTGGCCGTATTGTCCACGATGACGTCGGCGTCTTCCGGCGGGAACACCTCGGTCGCGCCGTACGAGCGCACACACTCGGCGGAGAGCCCGCGCTGCGCGATCCAGCGTTGCGCCAGCCGCTCGTATTCCGACGCCACCACCAGGTGACGCGCCGGTAAGCGCCCGTCCACGAGCAGCGTCTTGGGCGCCGCCGCGACGACCTGCACAGGGTCGAGCCCGGTGTCGAGCAGCTCGACCACGTTCGCCTCGAGCTCCGCCACCCAGTCCGCCCCGGCGAAGCCCAGGTCCCGGCTGCCGAGGGCGAGCATCTCCACGACGTTCTGCGGCTTGAGGATCTTCGCTTCGGTGTCCTGTAGGGAGACGTCGGGGCGGTAGCCGCGGGCACCGGGGCGAATCCGGATACCGGCGTCGCCGAGCAGAGTCAGCACCCCTTGCTCCATGCGGCCTTTTGGCAGGCCGAGGCGCAGCGGTGTCGAAGAACTGGATTGTCGGGACATCGTTGTCGCTCCGAATCGTTGGCCGAACCGAGGCCCCGGAGCTACGGCGTCCCCAAAAAGCACGACGCCGGCCCCGGGGGGTCGGCGTCGGCGATGGACTCAAGGCTCTACGGTCTACTCGTTACCTTGGCGTACGCCCCCGGCTCCCCCCATGCAACGGGTGGTGATGGTGGTGCCGGTGGTGCAAACGGGTACGCTCCATGACGGGTAACTAAGCGGCCGGCCCAATCCTTGTCAACCACCCTTCCGTTGCCCTACCCCGCCCGAACGTGTGATTGACACGGCGGTACGTGCCGGGTAAATAGCAAACTCATGATCGCGCACCACACCACCACCCGCTGTTGTCCGCCCTGTCGGATGATGTGTGCTCGCTCCTCGGGGAGCGGACGCGGTTGTGGCGCTGTGGTTGCCGGCATCGGATGATGCTCGATTAGCTTGTAAACGGCACGCGCGACGCAAATCGGGCCCGCTTCCCAGGAAGCGGGCCCGTTTCGCTTTTACCTCACCCCCTGTCCCCCTCTCCGCGTCGCGGAGAGGGGGGACGATGGGAGGGATCGGAGAACGATGCTGCAACCTGAGCTGGTAACGGAAAGGCGCATCACTCAGACGCGCGGCTTCACCCTGTGGTTCACCGGCCTGTCGGGCGCCGGTAAGTCCACGCTCGCCGCTGCGGTGAGCGCGGAGCTGGGCCGCCGTGGCATCCCGGTCGAAGTGCTGGACGGGGATGAGGTGCGCCAGAACCTCTC
>Ga0207646_10006290_pt1 | contig 12309 bp, 9 predicted proteins | sample KBSK5502metaG_FD_184343 | JGI IMG/M metagenome (GOLD analysis project Ga0207646, IMG submission 184343) | Corn, switchgrass and miscanthus rhizosphere microbial communities from Kellogg Biological Station, Michigan, USA - KBS K5-50-2 metaG... | ecosystem: Host-associated > Plants > Roots >...
GGGCCCGCGGGATCACCGTCGTCGAGCGCAAGACCACCGACGCCGGGGCGTACGCCGCGTCGATCAGCCTGTCCGGCGAGAGCGGCGGCCGGACGACGACCGTCGCCGGCACCGTCGCCGGCGGCGAGACCCGTCTCATCCGGCTCAACGACTACCGGCTCGACATGGAGCCGACCGACGTGATGCTGATCACCCACCACCGCGACCGTCCGGGGATGATCGGCCGGATTGGGCAGACGCTCGGAGCCGCGGACGTGAACATCAGCGCGATGCACGTCGGGCGGAGCGCGCCGCGGGCCGACGCCCTGATGGTCCTCGCCCTCGACGACGACGTGCCGGCCGCGGTCGCGGACACGATCCGTGGCCAGGATTCGGTGCTGGACCTGTGGACGATCCGGCTGGGGCGAGAGCACTGACGACCGACGCTCCCCTCGCGATCCCGGCCGATCTCGAGGCTACGCTCGTCCTCGTCCGCCACGGCGAATCGGAGCTGATCGTCCAGCGCCGCTTCCAGGGCAGCGCCGAGACGCCCCTGTCCGCGACCGGCCGGCGGCAGGCGGCGCTCGTCGCCCGACGCCTTGCCCGGCCACACGCGCCGCCGGCCCTGCCCCTTCCCGACGGGGCGCCGCTCGCGATCGTCCACTCCCCGCTCGGCCGAGCCACGGAGACCGCGACGGCGATCGAGGGCGCGCTCCGGGCGGACGATGGCTTCGGCCTGGCGATCCCGCGGCGCGCGGATCAGCGGCTTCGGGAGATCGGCCAGGGCGAGTGGGAGGGCCGCCTCGCTTCAGAGATCGAGGCCGCCGACGGCGAGCGCCTCGCCGCTTGGCGGCTCCGCCCCACCGAGGCCTGGGCGCCCGGCGGCGAGCGTCTCGCCGAGGTCCGTAGCCGCGTCCGCGCGGCCCTCGCGGATCTCCTCGGCGAGCTCGCGGCGGCCGGCCCGGCGGGCTCGATCCATGCGCCCCAGGTCGCCGGATACCGCGACGGACCGGCCGAGCAGCCGTGGTCGATCGTCGTCGGTCACGACGGGGTGTTCAAGGTTCTCCTGCTGGCCCTGTTCGACCTGCCCCTCGAACGGTTCTGGATGTGGTCGTCCGAGCTGTGCGGGATCTCGGTCGTCGACATCCGGGCAGGCCGGCCGGTCGTCCGGGCGATGAACCTGACCGACCACCTCGCGAGCCTGCGGGACGAGGCCTCCGCGGTGGCCGAAGCGGAGGAACGCGCTCGAAGCGGGGCCCTCTGAACCGCGTCTAGCGCATCCGCCTGCGGTCGCGCCGGCGGAGTGCCAAGCGGAGGAGCTGGACCCGCAACCGGCGGTACGAATCACGGAGGCCCCGCAGGCGGTCCTCGCCGAGGACCTGCCGGCCATAGGCGACCTCGACCTTGGCCGTCGCGACGGTCTGGAGCTCGGGCCGGACGCTGGGCAGGATGTCGCCGAGGGCGGACGCGTACTCGTAGGCGGTCTGGGTCGGCCGCGGCCCGAACCCGAACCGCCGTGCGAGGGCCGCGATCGAGGCATAGACGCCGTCGGGTGTCGAGGCGCTCCGCGGGCCGCGCCGCCAGGCGAGGAAGGCCGCCAGGAGGACGGAGACGAACAGGATCGCCGCCACGACCATCAGGCCGGCGGTCCCGCCCGTCTGGTCGTCGACGCTGCCGGGGCCGCCGGCCGGCCGACGGCTCGGGCCTCCCTGGTCCTCCGGGGGTCGGCTTCCGAGACCGAGCGACGGCAATGGCGGCACGGTCGCGAGCGGCACCTTCGTGCCCTCGGCCAGCTCGACCGTCTTCGCGACGCCGCCGCCGGTGGGGTCGAACATCTCCCAGCCGTAGCCCGGGAAGTACACCTCCACCCAGGCGTGGGCCGAGCTCGTCAGGACGAGCTCGCCGCCGGTCCTCTGGTCGAGCGTCCCCGGGAGGAAGCCCTCGACGAGGCGGGTCGGGATGCCCTCGTGTCGGAGGAGGATCGCCATCGTGCTCGCGTAGTGCTCGCAGTAGCCCTGCTTGTACTTGGCAAAGCACTCCACGATGCTCGAGGACTGGTTGCAGACGCCGATCACGTTCGTTTGGTACGAGTAGCGGTCACTCCGGAGCTCGGTGACCATCGCTTCCGCGAGGTCGAACGGGGTGTCGTGACCGGACGCCTTGGCCTTTGCCTTGATGTCCTCGATGAGCTTCGTCGCCTCGGGTCCCATGGCGCCGTCCGGGATGCGCGTGTATCGGGCGACGATGCCCGGCGGATAGGCCGTCCCCGCGGCCCGGAGCCGATTGTTCGTCAGCCCGCCCGGGATGTCCTGCCGCGTCGGGATCGCCGCGGTGACCGTGTACGGGTCGGACGGGCCGATCGCGATCGACTGGAAATAGCCGTCGGTGCCGGTCAGGTCGAGCGTCACCGGCCGGTCGATCGTGAGCGGATCGATCGGGCTGAACGCCACCTTGTAGAACGAGCTCTGCGGCTCGATCCGGAACGTGACGTTGGTCCGGGCCGCTCCCTCGGGGATCCGATCGAGCGTCCCGCTGAGGATGCTCGTCCCCGGGTCCCGCGCCGCCTGGGTCAGGGTGCTCGAGGTCCAGCCGTTCAACGTGAACGTGTCGTAGGCCGTGGCTCGCCAGTAGTACGGATACGGATCACCCGGGGTCCGGTGGATCTCGAGCGCCGGGTCGTTCGACGGGGACCAGAGCCCGCCGATCGTGACCTGGGCACCGAACGACGGCACGCCGAGGGACCTGCTGTCCGGCGCCGCGGGGATGATCCGTTGCAGCCACTGGCTGATGTCGACGAGCGCAGGTTTCGCGCCCTCCCAGAAGCCGGCCAGCGGCGCGGACCGGGCGCTCGCGGTGAGCGTGAGGGCCGCGAACACGGTGATGAGGACGAAGACTGTCCCACCACGGATGTAGAGCGCGCCGACCGTCGCCGGGTCGCCGATCCGGCGTCGGGCCCAGGTCGCCCGCTCGTCGAGCGCATGAAGGCGGGTCAGCAGGAACAGTGACGCCAAGGAGAACAGGACGAGGAACCACAGCTGGTAGTCGTGGTTGGTCGCCGACATGTTCGCGATGAGGATCGCCCCGAGGACGATGATCGGGCCGATCGGGCGACCGTGCCGGAACACCGCCGCGGCCGCGAACTGGCCATTGGCCCAGCAGATGAGCCCGAGGACGAGCATGTAGTGCCCCGTCTCGCGGGTCACGACGAGGCCTCGGACGACGAGATCCAGGACCGCATTGACGCAGGCGGTCGCGGTCGCTTCGTAGCGGGCCTGGAACGAGCCATGCGGCAGGAGGACGCTGCCGACGAGGATCGGCACGATCAGCGCGGCGAGGATCGCCCCGACGAGGTGCGCGAGCGGCCGGCCCCAGCCGAACCGCGCCCCGGCAAAGCCGACCACGACGCCGCCGAGGGCCACCCAGGGGAGGAAGGTGGTCGCGTCGCGTCGGCCGAGGACCAGCGCCGCGTCGTCCAGGGACCAGGCGACGGTGACGGCCATGATCGCGACGAGCACGAGGCTGATCCAGCCCTCGGCCGGGGCCCGGAGGAGACGGGCGCGGGTCGCGCCGATCATGCGCCGAGGGCCTCCGTCAGCGACGCGCCGGGCGTCACGTGATGGACCCGGATCTCGTACTCGGCGAGGGCGTGCCGGAGGGCCCGCGCCCGCTGGGCCCGTTGCTCCTCCGTCGTCGCGTCCAGCGGGGCGATCCGCTCGCCCTGGCGCGCTCGTTCCGCGCGGTCCAGCCGATCGGCGGCCGCGGCGTCGAGCGTGACGACGACCGAGCCGATCCCGCGGCTGCGGAGAGCCGCGATCGGCCGGACCCAGCTCGGATCGAGCGAGGGGCTGATGACGATCGCGGTCATCCCCCGGCGCAACCGGCCGGCGGCGGCCATGAGGCTCTCGGCGAGCGGCGTCGAGCCGTCGCCCTCGACCGCGGCGAGGAGCTGCATGATCTTGAGGTGCTGGCGGCTGCCCCGGTCGGCCGGCAGGATCGCGAGGCGATGGGCGTTCACCGTCATCCCCACCGCCCGGTTCTCGAGGAGCGCCTTGTCGGCGATCGAGGCGGCGGCCCGGACCGCGACCTCGACGGTCGAGTCGTCGCCGCGACCGGCCTGGGCGCTCCGATCCAGGTCGAGGAAGATCCAGGCATCGGCCGTCTGCTCGAGCTCGAACTCCTTGACCTGGATCTCGCCGTGTCGGGCGGTCGATCGCCAGTGGATCCGGTTGAACGCGTCACCGGGCGCATACGGACGGACGGCGGTCGCCAGGGGCGTCGCCTGGAGCGTCCGCTCGGGGGCCGCGTGGCTGCCCTCGATGTTGGCCGCCGGCAGGCGCCACATCGGCAGCCGCTCGATCCGGGGGTAGACGACGACCGCGATCCCCTGCCCGACCGACGCGGACGCCTCGAAGAACCCGAACGGGTCGCCGGTCCGGATCTGCAGCGGCTCGATCCGGAAATGGCCGCGCCGGACCAGCGGCGCCCGGACCAGCCAGGATCGCTCGCTCCGCGAGCCGAGGGTGATCGCCCGGCCGGGAAGGCCGCCCGGCAGTGTCGTCGGGTTGTGGATCTCGAGCCACGGCTTGGGCATGCGGCTCGTATTGCGCAGGGTGTACGTCACCTGGAGCCGATCGCCGACGTGGCCGGTGAGCTGGCTGACGGCGTACCCCGCCTCGAGATCGGCGAGGCCGAGCCGGGTCAGGATGTAGGACCCGCCGACGACGAGGATCGCGAGGTAGACGAGGTAGAAGAGGAACCCGAAGCCCGTCGAGAACGACGCCACGACGAGGATCGCGGCGATGACGAAGAGCTGGAAGCGTCGGATCATCGGGATCGATCGACCGTGACGGGAGCGGGTGGGGTGATGCCGGCTACGCGGTCGCCGCGCCCTGTCCGGCCGGGCGGATCGCCTTCGGGCCGTTCGGGCCGCCGGTCGGCCGGATGCCCTCGATGGCGATCGAGTCGAGCAGCTCGCGGATCACGTTCCCGGATTGGACGTCGTGGATCGACGAGCTCGTCTTGATGATCAGGCGATGCGCCAGGGCCGGCTCCGCGAGCGCCTTGACGTCGTCCGGGATCACGTAGTCGCGGCCGAGGAGGCCGGCGAGGGCCTGGCCCGCCCGATACAGGGCGATCGACCCGCGCGGCGACGCGCCGAGGTAGACGTCGGGGTGGATCCGCGTCGCGCCGACGAGCCGGACGATGTAGTCGGCGACCGATGGGTCGACATAGATGTCGCGGATCGCGTTCTGCATCCCGCGCAGCTCGTCGACCGTGCAGACGACCTCGAGCTGATCGAGTGGGTGACTGCGCTTCTGTTCGTCGAGGATCATCACCTCGTCCAGCGGCTGCGGGTAGCCAAGCTGGATCCGGAGCATGAACCGGTCGAGCTGGGCCTCGGGCAGGGCGAACGTGCCCTCGTACTCGATCGGGTTCTGGGTCGCGATGACGAGGAACGGGTCCGGCATCGCGTACGTCGTCCCGTCGATCGTGGCCTGGCGCTCCTCCATCGACTCGAGGAGGCTCGACTGCGTCTTCGGCGTCGCCCGGTTGATCTCGTCGGCGAGGACGACCTGGCTCATGATCGGGCCGGGCCGGAACTCGAACTCCTGGGTCTTCTGGTTGTAGATCGAGAGGCCGGTCACGTCGGACGGCAGGAGGTCCGGCGTGAACTGGATCCGCCGGAAGCTGCAACCCAGACTGCGGGCGATCGCCTTGGCGAGGACGGTCTTGCCCGTCCCCGGGACGTCCTCGATCAGGAGATGGCCGCGACAGAGGAGGGCGACCAGGGCGAGACGGACCTCGTGATGCTTGCCGATGATCACGTGTTCGACGTTCGCGAGGACCTTCTCACCGGTCTGCTGCAGGTTGGTCATCGGGCTCCTCGCGGGCATCACCGAACGGGTCGTTCGGCGTGGGGTTTGCTGGATAGTACGTCCGGTCGGGCTCGGAGGTTCGAGATGGACCTCTGACGCCGGCCATCGTCAGGGTGTGGTGTCTCGGCGACGTCGTGCTGCGACCGGCCTTCGGTGGCCCGGAGCTCAGCCGTTCGGCTCGAGCCTCGGATCGGGCTCGGCCCGCCGCCATTCTCGTGCGGCGAGCACAAGCGACCTGTGTTGCGAGCAGGGCAGCGATCCTGCGGCAAGCTTGTCGGTTTCTGCTCGCGGCTCGAGAGCAAGGTGCCGTAGTCGTTCGAACGGACGTCCGCCTCGTTCGATGTGCACGTGGAGCGAGAACCGTGGACCGTCCCGCCGCCGGGGTTCAGCTGCGGAGCTCAGCCGCGGATGACGGTGACCGCTGCTACGGCGATCGTCATCAGCGCGCCGACGGCGCTCATCGCCGCGAGGATCCATTCGCCGCCCGCCCCGGCGGCGACGGCGACCAGCGCGAAGAGCGAGGCGAGCACGAGGGCCACGAGCGCCAGCCCGAGGCGCTCGATCCACGGCCGCGGCTCCACCGGTTGTGGCGGCGGGGCTCCATCCGGCTGGGTTGGGCGCCGCTCCGCCTCGTCCGTCGGCCGCTCGTCGGTCATGGCTTGGCGAGTTTGAAGAACAGGGTCATCAGGTCACCCGCAAGCGGCGCGGCGCGAGCCCCCCCGCGACCGCCCTGCTCGACGATCACCGCGATCGCGACCTGCGGGTGATCGACGGGAGCGAAGCCGATGAACCAGGAGTGCGGCGCCCCCGAGCCACCCAGCTCGGCCGTGCCCGACTTGCCGGCGGTGGGGATCCCCGCGACCTTCGCCCCGGTCGTGAACTGCCGACCGATCGAGCTCTCGACGGCGCCCTGCATCGCGGCGGCGATCGCGTTCGCTTCCTCCGGCCCGATGACGCGCCCGAGCTCGGCCGGCTGGATGCGTCGCGTTCCGTCGCGACCGGTCGTGGCGATGACGAGGTGCGGCTTCATGAGCGTGCCGTCGTTGGCGACCGTGCACGCGACCAGAGCCATCTGCAGCGGCGTCACGAGCGTCTCGGCCTGGCCGTACGAGGCGTTGGCCAGCTCGACCTGGTCGCTGAACCCACCGGGACCTCCGCCGCCGGGGTTCGTGACCTGTGACGGCTGGGTCGGCAGGTCGAACGGGATCGGCGCCCCGAAGCCCATCCGGCCGGCGAACGAGGCGAGATTGTCGCCGCCGGTCCGGAGGCCGGTCAGCGCGTACCAGATGTTCGACGACCATTCGGTGGCGGTCACGAGGTCGAAGGAACGGGCCGGGACCCCGGGATGCTCGTGGACCCGGAAGCCCTGCACGAGCAGGCCGTCATTCTCGGCCTTCGGCTGCTCGGGATACGTGGTCGTCGGCGTGATCCGGCCGGAGCCGAGCCCGGCGATCGCGGTCACGATCTTGAACACCGAGCCGGGCACGTACTGGCCCTGGGTGGCGCGGGTGAGCAGCGGCTGGGCCTTGTTGTCCCGGACGGCCGCGAATCCCGCGTCCTCGGTGTCGGGGTCGGGGGCGGCGATGGCCGACGCGTCGTAGGTCGGGGTCGAGGCGAGGGCGAGGATCTCGCCGGTCGTCGGATCGATCATCACGACGGCACCGCGATCGGACCCGAGCCCCTTCACCGCCGCGTCCTGGAGCGCCGAGGTGATGCCCAGCGTCAGCTTCTGAGGGTCGTACCGGTCGGTCTGGAACTTGCGCAGGACATCGCCGATTGCGTTGCCGTTGGACACGCCGGTCAGCTCGGCATTCCAGGAGCGCTCGAGACCCGCGGTCCCGTACTGCCGCGACGCGTAGCCGACGACCGTGCTGAAGGCCCGATCTGCGTACGTGCGGTACGGCTCGCCGTTCTTGTCGCGCTTGTTCGCGGCCAGGACCTTGCCGTCGCGATCGACGATCGCGCCGCGAACGACGTTCCGTGCGGCCGCGATGACGGCCGGGTTATCCGGTGCCCGCGACAGGTCGGGCGAACGGAGCACCTGCCAGTAGCCGGCGCCGAGGGCGAGGCCGGCGAAGGCGACGGTCAGGGCGAGGCCGACGTGACCGATCGTGCGGCCGAGGGGCCGCCGTCGGATCGGCGCACGAGTCGGGACGAGCGCAGGAGCGCCGGCGGGGTTCATGGGCGGCCCTCGCGGGCGGGGACGGACGCAGCCGCCGCGGATGGGCGACCGCGGCCGGCGAGCCGGGCGAGACGACCGGGCCGGCGCGGCGGTGGCGGCGGCTCCACGCCCCGATCCGACAGGGCGAGCAGCAAGCCCACGATGATGCCGTTGACGAGCAGCGACGACCCGCCATAGCTGATGAACGGGAGCGTGATCCCGGTGAGCGGGATCAGCTTGAGATTGCCGGCGGCGATGATGAACGCCTGTGTCCCGATGACGAGGGACAGGCCGGCCGCGAGGATCGCCCGGAAGTCGTCCGCCGCCGATGCCGCGATCCGCAGGCCCCGCTCGACCACGACGAGGAACAGGCCGAGGATCGCCATCACCCCGACGAGCCCGAGCTCCTCGCCCAGGGCGGCGAGCGGAAAGTCGGTGTGAACCTCGGGGATCGGCAGGTTGCCGTTGATCGTGGGCAGGCCGGCGCCGAGCCCCGTCCCGAGGAGTCCGCCCCGGGCGAACGCGTACAGCGACTGGATGATCTGGTAGCCGGTTCCCGCGGGCGTCCGGAACGGGTCGACCCAGATGTCGACCCGGACGCGGACCGTGTCGAACAGCTGGTACATCACGAACGCGCCGACCAGGAAGAGGACGATCCCGACCGCGACGTAGCCCGGCCGGCCCGTCGCGACGTAGAGCAGGGCGAGGAACACCGTGAAGAACAGGAGCGCCGCCCCGAGGTCGCGCTGGACGACGACGATCCCGAGGGCGATCGCCCACATCGCGACCATCGGCACGACGAAGGGCAAGGGCGGCAGCGAGATCGGCCCCACCTTCGTCGACTCCTCGACGAGGAGCGGGCGGAACTCGGACAGGTAGCCGGCAAGGAAGACGACGAGGATGACCTTCAGCAGCTCGGACGGCTGGCCGCTGATCGGTCCGAGCGTCAGGCTCAGCCGCTGCCCGTTCACCTCATCGCCGAGGACGAACGTCGCCAGCAGCAGGGCCACTCCGGCCGCGGCCCAGGTGTACTTGTAGAGCCGAAGCCAGCGGTCGTTCCGGACGGTGACCGCTAGCGTGGTCGCCAGAACGAACGACAGGATGAGCCAGGTCAGCTGGACATCCCCGAGGCCGAGTCGCCACGGCCCGACGGTCTGCACGACGAGCGTCTGCGGCAGCCGCTCCATCAGCAGAAGGCTGATCCCGCCGAGCATCGCGACCGTCGGCAGGAGGATCTGGTCCATCCGACGGCCTGACAGGATCAGGACGAGGTGGGTGATCCCGAGCAGGCCGAGGTAGACCGCGAGATGGAGCGGGTTCGCCGGGTGCAGGCCGGTCGCCTCGCCCGGGTCGGCGACGTGCCGGGTCAGCTCGAGCGAGACGCTGCCGACGAGGATCGTCGCCGCGACGACGGCCAGGAGCTTCGTCTCACGCCAGCGCGGCCGCGGCCGGATCGATCCGAAGATCGCAGGCAGGGTCGACGCGGCGGCGGTCATCGGCCCGACGCGCTGCTGCGGGGGCGCTCGAGACGGAGCCGGACCTGGCCGACCTGGATCACGTCGCCGAAGCCGAGCGGCGCCACGCCCTCGACGGGCGAGCCATTGACGAACGTGCCGTTCGTGCTGCCGAGGTCCTCGATGTACCAGGCGCGGCCGCGGAACGTGAGGATCGCGTGCTCGGCCGATACGAACTGGTCCTCGACGACGACCGCGTTGTTCACGTCGCGCCCGACGGTCGCGATCGCATCGAGCGCGAGCGAGGTGCCTTCGGCCGGCTCGCCGGCGGGCGACGTGACGACGACGAGCCGCCCGAGCTCGGCCCCGGGCTCACGCGCGGCCGCACGCAGGTCGCCGACGAGGGCACGCGCGATCCGGAAGAGGAACAGGTAGAGGAGGCCCAGGAAGAGGAGCCGGACGATCCAGACGGTCAGGAGGAACGGGTCCATCAGCTCGGGTTCGGTGGGGCGGCCGCCGAATCGTGCGAGGGTCCGCCGCCGGCCGCCTCGTGCGCGTCAGCCGGTCGAGCGTCCGGATCCGCGGTGTCGAGGTCGACCTCGTTGCCGACCGCTTCCACGACGAACGCCGTCGTCCCGATCCGGATCCGATCGCCCGCGCCCAGCGCGACCGACTCGACCCGCCGATCGTTGACGAAGGACCCGTTCGTGCTGCCGAGGTCGGAAAGGACGAGCGTCCCCCGTCTCCCGTCGATCCGCGCGTGATGCCGGGACGCCCGCCCGTCGCGAACCACGAGGCGGTTGTCCGGCGCGCGCCCGATCGTCAGGGGACGCCCGTCGAAGGCGATCGTCCGGCTCGAGCCGTCGGCGCGCGTCTCGCGGATGATCGCCCGCGGGCCGTCCGACGACGGGACGACGAACACGGAGGTCTGGTCGGGCGAGCCTGTGGCGGGCTCCGATCTCGACCGGGTCGCGGCTGCGACGGGCGTCGGGCCGCCGGGGGCGGCCGGCACGGACCCGTCGGGCGCATCGTCCGGGCCCTGGTCGTCGGGGGCCCGGTCGTCGCCGGCGGCCGCCCTTTCCGGGCCGGCGTTCTCGGCGTCGGCGCCAGGACGCCCAGTGGCCTCGGCGTCGACGGCGATGTCACCGGGCTCGACCGAAGGATCGGATCGCAGGGCGACCGTCGGCCGGTCCAGCAGACTGTAGCCGTGGCCGCGGGCGAAGGCGAGGGCCCCGTCGGCGAGATCCGCCGCGAGCGACGGTGCGGCGGAACGGAGCGCGGTGAGGTCGGCGGGCGCAAGCCGGACGGTGAACCGATGCGGGACGAGCGTCCTCGCGCCGTCGCGAACCCGCGAGCCCTCCATCGCGCGCTCGAGCCGGCGCAGGACCTGGATCGGGCGGATGGCCGTCTTGAAGAGCCGCGCCGCCTGACGCTCGAAGAGCCGCTCGAGGAACCGCTCCACGGCGGCCAAGGGTCCCATCCGGGGGCGGAGTCTAGCAGACGGTCCCGAGACCACCGCCGGTGCCGAGCTGAGCTTCCGGAGTGCTGCCACGGCCCGGTTTCCACGATCGAGCGGGCCGGTTCGGGACCATCGTCCCGCCGTTGCCCGTACCTGCGTTGGGGGCGCTGATCTGACCCTGCGCTATACTCTCGCCCCGTTCGGTCGGCCGTCCGGCTCCGACGTGTTCACCGCGCACCGGGGGCATGATGCCCGAGATCCTCACCGAGTCCTTCTGCGAGCGTTGCGGAACGCGCTACACCTTCGAGTCCGCGGCGCCCCGCAAGACCCGCCGCCTCGGCCAGTTCAAGACGCTGTCCAAGGGCCTCAAGAACTACGTTCTGAGCGACGACACGTCCATGGACGAGGCGATGGCGGCCGCCCGGAGCGACGAGGAGCGCGAGGCGACGAGCCAGCAGCTCGACGCCTTCCACGCCACGTTCAACTTCTGCATGAACTGCCGCCAGTACACGTGCGGTAACTGCTGGAACCCGGCCGAGGGTCGCTGCCTGACGTGCGCCCCGCATCTCGGCCAGGAGATCCTGCCCGCGCCGTTCCCCAACGACGTCCCGTTCGAGCAGGTCCAGCTCGCCGCCGAGGCCTGGCCGACGGCCGACCTGCCCGCGGCCGACCTGCCCTCGCTCGAGACGATCCTCGCGAGCCACAGCGGAAATGGCAGCGGAAACGGGACGGGCGCCCACGCCGACGAGGCGGAGCCCACGAGCGGCATCGCCCCGGATCTCGAACCCGCCCCCGAACCGGTCGAGGACATCGACCTCGGGGCTCGGCTGTCCTTCCTGATGCCGGACCGGGCCGCCGACGCGCCCGCGGAGCCGGTCGCCGCGGAGCTTGTCGCTGCTGAGCCCGCTGCCGCGGCTTCCGAGCCGGTTCCTGTCGACGGCGTCGCAGCCGAAGCATCGCCGGCCGCCGCGGAGCAGCCCGTCGACGATACCGCGGTCGATCCGGTCGCCGACCAGGCATCGACACTGGCGAGCCACACCTCCCTGCTGCTGGGGCGCTTCCGGCCGGGCCAGAACATCGACGCCGAGCTCGAGGCGTACGAAGCCGCTCTCACCGATGCGACCCCGGAGCCGGTCGCGCCGGCGGCCGCCGCGTCGCCCATCACGGAGCCGGAGGCGATGGCGATCGAGCCCGAAGCGGCCCAACCGGAGCCGGTCGCCGCCGCGCCCGAGCCCGTCGTCGCGCCCGAGCCCGTCGTCGCACCCGAGCCGGAGCCCGTCGCGCCCGAGCCCATTGCTCCCGAGCCGGTGGCCGCCGAGACTGTGGCGCCCGAGCCGGAGCCGCTCGCCGCCGCCGCTCAGGCGACCGTGGAGCCCGAGC
>Ga0207646_10006291_pt1 | contig 12308 bp, 15 predicted proteins | sample KBSK5502metaG_FD_184343 | JGI IMG/M metagenome (GOLD analysis project Ga0207646, IMG submission 184343) | Corn, switchgrass and miscanthus rhizosphere microbial communities from Kellogg Biological Station, Michigan, USA - KBS K5-50-2 metaG... | ecosystem: Host-associated > Plants > Roots >...
GAAGCCAGATGGGGGGGCAGTAGCATGTCGCGGGGAGGTTGCTGAAAGGGCCAGCAGCAGGACTCGGATGGAGCCTCGCTCTGGGAAGAGAAGGCCTGTCCGGACGGTCCACTGACACACATCCAGCCCGAAGTGGGTTTGGAGAGGCTGGTTGATTTATCCACCATATCCAATCGCAGCACCTGCCTGATTTAAATACGCGACGTAGGCACGCAGGACACGATGCAGCTGCTTCTCACTGAGGATCAGTAGGTGATCCAGTCGGATGCGCTTGGATACTCTGAGCCCCCCAAAGGCGATTCTTGCTTGCCATCTCCTTGATGAACGCGATCGTCTCTGGAGAGAGCTTCGGCTGTCTCGCATCAGCCTTTGATGTGTGCTTCCAGAAGAAGCAAAAGCGTTCTCGATGCCACCGAAGCAAGGTCTGCGGCTACACAATGAAGAGGGCCTGCTTCCAGGTCCGCATCATCCTCGCCAGGAGCAACAAGCGGAACCTATTAGTCTTCCTGCAGGTCGGTCGTTTGACGTGCCGACGCAGGATGATGAGTTGGTGCCGTAATAACGCATTTTCAACCACCAGTTGGGACTTCCCTTTGGCCAGGTCTGCGATCGTTCCAAGCACAAGGGAGGTGGAGCGCGGTTTCATCCAACGAACCATGCCATCGTGGAGCGCGTGAAAGCAACGAGCTATTCGCTGCTTGAGAGGGATGAGAACAGGGAACACAGGCTTCTCCTTTATGAAGAGAAAGAAAGGTACCAACGCATGAAATCCATGCATACTCTCCGATTCTACCTGTGCCGCTGCTCTCCTGCAAGCAGAATGGGACCAGTAGATCGCTCTCAAAGTGCCTTATTTCTGAACAGATGTGCCACGTAGCCAGCACAGTCTCGAACATCTCTCCCCGGTGCTCTCCGGCCACATTCTTCTGCATGGGTCACACCATTTCGACTTGCAAGCACCCAAAAAGCGGCAAGGACAACTCCGTCCCTTGCGGATTGCAGCACCACTGTTCTGAAATTGAGCTTAGCGTTGTCGATGTATACCAACGAAGTGGTGGTATTAGGGCTTAGCGTTGTAAATTTCGTCGGCGGGCCTAATAGGCCGACTGGCCCTTGCTTGAGCAAGTGGCTGAACTGACCCGAACAGTGGCCGTTCGCAAGACCGGAACAACCAGAAAGGCGTGTGGTGTATCTCATTACGGTCCCGACGCCTGTCCAGGCCAGTCCACAGCGTTTACTTGAGCTTGTCCGTGGCCATTGGGGGATTGAGAACTCTTCTCGCTATGTTCCTGATGTGACCTTTGAGGAAGATCGTTCTCGCTTGCGCTCTGGTCACGCGCCACAGATTATGGCTGCTCTGCGCAATTTGGCCATCACGCTCATTCACCGGCAAGGCTCTTCTCAGATTGCTACTACCAGACGCCACTTCGCTGCCCACCCTCGTCGTGCCTTTGCCTTGTTACTCCCCACGAGGTCTGCTCAGCACTAATTCACAGACCCTGCCAGAGCTGCAGCCCCATCTTGCTTTCCTGCTCTGCTTTGATGGACAGGTAGAGAAAATGTCGCTATAATAGCAAGGCATCTATTTAAACAAATGATGCTGTAAATTTTAGGAAGGTGAATTTAGTTATGACTTCGGTATGGAAACATGTGACGCAACGCCTCTCTCTTTCAGTGATCGCTTTGCTCTTGATAGTGCTGTTGGCAGCGTGTAGCAGCCTGGGTGGCACGGCCAGTTCTCCGACGCCGACAGCGACCCCCTCCCCGACGCCATCGCCCACGCCAGCCGTGACGACGTATACGGGTGATGGTTATACGATCAGTTATCCGAAGGACTGGAAAAAATCAGTGACTGCAGACCAGACCACCTTTCAGGATTCCCTGGGCGCGAACGCTCTGGGCGTCGTGGTAGTTGCCAATCCCGACGGCGTCGCGAAACCGAGCACTGTGCTTGAGGCGACGCTCGCAGGCGCCGTGAAAGGAGCAAACATGACCAATACCTCCCCGGCGAATTTGCCTGCCTCAGTATCCCTGGCCGGCGAGACCTGGGTGCAGAAAGGGACAACTGGCACAGCCGGCAAAGGCGGGGCGAGCACATCGTTTGAAGTTGTGGTTTTCACGACAAATCACCCGGCGAATACCTCGAAGACCAAGCTCTTTGAGTTTGTGTATGCTGGCCCGCTGGTGGGTTCTACGCTGGTGGATGCGCAAATTTTCCAGGCCATGCTCGCATCGTTCAAATTTACCTCGTAAGACTCTCCTACCTGCCTGTGCTGGCTACTTGGGACATCCGTTCTCAGAAAACGACTAATTTTTCGGACGGATGTCCCAAGTAGCCAGCACAGTACGTTTCATGTTCCGCTTCTGCTTCCTCAGTCCTGCTGGCTTCACTGGAGGCCCCGTAGCCCAGCGGATTCTCCACCTGGCTTCACGCTACCTACAATAACGAGTGATCAGCCGCCTCTTTTTCCAGTTCTAGAGGGGCCAGAAAGAACAGGCTAACTGAGAAAAAATGCAGGAGAGACCCTGATGGATCAACACACACTTGCGGCGCTTTTCCAACAGTATGGCATGAAGATATCTTCATTGCTCCCATCCGTGGCTTTTGAGGACGGCATATCTTACCAGGTAGAGGTTCAGAGTAGCAATGACATTACTACCTGGCAGACGTTGCGCAGTCTGGTCGCTGTGACCGGGTACTGGCCGGTCTTGACTTCTAGGTCGTTGCAAGACATCATGGAGTATCAATCTGGGGAGATCCGTCCCCCACATGAGATCATCGGCGAGGGACTACGCCTCAATGCAGAGAACTGGGTCCACCAACGTATCGAAGCGTATCGCTCATTTTACCAGCATGATGTACCTCGCGGTGAGTGGCCGAACACGACCCCAGCGATGAGCAGCACGACGACGGGAGGGACCCAAGCACCACGATTCGAGCCCCTCATCTTGCTCCCTACGACAGAAGGGTGGCGTGTTCCGGCCTATCTGAACTTCGGTGGTTGGAACGGGTGCCCATCTTCTCCAGCACAAGTATGTATGATGAAGTACTGGCAGGACCACTATGGCGCCGAAATCATGTTCATGGGAAGTGATGCAGTTGCTATGTATGTCTCACGTCCTCCACAGGATCGAGAGAGCGCCTTGCGGCTCGCATGGGAACAGTTTGCGTACTGTTCCGATACGATCGGAGTTGCCCCGGGTATACAGACGCTCGAAGATGTAGCCGCCAAACTGCTCAATGCTTCATGGTGGGGCTTCTGGTGGGACTGAACTCGTGGACTGACACAGGTAATGGTGCCCTGGCGGCAGGATCAATTCCTCAGTATTTACCCATATCTGTCTACCTACTGACTCACAGCATAGGGTACGTATTGTTGTTATGAGCCATTGCGGAAAAAGCTACTGCAAGATCGCTCCTCTCATTCAGCGAGAACAATCTCAAGCCTTCTCCCAAGCGGATGAGGACATTCAAGAACAGAGAGTGCTGATGTTGATTTCTCGTTTTCCTTGTTTTACCCGCGAGAGGTGGCAGCACGTAGCCGTACTTCATGCTCTGATCAAGTATGTCATATCTATACCATACTTTTACCATATACTGTCCTCATTGGACAATTAATCTGACAAAGTACAGCACTTCAGCCCTGTGCTGGCTACTTAGCATATCCGTTCTAAAAAGTCGCTAATGTTGGCTCTACCAGTTCTTTTTCTTTGCTACCTACTCATCAGATAGATGACGTGAGGGTTTCCCGCATGAAGTTTACTCTCTGATAGTGGAACGGATATGCTAAGTAGCCAGCACAGGTCAGTTCACTTAGCTTTTAGGGAGGTGGTATGCTTCACGCCAATTTACTGCTCCATTCCCCTACTTGAAAATGTCTGATGCAAGATGATAAGATGAGCCCAGGTACCAATGCCACTTCGCACGCTTCTCCCTCAGACTGATTTTCCTCCGGTTCTCAACAGTGCTGGTCTCTCCATTTTTGAGTCAATTAGCTGGTACTCTTGCTGATCGCGTGTAGCCGAAAAGGAGAAAGGGCGTCTATGGGTCTGAAATCGCTCCGTCTCATGCTGGCTTCAGCCCCAGCCCTTGTGCTGTTTCGTGACTCTCCCCAGAACAGTGCCCGGCACGGGACCATTCTGTTCTATCATGGGTTTGGTGCGTCCAAAGAGTCCTGCGTCCCCGTGTTGTCCCGTCTGGCAACGGCTGGTTTCCTGGCCGTGGGCATTGACGGCATTGGACACGGAGAGCGGCGTTACGTGGACTTCGATGCGCGTTTCCCTCCTTTTGCACCTCACCGGAGAGGAGATGCTCACCTAGAAGCAGCTTTCCTCGAAGTGGTCCGAGCGACCGTCGGAGAAATCCCAGACATCCTCGATACCCTTCTCCATCAGCACTGGGCCTATCCCGAACAAGTTGGCATTGCGGGCCTCTCGTTTGGCGGCTTCATCAGCTACGCTGCGGTTGTGGCTGACACACGCATCCATGCCGGCGCTCCGGTGGTCGGATCTCCTCAATGGAAGCTTCCCTGGTCCGATAGCCCTCATCTCCACCTCGATTGCTTCTATCCCACGGCGTTGCTCTCTCAAACGGCAGGTTTAGATCCGACCCAACCTCCTGCTGCGGTGCGAGCGTTTCACCAGCATCTGGCTCCCTACTATGTCCAGGCACCTGAACGGCTGTGTTACATTGAATATCCCACCTCTGCGCATGATTTGACACCGCAAGACGATGAACAGGTGTGGAATGCGGTTGTGAACTGGTTTGAAACCTTCCTTGCTTCCCAGTGAAACTGAACAAGAAGACCGATGGCGCCATCGTCTCATCCATTTGACCATGGCTGATCAATCCAACGAAGCTTCTTTTACCGGATAGAGCCGCTCGAGCTTGCGGCGCGCATCGCACGAGGTGAACTGCCAGGCAATGCCGCGCCGCTGCGTGTTCCGCTCGGTTTCCACTGCTCCTACTTGCCGACGCAGCGCCTCCTCGCTTTCCAGGCGTCGGGAGAGAGCATTGCGCTCCAGGATGGCAATCTCGATCTCGGCCATATTCAACCAACTGCCATGCTTGGGGGTGTAATGGAACTCCACGCGCTGGAGAATGCGACGCGCCTCAGCAGGAGGGAAGGTTTCGTAGAGGGAGGCAGGCGTGTGGGTATTCAAGTTATCCTGTACCAGACGAATGTACTCCGCCTGTGGATAGACCTCATCCACCAACCAGCGTACCACCCTGGCATAGTCCTGCATGGTACGTTGCTCGGTCACTTCCACATGCCGCCATCCCGAAAGTCGGCTCCACCACCACGAACAAATTGCGCGTGCCACGGCGTTCGTACTCGTAATCCACCCGCTCGGGCTGCCCCGGCTCAACAGGGACGGGAGGGTGGACATCGGCATGCAGCACGACCGGTTTCTCATCCAGGCAGACGGTCGGTGACTTCCGGTCATACTCCTCCTCGTAGAGGTCCAGCACGTCTTCCATGGCTGCGACAAACTCGCCTCCGACCGAGGGCAGGCACCAATGTTCATGCTGCCAGGGTTTGAGTTCGTTTTTTTGAGTAGGTCGTGGATGGTCGTGGACGAAATGTTTGTCACAAACCCCAACTCCACGGCTTTTTGTGCCAGCAACCGGACTGTCCAGTGGTCGTGCCCATCCGGGGCCGGACTACAGGCCACGGCAATCAGATGGGCGGTTTGCAAGCCCGAGAGAGCGCTGCGCCGGTGTTGCTGAACTTTGTCGTGCAAGACCGCCTCCAGTCTCCCTTACGCAAAGCGTCGTCGCACATTGGTGACCGTCGCCTCACACACATCGAAGGCCGCGGCAAGAGCGGATGTACTCCATCCGTCTGCTGATTTGAGCAGGATGCGCGCGGGTCAGGGTGCGGGCGTTGGCTTTTCCCCGATGAGCGAAAGTCTCCAGGGCCATGCGCTCTTCACCGGTCAAGGTGACGGTTGGCTGTTGTGGCATGCTCTTCCTCCGTTTTGGCTCAGCATATCACCTCCCCAAAACCTAAGTGAACTGACCAGTAGGCTGCAAAGAAAAAGAACTGGTAGAACCATCATTAGCTCTCTTTTTTGGAACGGATATGCTAAGTAGCCAGCACAAGCCAGCACAGGTAAAAAAGACTGTTAAATCGCCCTGGACCAAAGTCCTTGTATACAAAACGGTTGGTATTCTGAGGAAGAGCCAATAAAGTCTGGCTTAAACTGTGTAGAATAAAAGTCGTAGAACAGGAGGTATTTCCTGTTCTACGACAAGATTCACACGCCAGGGATGCCCAGAGGACACCCCTGGCGATACGCTCAGGTTCACCGATCCAATCTACTTATGGCGTGGGATCAGCGTAGGAGCCTCCAAAGATGTCCGAGTTGCCGAACGTCGCGGCGCAGTCCTGCTCGGGCGCAGGTTTCGTCGGCACAGTGGTCCCATTCTGTATGGCCACCTGTGCCGCCGCACGCCAGGTGTCAATTGCCGGGCAGTCGGCTGCGTTGCGGGTGTCATTCCAGACCGCGGCGCCATAGGTGTTCGTCGCGACGGCGTACACATAGTCGCCAAGGAACTCCAGCCACAGGTTGTTCTGGCTGGAGCCGCGCGGGTCGCCGGTCGCGCCACGGTGCAGCTCAGTCCACGTCCCGGGTGCTCCATTTCCACCGATGTCTGCGTGCTTCACCACACCCACCAGGCCGCGTGGACTCGTGGTGTCGTTACGTAAAGGCGTGGTGAAAGCATTGTACACCAGGTACGCGTCTGTCCCACTCGGCGAGATAGCGATGGCGGAGTAGTAGCCGCGGTCACCGGCCGATTCTGTTGCCGAGGGAGCCGACCAGGTGTTCCCACCGTCGGTCGAGAAGCTCACAAACACGTGCTCATGGTTGACCCCGTCACGTCCATCAACCCAGGTGCGCAGGAGCTCATCGGTTGCACCAGCACCCGTCGGCGCGCCGTTGGCGATATCCACGCTCGGGGCCGCCGAGAGGTCGTCGCGCGCGCCGCCCACGCCGTCCATCACACAGCGGAAGACGGTTCCGTCGAATTGGACGAGGAAGCAGGTGTCAACAGCAAGCCCGATGTTCACGGGCCGTGTCCACGACTTGCCCCCATCGAAGGACTTGACCAGGATGTGAGAACCCTGCCCTGGCGTTCCGACAGCGAACTGGTTGGCGAAGACGTAGACCACGCCATGGCTGTCGGTGCGCACCGTGCAGCCAGAGCGCCCGAATCCCTGCTTTGTGTTAAAGGGATTATTACTGGCTGACGTGACTTGTTTTTGCGTCCAGGTCGTCCCACCATCCGTTGATGTGGCAACGACCAGGGGTTGTGGCGAGGCAAGACCACCGCTCAGGCTGCGGAAGGAGGCTAGGCAGATGTACACATTGCCGAAGAACGGGCTACTCGCGGCGTTATCCGCCCAGATCTGCTCCTTGTCGCTGAAGGTCGTCGACGACTGCTTGGAGACAAGCACAGGGCTCATCCAGGCATCCGCGCTACCCGCTGCCGCCGCTGCCACATCATCTGTGCGTGAGACGGCGACGGCTTCAAAGCCCTTGAACGTCTGCGTGCCGGGGAAGTTCGAAGTCAGGTTCGCGTAGTAGAGACGCGATCCGCTAGACCAGGAGAACTGCCCACTGGCATCCGGGCTGGGGCCGAACGCCAACGCGGGATCACCGCCGGAGACCAGGTCGTTTTCGAAGTACTTCGGAAGGGTGCCGATAGGGCCCTGCTGGGGTGTGCAGGACGGATCAGTGTCGCCCACTACGCCCTGGCAATTGCGGGCACTCCAGCCCGTGTAGGTGGGCTGGGTCCATGTGCCACCGCTATCGAACGAGAAGTAGACCCCCGACGTGCCTACCCCCGGAGTAAAGGGGCAAGTGTTGTCGGTCCCGGCGTTGCACGCCTCCAGGTCGATGTTGTCGTTTGCACCCGCGACGATTACATTCGAATGATTGGCATCAACCGCTAGTGCTGGCTCATTCTGCTTGTTCTCGGAGAAAGGGGTAGAGGGACTGCCGTTGCTGATGAGCACATCGCTGTTGAAAGCGCGGGCAGCAGGCCGCTGAAATGCCAGATTCATCACAAGTACACCCGCGAGGGCGACAAAGCTGATAAGCGAGAGGAGGAAACCTACTCTGGAGCGTGAAGAGAGAGACATAAGGAACCTCGCTTTCAATAAATCTGCTCAATGGTCAAAATATGCATCACTTGAGATTCGAGGGTATTCAATGGTCTCGCTACTCTTAGAGGCGAGTTGTGCATGAAAACCATCATAAGGGCTACCTTGACAGACGCAAGAGCAAAAGGGTTGTGGTCAGGTTAAGAATTGGTTATGATTTCTCGATGGAGGGTGAGATTTCTCTGGTCGTGCCCTGTGCTGGCTACCTGGCATATCCGTTCCAAAATCAGGAAATAAATAATCATGCAGGAAACCTTAACGACACCTCTCTGGAATGTAGATTGCAAAGAAAAATACTGGTAGAGCTATCATTAGCACTCTTTATTTGGAACGGATGTGCTAGGTAGCCAACACATCAGTAGCCAGCTCAGCTTCGTGTTGCGATCCGCACGTTTTGGCTACGCGAAGTGCCGATTCGTAACCAACGCCGGTGCAGGAGCAACTCTAGATTGTAGAGTAGAAGAAGCATTGCACCTACTTGTAAGACGGATTTTTAGGCGGTTATACCCTCATGAACAGAGGGTGTATGAACGCGGAGGAAGTTAAACAGTTACAATCGGTGACACCATCACCTATCCCTTGGTAGCGGATCAACAACCAAGAACTCCCCAAAGAGCATACAGGGGTTGTGAATGGCATATCCTACTGTTCAGATCGTGACGCTCCTGGATGAGGGATACGAGGGATCGGGTGAGTCAGTGAGGATGAGTCAAATTCATAGCGTTGACAAACCAGCAAGAGAAGAACAAAAGCAGCATGGGGAAACCAGTGGAGAGAGCAACGGAAATGGACTACTGACCGGAGGTATATACTTGATCGACAAACCATACATCCTTATCGTTGATGATGATACAGCCCTGCTACAAGCACTTCCTCACACACTGGCTCTTCGCATCAGCGGAGTCCAGGTGGACACATCCGATTCGGCCCAGAGAGCACTTGAGCTGATCCAGGCACAGGACTATGATGTCATCGTCAGTGACATCAAGATGCCTGGAATGGACGGCCTGGCGCTGCTCGCACAGATACATGAACTGCGGCCGGAGACGCCCACCCTGCTGATCACCGGTCATGGAGAGCATCAGCTAGCCATCCAGGCTTTACGTGGCGGAGCCTACGACTACATCCAGAAGCCGCTTGATCGCGACGATTTTGTGGCCTCATTGCAGCGTGCTATGCAGACGCACCAATTGAGACGGCAGGTAAAAGGATTGCTGCTGTCCCTGGAACTGCATGCCGTATCGTTGGAGCGCCTGGTCCACCAGCGCACACGTGAACTGGCCGAGGCAAACGCAGCGAAAGACAGGTTTCTGCGTATTGCCTCGCACGAACTGGAAACGCCGCTGAGCAGTTTGAAAAGCATGGTCCAATTGCTTCATCGACAGCTTGCACACAACAATGCGCTGGAAGCCGTGAGCATTGGCCTAGCTGACATGGAACGCTCCATCTGTCGTCTAGAAATGCTGGTGAAAGATTTGCTGGATGCTTCGCTGATCGAGACCAATAGGTTCGTCTTGCACCGTAAACGGTGCGACCTGGTCGAGCTCTGTCGAAACTTTATAGCCCAGTTCACGGCTGGCGCTGGTGCAATCCGGACATTCGAAGCGCTCGGCGAACCGATCGAAGCTGAGGTAGATGCTGATCGCATGTGCCAGGTCATCCTCAATCTGCTGTTACATGCACGTAAGTCTTCACCAAAGGGTTCTCCCATCACTCTGACGCTCCAACAAGTGGGTTATGAGGCCACGATCTCGGTACGCGATATGGGGGGAGGGATTCCAGCTGAGCTGCTCTCCCAAATTTTCGCGCAGGACTACCGCGTTCCAAGCATCGAGGTACAGGACGGGTCAAGTTCAGGGATGGGCTTGGGGCTCTATATCTCACGGAAACTTGTAGAGCGACATGGTGGACATCTTGACGTCCAGAGTAGTCCTGGGCAAGGAAGTGTTTTCTGTATTGCGCTGCCGCTGTACATCGATCCTGCAACAGCTACTGTCGATGCCGGGAAGCTTGCGCGCCATACCCAGGCTGTCTGGACTATAGCCCATTGATCCCAGCATGCTTGATCTGAGGCACATTCCTGTGGTCTGAGGAAGGCAGCTGTATTGCCTGTACTGGCTACTTGGGATATCCGTTCCAATACATGTGCGCTGATGATGAGTTTCACCCTTATCTATTCCTCATTTATCCACATAACAGGCAAGTTTTTCCACATTGCTCTTTACCCTCTTATTTTAGAACGGATATCCCAAGTAGCCAGTACAGGGCCCTGCGGTTCACCCCACAGGCACGATCGCGGTGGTAAAGCCTGCCATAGCGGGTTTGCGGTCCGTCTCCTCCCCGAAGTTGCGCTGCTCTTCCATCGACAGGCCACAAGACGCAAGGAAGGCGGCCACATGTTTGCTCGAAGGCGGTGCACTCACGATCCCGAACGTGAGTGGCTCGCCAGTGGCATTGAGCACGGCTCTTGTGTAGCGCATGGAGAGCGATTGCGACTCGATGAGGTCAGCATTGAAGTAGTCGGTACAGCCTCTTTCAATGGTGGATAATTCCTCCCCTTTTCTCCTATTGGCTTGGCTGCCCTTCTCAATCTGATGTATTCTTCTAAAGAAGTATCCCACTCTTCCTATTTCAAGCAGCGAGGACCTGTATGACTTTTCATTTCCTCTTGCTCCTGCTCTCGTTTTGCTTCCTCCTTTGTCTTGCATGGCTTTGGCACCTTGACTGGGCTCATCATGGCCTCCCGCACCTGGCAGCGAAGACCGCACACCCCATGGTCCACCGTCTCCTCAAACCACACACTCCGCTTGATTGCCCTGCCTGTCGTCTCGACTCCACTGCCTCGTCGGGTGGAGGGCTAGCGCCTGTTCCTGTACGTCCCTGGCGTGAAGTGAAAAGCCGCCGGGGAGCGCCCAAGCGCGTGAACACCGAGGGCTACGCCTGTCCTAATCAGCAGTGCGCGTACTGCGGGATCACCGATGCTCACATCCATGCCCTCGTCGGAGATGGCAAGCATGGCCGTGCCGAGCGGATCCAAACGTTTCGCTGTCAAGCCTGCCTCACTACGTTCACTGCCAGGCGCCATACCCCTCTGTACCATTTGAAAACCCCTTCCTATCACGTCGCAATGGTGCTCTCTGCCATTGCCGACGGGCTGGATCCTTCTGCCGCGGAACGGGTCTTCGGCTACCGGCAGGCGACCATCACCACCTGGTTATCTCGCGCAGGCGAGCACGCTCAGACGTTGCATCAGCACTCTTTCTGCAACCTCCAGCTCCCGCATGTGCAGTTGGATGAACTGCGAACACGGCTGCGCAGCTGTACCCAGGTGCTCTGGCTGTGGCTGGCCATCGACCCCTGCACCAAGCTTCTGCCCGTGCTCTATCTCGGCCCCCGCACGCAACACGCGGCGCATAGGGTCATCCACTCCCTGCGACTGCTCTTGGCTCCTGGCTGCGTCCCGCTCTTCAGCAGTGATGGCCTCAATCTCTACTTTTATGCTCTCACGGCTCACTTTGGACAGTGGCTCCAAATGGTACGTCGAGGGCGCAACGTGCGCCGGTGGCAGGTGGAGCCAAGCCTGATCTACGGCCAGGTGAAGAAAAGCTACCGCCGGCGCAAGTTGGTACGGGTCACTCACGTGATGCGCCTTGGGACAGAGGCCGCTCTCACGGTCGCGTTGCAGCAATTAGGCTTCTCTGGACGATTGAACACGGCTTATATTGAGCGCGTGAATTTGACCGTCCGACATGGGGTGGCAGCTCTGGCCCGCCGTACCTGGGCCACCGCACAGCAGTCTCCACACCTGTTAGCTCATCTGGAATGGTGGCGAGCGTATTATCATTTTGTGCGCCCTCACGAATCGCTGCGAGTAGCGCTCGTGCAGCCACGAGAGCGAGGTGGCAATCTTCTGGCGCAACGCTACCGGCAACGGACACCAGCGATGGCAGCAGGGAGAACACATCGACGATGGACGGCGCGCGAGGTGCTCTCATACCCATTGCCGCCGATTTCCGCTTGAGAGGCACCAAAGCCAGGTGGGAGTGCAGTGTCATGGGGGGAGGTTGATGAATGTGCCATCAGAAGAAGTCGGATGGGGCCTCACTCCAGAGTGAAATGGCCTGTCTGGACTGTCTC
>Ga0207646_10006292_pt1 | contig 12307 bp, 7 predicted proteins | sample KBSK5502metaG_FD_184343 | JGI IMG/M metagenome (GOLD analysis project Ga0207646, IMG submission 184343) | Corn, switchgrass and miscanthus rhizosphere microbial communities from Kellogg Biological Station, Michigan, USA - KBS K5-50-2 metaG... | ecosystem: Host-associated > Plants > Roots >...
TCGAGATTCCGCTTGGCGGTCTCGCCGGAAAGCTCTCCCGCAAGGGCGGCGATGACCGAGTCCGGGAGCAGCGCGGATTGTCGTGCAGAGAGGCGGGCCGGCAGCATCGCCAAGCCGGCCGCGAACAGGAATCGCGCGCGAATCATCTGCAGGGCTCCAGTGTGGAGGCGGTTTCCAGCATCCAGCACCTAACGCCCGGCGCCCGGAATCCGCACCAGCATGAGGCGAACCCCTTTCTCGAATTGCTCGGCGAAAAGTGCGGCATCGGCGCCGACGCCAAGCAATCGTGCCTCGCCGGGCATCCTGAGAATCCGGCGCAGGTCACCCTGCCGGTCGACGACCTGGATCGAGCGCGCCGTGTCGAGCACCGGCTTGCTCTTTTCCAGCCAGATCATCTCGTCCGGTGCGCTCCATGCGGCGACGAATGGAGGATGGATCAGTGCCCAGGGGAGATCGGTCTCCTTGGGACGGACGTCGGAGGGAAACCTCTGCAGATACCTGAGACGATCGGCCTGGGTGACTTCGAATACCGGGTCGGGAAGTCGCGGCCCTCTGGTCGTTTTTCCCCCCGGCTCGACGGCTTCGATCTGGTTGTGGAGGATCCGCGCGATCCAGACGGTGCCGTCGCGCCGCACGCCCCAGAGATCGTCACCGCTCAGGACCTGACGCTCGAACCGGGTGGTTTCGCCGCGCTGCATGTCACGCCCGTCCACCGGCGCGAGCCGCGCCACGGTGTCGTAGCGCGAGAGATCGCGGGGGGCGCGAACGATCGCGGCCGAATCGCGATTGCCGACGCCGCCGCGGCCCGGCAGTGGACGCAGCTCGAAATAGAGCTGCCCCGCCCCGTCCCGTGCCCTTGGCGCGGTCCCCCGCATCGCGTCCGGCGAGGGAATCGAATCGATCAGCCGCCCCTCGCCGGTCCAGACCGTCGTGCGGCGCTTCCCCCAATCGGAGATGTAGGCGGTGTCCCCCATGGCGAAGACGGACGCGGGATGGAGGTACACCTGTTGTTTCGGCCCGCCGAGCGGTGTGAGAGCCTTGGTACCGAAGTCGGCGATGGCGGCCGCGTCAAAGTCACCGGCGACCAGCACCCAGCGCCCACCGCCGAGCCACGCCGCGGAGGGGATATTCGTCCAGGGGGCGACGATCGTGTCGGCCGGGAGCGAGAGCACCTCGAATGGCGGCGATGTGGCTGGTGACGGCCCGCAGGCCGCGAGGACGAGCACGAGGGCCGCGAGATCGCCACGGGCATGCCGCCCGCGCGATGACCCGTTCCTCCTCACGAGATCGGAACCACGATCTGCTCCTTGCTCGGCACAATCGGCGGCAAGCCGAGCCGCGCGAGCTCGGCATTCACCGCCGCCAGCGACGGACCGAATGCCGCCTGGAGCCGGTCGAGCTGGACCTTGAGCTGCCCGGAGAGCAGCTCGAAGACTTCGTAGGACTGCTTGGTCGGCTTGGCCTCCGCGCTCGAAACCACTCCCGCGAGTGCCGCGATCTGGTTGTTCAGCTTGATCGGATAATTGAGGGGATCCTGCCCGGCCCGGTTCCGGACCTGATAGATCTCTTCCTCGGCGGCGGAGATCTGACCGTCGAGCGTCTGGGCAAGCCGGGCGAGAGCCGCCCCCCTGGCACCAGCCTTCGCCTTCCGGTCGTCCAGCTGTGTTCTCACGTTCCGCACCGTCCGGACGGCATTGTTCGCGTCATTGCTGGTGGCCTGGATCCTCTTGAGGAAAGCGTACTGCTCGTCGAGATCTGCCTGGGTCGCGTCGGTGCGCGGGTCGCGCTTGACGACGAACGTCTGGGTCTCGGTCTTGTCGCCGGCGGTCACCCGCACCGTGTACGTCCCCGGCGGAATCATCGGGCCCTGGGTGCCGCCGGCCCACATGATCAACCCGTCGAATCCCACGGCATCCTCGGCGCGGAGATTCCAGATGAAACGATTCATTCCGGCGCGATTGGTCGTCCGGAGCGGCGGCGTGTATCGCCAGCCGGCCTGCTGCTGAACGGGAGCCGCGGTATCGGGGCGGACCGATGCCGACATGACCCCGAGTGCGGCAAGACTGTCGGCGGTCTTCCGGGCCTGCATGGCTCGCTCCTCCCGCTCGCCGGCCCGCTTGATCGAGTCGGCGCGCGCGATGGGATCCTGCTCGCTGCTGAACGAGCGAAGGACCTGTCCCTGGGCATCGAGGAAGTCCACGGTGACCTTCTGTCCGCCCTTCTTGAGCCAGTACTGGATCACCGCGCCATCCCATCCCGTGAGCGGTGGGAAAGGGGTGGATGCCTGCGCTCCTGCTCCACCGCCGCCGAAGAAGAAACCGCCCAGCGTGATACGATAGGTCTCTCGCGGCTTGAAGAGATGGAGGTCCTTGTCGGCGTTGGCGGCGGCATACTGACGGAGCACCGAGAGATCATCGAGAATCCAGAAGGCGCGTCCATGGGTTCCCGCCACCAGGTCGCCCTCCTTTACTGCCAGGTCGTGCACCGGCACCGGCGGAAGATTCCGCTGCAGGCGCTGCCAGTTGGCCCCGTCGTCGAAGGACACCCACACGCCGCGCTCGGTGCCGGCGTAGAGGAGCCCCGCTCGAACCGGGTCTTCGCGTATGACCCTGGTGAATTCGCCGCCGGCAATGCCGTTGTTGATCCGGGTCCAGGTGCGGCCGTAGTCGGTGGTCTTGTACAGGTACGGCGCGAGGTCGTTGAGCTGGAAGCGATTGCCGGCGAGATACGCCGTGCCCTTGGCGTGGGGCGAGGCCTCGATGATCGAAATCCGCATCCACTCCGGAAAGCCCGCCGGCGTGACGTTGGTCCAGGTGGCACCGTTGTCGCGGCTCACATGGATGACCCCGTCGTCGCTCCCGGTCCAGATGACCCCCTTCTCGAGCGGCGATTCCGCGATGGTAAAGACGGTCCCGTAGTACTCGACGCTGGTCTGATCCTTGGTGATCGGTCCGCCGGAGGAGCCGAGGGTCCGCGGATCATTCCGGGTCAGGTCCCCGCTGATCGGCGTGAACGAAGTACCCTCGTCGGTGCTCCGGAACACCACACTCGAGCCGATGTACAGCACATTCGGGTCGTGAGGGGAGATCAGGATGGGAAAGGTCCACTGCATCCGGTACTTGGCGTCCCGGGCGTCGTGCCCCATCGGGTTGAGCGGCCAGGGATTGATGTCCCGCTCGATCCCGGTCCGGGTGTCCTTCCGGGACAGGTACCCGCCGTAGCTCCCGGCGTACACGATGTCGGGGCGGTCCGGCCGAACCGCGATGTATCCCGATTCGCCGCCCCCGGCGTCGTAGAAATCGGAAAGGTCGGCACCGAAGATCGGCCGGCTCGGCATGCAGACGGTGCTGTTGTCCTGCTGGGCGCCGCACACCCGGTAGGGAAAGTGATTGCTGGTCGTGACGTGATAGAACTGCGCGGTCGGATAGTCCTGATCGGTCCAGGTCCGGCCGGCGTTGGTGGAAACATTTCCTCCCCCGTCATTCCCCTCGATCATCCGCTGGTTGTTGTTGGCCGCGATCCAGAAGTCGTGGCTGTCTCCATGCGGGATGCCCCCTACGTTCTGCCACGTCCGGCCGCCGTCCCGTGATCGCTGAAAGCTCACGTTGCTGGCGTAGACGATGTTCTCGTCCTGCGGATCGGCATAGATCCGGGTGTAGTACCAGGCCCGTTGCCGGAGGGCGCGGCTGTTGTTGACCCTGGCCCAGGTATCGCCGGCATCGTCGGAGCGATACACCCCGCCGGAATCGGCCTCGATCAGCGCGTACACCCGGCGGGGATTCGAGCCCGAGACCGAGATCCCGATGTTTCCGATGATCCCCGCCGGCATGCCGGGATTCCGGGTGAGCTCCTTCCAGGTCCGTCCCCCATCCGTGGTCTTGAAAACCCCGCTCCCGGGCCCACCACTTACCAGCTGCCAGGGTTTCCGGTAGGCCTCCCACATTCCGGCGTAGAGGACTTCGGGATTCGACGGGTCCATGGCCAGGTCAATCGCACCGGTGCTGTCATTCCGGAAGAGGACCTTGTTCCAGGTCCGGCCCCCGTCGGTGGTCTTGAAGACGCCGCGCGAAGGGCTCGGACCGAAGACGGGTCCCAGCGCGGCCACGTACGCGATGTCCGGATTGCGGGGATGGATCCTGATCTTTGCGATCTGTCGCGTCTCGACCAGGCCCATGTAGGTCCAGGTACGGCCGGCATCGGTCGACTTGTACACCCCGTCTCCGTGGGAGACGTTGCCCCGGATCGGAAACTCCCCGCCACCGACGTACACCACGTCGGGATTCGACTCACTGACCGCAATCGCGCCAATGGTTCCCCCGAAAAACCGGTCCGATACCGGCTGCCAGTTGTCACCACCATCGGTCGACTTGAAGACGCCACCGCCGGTGGTCCCCATGTAGTACTCGAGCGGGCGGGCGACGGAGCCGGCAACCGCAACCGACCGGCCACCACGTTGAGGACCGAGATTTCGCCACGAGAGTGCGGCGAAGGCAGCGGTGTCGGCGGTCTGAGCAGCGAGCGGAACCGCAATGATCAGCGGGAGGGCGAGGCGAAGGAGGCGCACGTGGAGGCTCGGGGTTGGGGACTGGGAGTTGAGGGTTGGGGAATATACGACCGCGGCTCGAAGCGAGCAGCGAAGAGCAAAGCGCGAAAAGGATGGCGATTTGGTATGACCCTAGTTATACTAAAGTATGAAAACGGCCATCTCCTTACCTGACAAACTGTTCCAGGAGGCTGATTCCTTCGCGAGCCGCACCGGATTGTCCAGGAGTGAGCTGTATGCCAATGCGATCGCGGAGTATCTCGCGCGGCGCAACGGGGATCGTGTGACCTCGCAGCTCAACGCTGTCTATGGAGCGGCAAAGGCTCCACTCGAGCCGGAGCTCACGCCCCCGCTGCGCTTCCCCGCCTCTCGTGCCGACCTCTGGTGATCGAGCGCGCACGGATTTGCTGGCTCGAGATGGAGCGGGCGGCGGCGCGCCGTCCCGTGCTGGTGCTGCAATCGGATCCGTTCAACCGGAGCAGCATTCCGACGGTGCTGGTCGCCCCGCTGGCCCAGGATATCCGACTGGCAGAGGCCCCGGGCAACGTCCTCCTGCGCGCGAAGGTGTCGGGTCTTCCCAGGGATACGGTACTGGTGGTCTCCCAGATCGCAGCCGTGGAGCGGGCCAGGCTACGGGAGACGGCGGTTCGCCTGGACGACGAGCTGATGGGAGAGGTAGGGGAAGGGATGAGGCTGGTGTTGGGGCTTTAATAGCGGGAACAGGCAATAGGCAACAGGCAACAGGCAACAGAAGGCTGCCTGCTGCCTGTTGCCTGTTGCCTCGCTCTACGGATTCGGCTGCAGAACGGGCGCGCTGACGGCAGGCACTGCCGGCCCCAGCTGATCCCGGCCCTTCGCCAGGTACGGAATCCCCTTCACCATCCAGTCGGGCGCCTTGGCTCCCTTGAGCTTGTTATCGAAGAACTGCTGCATTCGCATGGCGATGTCCTTCTGATTCGCCCGGCTCGCCGGGTTGTGGACATCGTTGTTGTAGTTGATGAGGTACACTTCCTTCCCCAGCCGTCTGAGCCCCACGAACATCTCGATCCCCTGATACCAGGGCACCGCGTCGTCGGCATCGTTGCTCATGATAAAGACCGGCGTCGTCACCTTGTCGAGCCAGAAGAGGGGTGAATTCTCGATGTAGCGCATCGGGGATTCCCAGATCGACTCCCCGATCCGGCTCTGACCGGTCTCGTACTGGAAGGCGCGCGCCAGCCCCGAGCCCCAGCGAATACCGCCATAGGCGCTGGTCATGTTGGCCACCGGCGCCCCCGCCATGGCGGCGGCGAACATGCGAGTCTGGGTAATCATGTAGGCGATCTGGTATCCCCCCCACGACTGTCCCTGCAGCCCGAGCGCCTTCGGGTCCACGTATCCCCGCGCCAGCAGCATCTGCACCCCCGGCACGATGGACTTCATCGCGCTCGGCCCGGGGTACCCATTCTCGTAGTTGATATCCGGTTCGAAGACCAGATACCCGTTGGAGGCGTAGTGGGTCGGGTTGATCACGTTTCGCCCATTGGGCGGGATGTAGCTGTGCAGATTCTGGGAAAGCGACTCGTAGAAGTAGGAGATCATCGGGTACTTCTTCGAGGGATCGAAGTTCTCCGGCTTGTAGAGCAGCCCCTTGAGCGGCACCCCGTCGGAGCTGACCCATCGGACCAGCTCGACCGTGCCCCAGTTGTACTCCTTCTGCTGCGGGTTCGCGTCGGAAATCCGGGTCAGCTGGGTGAGCGATGGGCCGACCCAGAGGTCGGGGAACTCCACGAACGTTCCCTTGGTGATCAGCCACTGATCGGCATTCTCCGCCTTGACCGGCGCCCCGAATGCGGCATCGGCCATGACGATCTGCTCCGGAGCAGCGCGGACTCCCAGCCGGTCGCGGTAGAAGCCGCTGGCCTTGGTTTCTTCATTGACCGCACGGAGAAGGAGCGGCTCTGCGGGGTCGATGGTTTCGCGGCCGCCGCCGCCGAAGAATCCGCCCCCGCCGCCGCCTCGGCGGGTCGGCATGATTCGGAGCACCAGATTCTGGCTCCGGCCCACCGAATCGGTCACCATCACCGCCGGTTTCACGCCGGTGGGATCGATCTCCCAGATGTCCCACCGGTCATAGACCAGCACCGACTTGTCGCCCTTGGTCCAACCCGCCAGTCCCCAGGCCGATGGGATCGACGGCGTGTCCCAGGTTTCCTGCTCGAAGCTCACCCCGGCGATCGGCCCGGTCAGGTCCACTGTCTTGGCAGTCAAAGTCGCGTAGCTGTACCACCGCCCCTTGTCGTAGAAGGCCACGTACTTGCCCTCGGGAGAGAGCTGCGCCTGCCCGCTGATCATCTCCCGGATCAACTTTGGCGTGCCGGTCATCGGGTCGACGACATAGACATCGGTTCCGCCCTCGCCCCACATCGATTCGATCCGGTACCTCTCACGGGTCGAGGCGACCGCAATGCGCCCGTCCTCCGAGAGATCCACCGACGGGATGGAATCGTTGGCCAGCTGCACCAGTTTCTTCGTCGCCGGGAAGTAGATCGCCTGGAAGGAGCGATTCCGGTCGCGTGTGGCGCTCAGCTTCTGCGACGGCTGCAGGGATGGATCCTTGTAGTGCCAGAGATCGAAGACCGCCTTGCCGGTCAGGGAATCGGCCGGAACCGAATCGACAACCGGCGGAGCCACGCCGAAGAGAACGGCGTTCCCGCTTCGGGTGAACGAGACTGTCGCGTTGTCCGCGAGGCGAAGTCCCTGGGCGAGCGCCGCCGGGGGAACCACGGCCGAGGCGGTTCCCGCTTTGACCGCACCGTAATAGAGGGTGAAGCGCGGCTTGCTCTGGGAGAATTCATCCCGGTCGGAGAGAAACGCGAGCTGGCGGGCGGTGCTGTCGAATGCGATGGACTTGTAGTTCCCCCTCCCCGCGAGCAGTGTGGTCGTCGTTCCCGCCGACATGCTCCGCAGGAAGGCGCCATCCCGGGTGGAATCGCGCGAGACCACCGTATACCCGATCACCTTCGCGCTATCGTCGAACGTGAAGGCGAGCACGTCGTTGAGCCGCTCCTCCGCGCCGGTGGCCAGGTTGCGGAGCACCAGCGAGGACCCATACGTCCTCCGGGGCCCGGTAGCGCCGGCGGGACGGGCACCCCGCGAAGTCGAGTCTGCGCCGGTGGAATCCGCCTCGAGGACATACGCGAGCCAATCGCCGTTGTCGCGGGGCAGCCGGAATGAGCGAACGCCCGGGATGCTGGTGACCTTACCGTCCGCAAGATTCACGATGGCGAGCGACCGTCGCGCCGGCGCAGCTGCCGAACGGCCGCCGCGCGAGGTCCTTGCCGCTGCTGCCCGCTCGACCTCGGCCCGGCTCTGTTCCGTGAGCATGACCACGAATCGGCTGTCGTCGGTGATCTGCGCCGCTGGTGCGACCGGAGGCGCAGGATCGGCTTCTCCTGTCCCGCCGGCCGGTCCCCGCAACCCGCCGGGAATGTTGTTCGGCCGGCTCAGGAAGCCGCGAGGAACCCGGTATTCGGTGGTCCCCTGAGTGGCCCGAATGACGAGCTCCGCATCGCCGACCTGGGGGCTCAGCGTGTAGACCGCCCAGCGGCCGTCGTTGGACAGCGTGGCGCCGCTGATCGAGCGCCAGGTATCCCAGTCGGCCTGAGTCAGCGCGCGCTTCCCGGTGGTCTGCGCCACGAGCGGGAGCGCGACGAACGACAACGCAAAGGCGAGCCGGCCAATGGCTTTCACGGGGTCCTGCCTCGTTGTGGGGTTCGAGCTGCAATCGAGAAAGATACGCCGCAGCCCTCCCGGTCGTTAATCACGCGCTAAGTCCTGCCGCGGCAACCAGTTCGCTGGAGCCGGACACTCCTCTGCCGCTCCCCTCGTAGTTGTTCCGTCACCCCGGCAACGATTCGGCGCGAGAATGCGTCTTATCTTTGCTGGGCCGGTCGTTCCACCCGTAGCACTTTCCCGTCTGGTCGAGGTTCTGATGCGTCTCTCCCGCAAGCAACGGATATTTCTGGGCGCCGGTATCGTCGTGGTGGCGGTTCCGGGCGCATGGCTTCTGGCCCGCCCGCCAGCCGACGCCGATGCCGCCGTGGTCGCCCAGGCCAAGCGAGGCGAGTTCAAGGTCGTCGTCACGACATCGGGGGAGCTCCGCGCGATCAAGTTCGTGCAGATCAACGTTCCGCAGAACGCGCAGCAGGCCAACCAGTACCAGATGAAGATCAGCAGCATCGTCCCCGAGGGCACGGTGGTGAAGGAGGGCGACATCGTGGCCGAGCTCGACCGCTCGGGCATCGCGGCACGGGCGTCCGACGTCTCGCTCGCGCTGCAGAAGGCGCAGGCGGTGTACGAGCAGGCGATGCTCGATTCGACGCTCAACCTCTCCAAGGCGCGCGAGGACATGCGCACCATGGAGCTCACCCTCGAAGAGAAGAAGCTGGCCAATGAGCAATCGGTATTCGAGGCGCCGACGGTTCGCCGCCAGGCGGAGATCGACCTCGAGAAAGCGCAGCGCGCGCTCGCCCAGGCCAAGCTCGACTACAAGACCCGCACCGAGCAGGCGCAGGCCAAGATGCGGGAGGTCGGGGCCGATCGCGACCGTCAGAAAAACACGCTGGCCATCGTGCAGGACGTGATGGCCAACTTCACCATCCGGGCCCCGGCGCCCGGCATGGTGACCTACGTGAAAGAGTGGAACGGGAAAAAGAAGACCACCGGCTCCCAGGTCGGCGCGTGGGAGCCCGCGGTGGCGACGCTCCCCGATCTGACCCAGATGGAATCGATCACCTACGTCAACGAGATCGATGTCCGGAAGGTCGCCGTCGGCCAGCCGGCGGTCCTCACCCTGGATTCGGATCCCAGCAAGCGGCTCAAGGGCAAGGTCACCAGTGTGGCGAATATGGGCGAGCAGCGGCCCAACCAGGACTCGAAGGTCTTCGAGGTACGGATCCTCCTGGAGCAGGCGGACACCACGCTGCGGCCCGGGATGACGACCGGCAATGCGATCGAAACCTTGAGCGTCACCGACGTGCTCTACATCCCGCTCGAGGCAGTGAGCGGTGACGCCGGCGTCACGTTCGTGTACAAGCAATCGGGCGGCAATGTCGTGAAGCAGGAAGTGGCCACCGGTGCCATGAACGACGACGAGGTCGTCATCTCGCAGGGGCTCACGGAGGGCGACCGGGTGCTCCTTTCGCCGCCGGCGGACAAGGAAAAACTCGAGCTGGTCCGGCTTCCCGGATCGGCCGCCCCGCCGAAGGCCGGCGGCGACACCGCCGTGGGTCCCCGCCCCATCCCCGGAGCGACGTCTCCGCCGAAGAAGCCCTGAAGGTGCGCCTCGACCGCGAGTCGCTCGCGCGCCTGCGCGGGCAAATCACCGCGCACGTTCTCTTCAGCATGCGCACGGCGCTCGAGGCCGTGCAGCACAACAAGCTCCGCGCCGCCCTCACATCGCTGGGCATCCTCTTCGGCGTGGCCTCCGTGATCGCCATGCTGGCCATCGGCAAGGGAGCCGAAGCCGAGATTCTCGCGCAGATGCGCCTGCTGGGCTCCAACAACGTGATGATCGCCCCGCTGGTCGAACAGAAAGAAGGACCCGCGACCGAGCAGGACAACAAGGAAGTGAAGAAATTCTCCCCCGGGCTGACCTATGCCGACGCGCAGGCGATCGTCCGGGTGGTGCCCTCGGTCGAAGTAGCCAGCGCCGAAATCGTGCTCAACAGCAGCATCACCCGCGAGGGGCACCGCCGCTCGGGCAAGCTCGTGGGGGTGGACACGAGCTATTTCCGCCTGACCAACCTCGAGCTCGGAAGCGGCGGCTGGTTCACCCCGCTCCAGGTGGCCCAGGGACTTCCGGTGGCGATCATCGGCAACGGTGTCCGCACCCGCTTTTTCACCACCGAGAATCCCATCGGAAAGTCCATCAAGGTGGGCGAGGCGTGGCTCACCGTCGTCGGAGTGCTCGCGGACCGCAGGGTCACCAACGAGACGGCCGCGCGGCTCGGCATTCGGGACGCCAACATGGACGTGTACATCCCGGTGCACACGATGCTGCTCCGATTCCGGAACCGCGCCCAGCTCACCCAGCGCGACATCGAGCTCGCCTCCCGCCCCGGACAATTCGTGACCGCCGACTCCTCCGAGTCCGACGAGAAGCGCGCCGAGCGCACCAATCGCCATCAGCTCGATCGCATCATCGTGCGGGTGGCGGACTCCCGGCTGGTCCCAAAGGTGGCCGAAGTGACCCAGCGGATGCTCTCGCGGCGGCACAATGGCGTGATCGATTTCGAGATCACGGTGCCGGAACTGCTGCTCAGACAGGAGCAGCGCACCAAGACGATCTTCAACATCGTGCTCGGCGCGATCGCCTCGATTTCGCTGGTCGTCGGCGGCATCGGCATCATGAACATCATGCTCGCATCGGTGCTCGAGCGGATTCGGGAAATCGGCGTGCGCCGAGCGGTCGGCGCCACCCAGCGCGACATCCTCTTCCAGTTCCTGAGCGAGGCGGTGCTCATCAGCGTGGCGGGCGGGATCGCCGGCATTCTGATCGGCATCGGCTTGAGCATCGGCATCGAGCGGCTGGCGGGAATCAAGACCCTGGTCTCGGCGCTGTCGGTCTTCGTCGCCTTCGGGGTCTCGTTCTCCGTGGGAATCGCCTTCGGCATCGTGCCGGCCTACCGGGCCGCGCGCCAGGATCCCGTCGTCTGTTTGAGGTACGAATGAAGCGAGTCTTCAGTCTTCAGTCTTCCGTCTTCGCGGCCCTGATGCTGAGTGCCGGGCCGCTCGCGGCGCAGGAGCCGATCACCCTCGCGCGCGCGATCGAGCTCGCCCAGCAGCAGGGCTATCAGGCCCGGGCGGCGGCGGCGACCAGGGAAGCTGCCCGATACCGGGACCGCGCGTTCTACTCCCGGCTCATGCCGCAAATCTCGGTCGGCGGGTTCCTCCCCCAATACAACCGGTCGATCATCCAGGTGCTCCAGCCCGACGGGAGTACGCTCTTCCGGCCCCAGGACCAGGTCAACGCGACGATGTCGATGACACTCTCGCAGCGGCTACCGCTCACCGGCGGGGAATTCTTCGTCACGTCCTCCCTTGCGCGGCTGCAGCTCAGCGGACAGCAATCGAGCCGGACCTATTCCTCGACTCCGGTCCTGTTCGGCTTGCGCCAGGATCTCCGGCGCCCCAACGCCAGCGGATGGGACCGGCGGGAACAGCCGATCCGCTCGGAAGTGGCCGAGCGGCAGTACCTCGAGGCGCGTGAGGACGTCGCCATCCAGACGGCGGCGCTCTTCTTCGATGCCTACGCCGCCCGGGTCGCGCTGAATAACGCGACCAAGAACGCCGCCGTGAACGACACCCTCTACACGCTGAACAAGGGGCGCTACGAAGTCGGGCGGATCGGCGAGAACGATCTGCTGCAAAGCGAGCTGGCGCTGCTCAGGGCCAGAACGTCGCTCGACGGCGCCCGCCTGGAGCAGGACCGGGCCATGGCGGCACTCCGGCTCGCGCTCAATCTGCCGGCGACGGAGCCGCTCGAGATCATGGTCGTGTCGAGCGTTCCGGAATTCGAGGCGGATACCGCTCGCGCCGTGGTCGAGGCGCTCAAGAATCGCGCGAGCGTAAGCGACGTCGAGCTGCAGGAGATCCAGTCCCGGCGCCGGGTCACCGAAGCGAAGCTGGCCAGCGGTATCGGCGCGACCATTCAGGCGAGCTATGGCTACAACGCGACCGGACCGGAAGCGAGCCAGGCCTACGAAAACCTCCAGGAGGCAC
>Ga0207646_10006293_pt1 | contig 12305 bp, 8 predicted proteins | sample KBSK5502metaG_FD_184343 | JGI IMG/M metagenome (GOLD analysis project Ga0207646, IMG submission 184343) | Corn, switchgrass and miscanthus rhizosphere microbial communities from Kellogg Biological Station, Michigan, USA - KBS K5-50-2 metaG... | ecosystem: Host-associated > Plants > Roots >...
CAACCGAGACCGTCGCACGGCTCACGCCGAGCCGCTCGGCCGCATCCGATCGGCGGAGACCCTCGACGAGCAGCAGCCAGCCGATCTCCCGCTGCCGTGCGGTGAGGTCCTCGAGCAGCTCGCCGAGCAACGGCGCGAGCCCGTCGAGGAGCAGGTCCGTCGGGGGGTCGCCGCTGACGACGGCGACGTGCTCCCGCCGGGCAACCGCCTGGCCGAGCCGTTCCCGGGCGGCGATGAACGCCGGGCCGCTGCGCTGCGTCGCCGGGCCGCGCCCGGCATCGACCTCGCCCGCGACCGCGACCCACCGCATCGGACGGGACTCCGGATGGAGCGCGGCCCGCAGGATCGCTGAAAGGGGGTTCGCAGCGGGAGCGAGCAGGCCCTGGAGCTCGTCGCCCTGGGTGAACTCGAACGGCGCGAGACGGTCGCTCGCGACGTAGGTCTCGTTGAGCTCGGTCGAGAGGGTCCGGAGCCAGCCGGTCGCTGCCGGGGCGTCGCGGCGGGACCGGATCACGTCGCCGAAGAGGACGACACCGAGCACGCCGACAGGCTAATCGGCCGCGAGTTAGCCGTCAATGGCTAATCTTTGCGCGATTAGCCGCCGGAGGCTATCGGGTCGAGCTCCGCGAGGATCGTCGTGACCTGGTCGCGGACGAACGGCGTGTCGAACCGAAGCAGCGGATCCGGATCGATCGCTCGCTCGTCGATCTTGCCGTCGCGCCGCAGGTAGAGGACCGGATAGATCGCCCCGGTCCCATCGGCCTCGAGCGTCATGGCCAGCGCGTCGGCCTGGCCATCGTCGCCCTGGCCGTCGACGAAGGCGGCAAGCGGCACGATTCCCTCGTCGCGGGCGCCCGCGCTCGGATCGAGCGAGATCACTCGGGCCAGGTAGGCCCGCTGGTGCCAGAGCTCGGGCGCGCTCGCCAGCTCGCCGAGAACCACGTCGATCAGGTCGGCGCTCTCGAGAGCCGGCGTCTGGGTCCCCAGGCCCAGCCGGGTCCGGGCGATGTGCGCGGCGAGGCACCGGGCGTTATAGCGGGCGCCGTGGACGGCGCCGGAGTTCGCCGGCAGGCCGTGCTTCTTCAGCCCCGCCGAGCCCTGCCCGATCGTTCCCGCGAAGTAGATCCCGGGAACCGAGGCGCTCTCCCAGTAGGGGGTCTGGGCCGGCAGCCGTGCCTGGCCGAACGTCGTCACGCCGAGGTCCGGCAGGTCTAGCAGCGGCGTCACGAAGCCGGTCGCGGAGATCACCTCGTCGACCTCGATCGTCAGGTCGTCGCCGCCGTCGGACGGTCGGGCCGTCACGACGAAACTGCCGTCGGCCTCCCGGACGATCCCGCCGATCGACGCGTCGAGGACGGACACGCCGCCGCCCAGGACGTGGTCCTCGAACGGCTGGACGTAGCGAGCCCGAACGCCGACGAGCGAGCGGGTGTTGACCGACAGCTTGGCCGGCGACGGCGACGCCACGTAGATCCGGCGCGCCCACGGCAGGAGCCCGGTCGCCAGCTCGAAACCGGAGTTCTGCTTGCCCATGATGAACACGCGCCGGTCGGCATAGGTCTCGGCCGGCCGGGTGTCGGCGTAGTGGGCCGTGAGCTCGATGCCCGGCGTCGGTGGCGAGTAGGGCTGGGCGACGCCGACGGCGAAGACGAGGATCGGCGCCCGGTACTCCCCGTCGGTCGTCTCGAGGACGAAGGACTCCCCGTCCGGTCCCTCCTCCCGGCGCGTCCCGGTCCAGCGGCACTCGTACCGGGCGATCGTGCCGGTCCGCTCCGCGAAGGTCGCGATGTTCTGCTCCATCTCCGGCCGGGACGGGAAGTACGACGACCCGTCCATGAACGTCGGCATGATCGCCCGGTGCTCGGGCTCGTCGGCGAGGAGGCTGTTCCAGTCGTAGCGCTCGTAGGCCCGCCCGCCGCGCTCGACGGGGGCGTAGGGCTTCGTCCACGAGAGGAGGCGCTGGAAGAACGGCCAGCGCCGGAACATCCCGCCGGGGGACGGGTCGGCCGAGAGGAGGGCATGGTCAATCCCGAGCTGTCGAAGCGAGTACGACAACTGGATCCCACCCGGGCCGCTGCCGACGACGACGACCGGATAGGGGCCCGGCGGGAACGGCCGGTCGCGCGATGGCCCGGCGGCGTCGTCGGGCGGTGGGCTCAGCTCCGCCACCGGTTCGCGTTCCGCAGCCGGCGCGCCTGCGCCTGCAGCATCCGGTACATCAGCGGCGGGTTGTCGAGGAGCACCTGGTGGACCTGCGGACCGGCCAGGACCAGGGTCCGGAGCGGTCGAGAGGCGAGGATGTCGGCGCCCGGCGCCTCGCCGAGGAGGATCGACACCTCGCCGAAGAAGTCGCCGCGAGCGAGCGTCGCCCGCTGCTGGCCGTCGATCACGACCTCGGCCTCCCCGTCGAGGATGATGTAGAACGCCGACCCGGAGAGGCCCTGGCGCAGGACCCGGGAGCCTTCGGGGAAGACCTCCTCCTCGAACATGTGGGCGATCCGGTCGAGCTGGGGGGTCGTCAGGTCGGCGAACAGGGCAAAACCGGCGATCTGATCGACGATCTCGTCGCGGGTGGCCATGGGGCGGCGTCCTCCGTGACAGGAACCGGGGCCGGCGTGACAGGAACCGGGGCCGGCCCATTCTGCCACCCATCGGGCCGGGCAGCGCGGCGGGTGCGGGTCGCCCCGGCCCGCCGCCACCGCTCGCCGCAGACACTCAGCGCCGAGGCGCGCTGCGGCGGCCGGCGCCGCCCCCCGACCCCGGCCTCCGAGATCGGTTGACGGCGGACCGGCGGAACGCGCAGCATCAGCCGCTGTGAGGACGGATCGATGACGCTCACCCAGGATCGACGGACCGAGCTTCTGGCCGCCTGCCCGCTGTTCGGCGGGGTGACCGGCGACGATCTCACGGCCATCGCCGACCGCGCCCTCGAGGTCGACTTCCCGGCGGACCACGTCATCGCCCGCCAGGGCGAGATCGGAACGGGCTTCTTCGTGATCGTCGACGGCGCCGTGCGCGTCATCCGGGACGGCGAGGAGCTCGCCCGGCTCCGGCCCGGCGACTTCTTCGGGGAGATGTCCGTGATCGACGGGCTGCCACGGGTGGCCCAGGTCGTGACGACCGCCGAGACCCGCTGCCTGGCCCTCGCGAGCTGGGAGTTCGAGCGGCTGATCCTCGACCATCCGACGATCGGTCTGGCGATCCTGAGGGGGCTGTCGGCCCGCCTCCGGTCGCGGACCGAGCAGCAACAGCACTGACGACCCGTCCGGAGATGGCGGCCCGCGCCCTTCCGACCGGCACGGTCGCCTTCCTGTTCACGGACATCGAGGGCTCGACGGCGCTCGCCCAGTCCCTGGCCGGCGACCGCTGGACGGCGCTGCTCGAGCGGCATCGCGAGCTGATCCGGGCCGGCATTCGCGCGTTCGACGGGATCGAGGTCGGAACCGAGGGCGACGGATTCTTCGTGGTGTTCGAGCGGACGGCCGACGCCGTCGCCGCGGCGGTCGAGGCACAGCGAATGCTCGCCGCCGAGCCGTGGCGCGAGGGCGCCGAGATCCGGGTCCGGATGGGGATCCACACCGGCGACGGGCGCCTCGACGCGGACGGAAGCTACGTCGGCGCGGACGTCCACCGAGCGGCCCGGGTCGCCGCCGCCGGGAATGGCGGCCAGGTGCTCCTGTCCGAAACGACCTCGGCGTTGATCGCCGACAAGCTCCCGACCGGGGTCGAGCTTCGCGGGCTCGGCGAGCACCGCCTGAAGGACCTCCGCCCGGAGCGCATCTGCGAGCTCGTGATCGACGGCCTGAGGACCGACTTCCCGCCGATCCGGTCCCTCGATCGTCGCCCGAACAACCTGCCGACGCAGCTGACGAGCTTCGTCGGTCGGAACGCCGAGCTGGCCGAGGCCGAGCGCCTCCTCGAGTCGACACGATTGCTGACGCTCACCGGACCGGGTGGGACCGGCAAGACGCGATTGTCCCTCCAGCTCGCCGCGAACGTCTCGGACGGATATCCCGACGGCATCTGGTTCGTGGCCCTCGAGCCCGTCCGCGATCCGGGCCTGATCGCCGGCACGATCCTGACGACGCTCGGCCTCGTCGAGAGCGGCGGGCGGAGCGCCCGGGAGATCCTCGCGGAGTGGCTCGCACCCAAGCAGGCCCTCCTCGTCCTCGACAACTTCGAGCAGGTCATCGACGGCGGGCCGATCGTCAGCGAGCTCCTCCGAGGAGCGCCGCGGCTGGCCGCGATCGTCACGAGTCGCGCCCCGCTCCGGGTGAGCGGCGAGCAGGAGTACCCGGTGCCGGGCCTGCCGGCGCCCGTGGACGTGCTAGCGATGTCCGATCTCGAGAAGATGAACCTGCCCGCCGGCGATCGCCGTCTCGACGCCGCGAACGCGACCCAGTACGAGGCGGTCCGACTGTTCATTGCCCGCGCGCTCGCGGTCCGGCCGGACTTCAAGGTCACGAACGAGAATGCCCCGGCCGTTGCCGGGATCGCGGCGCGCCTCCACGGGATGCCGCTGGCGATCGAGTTGGCCGCGGCGCGGGTCAAGCTGCTCGCCCCGGACGCGATCCTCGAGCGCCTGGAGCACCAGCTCGGCGTCCTGGCCTCGGGATCGCGCGACCTGCCGCAGCGGCAGCAGACGCTCCGCGGCGCGATCGCCTGGAGCCACGATCTTCTCGACGAGGGCGAGCGCCGGCTCCTCGCCCGGCTGAGCGTGTTCGTCGGCGGCTGCGCGCTCGACAGCGCGGAGGCCGTGTGCGGGCCGGCCGCCGAGCTCGGCGAGGGCCTCGACGTGTTGGATGGCCTGATGTCGCTGGTCGACCAGAGCCTCGTCCGGGCCGAGGACATCGACGGCGAGACCCGCTTCCGGATGCTCGACACGATCCGCGAGTTCGCCTCGGAACGGCTCACCGAACGCGGCGAGCGGGCCGAGATCGAACGGCGCCACACCGTCGCGTTCGTCGATCTGGCGGAGGCGCTGACGACGAGGTTGAGCGGAGACGACCAGCGGCAGTGGCTGGGCCGGCTCGAGCGAGACCACGACAACATCCGGGCCGTGCTCGACCGGGCGGTTGCGGCGGCCGACGGGGCCAGTGCGATTCGGCTGGGCTTCGCGATGTGGCGCTACTGGCAGAAGCGGGGGCACCTGGCCGAGGCGCGCCGGCGGCTCCAGGCCATCGCAGACGCACCGTGGTCGCGAGACGATCCGGTCCTCCGCGCCCGCCTGTTGGAGGCGCTCGGTGGGGTGGCCTGGTGGGGGGCCGACATCGACGTGATGGGCCCGGCCTATGCCGAAGCCCTGGAGATCTGGGAGGGGATCGGCGATCAGCGGGAGATCGTCAACGCGCTCTACAACAACTCCTTCCGCTACGCGGTGACCGAGGACCTGAAGAACTCCGATCCGGACCGGATCGGCTACAACGGGATGATCCGGGCGCTGGAGCTGGCGACGGCGATCGGCGACGACCGCGGCCGAGCCAATGTCCTCTGGGGCCTCGGCAACTACACCTACTTCCACGACACCGACGACCGCGGACTCGCCCAGTTCGCCGAAGCGCTCGAGATCTTCCGGCGGATCGGCGACCGGACGATGGAGGCCTGGTCGCTGCACATGGTCAGCACGGCCCTGATCCGCGCCCGCGACGTGGACCAGTCCCGCGAGCGCGCGGACGAGGCGCTGCGGCTCTTCCACGCCTTCGGCGACGTCGCCGGGATCACCCTCGCCCTTGACGACTACGCCGCCATCGCGGTCGCCAATGCCGACCTCCCGAGGGCCGCCCGACTGTGGGGCGCCGCGCGTGCACTGTCGTCGGCCGGCGGAGTCGGGCTGGCCGACTTCGTCGATGCCCAATTCGAGTTCTACAGCCGGCCCAACGCCCGGTTCATCCTCGAACCGGCCGAGCTCGAGCGGTTCGCCCAGGAGGGTCGCGCGATGACCCTCGACGAGAGCGTCGCCTACGCCCTCGAGACCACGATCGACGCCCTCGCCCCGCACGACCACTCGGGCGTCCGATGATCAGCGAGCCGACGATCCCGCCGGCCGGACGCCCGGATTCTCGTGGGGCGAGCGGATCGAGCATGTTCCTGGACATTCGTTCCTGATCTTCTCGTCCCGCGAGCAGGACCTGCAGATTCGGGCCTCTCAAGTCCAGAATCAGCAGCGGGATCCGACAATCTCGTCACATGTGCTCGTGGGGCGAGAATCGGTGATCCTCCCGGCCGGCGACCTCGTCGTCGTGTCGTTCGCTGGGGACGCGGCCCTTGCCCTGGCTGTCGGAACCGACGTCGTTCTCCGACCGCAGCGTCCGCGTCCGAGCTGAGACCCTGGCGCCGAGCAGCCAGGTGGCTGCGCCGGCCCGTGATCACTGGATGAGCATTCTGGGGACACGATGGCCCGCCGCGGTCGCCCGCGGCCCGCTTTCGACGCCTTCGGCCGCCGTATGCACATCGAGCGCGCACGAACCTGTTGAAGGCGCCGCGAAAGCGCCGCCGACGCGCGGATTCGCCCCGAGAGGGGCCGTCCAACGCCCGGAATGCTCATGACGTGAGCATCGCTCACGTGGGGGCGTCGCCGGGAAGCCGGCCGCACCCGGCGGGTCCCCGTCGTAGACTTCGGCGATGACCGCCGAGGCGACCGAGCCCACCGCCGCCGACCCGGCGGCCGCAACCCCGCCGCCCTCGGCTACCCCCTCCGCCGAGGCCGCTGCGCCCGCCCGCGAGAAGACCGCGATCCCGAAGAACCCGGGCCGGCGCGAGCTCGGGATGAAGGCGACGCTCCTCTTCCCCGACAAGGACATCGTCGATCGGTTCTACGTCCCGCTGATCTACACCGCCTGCCGGACGTGCTACTCGGAGCTGACCCCCGAGGACATCTTCGATCGCGCCGCGACCGGCCGCATCGAGCAAGCCAAGATGCAGAAGCTGATCTCGGGCGTGATCGAGTCGGGCCACGGCTCGACGATCGAGCACGTCGTTTTCACCTTCGGCATCAGCGGCGTGTCGCGGACGCTCAGCCACCAGCTCGTCCGGCATCGCGCCGGGGTCGCGTTCGACCAGCAGAGCCAGCGGTACGTCACGTTCAAGGGCGCCTCGACGATGCTCCCCGCCTCGATCGAGGACGCCGACCCGGACCTGCGCGAGCGCTACGAGGAGCAGATCGAAGGCTCGATGGACCTCTACGGCGAGCTCGTCGGGGCCGGCATTCCGGGCGAGGACGCCCGATTCGTCTTCCCGAATGCGACCCGGACGAACCTCGTGATGACGACGAACCTGCGGGCGCTCATCCACATGTCCGGGCTGCGGCTCTGCACGATGGCCCAGTGGGAGATCCGCCGGCTGTTCCAGCTGATCCGCCACGAGATCTTCCAGGTCAGCCCGTTCCTCGGCTCGTTCCTCGCCCCGAAGTGCGTCGCCCTCGGCTATTGCGACGAGATGGGCAACCGCGACGAGCACTGCCCGATCCGGCCCCACAAGGACAATGTCCTCGCGGCGTGGGCCGAGAAGTCGAAGGCGGCCCGGGCCGCCGGCCGGGAGCTGACCGTCAAGTAAGGCGATCGGAGGGGGGCGTGGCCAGACCGAACGTCGCCGAGCGCAACGGCTATGCATGCGAGCCGTTCGCGGCGGCCGGTTGGCGTCACGACGTCTATCGTGGCGGCGAAGGGCCGGCCGTCCTCCTGCTCCACGAGATGCCGTCGTTCAGCTGGCGAACGGTCCGACTGGCCAACCGGATCCGCAACCACGGCTACCGGATCGTCATGCCAATCCTCGTCGGTGGCATCCGCGACGGGCCGGGCAGCGGCATCAGCGGCGCGCTCGCGTTCGCGGCCGACTTCGGGTCGAGCCTGTGGCGCGTCTGCGTCTCGCGAGAGTTCGTCGCGCTCCTGCAGCATCGAAGCAGCCCGGTCACCGACTACCTCGTCGAGCTCGGACGGGCCGAAGCCGCCGCGTCCGGGCGGCCGAAGGTCGGCGTCATCGGCATGTGCCTGACCGGCGGGTTCGCGCTCGCCGCGGCGATCGACCCCGTCGTCGGTGTCGCGGTCGTGAGCCAGCCGGCATTGCCCTTCGCGGTCGGTCCGATGAAGCTGATCCCCGGCCAGGCGGCGGACCTCGGCCTGTCCGAGGCCGACCACGATCGGCTCGTAGGTCGGAAGAACGACCGGGACCTCTGCATCCGCGCCTTCCGCTATGAGACCGACTCGATCGCGCCGAAGGCCCGGGTGGAGCGGATCGCGCGCGAGCTGGGCGGTGCGGCAACGCTGACGTGGATCCCCGGGCGGGGCCATCCCGTGCTATCCGACGCCACGGACGGCACGCCCCACGCGAAGGGCCGCAGCCAGCTGGACGCTGCCCTGGCGTCCGTCCTCGCGACGCTGGACGACCGCCTCAAACCCTAGGCGAGATCCGCCACGAACCGCCGGATCACACGCGCGAGGCGCGGACCCGCTTCCGCGCCGGCCTCCAGGACCTCCTCGTGGCTCAATGGCACCCCGCTGTACCCGGCGCCGGCATTCGTGACCAGCGACACGCCGCAGACCTCGAGCCCGATCCAGCGGGCCGCGATACATTCGAGGACGGTCGACATCCCGACGGCGTCGGCGCCCAGCGTCCGCAGCATCCGGACCTCCGACGGGGTCTCGTACTGGGGACCGAGCAGCCCGGCGTAGACCCCCTCGGCGAGCTCGACGCCCTCGGACCGACCCGCCGCATGGAGCGCGGAACGGAGTCGCGGGCTCCAGGCCTCGGTCAGGTCCTGGAATCGGGGGCCCATCGTGTCGTCATTCGGCCCGAACAGCGGTGAGCGGCCGGTGAGGTTGAGGTGGTCGGCGATGACCATCAGCGTCCCCGGCCCGAAGTTCGGGTCCACGCCGCCGGCGGCGTTCGTGAGGATGACGACGCGCGCCCCGAGCCGACCGAACAGCAGGACCGGCTCGACGACGAGACCGGGGTCGTTGCCCTCGTACAGGTGGAACCGCCCCTGCAGCATCACCACGGGCGTCCCGTGCAGCCTGCCAAGCAGCAGCCGGCCGACGTGGCCCGGAGCCGTGGCGGCCGGCCAGCCGGGCAGGTCGGCGAACGGGATCGCGACGGGCTGCTCGAGATCGTCGGCGAGGCCGCCCAGCCCCGAGCCGAGGACGATCCCCACCACCGGAACGAGGTCGGAGCGGGCCCGGACGGCCGCCTCGAGGGCGTCGAGGCGCTCGCGCTGCGCGGCGGGCGGGATCGGCCGGGACGGATCGATCGATCCGGCGGTCGAGGCGGTCGTCACGGGCGAGCGGGCCTCCGGAAACGCGTCCAGGGGGAAGACGGCCGAGGCCCGCTTCGGAGAGGGCCCGACGGACGTACCGACACCGGGATGCCGGTCGCAGTCCGTCGGGCGGTCATCGCCCGGACGGGGACGGCCGAAGCTGCCGGGTCCGGACAACGAAGCGCCCGAAGCGACCGGCGTGGAGCGGAGACCCTTGATGCGATCTCGGTTTCTCCGGTTCCTGACGGCCCCTTCGGGCAAGACCTACGGTACGGTGCGGCCACGGGGAGGGTCAACGGACTTGTCCACGAACTGCGGGCGGGACGGTCAAGAGTATCCACGAGTTATCCCCCGATGTGGACGATTCGTGGACAAGGACCGTGGAGAAGGCGATCAGCCGCCCATCGCGAACATCTCGATCCGCGGCAGGTCCGAGGTCGCCTCGGTCCGCAGCTCGGAGTAGCGGTCGTCGCGGACGCGCCAGATCGCCGCGACGGCGTCGCGCAGGTCGGCATCCGAGGCCCCCGGATCGCGGACGATCGCCCGGAGGTCATGGCCGTCCCCGGTGAAGAGGCACGTGTAGAGGCGACCCTCGGCCGACAGGCGCGCCCGCGTGCAATCGCCACAGAATGGCGCGGTGACCGAGGCGATCAGGCCGATCTCCCCGCTCCCGTCGCGGTACCGATAGCGCGTCGCGACCTCGCCCCGGTAGCGCGGCGGCACGGCCTCGAGGGGCATCGCCGAATCGACGGTCGCGACGAGCTCATCGGCTGGCACCACGTCGTCGAGGCGCCAGCCGTTCGTGTGGCCGACGTCCATGTATTCGATGAACCGCAGGGTCACGCCCTCGTCGCGGGCCCAGCGGGCCATCGGCAGGACGCTCGTCTCGTTGATCCCGCGGCGGACGACCATATTGACCTTGATCGGCCCGAGCCCGGCCTCGCGCGCGGCCACGATGCCGTCGACGACCTTGGCCACGGGGAAGTCGACGCCATTCATCGCCGAAAACGTCGCGTCGTCGAGCGAGTCGAGGCTGACTGTTACCCGTTGCAGCCCCGCATCGGCCAGCCGGCCGGCGAGAGCGCGGAGCGCCGAGCCGTTCGTCGTCAGGGTCAGGTCCAGCGGCTGCCCGTCGGGCCGCCGGAGCGCCGCAAGCATCGCGACGAGGACCGGCAGATCGCGCCGGACGAGTGGCTCCCCGCCGGTCAGGCGCAGCTTCTCGACGCCGAGCTCGACGAAGACGCCCGCGATCCGATCGATCTCCTCGAAGGTGAGCACCTCGGAGCGGGGCAGGAACGCGTAGTCCGCCCCGAAGATCTCCTTCGGCATGCAGTAGGTGCAGCGGAAGTTGCAGCGATCCGTGACCGAGATCCGGAGGTCGCGAAGGGGCCGGCCGAGGCGATCGCCCAGGTCGGGCAGGGCATCCATCGCGTCATCCTACCCGCACGGCCCGCGCGGCTCCGATTCCGAGCCCCCGAGACGCGCTCCGGCGAGTTGCCCGCCCGCACCGCCGCAACGGCCCCGCCCATCGACGGTACCACTGGCCCGAGCCGCTGGTACCTCTAGCGGACTCCACCCAACCCCCCATCGGCAACCACAATCGCGACAACGCCCTGGATCCCCTGTCAGCGCCATCTGGAGAGGCACACGACGCATGGCCACGACCGACGCCCGAGCCGGATTCCGGCTTCCCTGGAGCTCCGACCGCTCGTCCACCGACGAGAGCGATCAGCTCGAGACCGCCGAAGCCACCGCCGAGCCGACGACCGAGCCCGCCGAGCGGGTTGCGAGCGACGGCTGGCCGAACGCTGACGCGAAGGCGCCAGACGTCGCGGAGCCGACCGAGGCGATCGCCGATGAAGACGGCCAGCCGTATGTAGCCGAGAACGAGACCATGCCCGACACCGCCGCCGCCACCCGCACCCCGAGCGGCCGCAAGCCGAGCAAGTTCCTGGCTGACCTGACGAAGGCGATGCAGACCGCCGCCGAGGAGGCCCGGGGCATCGCCCTGAGTCAGCTCCAGGCCGAGGCCAAGAGCCACGTCGAGCAGATCCATGCCCGGTCCTCGACCGAGGCCGCCAACCTCCGCCGGCAGGCCGACGACGACGTCGCCGCGGTCCGCGAGTGGTCGAAGGCCGAGATCGCCCGCATCCGCGAGGACACCGAGGCGAAGATCAGCGAGCGCAAGGGCCAGCTCGAGTCGCAGATCGAGAATCACGCGGCCGTCATCGAGCGCGAGATCGAGGCCGTCCAGTCGACGGTCGCCGGGTTCGAGGCCGACATGGCCGCCTTCTTCGAGCGCCTCCTCGCCGAAGAGGATCCGACCCAGTTCGCCACGATGGCCGAGAACCTGCCCGAGCCGCCGTCCTTCGAGTCGCTTGTCGACACGGACGACGAGCCGGTCGCGGCCGACGATGCCGACGAGACCGTCGCCGAGGCCGTGGCGGATGTCGCGGTCGAGCCGGTCGAGGAGACCGAGGCTGCGGCCGAGGTCGAGACGACCGAGGGCGAGTCGGATGCGGTTGAAGGCGAGGCCGAGACGCAGCCCGAGCCCGAGGCCGAGGCCCAGACGGGCACGGAGAACGAATACCCGGCCGATCAGCTGATCGGCGACACCCCGATGGGCGAGTTCGGCTCGTTCGAGGGTGGCGAAGGCCCCGACGGCGAGGTCGACCGCGAGGCCGCCTTCGCCGCGATCCAGGCCGCCGCCGAGGCCGCTGCCAGCGCCGAGGTCGCCGCCGATGCGGCTGCTCGCGCCGAGGCCGTTGCCGACGTCGCGATCGAGATCATCGGCTCGCACGGCGAGGAGGGCGAGGAGGCCGAGGCCGACCCGCGCGTCGCCGCGCTGGGCCTGTCACCCGACTACGACGCCGCCGAGGCCGAGGCCCTCGCCAGCGCGGACGCATCCGACGGCGAGGAGATCCCGGAGATCGGCGACGACGCCCTCGCCGCACGGCTTGCGGGGCTCGTCCCGAACCGAAGCTCGAAGAACGGCACCGGCGACGCGACCGCCTCCCAGGTGATCGTGGTCGGCCTCGTCAGCGTCGCGAGCATCGCC
>Ga0207646_10006294_pt1 | contig 12304 bp, 9 predicted proteins | sample KBSK5502metaG_FD_184343 | JGI IMG/M metagenome (GOLD analysis project Ga0207646, IMG submission 184343) | Corn, switchgrass and miscanthus rhizosphere microbial communities from Kellogg Biological Station, Michigan, USA - KBS K5-50-2 metaG... | ecosystem: Host-associated > Plants > Roots >...
TCCGGATCGACGAGCAGCGGAGACCCCAGGCCGTGCTTCTTCGCGAACTTCGCCTTGCTCTGTTTCTCTCTAGAGTCCACCACACATCTAAATCCCTGCCTGCCCGGGCTACTGCTGTTTCTCGTTCTTTGCTTGCACGCCACCGCCCATTTGCTTCCGCGCATCGTCATCCGTATAGGTAACCGTCTTGCCGGTGCGCGCTTTCAGCGTGGTCAGCGCCATCCTGATATCGTCCTTGTCAAACTCGAAGACGACGGCCTGCTCCTTGTCGGCGCTGTCCTTGTAGTTCAAGGTCACGTAATGGTGCCGGGACTTCTTGAACAGAACAAGCGGTGACAGCAAGATGGCCTGGCCGATGCGATGGCCTACCTTCTGCCCATATTCGACCTCGCCAACGCTAGCCCACGGAATTGTGAGGCCGACACCGTATTGCAATGCAGTTTCGCCCTTGAGGTTGATCGGGCTTTCTGACTTCTCCTTGATGCCGGAGACCGTGCCGCCAATGTAAACGGCCTTGCCCGTGCCGAACGCAGTAACCGATGCGGCAAAGGCGAATGCCAAGAGACACCCTACGGCGACTTGCGCCTTTCTCATGAAACCACCTTTTCGTATGACTGGAAGAATCCGGTCGCCGCGATAGCTGCAAGGTGTATGCCGGGCTCGCCAAGTTATGCAGGCATCCTAACTGCTTGGATCCCCACGTTGCGGACCGATTCACAGGTGCCTGTAATGAGCGATGCCATTGCAGTCTCCGTAATCCGCACGAATCGGCCTGGAGCCCGCGGCTCGGTGGAAGGGACACCGGCGTGGCAACGCGAATCTACGTGCCTACCTCAGCAACCTGGGCCGCTTGCCGGCGTTGCCAGTGCCGATGCCGCGTTAGGAGCCGGAAGGCATCCTGCGACGTGGGTTGCCAACCCAATAGTCGAGGCGGTGTCGCCTGGCGCCCGCTGTTGGACCCCGCCGTGGTCGCGCGGGCCGTGGAGGAGCGGAACGCGCTCGCGGACCCCGTCGAGGCGGCCGTGCTCCACGAGATGCAGGTGCTCGGGGAGATCTTCGCGAGCGTGTACTCGGCCGCGGAGCGGGTCGTTGTCGGCGCGCTGGCTCATGACGGGATCTCCTTGCAGGAGCCGGCCGCTCAAGGACCCGGTCACGGGCCAGGTCATCGTGCCCGCGCCGCCGGCAGCAGGCAACGGACCAGCAGCAACTTAGTCGGGAGGGACACCGTCGAGGGCGTGGCGACGGAAACGCGAGCCGGTCCCGACCCGCTCCTCTGGGCCTTGACGGCGGTACGTTTCAGCCAGCTTCGGGATCCCGCCCCAGGGAGGGGAAGCGAGCCTGCTCGTGCTAGTCTCTCGTCGCGCGCCCTCGTCCTGAGGCGCGCGGGTGCACGCATGTCGTATCGGAGGTTGGGACGGGTTGTCGCGGCCGCGATGGCCACTGCGGGTATCTGTGCCGCGGTGCCCGGCGCGGCGCAGACTGACGCCGCCAGGTCGATCACCGTCGCGAGCTACTACTTCGGCAACTACCATCCCGGCGACCCGCGAAACGTCAAGAACAAGGGCGAGGGTTGGTCCGAGTGGGAGCTGGTCAAGGCCGCCCGGCCGCGCTTCCCCGGCCACCAGCAGCCGAAGGTGCCGCGGTGGGGCTACGGCGACGAGTCCGATCCCAGCGTCATGGCGCAGAAGATCGCCGCCGCCGCGGACCATGGTATCGACGCCTTCATCTTCGACTGGTACTACTACGACGACGGCCCTTTCCTCGACCGGCCGATCGACATCGGGTTTCTCCACGCGAAGAACAACCACCGCCTCAAGTTTGCCCTGATGTGGGCGAACCACGATTGGCAAGAAATTCAACCCTACAAGCGCGGCACGCCGCCGAAGCTGCTGTTTCCCGGGAAGGTGACGCCCGCGACCTTCGAGAAGATCTGCGACCACGTCATCAAGGACTACTTCCAGCATCCCTCGTACTGGCGCATCGATGGGCGGCCCTACTTCTCGTTCTACGACCTGACCAAGCTGCTGGAGAACTTCGGCGGCGTGGAGGCCACCCGGGCGGCGTTGGACCAGTTCCGGGCCAAGGCCCGCGCCGCCCGACTGCCGGGGTTGCACCTCAACGCCGTGGTCTGGGGCCAGCCGATCCTGCCGGGCGAGAGGACACCGGTGGACGCTGCGAAGCTGGTGCGCGAGCTGGGCTTCGATTCCGTCACGTCCTACGTGTGGATTCATCACGTACCGCTGCCCCGGCAAGTGACGGACTACGACTTCGTATGCGACCGGTACTTCGAGTACTGGAGCGAGGCGGAGAAGAGGTTCGGCGTGCCCTATTTCCCGAACGTGAGCATGGGCTGGGATTCCAGCCCACGCGCGGCACAGGAGGATGCCTTCGGCGACTTCGGCTACCCGTTTACGAACACCATCGGCCGGAACACGCCGGCAAGGTTCCGGGCCGCGCTCCAGAAAACGAAGCAGCGCCTGATGGCCCGGCCCACCGGCCCACGGATTCTCAACATCAACTGCTGGAATGAGTGGACGGAAGGCAGCTACCTGGAGCCGGACGTGGTGAACGGGATGAAGTACCTGGAGGCGGTGCGTGACGTGTTCGGAGCGAAGCCGTAGCTGGCTTCTGGCGGGGACCGGCTGACCCGGTGAGCTCATGAGGAAGCCAACCCGCCGGAGGCCCCGCCCCTGAGTAGGCTGCGCGCTCGCCGCGGCGGACGCGTCGCCATCGCGATCGCCAGGTCGTCGCTGCGTAAGCTCCGGTCGTCGTCAAGCGGGAGGTCCTTGAGAGCGTCTCCACGGTCTGCTATACGATGATGTGGCCGATGAGTGCATTCGCCGTCGTATTCATGTTGTGCACCATCCGGCTCTGTGACCTCCTCCAATCAGAAGGCGAACCCCGCGCGCGCATAGATCCCGTTGTGCCCCTCGCTCCGCGCGTAGGACACGCTGAGGGTATTGGCGCGGTCGAGCCAGGCGAACCAGAGACCTCCGCCATAACCTTTGTGCCACTTGTTCGAGCTTTCGAGGTTGTAGTAGACGCGGCCGATGTCGCCGAAGCCGAGGATCCCCCAGGTCCCGGGTACGAGGATGTTGAACCGCGAGACGTAGATCCGGAGGTCGGCGTTGCCGTAGACCGCGGCGTCGCCCGCGTAGCGATGGCGCTGCAGCCCCCGCACCGGCTCGTCTCCGGCCGCCGGGCCGAACCCGCCCAGCCCTCCTCCCAGATAGGCCGCCTCGAAGTAGGGGTAGCTGCCGAAGACCTTCTTCCCGCCCGCGCGCAGGGCGAGGGTGGGAGCCTTGTCTCCGCCGGGCGTCAAGTAGGCCGCGGCGTTCCCTTCTACGGAGCCGAAGGTCCCGGTCACGTCCCACGCCTTGGGCCATACCTGGCCCACGACGCGCAGCTCGCCGCCTGCCCGCGGGTAGCCGAGGCTCCGCAGGGCCACGCCGCCGGGCGCCTTCGACGCTTCGACCCGGGCGTCCAGATCCAGGACTCCCGTGGCCCCGACCTCTCCGAAGGTCCCGTAGCCGTAGGGCTGCTGCGCGTTGATGAGCGTGACGTCCTGCTTCTTCTGGGACGAGGCGTACTTGATGGTGGGACCGACGGAGAAGGTGAGGTTCCTGGCGAGCGGGATCGAGACGCTGGGCGTGAAGGAGTACTGAAGCTGCTTCGCCTTGAAGAAGTTCGAGTTCTGGTTCCCGCCGTCGGAGGTCTCGTTGCCGAAGCCGAAGAAGCGGCTCGCCTCGGCGCCGGAGGCGTAGGCGTACCAGCCCAGGGAGAGGCCCGTGTTCTCGAAATGGAACTCCGCCTTGTAGTCCGCCCGGAAGGTCGTGTCCGCGCTGACGAAGGCGGCGCGGACGATGTGACGGCTCGCGTAGGGTTCCCTCCGGAAGCCGAACGCCTGCGTGTCGATCCCGCCTCCGACCAGGGCGCCGAGGTCGCTGCCGAACGAAAGCCAGGGAACGAAGTAGGTGTTGTGCCCCCAATCGCGAGGTGGGATCCAGGGCGCGTTCTTGGGAGGCGGAGGCGGCGTGTAGGGCTTGCGGTCGAGGTGTGAACCGGGCCCCTTGAGGATCTCACCCGATCCGGTGTCGCTGAGGCGCGTCCCCCCGCCCTTCGTGTCGTCCACCACCGCATGGCCGGGCCCGCCGATCACGCGCACCGTGATGCCGTTGGGCTTTCCCAGCGTGACGACGCGGTCGTTGCCGCCGTTCAAGTAGATCTGCACCTCGCTCGTCTCGCGCCGGTGCAGCGTCCGATGGAAGAAAGGCTCGCCCGCCGGCTTTCCGTCCGGGCCTTGCCGCCACGCCTGCACGAGCGTGTCGCCGCCGTCGAGCCGCTCGACCTGCACGTACTCCGGGCCGCTCGTCAGGTAGACCTTCACCTTGTCGGCGATGTGCTCGTAGAAGGCCTCGGCTCCCTCGCCCAGCCGGTCGCGCCGCCCCTTGAGGTCGTGGATGAGCCGCGGCCCATCGATCTTGAAATACTCGGGCGGCATGCGCTGAGCCGCTCTGTCGATGACCTCGTCCGTGATCTGGGCCTTGAGCTCGAGGGCGACCTCTTTCCAGACCGGGCGCTCGAGGCCGGCCAGCAGCTCGCGGTCCTGGTCCCGGCCGTTCCAGACGAGACCTGCCATCCCGGGGTAGTGGTCGCTGTAGTTCTGGAGGATGGGGACGCGCGGGCGGGCGAGCGCGGGAACCAGCCCCTCGTACCGGCAAAAAGCCTGGTCCCGGTCGTCCGGGATGGGCTGCCACTGCTCCTTCTCGGGGAACTTCGCCCAGCGCCACTGGTCCCGGTGGCGATCGAAGTCGCCGATCATGATGTCCAGCAGGCGCGCCTTCAGCAAGGCCCGGGCGTCAGCCCGATCGCGGGGGTCGGTCTCGATCCGCTTGTAGAACGCGTCGTGCTTGAGGATCTCGGTCGCGCCATGGAATCCGGGGTTCTTGTCGGATTTCCCTCCCGGATACTCGTAGACCTGCCCGACGAGGCCGGCGAACTCCTTGCGGAACTCGCCGAGTACCGGATCGTCGGGCATGACCATGAGAAGCTGCTCCGTGCGCAGGATTCCTGCCGCTTTCATCAGCTCGTCCACGACGAAGAACGACGCGGGATGGTTGGCCGCGATCTGGTCCTGGACGAGGCTCCGCGCCCAGGTGTCCCGCAAGTCCTCGGGAAGGATAGTGGTCGGGTCCTTGTCGATCCCGCGGAAGGTGTAGTCCCGGCCATCCGCTCCCTTCATCGCCAGGCCCTTGGTCTCCTGTCCGCCCACGCGCATGACGGGCTTGAGGCCGCCGGCGAAGTGCTGGAGGTCCAGGACTTCGACCTGTATCGGTGCCGTCCACAATGGCCGGTAGTCAGTCCCCCACAGGCCGCGGTGGAACCCTCCGGCGCGGTACTCCGGGCCGACGACCACCGAACGGGCAGTCGCACCTGGGGTGCTCGCCTCGTCGTCGGCGCGGCCGCGTCCGGGCACGGCCGCGATCAACAGGCCGGCCACCGCCAGCGCATGCTGGACACGTTCTCGTGAATGAGTCGTCCTACCGCTCATGTTTCCCTCTCCGTCTGCCACGATCCGGTTGCGGACCCGTGACCGTCATCGGCGAGTCGTTAGCGCAGCGCCGGGACGACGCGGGTACCACTTGCCTTGATGGCTCCCATGACCTTCGCGTGAGGTAGCGAGGCCGCGGAGGTCCGCCACTTCCTCCGGCCTCGCCGGCCGCGATGGCGACTCCCCCGAGCGTTTCCGCCAGGCGTTCACGGGCCCCTTCGTAGTCGACGTTGTTCTTGCGCGAAAGCTCGTGCACGAGGCCCACGGCCGCTTCCGTCTCGACCCAGCCCGGCGACACGCGCACCACGCGGATACCCTTGGGCCCGACCTCCTTCGAGAGGCCCTTGCTGTAGTTCGACAGCGCGGCTTTCGCCGCGGCGTCAACGGTGTGTCTGGATTGCCGGTCATGCGATCCCCTGTTGTCAGCCGAGAATCAGCTTGGCGGCGCGGCCCGCAATCATGTGGGTCGACGCGTTTGTCCCCGGACCTGTAATGATCTTTGGCATCACGGAGGCGTCCGCGACGCGTAAACCCAAAATGCCGTGAACGCGAAGCTCTGGGTCAACCACAGCGAGCTTGTCCACGCCCATTTTGCAGGTACCGACAGCGTGTCCAAAGCTCGCTGAGGCAAGTCGGGCAAGTTCCCGGATATCCTCGGCGCTCGCCTTGGGCCCGGGAATGAGTTCGCTCTCGCGCAAAGCGTCGAAGGCATGCTGATTGCCGATTTCATGCGCGGCTTCGAGGGCACTCACGATGGCCGCAAGATCGTGATCCGTGCCGACATAGTTGCCATCGATCACGGCGGCATCCTGACACTTGTTGCTCGCGAGACGGACGGAACCGATGCTGGTGGGCTGCACAAGGGCCGGCGCTATTGTGAACGCGTCCGCGGGAGGCGCACCAAAGCGCGCAGCTACTTCGGGCGTAACGACGGGTAGTTGATGAAGCACGAGGCTGATGTCTGTGTCACCCGAAGGACCGCTCGACAAGTAAGCCTCTGCCTCGACGGCATTGCTGTCGACCGGCCGATTCGGCATCTTGCCCTTGTAGTTGAAGACAACGCCGGAGACGAGCACATGGTCCTGCAGATTCTCGCCAACGCCGGGCAAGTTCTCGACGACGTCGATTCCAAGGCTGCGAAGAGCCTTCGCCTCCCCAACACCTGAGAGCATCAAAAGCTTTGGGCTATGGATGGAGCCCGCGGCAAGGATCACTTCCTTGTCGGCCGCGATATCCTTTACGGCACCGTCTGCTATTACTTTTACGCCAGCACAACGAGTACCTTTGAAGTTCAGCTTCTGCACGTTGGTGTTGAGCAGCAGCGTGAGGTTCGGCCTCGGGAGAGCTGGCCGCAGGAAGGCGCGAACGGCGCTGACGCGAGTGCCATCCGCGGCGATGTTCATGTTGATGTAGCCGGCGCCAGGGCGCATCGGTCCGTTCACGTCGTCCAGAATCGGCATGCCCATTTCGCGGGCTGCGTCGATGAAGGCTGGCGCTGTTGGGTGAGGATCCTTCGGACGGCGGATGTGAATGGGGCCGCCGGCTCCGCGCCAGGCGTTGGCGCCGTCCTCCCAGTCCTCCTGACTCTTGAAAACCGGAAGCACGTCGGCGAAAGCCCAACCCTTGGCCCCGTTCGTCGCCCACCCGTCATAATCCCGTTGCATGCCCCGCATCCAGACCATGGCATTGATGCTGGTGCCGCCACCCAGTACGTGGCCCAGGGCCATATTGAATTTCCGATTGTTCAGTCGCGGCGAGGGGGTGACGGGCAGGTGGTAGTCGAGCGGGCCGCCGACATTGTAAAACCAGACGCTTGGGTTCAGGATGGTCGGCGCGTCGTCGGGTCCCCCCGATTCGATGAGGAGTACTTGCGCGCCGCCCGTAGACAATTCGGCGGCAAGAACTGAACCGGCCGCGCCCGCTCCCACCACGATGTAGTCATATCGCTTCTCTTCGTTCGATACGTTGGTCATTGTTAGACCTCAACCTCTTTCCCCGAGGGGTCGCTGTGGAAGCGTGTGGCGCCCCCTGTCTTGAACGAGCCTGCAGTGCCATAGCTGTCCTCGAGAAACTGGAGGTAGGCCACCTTTCCCCCATCGAAGCGCGCCAACAGCCCAAACGGAGATGTGATTTCCCTCCCGGTCACGTTCGATTTGTAAGTAAAAGAACCGAAGAGGGCTACGCGGCTACCCTGCTCGATGGTGTCGGTGACCCTGAAATCGATTGTCTTCCAGAAGCGTTGGATTGCCGCAAAGACCTCGGATAGCGCTTGAGGCCCCTTGTGAGTTCCGGTCCAGGGTTCAATTCGCTTCAGCTCAGGGTTGTCAAAGTTCAATGACACGTACGTGACATCCGGCGTCATGAGTTGCCTGAGCACTGTGAGATTCGATGTGTTCTGCAACAGCTCCTCAAGCACAGCGGTCAAGTTGGTCGACATGAGCAATTCCTCCTTCCTCTTTTCTTAGTTCGTGGCGAACGAAGTTACTTGGCCCTGCCCGCGTTGCGGTCAGAACATGCCATTGGTATTCGCACGCGGAATGTTCGGCGCGATGATCGGAGCGGAATCTTGAGGCGTGCCCACGAGCTGCAACGCATCCCAGTGCTCGACGGCTTTCCCCTCAGCGTCCATGCGATAGATATCGACGCCAGCAATGCCGGTGTCGTCGGGATCATCGTTGAACAGGTTGAGGAAGTTCAAATGTACCCACACGTAGTCGCCCACCCCAATGATCCGGTGAACCACGACGCGTGCCCGAGGCCGCTCACTGGTAACTTTGGCGAAGAACCGGCCCAGCGCGACAGAGCCGTCCGGAATCAACGGGTTGTGCTGGATGTAGGATGGGCTGACGAACTTCGCGGTAGCCTCTTCGGACCGCTTTCGATTGATCATCAGATCATACAGCTGAAGAACATTGCTCTTGTTGCGCATAGCGCGGCTGTCGTTGGCGGGGATCAGTTCGATCATGGCGGACTCCTTCACCCTGGATGGCTTCAGGTCTATTCCAGGCCGACGATTTGGAGACGAAGCGCGTCCTGTTCGTCGTCGGATCGTCTGCGGACAGCGCGAAGGATTTCGTCAGCATCTTCGCCAACGGAAGCAGCGCGCTGCGGAGGATTCTGCTCCGCCAATTCGATCACCCGCTTTGCGGCATCGATCGACGCGAGGCCGCTACTTTGCATGCCGTTGAGTCTCGCGGCGAATGCGTCGAACGCCTGGCCATAGAGCTCGTGTTCCTCAGGCGTCATTCTCTCCGCGGTTCGCGCAAGCGCGGCGGCTGTCTTGGCTGGCCCCCCCGTTTTCATATTTCCGGCGACGGCGACGATGACATCGATACCGAAGCGCTTCAGTTCCTCTCGATAGACGGTTGCGAATACCTCCATGGCCGCCTTTGAAGCGCCCGATGGACCGTTGAACGGAAGTGGCAGGTGTGCCGTCCAGGTGCTGACCTGCACAATACGACCGCGCGCTTTCCTCAAGGCCGGAAGGAATGCGTTCACCACGGACAGCGCGCCGAATACGTTCACTTCGAATTCGCGTCTGATGGAGTCAAGTGGGAGTGTCTCGATAGGTCCGGGAGTCAAGATACCGGCGTTACTGATGAGAAGATTGAGGCCGCCATCTGTCTGCGCGCTGACGGCACGAGCCCAGCGCTTGACAGCTGGCTCGTCGGTGATATCGCAGCTGGTCAGTGTAACTGCGCCGCCAGAGGCTTGCTGGAGCTCAGTGATTTCCCCTGGCGTGATAGCGGTTCCAAAAACGCGGTAGCCCTTTGCAGCGAGACCAAGCGCAATATCTCGCCCGAGCCCACTACCGGCGCCGGTAATCGCGGCAGAACGACGGGGCTGCTGAATCACTCGGGACATGGTGCATCTCCTCCCTATCGGCGATTCGATCCGCCCTGATTGAGCAGTTGTTGTTCCCAGAGGAATGACGTGCCGGTGACGCCGTAATGCTCAACGACGATCTGGGCCAGCCCCGGTACCGTCGCCTCGCGCGCCCAGTCGCGCTGCCACTCCGCTGAAAGTACGCCCCAGGTCAGCGGGACCGCGCCCGCCTGGATCATCCGTTGGATACCCATCTCGTGCGCCTCACGGGTGACCCCGCCCGACGCGTCGCTGACGAAGTAGACCTCGTAGCCGTCCCCGAGCGCATGGATCACGGGGAAGGCGAGGCAGATTTCCGTCCAGAGAGCCGCCATGACGAGCTTCTTCCTTCCGGTCCTCGCCACCCAATCGACGATCCGCTTGTCCTCCCAGGCGTTGATGAACGTGCGATTGATGGGCTTCTGGTCGGGGAAGACGTCTTGGAGTTGCTTGAGGAGGTACCCACCTCGCTCCTCCGTGACCGTCGTCAGAAGCGTGGGGGCTTTGAATAGCTTAGCGACCTTTGCGAGACCGACGACGTTGTTGATGATCGTCTGCGGATCATGACTGTTGAGACTCGCAAACTGGAATGGCTGATGGTCAATCAGGATGAGAGCGCTGTTCTCGGGCGTCAGCAACGTCTCGAGTCCAGTCTTGTTGAAGGGTGTTGTATTCATCTTACTTCCTCACATTCGTTAGCGTTGTGGTTCGTTCCGCGGAGCGGTCTTGGAGATGCGGAAGGTCACCGTGATCCCGCTCGGGCGATTGTCAACATCTCTTTCCACGTAGCCGTCCAGGCGGAACCACTCCTGTGAAGGTCATGATGTGTGGGTGCGAAGATGATCCACTGGCGTGGGCGCTACGACACGGATTTGCGTTTTCACCTCTTGGAACTCTTCCATGGCGCGAGCACCCCGCGCACGTCCGATGCCGCTGTACTTGAAGCCACCCTCTTCGAAAGCGTCGTTGACGAGGCCCCAAGTGTTGATCCACACGGTGCCAGCCTTGATGGCGTGGGCGAGTCGTTGTGCACGATCGACATCTTTGGTGAAGACCGCGGCGGCCAGACCGAAGACGGTGGCATTTGCGCGGGTGATCGCTTCGTCCTCGGTCGTGAAAGTCTCAAAGGTCAGCACGGGGCCGAAGACTTCCTCCTGGATCAATGGAACGTCTAACGCTTCCGTCTCCAGCATGGAGGGGCGATAGAATGCACCGGCCGCCAAAGGGCCGTCCACGATTGGGCCGCCGCGAACAATGATCCGAGCATACCGAGATGCATCTTGGACTATGCGATCGATGCGCTCGACACTGGCTTTATCGATTACAGGACCCATCTGGCTATTCGGGTCATCAGCTCGACCGACCACGACCTCTTCCAAGAGGGAGGCGATTCGCTCCCTCCACGCGTCGGCTATACTCCGGTGCACGAGCACTCGCGAGCCGGTCATACAGAATTCGCCATTGAACTTTGTCAAAGCGCTGACTACGAGAGGTGCGAAAGCTTCGATGTCGGCGTCTTCACAAACGATCAGCGGCGTCTTACCGCCCAATTCCAAGCAGACTCTTTTCAGCGTCTGAGCGCCCTTTTCGGCGACCTGTCGACCCACTTTGGTGCTCCCGGTGTAATTGATGACCTCGACGTCCGGCGATTCGACCAGAAGAGGCGCCCCCTCATTTCCGGCTTCTGTGAAGATATTCAACACACCGTTCGGCAAGCTCCTGGTAGCGGCGACCGCTTGCATGATGAGCGAGTTAGCCAACGCCGTTCGACCGGGCAGCTTGACGACCGTAGTGCAGCCGGCTGCCAAAGCCGGCCCTAGGGCGCGGACCAGTAGTGCGAGCGGAGAATTCCAGGGGACGATGATTCCCGCGACGCCAAGCGGCTCGCGCATGGCGGTCGCGAATACGCCTGGCGCGATCTCAGCTGACGTGCCTGTTTGCGATAACGCTGTTCCTGCGTTGTAACGAAGAGTTGACGGGCTCCAAGTGGCCTCGAGTGTCGCGTCACCCAACGTCTTGCCCATCTCGCGGCTAATCGTCAGCGCAATCGCCTCCGCTCGCTCATCAAGCCTGGCGGCGAGTTCGAGAAGTGCCCGCGATCGGAGTTGAGGGTCGTGAGACCAACCGCCGGTGTCAAAGGCTTTTCGCGCGGCGGCGATTGCGGCCGCCGCCTCGACTCGCCCGCCTTCCGAGTACTGCCCGAGCACCTCCCCCGTGGAAGGGTTTATGGATTTTGCTACTGTGGACGAGCCGACCCACTCGCCGTTGATCCAATGACGCGCGGGCTCAACCTTTGGGGCTGTTGTGTTCCTGTTCATTTTGCGCTCCTTCAGGCAAAGCGTTCCGCTTCCTCGAACGTCAATCTCGGGTTGCGCCGGAAAAGGCTTTCATGTGATCCGGAGCCGATGGAGCAAATGAAATTGGATTTGATGCGTGTGTTGGCAATACACGTGAATCCACCGCGTCATTGCCGAAGCCAGACATTGGACCGCTCATATTCACTTCGCCGCGGCTACCTGGTGGACCTCTCTTCGCTTGGAACTCCAACCTCGACCAGGGTCACAACGTAGCTCCGTGCGATTCGCGTGAAAATGCACGCGCGGTCATATGGAGGTCATTCGCAGGTCATTGGCTGCTGGGAGGGGGCCAACCTGCGGATCTGGCGGTTCTGGGAACTCGTGTCACCTGCCGCCGCATGCCGCTTGCCGATCCTTTGCCGAGATCTTCCCTGCAACGGAAAGAGTCAAAGGGGGTTAGCCAGAATGCCTGGCGGACGCGGGGGAGGGTTCCGTGAGGCTGGTGGATAATCGGGCCTCAACCGGGGTGAGGGGGGGAACTCTTGATTCGATTCCGGCTCGGCGAATTTGAGCTGGACCCCGCGGCCGGCGA
>Ga0207646_10006298_pt1 | contig 12301 bp, 7 predicted proteins | sample KBSK5502metaG_FD_184343 | JGI IMG/M metagenome (GOLD analysis project Ga0207646, IMG submission 184343) | Corn, switchgrass and miscanthus rhizosphere microbial communities from Kellogg Biological Station, Michigan, USA - KBS K5-50-2 metaG... | ecosystem: Host-associated > Plants > Roots >...
CGAAGGAATCCGCCATCGAGTGCGTCCCTTCATGAGCGTGCAGTTTCATCCCGAGGCCGCGCCCGGTCCACTAGACACCACGTTTCTGTTCGACGATTTCGTCGAGATGATCGATGGACGGTAAACCCCGCAAGGTGGTGATCCTCGGGAGCGGCGCCCTGAAGATTGGCGAGGCCGGGGAATTCGACTACTCCGGGAGCCAGGCGATCAAAGCGCTAAAGGAAGAACACATCGGGACCGTACTGGTCAACCCGAACATCGCGACCATCCAAACTTCGGACTACCTGGCCGACCAGGTCTACTTCCTACCGGTCACGCGCCACTTCGTCGCGAAGGTGATCGAGCGCGAGCGCCCTGACGGTATCTTGCTCGGCTTCGGCGGCCAGACGGCGCTGAACTGCGGCCTCGACCTGGACGCTGACGGCGTGCTGGACCGGTGGGGTGTGCGCGTTCTTGGAACGCCGGTCGAGGTGATCCGAGAAACAGAGGACCGCGAGCTCTTCGTCCGGAAGCTGGGTGAAATCGACGTGAAAGTGCCGCGGAGCGCCGCAGCGACGTCTGTCGATGCAGCCGTCCAGGCCGCTCAAGAGGTTGGATTTCCGGTGATGCTGCGCGCCGCGTACGCGCTTGGAGGGCTGGGCTCCGGGGTGTGCACGTGTCGCGCCGACGTCGAGGATCGAGCCGCGAAGGCCTTTGCCCACAGCCGCCAGATCCTCGTCGAGGAGTTCCTTTCGGGATGGAAAGAGATCGAGTACGAGGTCGTGCGCGATCGGTTCGGCAACTGCATCACGGTATGCAACATGGAGAATCTCGACCCGATGGGAATTCACACGGGGGAGAGCATCGTGGTGGCGCCGAGCCAAACGCTGACGAATCACGAGTACCACCACCTGCGACGCGTTGCGATCGAGGTTGTAGGCCATCTCGGCATAGTTGGGGAATGCAACATCCAGTTCGCCCTCGACCCCTCGACGGGCGATTATCGCGTGATCGAGGTGAACGCCCGTCTCTCCCGGAGTTCCGCCCTCGCGTCGAAAGCGACCGGCTATCCGTTGGCCTTGATCGCCACCAAGCTTGCTGTGGGACACCGCCTGCCCGACTTGCGAAACTCCATCACCGGGGCCACTACCGCCTGCTTCGAGCCCGCGCTCGACTACGTGGTGGTCAAGATCCCACGCTGGGATCTCCACAAATTTCAGCGCGTGTCGCGGCGCCTTGGTTCTGGGATGAAGTCAGTCGGTGAGGTCATGGCGATCGGACGCACGTTCGAGGAGGCACTCCAGAAGGCGGTGCGAATGGTCGACGTCGGCGCGGACGGCATGTCCGGCCGCCGAGAGCCCGAAACCGAGCAACTCGAGGCGGAACTCCGAAATCCGACGCCCGAGCGTGTGTTTGCGATCGCCGAAGCGCTCCGGCGAGGGATGTCGGTCGATCACATCCACGACCTATCCCACATCGACCGGTGGTTTCTCCAGCGCATCGACCACGTCGTGCAGATCGGGGAACGCCTCCGGGCGCATCGCGGTACCAAGGCGCTCCCGCGCGACCTCCTGCTGGAGGCTAAGCAGGCGGGCTTCGCTGACCCGCAGATCGCCGCCCTGATCGGGTGCCGCGAGTTGGACGTGCGGATGCAGCGCGAGCATTACCGGATGCACCCCCGGATCAAGCAGATCGATACCCTTGCCGCGGAGTACCCGGCAAGCACGAATTACCTCTATCTGACTTACAACGGCCTGGAGGACGATATCGACGCAGGCGATGGCGACGCCGTGATCGTTCTCGGGTCGGGCGCGTACTGCATCGGCAGCTCTGTGGAGTTCGACTGGTGCAGTGTCAACACGGTCCTCACGCTCAAGCGGCTCGGCTACCGAGCAGTCATCATCAACTGCAATCCCGAGACCGTCAGCACCGATTACAACGAGTGCGATCGGCTCTATTTCGACGAACTCAGTCTGGAGGTTGTGCTGGCGATCTACCGGCACGAGGCGGCGGTGGGGGTAATCGTTTCGATGGGCGGCCAGATCCCAAATCGCCTGGCAATGCCTCTGCACGAGGCGGGCGCCAAAGTTCTCGGGACGTCGGCGTTCAGCATCGACACCGCCGAGGACCGTCACAAGTTCTCGCGGCTCCTCGACGCCCTAGGGATCGAACAGCCCGAGTGGAAAGAGCTGGTGAGCGTCGCGGCCGTGCAGGAGTTTGCGCGGAGCGTCGGTTATCCCGTCGTCGTCAGGCCATCCTACGTGCTCAGCGGAGCCGCGATGGGCGTCGCCTCGAACCCGCGCGAGCTCACCGTGCTTCTTCAGAAGGCAGTCGGCTTCTCGCCTCAGCATCCGGTCGTGATCAGCAAGTTCGTCGAGCACGCCAAGGAACTGGAGCTTGATGCGGTGGCCTGCCGCGGCGAGCTCGTGGCCTTAGCGATCGCCGAACATGTCGAGAACGCTGGTGTGCATTCAGGGGACGCGACGCTCGTCCTCCCGCCCCAACGGACCTACTTCGAGACGACCCGCCGGATCAAGCGGATCGGGGCCCAGATCGCGCAGGCGCTCGAGCTGGATGGGCCTTTCAACATCCAATTCGTCGCGAAGGGAAACGACCTCAAAGTCATCGAGTGCAACGTCCGCGCGTCGCGGAGCTTCCCGTTCGTCTCAAAGGTCCTACGGAGGAACTTCGTCGAGCTCGCCACCGAGATCATCATGGGGCGGCGAGACTCAGACGAGGGAGACCCGAATGGATTGCTGCTGGACCTTGACTACGTCGGTGTTAAGGCGCCCCAGTTCTCGTTCACCCGGCTCGACGGCGCCGATCCGGCGCTCGGCGTCGAGATGACCTCCACGGGAGAGGTCGCATGCCTCGGTGACGACTTCGAGGAGGCCTTCCTGAAGGCGCTGCTGGCGGTCGGCTACCGGCTGCCGATCCGAAGCGTCCTCCTCTCAACTGGCCCGGTCGAAAGCAAGACCGCATTTCTGGATTCGAGCCGGACGTTACAGCGCCTGGGCGTAGCGCTCTACGCGACGCGGGGCACTGCGGAGTTCCTCGGAAGTCACGGGATCGAGACGACGGTTCTGCATTGGCCCCTTCAAGGGGAAACGCCGAATGTCATCGAGTCCATCGAACACAAACGCCTTGACCTCGTGATCAACATCCCGAAGAACTTTCAAGAGGAGGAGTTGACGAACGATTATCTCATTCGGCGTCGGTCGGTAGATTTCGGGATCCCGCTGATCACGAACATCCAGCTCGCGCAGCGGGTTGTGGAGGCCCTCGCCCGGAAGACGCTCGACGATCTGGCCGTGAAGAGTTGGGCAGACTATGATCACGGTAGGAAGACATTGTCCGCTCTCGCCGAGACTTAACCGTCATCCGAGTGCTGCCGAGCAGGAGATGAAACGCTGGAATCGCGGGCGTCGCAAGCGCGGGCGGCGCAAGAAGGTCGAGCACTCGATCGGTGTTCTTAAACGCGTCTTCGGGTTTACGAAGGTCCCCTATCGCGGGTGGGCGAAAACCTGCACCGGCTCGTGGTGGCCTGCGCCGTGGGCGAGCGTGTTCATGGCCCCACAAACACCTGCTGCGCGAGCAAGGGGCTGAGCGGCGGTCCTAGCGTTCAAGCGGCTTTCGGAGGAGCATGGTATCCGAGAAGTTATTGTCCTGGTTCCGCACCGGTCGCGCCCGCAACCCGCATAGCTTATTACGATACGAGGAGTTGGATCGTTCCCGAGGGAAGATGGAACCGCATGTCAGAAGTCATGAACTGAACATGCTCGTCTTGATGCTTTTGATGGGCCTGGTCGTGTTCACCCAGGGTCGGTGGCAGCGCTCTTCATCTATACGGTGTTCTGACAACGGGCCGCGTGTGAGCCAACGTCGAATGATGGCGCGACACCGGCGCGTCATCGGAGAACTCCTCCTCGTCACGGCGGCGGTTCTTGCTGGGATCGTCGTAGTCGAGGCGGCGATGCGACTCGTCGGCGCAGACGATGCGTTGGTGTGGGTGCCTGATCCACGGGTGGGCTGGCACCAGATCCCTGGCGCGCAGCGTCGCTGGACGTCAGAAGGTCGCGGGTGGGTCGCGATCAACACATTAGGCTACCGCGACCGCGAACGTCGGCTCGAGCGACTCCCCGGGACACACCGTGTTGCGGTGTTCGGCGACTCCATGACCGAAGGTGTGCAGGTGAACCTCGACGAGACGTTCTGCTACCTGGTGGAGGAGAAGTTCGCAAGGGGTGCGCAACGGGTCGAAGTCCTCAACTTCGGCGTCAACGGCTACTCTCCGGTTCAGGAGCTGCTCGTGATGATGGAGGAGGTGCCGCGGTATCGTCCCGACCTCGTGATCCTGGCGCTGTATCTCGACAACGATGTTTCTGGGATGCACCCCAAGCTGAACGTGAGCCAGTGGGGAGCGCCCTATGCCGTCGTGGAGCGTGGGAACTTGCGGATCGAGTACTCGGCGGCCGAGGCATCGTACGAAGAATTTCATCGCCTCCCGCTGTACTGGCTGCGCAAGCACTCTGCAATCTACCGCTCGATCAGCAACTGGCGGTGGCGACAACACGCCATGCAAGCCGAGTACCGCGGGTCCGGATCGTTTCCCGTGCGCCACAGGCTGTACGAAGTCGATCTGCGCCCCGAGTGGAGAGTGGCCTGGCACTCGCTCGAGCGGGTTCTGCTCGAATTCAAGCGGGTGGCGGAAGAGCACGGGGTCGAGTTCGTGGTCTTGAGCATGCCGGCACCGCAGGTCGTGGACCGCCATCGGTGGGAGGCCCTGGTCGAATCGTTCCCGGCGATGCGTCGTGTGCAATGGGACCTCGACGGCCCCGAGCGGCGCCTCTCGGAATTTGCCTCCGAGAACGGGATCCGGCTCATTCAAACGTCCGACCATTTCAAGGACGCCCTTGATGGGCCGCCGCTGTTCTTCGATGGACTCGGGCACATGACGGCGCGAGGACACCAAATCATGGCTACACTGCTCAGTCAGTTCCTCAGCACGCGGCTGAAGACGATCAGAGCAATCGACGTCGCGACCCGAGCTCGCTAGAGGATGCTATGTGTGGCATAGCCGGCAAGTTGTACTTTCAGGGAGATCGCCGGGTCGAAGAAGATGAACTGCGGGCCATGACCGATGCAGTCGCGCACCGCGGCCCCAACGGCGAAGGATTCTGGACCGAAGGAAGTGTCGGGTTGGGCCATCGCCGTCTCGCCATCATCGACCTTCGGGCCATCGCCGCTCAGCCCATGTCGAACGAAGATGGTTCGGTCTGGATCACGTTCAATGGCGAGATCTACAACTTCAAGGAGCTTCGGGAAGAACTCGAAGCCAAGGGACACTTCTTCCGCACCAACAGCGACACGGAGACGATCGTCCACGCCTGGGAGGAATACGGCCGAGCGTGCGTGGAGCGACTGCGAGGGATGTTCGCCTTCGCGCTATGGGATGCCAAACGGCGAACCTTGTTCCTCGCGCGCGACCGTGTCGGCAAGAAGCCGCTCTTCTACTACGCCGGGCCTGATCGGTTCGTGTTCGCGTCGGAGATCAAAGCAATCCTCGCCGATGAGGCCGTACCACTCGAAGCCGATCCAGTGGCCCTCGACCACTTCTTAGCGCTTGGGTACATCGCTGCGCCTCAGACGGCCTTTCGCGGTATCCGTAAGTTACCCGCTGCGCACTGGCTGGAGGTACGAGACGGTCGGGTCCAGATCGGCAAGTACTGGACACTCCGGTACGCCCCCAAGAACCGCCTCATCCTAGGCGATGCGATGGCCGAGCTACGGTGGCGCATCGCCGAAGCGGTGCGACTACGGCTCGTGAGTGACGTGCCGGTCGGCGCTTTTCTCAGCGGCGGCATCGACTCGAGCGCTGTCGTGGCCCATATGGCGCTCGCCCTGAATCGACCGGTGCGAACCTTCTCGGTGGGATTCGAGGAGGCCAGCTTCGATGAGCGGCCGTTCGCTCGAATGGTGGCGGATCGATACGCCACCGACCACACGGAGCTCGTCGTGAGGCCGTCCGTGGTCGATATCCTGCCCCGCCTGGTCTGGCACTACGACGAGCCGTTCGGCGACTCGTCCGCCGTGCCGAGCTACGCCATCGCCGAGCTGACGCGGCGACACGTGACGGTGGTGCTCAACGGCGACGGGGGCGATGAGAACTTCGCCGGATACGACCGGTACGTCGTGAATCGGCGAGCACGCCGTGGAGATCTGATCCCTCTCGGCTTGCGCAGGAGTGTGGCAGCCTTGATCGGCCGTCTGCCGGCGTCGTCGCGGCAGCACCAGCCATGGAAGAAACTGGCCGCGGTGACGGAGGCGTTGGCCCAAGTTCCCGAGCGCCGGTACGCGCGATGGATCGGCCACGTTTCGTTCCCGGAGCGGCAAGATCTGTGGACTGCAGGGTTCCGGGAGGCGGTGAAGGGAAGCGATCCCGAACAGCTGTTCGTCGACGCATTTAGGCGGAGCGACGCTGAGGACTGGACGGACGCCACTCTGAATACCGACGTCGACCTCTACCTCGCCGACGATCTGCTCGTCAAGATGGACCGAGCGACGATGGCCCACTCTCTCGAGGGACGCTCGCCGTTCCTCGACCACGTTCTCATGGAGTTCGTTGCGCGCCTTCCGGCCACGTACAAGCTCGCGCGAGGTCAGAAGAAGCGAATCCTCAGAGCCACCCTGCGCGGGGTTGTGCCGGACGCCATCCTCGACCGACCCAAGATGGGGTTTGGCGCGCCGATTTCCCACTGGTTCCGCAACGAGCTACGAGCGATGGCGCAGGACCTCCTGCTCTCGCCGAGGGCCGTCCAGCGCGGGTACTTTCGACCGGCCGCCGTCGAGCGGCTCCTCGACGAGCACATCCACGGCCGGGAGGACCACGGCGAGGAGCTTTGGGATCTGTTGGTCCTCGAGGTGTGGCATCGGACATTCATCGACGCTGGCGCGCGAGCGCGGATTCTCCAGGGTCCCGTGCTGTCGGCAGTCTGACAGGCAGGTCGGCGACCATTGTTGGAACCTGCGGCGATCAGCTATGTGGATATCGACCCCGGCGAGTCGGCGAGGCTCGTTGTGGTCGTGGACACCGAAGAGGAGTTCGACTGGTCTGCCGGCATTGCGCGGCACAACACGTCCGTCTGCGCGATGCGCTTCATCGGTCGCCTTCAGAGGCTGTTCGACGACTACGCGATCACCCCCGTGTACGTCGTCGACTATCCGGTAGCCTCCCAGGTAGAGGGATACGAACCTCTCCAGGAGATTTATCGGGACGGACGCTGCGTGATCGGAGCCCACTTGCACCCGTGGGTGAACCCACCGTTCACCGAGACCCTGTCTCTGCGGACGAGCTTCCCCGGGAACCTCGAACCGGAGATCGAGGCCGCGAAGATTCGCGTCCTCGCTGAGCTGATCGGTGAGCGGTTCGGCACGACTCCGACGATCTACAAGGCGGGGCGATACGGCATCGGGCCCTGCACCGCCGCGATTCTGGAGGCCCAGGGCTTCGAGGTCGACTTGAGCGTCTGCCCACGCATGGACTACTCGGTAGAAGGGGGCCCAGACTTCAGTGGCTTCTCCGAGCGTCCGTACTGGTTCGGGCCTCGGCGTCGCCTCCTCGAGCTGCCGTTGACCGTTGGCTTTACCGGGGGGCTGCGCCGATGGGGGCCGAGGGTCCATCGCACTTTGTCACGAGGCGGCCTGGCTCGCATTCATGGGACCGGCATCCTTGCGAGGCTCCGGCTGCTGGATAAGGTATGGCTGTCGCCCGAAGGCTACCGAACCAAGGAGCTCCGGCAGCTCGGCCGAACTCTGTGGCGCGACGGGTTACGCGTCTTCTCGTTCGCTCTCCACAGTCCGTCGGCCGAGCCAGGGCATACCCCATATGTACGATCGACGCTCGAACTGACCAAGCTGCTTTCACGCTGCCGCCGCGTGTTCGATTTGCTTCTGGGCGATCTGCAAGCGCAGCCGAGCACACCTTTAGCGCTCAAGCAGCATTGGGACGCAATGCGGCAAAGAGCCGCGGAGATGTGATGAAGATCTTGGCGATTTCTCCACTGGACAAGGACTCCACCGTCTCGCTCGTCGACGACGGCCGAGTGCTATTCGCCGCTGGTGAAGAGCGCTTCACCCGCGTCAAGCTTCAGGATGGGTTCCCAGCCGAAGCGTTGCAGGCGGCGCTCGACTACACTGGCGTCAAGCTCGCCGAGATCGACTACGTCGTCTATCCGTTCCTCGACTGGCGCCGTGAGACGGAGCTGTTCACGAGGCATCTTCGGGACGAACGGCTCCTCCTAGACTCGGCCCCATTCGGCCAAATGCAGGAGGAGATCGAGGCCGCGTTGGCTCGGGTGCCCGTGCGCACCGAGCCTATCTCCGGGTTGCTCAAGCCCAACGAGAAGATGGAGAAGCGGTTCGTCCACCGGGCGTTCTACCGGCTCGCCGGATCGGAAGGGCTGCTCTCGCGCAATCTGGCGAAGAAGGGCTCGCGCGACTGGTCCCGCGGCACGACAAAGTACCACAAGGCATGGCAAGACGAGCTCGAGCTCCACCTCGGTGAGCTGGGCCTCCTCAGAAAGCTCAGGCGTTTCGAGCATCACCAGGCGCACGCCGCCGGCGCCTTCTTCGCCAGCGGCTTCGAGCGCGCGCTGATCGTGACCCTGGACGGATACGGATCGGGCCTCGCGGGTTCCGTCAGTGTCGGGGAGGGATCGAAGCTCCGGAGGATCCATAAACTGGAGTACCCGCACTCGTTAGGAACGTTCTATGAGAGCGTCACGTCGTCGCTAGGCTTCAAGCCGAGCCGACACGAAGGGAAGATCGTCGGGCTCGCCGCGTATGGGGACCCGACGATCGTGCTCGACCTAGTCTTGAGCCGCTTCCAACGCGAGCCGGGCACCTTCCAGATCGTGGAAAGCAACAACATCTACTTCTCTCGGTATCTGGCCAGCCTGTTCCCGAAGATCGACGTCGCGGCCGCGTATCAACGGGTGCTGGAGATCGTCGCGACCGAATACGTGCGGCACTACGTGGCCACAACTGGCTTCGACACGCTCGTGCTCTCCGGCGGCGTGATGGCGAACGTCAAACTCAACCAGCGCCTCTTCGAGATTGCTGGGGTCCGGCGGATCTTCATCTATCCGAACATGGGCGACGGGGGCGTCGGAACCGGCGCGGCGCTTCTGGCGAGCCGCGAGGCCCCGCGAGACGTCCACGGCTATCAGACGGTGTACTTCGGACCCGACTACACAGAGAGACTTATCATTGAGGAGTTGCGCGCCGCCGGCCTCGCGTTCCAACGTGTGATGCCGATCGAGCCGACGATGGCTCGGCTGATCCACGAGGGCAAGGTGGTGGCACGCTTCAACGGCCGCATGGAATACGGGCCGCGCGCCTTGGGCAATCGGTCGATCCTGTACCGCGCGACCGAGCCCGAAGTGAATCAGTGGCTCAATCAGCGTTTGGGACGCACCGAGTTCATGCCGTTCGCTCCAGCGACTTTGTTCGACGAGCGCCACCGCTGCTATGAATCCATCGATGGCGCCGAGCTCGCCGCGCAGTTCATGACTATCACGTTCGACTGCACCGACTTCATGCGAAAGATGTGCCCGGCGGCGGTCCACGTGGACGGTACGGCACGCCCGCAGCTCGTCCGGCAGGATTCCAATCCGAGCTTCCACCAGGTCCTCACCGAGTACTACCGGCTGAGTGGGATCCCGTCGGTCATCAACACCAGCTTCAACATGCACGAGGAGCCGATCGTGAATTCACCACGGGATGCTATCCGAGCATTCCTGCACGGGAACCTCGATTACTTGGCGATCGGAAACCTTTTGGTCAGACATCCACTGAGGGGCGACGACCCCAAGGCCGGCGCTGAACGATAAGGCACCTCGTTCCATGAGCGTGTGGACCTACTGGGCCTCCCGCACCACGTGAACGGGTCGGCGCGCAAACATCAAGCTCGCGGCGGCGGCCAGACCGCGCTGACCGGCGAGATCTGTGTGGGCCATACGATCTGGTCCCTCGGTGATGGGGGGATGGAGCGCGGGCTGCTGAACATCGTCAATCGAGCCGATCAAGCGGAGTTCTCCCACGTCATTCTATGCCTCGGAGAAGCGGGTCCCCTCGCGAATCGAGTGAGGAGCCCCAATTGCCGCGTTGTCGAGCTGAAGAAGACATTCGGCAACGATCCGAGACTCCCCCTCCGAATAGCTGCCTGGGCCAGGCACTTTCGTCTCGATATCCTCCACGCCCGCGGTTGGCCAACGCTCGTCGAGACGGCCCTCGCTGCTCGCGTCGCGCGGGTTCGTCGTACGGTCTACGGGTTCCATGGAAAGACGATGGAGGAGCTGAAGGGCAAGAGCCTGCGGCGGCGTCTGGTCGAGATGGTGTTCATGCGCCTCTACAGCCGGATTGTCACGCTGACAGATAGCATGAAGGCGGACATCGCGGACGCCTGTCATCTCGATCCTGCGCGTGTCCTCGTCATTCCGAATGGCGTAGACATCGAGGTCTTTCGCCCGCATCGGGATCGCCGTAGGCTGCGCGCTGAATTTGGGCTGCCGGTGAACGGCCTCATTGTCGGGAACGTGGCGCGCCTCGATCCGGTCAAGAATCACACGATACTGTTTCGCGCGCTGTCGCGGTTGCGATGCATCGGTATGGAGGTTTTCTTGCTGCTCATCGGAGATGGTCCGGAGCGGGCCCGCTTGGAACGCGAGATTCGAGAAGCTGGCTTGACCCCTTGGGTGCACCTGCTGGGACAGACCGACCGGGTGTCGGACCTCTTGAACTGTATGGATATCTACGTTCAGCCGTCCTTCTATGAGGGCTTCAGCAACACGGTCCTGGAGGCCATGGCGTGCGGGCTTCCCGTCGTGGCGGCTCGGACCGGTGGCACCGTTGATCTGCTGCGGGCCGGAGAGAACGGATACCTGTTCGATCCCCGTGACGACGAAGGCCTCTCGATGCTGTTACTCGCACTCAAGGACAAGGCCCGACGTCAGACGATGGGAATGCACGCCAGAAAGCAGGCTATCGAACGCTTCCGGCTGACGACGATGACTCAGGGATACGAGCAGATGTATCGGGACCTCGTTTCACTGGCACCTGCCGATCTCGGTGCTGGCTGCGCATGGAGCCAAAGGCCGAGCGTATGAGGGTCCTCCTTCTCTTCGCCGTCTACTATGGCTGTGCCGGTTACGCGCTGCTCAACCCCTTCTTTGGCGTCCTGTTCTTCGCGCATATCACGATCTTTCGACCCGAGAGCCTCGTGTGGGAGGAGCTTCTTTTTGGACGTCTACATCTGATCACGGCTCTCGCGACGGTTGTCGGCTACCTGATACAAAGGACGGGACCCGCTCGTCACGGGGCGCACCAACGGTTCAACGCGATCGTGTTTGCTGTCTTCGTTGGATGGCTATGGGTCGTATCCCTCAACTCCAATGTCTCGGTCGATGTGAGCGTAGAAAGAACTCTTTACATTACGAAGATTCTCGTCTTTTGCATACTCCTCAACTTGACGATGACCTCACCGTACCGAATCCGCCGGTACGTCCTTGTCTCCTCCGCCTCATTCGGCCTCGTCAGTCTCTGGGCAGCGCTGCAAGGCCTCGCCGGTAACTGGCGATTGGAGGATGTCTGGCTCGGTGGTTCCAACGGGCTCGCGGCAGCCCTGGCGCTGATGATCCCGTTCACGCTGAGTGCGGCCTTGGATCCAACATTCCCGCGGTGGCAGCGTATCGGGTTCGGCACGTGCATCCCGACGATGATCGTTTGCATGATGTACACAAATTCACGGGGAGGCTTCGTGGGATTCGTCACCGGCGTGTTAGGCCTCGTCCTCCTCGCGCGGCAGAAAGGTCGGCTCCTCGTCATTGTCCTCACGGTGATGCTATTGGTGTATCCGCTGATTCCTGCCGATTACAGCGAACGCCTCGCCACGATAGCTCAAGAGGACGAAGATACCGATCTGTCCGCTGCGGGCCGACCAGTATTGTGGCGTCTGGCGTTCCGTATGTGGCAGGACCAGCCGTTCCTTGGGGTTGGCCTCGGGAATTTCTCGCTGGTCGTGGATTCTTATGAAGGCAAGGCGCGTGACCTCGTGACATCGAGGGAGATGGCAAGGGTGATATTCGGTAACCGACGCGAGCCGCATAGCCTGTATCTCGGGATGTTGGCGGAAAGCGGCGCCATCGGTTTGGGCCTGTTTCTCGTCCTTCTTCTGCGCAACATGTTTTGGCGGCTGGGTTCTGACGAGAACGCTCTGGGCCTCGTCGGGAAGGGAGCCCAGGCCGGTGTTCTCGGGTTCTCAGTC
>Ga0207646_10006299_pt1 | contig 12301 bp, 10 predicted proteins | sample KBSK5502metaG_FD_184343 | JGI IMG/M metagenome (GOLD analysis project Ga0207646, IMG submission 184343) | Corn, switchgrass and miscanthus rhizosphere microbial communities from Kellogg Biological Station, Michigan, USA - KBS K5-50-2 metaG... | ecosystem: Host-associated > Plants > Roots >...
CTGGATCAAGGGGCTCCTGGTTCTCGCTCCCCACGGTCACCGCGACGGCCGCGAGAACCAGGAGCCCCTTGATCCAGAGCGGCGCCCCGCCCAGGAAGGAGAGGGCGAGTTGGCTGACGTGGCATGCGGGAGACGGGCCGACCGCCTGGATGACGTCTACCTGCCTGCCGGGCCCGGAATCGCGGGTCCCGGCCGGCAGGGACTGGAAGATGACCGTGCCGAACAGGGCAGAGCCGTCGATTGCCTCGCCGTCGAAGTAGATGCCGAAACGGCGGCCGCGAGCGATGGCGGCGGCACGACTCGCGAGGGTGCCGACCAGCGCTGGCGTGCGCGGGCCTCTCGCGTGAACTGTCGCGAAGGTGTAAGCGAACAGGTCCGCATTCGCCGGACCTGACAGGAAGGCCGCGCGGTGCCGTGCCGTGAGCACCGCGGCCGAGCAGCCCGTGTCGGTAACCGAGACGGACTCCTGCCGCCCGCTGGCATATCGGAAGATCAGCAGCTGTGACCTGGAGAACGGCAGTGCGAGGGCGCGCCGGTAGCAGTGCCTCGCACGCGTGGTCATTCCTCCGGCGCCATCGACGACGACGGCGAGCCCCGACGCCCCGAGCCCGCTCAGCACGAACGTTCGCAGGGGCTGGACGCTTCTCTTGGACCCAGGTCCCGCGGCGTACTGGCAGATCGTGGCGACGACCGGTCGGCGGCCGACCAGACCCGCCGTCCCGGCCTCACCGACCTGCGTCACGACCCGCGGAGCGCGGGCGGGGCACGCGGCGGCGCGCGATGTGGCCCGGCTCGGGCTGCCGCAGGCTGACACGGCGAGCGCGAAGGCCAGCGCCGCGTTGACTACTCCTATGCCGTGCGGTTGCTTCATGACCCCTGTCCTCCTCACGCCGTTGCTGCCTCTGAGACGGCAGAGTCGGGCATGAGGTTGGTGGTCATGTGCAGATCAGCCAGCCGCAGTGCGGGATGTCGCGCAGGCAAGCGGGGTCGGTCCATGGCGGGTTGCCCGGCCTCGGTTCTGGCATGGTCTGCACCGTAACGCGCCGAGCCGGGCCGTGTCCGCTCGCCCGCGAGCCGTACGCTGCACGGTATGGACATCTCGACGGCGGCTGGTCCGGCCCGCGCAGAGGTCGACGTAGCGGCGGGTTCGCGGACGGAGCCTGAGCTCCTGCTGGTCCTGACCCACGGCGCGGGCGGCGGCGTCGCCAGCAAGGATCTGCTCGCAGCGAGCCGTGGCGGGCTCGCGGCGGGTGCCGTCGTCGTGCGGGTGCTGCAGCCGTACCGGGTCAGGGGTGCCGCGGCGCCGGGCTCGCCGGGCCGCCAGGACGCGGCCTGGCTGGAGATCATCGCCGTGCTGCGCGAGCAGCACCCTGGGCTGCCGCTCGTGCAAGGAGGCCGCAGCAACGGCGCCAGGGTGGCCTGCCGGACCGCGCAGGCTGCCGGGGCAGCGGCCGTGCTCGCCCTCGCCTTTCCGCTCCATCCGCCGGGCAAGGCAGGCGACCCTGATCGCTCCAGGGCGGGCGAGCTGCGGTCCGCCGGCGTGCCAGTGCTGGTGATCAACGGCGAGCGGGACCCGTTCGGGATCCCCGACGAGACGGACGCCGGCGCGCTGATCGTGTTGCCTGGCGAAACGCACGCGCTGTCCGGGCGCCCGGATGCGATCGCCGCGGCGACCTCGTCGTGGCTGCGTGAGGTCCTGAGCCGGGCGGGCCAGCGCGGCTAGGCGCGCGGCACGTCGGCACCGGTGGCGTTCCGGGAGTTCTGTAGCCGGCGCGACGGCCGCCGTCCCCTGCGGGCGGCCCGGCGAACGAGGTGGCGGGCCGGCGGGCCGCGGTGCCCGTCGTCACCGCGCGGCGCAGCGGCCTGACGAACCGTCAGGCGGCTGGCGTGGCCGGTACCGGCCGGGTTACCAGATCAGTGGGACGGTGGGGAGCAATGGCGTCGCCATCGGGCAGCAGTTCGCCGGTGTCCTCGAAGACGACGATGCCGTTGCAGAGCAAGCTCCAGCCCTGTTCCGGGTGGCTGATGAGGGTTCGAGCCGCCTCGTGGTCCGGGTCGCTAGCGCTCGGACACGGGGGCGAATGCGGGCACATCCGTGCGCCTCCTGATCAGTGTTGGGGTGCCGTTGATCATCATTGCCTAATCTGCCAGGTCACCACACTGTGACGACATGGCACATCGTGATGGTTTCTGGGCAGAGTCTTTGTAGCTTTCCTTGTGACATCAGACGGCTAACTGGCCCGTCAGGTTCACCACTTGTATGAACGCTCTGCCGGGCGCGCTGCGTCCCGCCTGGCAGAATTTCCGTATCGCGAACCGGTCGAGTCGGCGAGGCCCGGCTAGTGCGAGCCGTGCGCGCTCAGCGTCTCCGGCTGCAGCCCGATGCCCGCCGGCCTCGGCGGAATGCCGGTCAGCCGGTGCGTCTCGCGCATCGTCAGCAGCCGCTCCGCCTCGGCGTTGAGCGCGTGCACCACTGGCGTCGCCATGGCCTTGCGTTTGTAAATCCTGTCATCGTAGCCGCGCGGCCCGATCTCCGCCCGCACCGCCGCGTAGGCGGAGCGCATCAGGTCGGTGAGCGCGGCGTCCAGCCGCTTCGCCAGCCGGTACTGCCCGGCCAGGGGAGCGGCGGTCGCCTGGGCCGCCCGGTACTCCTTCTCGGCCGCCTGCGCCGCGGCCAGGAGATCGTCGAAGTTCGCCGCGAGCGCGACATCGGCCAGGTACTTGGCCTGAGCGTCCTCGCTCGGCTGCTTACGTCCCGCCATCACGCGCGTCAGCTTAGCGGACGGGAAACGCTGGGCGCGCCAGGCTAGTCGGCGCGGGCTCAGGCGAGGCTGCGCAGCCAGCTCGCGTGCAGATCTGAGTACTCGCCGCCGCTCGCGAGCAGGTCGGCCGGGGAGCCGTCCTCGATCACCTGCCCGCGGTCGAGCACGAGCACGCGATCGGCGATCCGCACCGTCGACAGCCGGTGGGCGATGATCACGGCGGTGCGGCCCGCCAGGACGGTCTGCAGCGCCTGCTGGACGATCCGCTCGCCCGGCAGGTCGAGCAGCGAGGTCGCCTCGTCGAGTATGAGCACGCTTGGCGCGGCGAGGAACGCCCGCGCGAACGAGATGAGCTGGCGCTGGCCAGCCGACAGCCTCCCGCCGCGCTTGCCCACGCTGGTGTCGTAGTCATCGGGCAGCGCGCCGATGAAGTCGTCGGCGCCCACCGCCCGAGCCGCCGCCTCGATGTCGGCCCGGGAGGCGCCCGGCCTGCCGAGCTCGATGTTCTCCGCGATGGTCGCGCTGAACAGGAAGTTCTCCTGGGTGATCAGGATGAGCTCGCGGCGCAGGTCGGCGTCGGCGAGGTCGCGCAGGTCGACGCCGTCGAGCAGGACGCACCCTTCGCCGGGGTCGTAGAACCTGGCGAGCAGCCTGGCGATCGTCGTCTTGCCGGCGCCGGTCACGCCGACGAGCGCGACGGTCTGCCCGGCCGGAATCGTCAGGTTCAGGCCGGGCAGCACCACGGTGTCGCGGTAGCCGAATCGCACCGAGGCGAGATCGAGCCTCCTGCCGGGACCAGCGCCAGGTGGTCGGTTAGGCAACGAAACCACAGTGCTCGGCTCGGGGACCGACGGTGCCTCCTCAAGCACGCCGGAGAGCTTCTCCAGCGCAGCGGCGGCCGACTGGAACGTGCTGTAGAACTGCGACACGTCCTGGAGCGGCTCGAAGAACCTGCGCAGGTAGAGGAGGAAGGTGACGAGAATGCCCACCGGCATCGCGTGGTCGATCACCCGCACGCCGCCGTAGAGCAGGACCGCCCCCACCGCCAGGTTGCCGATCAGCGTGACGCCGGGGAAGTAGATCGCGACCAGGCGCATGGACTTCAGCTGCGCGTCCGCGTACGCCTGGTTGAGCTCGCCGAAGATCTGGTCGTTCCGCGGCTCCCTGCGGAATGCCTGCACGGCGCGGATGCCGTTGAACGTCTCCACGAACTGCACGATGACCAGCGCGATCGTCTGCCTCGTCCGCCGGTACGCCACCGCGGACTCGCGCTGGAACCAGGCGCTGAGCCACGTCAGCGGGACGAAGCCCGCCATGATCGCCAGGGCCAGCGGCCAGTCGAGCAGCAGCATCGCGGTGCCGACGAAGACCAGCGAGAACGCTGCGTTGAGCAGCGAGTCCAGGCCCTCGTCGAACAGCTCGGACAGCGCATCCATGTCAGAGACCTGGCGGGAGATCACCTTCCCTGACGTGTAGCGCTCATGGAAGGCGACCGACAGCCACTGGAAGTGCACGAAGATGCGGCGCCGCAGCTCGCGCACCACCTGGCTGCCCATCTTGCCGAGCATCGAGATGAACGTGGCGGTTGCGGCCGCCTGCACGCCGATCGCGACGAAGAACTCCGCGACGACGATGATGATCGGCACCGCGTCGTGTGTCCTGATCAGCGCGGGCAGCTTGTCGACGCCGATGCCGATCAGCCAGGGCCCGGCCAGGCCGGCCAGGTTGGCGATCAGGACGAGCACGCCGATGGTCGCCACGGTGCCGCGGTGCGGCTTGAGCAGGTCGGTGAGGAGTGCACGGCTCCTGCGGCGCAGCAGCAGCGACAGCCCCTTCGAGACCTCGACGGCCTCCTCGGTGCCGATGCCGCGCCAGGACTGGGCAGCGGGCTGGGTCGCAGGCTCACTCACCGGGCTGCCCCCGTGTCCGCGTCCGTGCGCATCAGGAACTGGTATCGCGGGTTGGCGGCCAGCAGTTCATGGTGCGTGCCAACCGCGATGATCTCGCCGCGGTCCAGCAGCGCGACCCGGTCGGCCAGCTCCACCGTGGACGGGCGGTGCGCGACGACCAGCGCGGTCGACCTCTCGAGCACCTGGCTCAGCGCCCGGGTGACCTTGGCCTCGGTATGCACATCGAGTGCCGAGAGCGGGTCGTCGAGCAGCAGCAATGAGGGCTTGGCGAGTATCGCCCTGGCGAGCGCGATCCGCTGCCGCTGGCCGCCGGAAAGCGACATCCCCTGCTCGCCGATCCTGGTGTCGAGCCCCCACGGCAGGTCGTCGACGAAGCCGGCTTGCGCGGCGGCGAGGGCGGCACGGACCGAGTCGTCGGAGGCGCCTGGCAGGCCAAGCGCGACATTCTCCCTGACGCTCACCGAGAACAGCGTAGGATCTTCGAACGCGCAGGCGATCCGCGTCCGGAGCGTCGTGAGCGGAATCCGGGTGATGTCCGTTCCGTCCAGGGTGATCGATCCGCTGGTCGCGTCGGCGAGCCTGGCGATCAGGTACAGCAGCGTCGTCTTGCCCGAGCCGGTGCCGCCGACGAGCGCGACGGTCTCGCCCGGGGACAGCTCGAGGCTGACGTCGCTCAGGACCGGGTGGTCGGCGCCGGGGTAGCTGAAGCTGACGTGGCTGAGCACGAGCCGCCCGGAGGACGGCTGCGGCGAGCGCTGGCGGGGCACGGCGGAGACGGCGCGCCCGGCCGGCTCGGCGTGCCCGCTCGGCTCGGCGTGCCCGGCCGGCTCGGCGGGCTGCGGGCTGGTGATCTCGGGCCGGGTGTCGAGGATCTCATAGACGCGCTGCGCGGCCGTCGCGCCTTCCTGGCCGAGCGCGAGTATGTAGCCCATCGCCTCAATCGGCCAGACGAGCTGCAGGACAAGCGCGACGAACGCGACCAGCCCGCCGATGGTCAGGCGGCCGCTTCCCACAGCGAGCGCGCCGATCAGCAAGATCGCCGCGATCGTCACGTTCGGCACCAGGTCGAGGCTGGCCCAGAACGCGCCGCGGAGGCGGGCCTTGCTGACCTGCGTCTCGTAGACGGTCGTCGTGAGCCTGGCGTGGATGCCCGCCGAGTGGTCGCGCCGGCCGAGCGCCTTGATGACCCGGATTCCCGCGGCAGCCTCCTCGACGCAGGTCGCCAGGTCATCCTGCTGGTCCTGAACCCGGCGGGACAGCACGCCGTACCGCCGCTCGAACCGCAGGCAGAGTGCGGTGACCGGCGCGAACACGCCGGCGGTGAGCAGCCCGAGCACCAGGTTGAGCCTGATCAGCAGCACGATGATGGCGACGAAGCTGGCCGAGCTCGTGATCATGAAGACGATGCCGAAGCCCACGAACCGCCGGATGGCCGACAGGTCGGTGGTCGCCCTCGACAGCAGCTGGCCGGACTGCCACTGGTCGTGGAATGCGGGCTCGAGCCGCTGGAGATGCTGGTAGATGTCGTCGCGCATCGACTGCTCGAGGCCCGCGACGGCGCTTGCCTGTGCCCATCTGCGGAGCAGGTTGAGCGCGACCTCCGCGACGCCGAGCCCGATGGCGGCCAGGCCGATCGCGACGAGCAACCCGTAGCGGTGCTGGCCGGTCTTGCCCGCCACCGCGATCGGGCCGTCGATCGCTGCCTTCGTGAGCAGCGGGATGACGATCTCCGTGCCTGACCCGAGCAGCGCGGCGGCCAGCATCACGAGTATCTGGCCGTAGTACGGGCGCAGGTATTCCCTGACCCGCCAGAGCGAGGCAAGGGGTCTGATGGCCCGGCCCGGCGTTCCCGCTGCGCGGGGGAGTGGCGTGGCTGGAGTGGCCTGCTGCTTCCCCTGGACGCTGACGGGAGTCTGAGCGTCCAGGGTGGCCACTGCCGGATGCTAACCGGGTGGTGCGTTCACTGTCACTTTGTTTTCCCGTTGCCTGTTTCGTGGGCCTCAGCGAGTGGCGCGGCAAGAGGTTTTTCTGGCAATCTGGCGAGGCGCGTCGTTTTGGTCCGGGGGGGCCGCGGCGCGGTCAGGGAGGTACCCATGGAACACCGCGATTCCTGGGACGGGCCTGTGCCGCTAGCCGCTCCTGTGCTGGCCGACACCGAGACCGACGCTCCGGTCGCCTACTACGACGGGATCCGCGCGATTGTCCAGGTCGCCGGGCGGTTCAACCGCGAGGCCTGGAATGCGCCGACGACCTGCCCGGAATGGCGCGCCGCTGACCTGGCAGGGCACTTGCGCTGCGTCGCCGACGACTACCACGAGTATCTCGACGATGCCCCGGTCAGCCGTCTGTCCAGGCTGATGGCGAGCGGCGCTCAGCCGCAGTCCATCGCGAGGAAGCTGGCCAGGCAGAACGCCGCCGAGCTCGCTGCGCTGCCCGAGGTGCCGCCTCCAGAGCACATCGCGGCCTTCGTCACGTCGGCGACCAGGTATGCGGCGCGGGTCGGCCCGCTGCTGCGGCTCCCGCATCACAGCTACCGCGGCCGGGTAATAACGGTCGCGGGGATGGCGGGGGCCGCCTGCGTGGAATGGCACGTGCACGCGTGGGACCTGGCAAGCGCGATCGGCATCAGCTACCGCCCGGCCGACCCTGGGGCGGTGCTGGCGGCGTGGCTGGAGGGCATCCCGCAGCTGCCGCTCCGCCCGGACCGCGACCCGTGGCTGGCGGTGCTTCGGTCGTCCGGGCGCTTGCTCGGCTAGCCAGGCCCTCTTCCTGGCGGGTCAGGCGGCCGGCGCCGTGACGGCGGCCAGGGCCGTGTTGCTCGCCCGTGTTGGCGAGCTGGCAACGTACTGCGAGACGGTGGAGGGTTGACGCCAGATGGCATTCGACGTGAGCAGGATCCGGGCCGGCTATCCGGCGCTGGCCGACGGGTACGCCTACCTGGACGGCGCGGCGGGCACCCAGGTGCCCGCCGCGGTGATCGGCGCCATCCGCCGCGCCTATGAGGCCGGCCTCGGCAACTCCGACGGAGCGTTTCCGGCGAGTGCGAGGGCAGACGCGATCATCGCGGCCTGCAGGGAGGGCGTCGCCGACCTCGTCGGAGGCGAGTCCGCCGGCGTAGTGCTCGGCCCGAACATGACGACCCTGACGTACCGGTTCGCCGCGGCCCTGGCCCGCACTTGGCAACCGGGCGACGAGGTGATCGTCTCCAGGCTCGACCACGACGCGAACATCAGACCGTGGATCCAGGCCGCGGACAGGGCTTCGGCCGTCGTGCGGTGGGCCGAGCTCGATCCCGCTACCGGCGAGCTGCCGGCCGGGCAGTACGCGGACCTGGTGGGCGACCGGACGAGGCTGGTCGCCGTCACGGCGGCGAGCAACGACATCGGGACCAGGCCGGACGTGCCGGCGATCACCGCCATGGCCAGGGCCGCCGGTGCCCTGAGTTACGTCGACGGGGTGCACGCGACCCCGCACGGGCCGGTGGACGTCCGCGCGCTCGGCGCGGATTTCTACGCGACGAGTGCGTACAAGTGGTCGGGTCCGCACATCGGCGCGGTCATCGCCAGTCCTGCGCTGCTCGGCTCGCTGCGGCCGGACAAGCTCGTCCCCGCCCCGGACGTCGTCCCCGATCGGTTCGAGCTCGGCACTCCGCCGTTCGCCGACCTGGCGGGGGTCACGGCGGCGGTCGACCACCTGGCCGCGCTCGACGACGCGGCGGCCGGGACCAGACGGGAGCGTGTCCTCGCCTCGATGGCGGCAGCCGAGGCGCACGAACAGCGGCTGTTCGCCGTGTTGCTCGGCGGACTGGACGGGATGCGGCACGTCACGACCTACGGCAAGGCGGCGGCACGGACCGCGACCGCGTACTTCACCCTGGCCGGGCGCACCCCGAGGCAGGTCGCCGAGCACCTGGCCAGCCGCAAGATCAACGTGTGGAACGGGCACAACTACGCGTGGGAGCTGGCCGGCGCCCTCGGCATCAGGGAGTCCGGCAGCGCGGTCCGGGTCGGCCTCGTGCACTACAACGACGAATCCGAGGTGACCAGGCTGCTCGAGGCCCTCGCCGAGCTCGGCTGAGTCTCCCGCTCGCCCGCGCGAAGCGCTGACGGAGCCGGGCGGTCAGGAGAGCGTGAACCGGTACACCCGGGAATCGCGTCGTGAGAAGCCGACCCGCTCGTAGAGCCTGCCCGCCGCTTCCCGCGACGGCCTGGTGGTCAGGTCGACCGTCCTGGCCTCCGCCTGCCTGGCCATCCGCAATGCCTCGAGCGTCAGCGCCTCGCCGACCCCGCGCCCGCGGGCCGCCTCGTCCACTACCACGTCTTCGATCCACGCCCTGACGCCTGTCGGTATCCGGAAGATGACCAGCGTCGTTGTCCCGACGATCTGGCCGCCCTTGCGGGCGAGCAGCACCGTGCTGGCGGGCGCCGACGCGATGTCGGACAGCGCGGCGGCGTCGAGCGGCGGCGCGCTGGACGAGAGTTGGGGAAGCAGCCGGTGAAATGCCTCGACCACCTCGCTCGTGACTTCGTTCATCACCTCGACGTCGACGTCCACCGGCGCAATCTACCCGGTCGGCCGGGTGCGCCGCGGGCAGTTTCTCTCGCCCCTCGCCTCCGGGGCGCCCTGGAGGCACCGCCTTCCCTCGTCGCAGACCCGGCTCCTCGGTCCAGGCGGCGCCGCGCCCCTTTGGCTCGGGTGCTATACGGGATATAAAGGTCCCGTGGCGGATGGAGCGGAAAAAGCCCTCGTGCTAGGGGGCGGCGGGATCACCGGCATCGCCTGGGAGATCGGGATCCTCGCCGGCCTGGCCGAGCGTGGCATCGATCTGACCGACGCCGACCTGGTTATCGGCACTTCGGCCGGGTCGGTGGTCGGCGTGGACGTGCGCTCGGGGACGCCGCTCGCCGAACTGTACTCGGCGCAGACCAGGCCGTGGGCAGCCAGCGAGATCTACGCGAAGATGAGCCTGTCGCTCCTGGCCAGGTACGTCTGGGCGATGACCTTCACCAGGAAGCCGATGACCGCGCGGGCACGGATCGGGGCCCTTGCGCTCCGGGCGCGAACCGAATCAGAAGGCGCGCGGCGGAGGGTGATCGAGTCCAGGCTGCCAGTACTCGAATGGCCGCAAGGCAGCCTCAAGATCACTGCCATAGACGCCGCGTCAGGGGAGTTCACGGTATTCGACTCGGCCAGCGGCGTGCGGCTGCTCGACGCCGTCGGCGCGAGCTGCGCGGTTCCCGGAATCTGGCCGCCCGTCACGATCGACGGAAAGCGGTACATGGACGGCGGTATGCGCTCGGCGGCCAACGCCGACCTGGCCGCGGGATACGCGCAGGTCGTGGTCATCGCGCCGCTGACGCAGGGCTTCGGCGTGCTGGAGAGCGTGGCCCGCCAGGCCGGCAGGCTGACCGCCGGCGGCGCGCGAGTCGCCGTGGTCAAGCCGGACAAGGCCGCGCTGAAGGCGATCGGCAGGAACGTGCTCGACCCGGCCCGCCGGCCAGCCGCGGCCAGGGCCGGTTACGCCCAGGCCGCGGCGGAGGCTGACGCCGTCAAGGCGGTCTGGCTCTAGAGCTGGTGCCCGATTCGGGGACACCGAACGGGACACCGAATCCTGGACATGGAAGAGCCGGGCCCGGCGGGAGGTCGGGCCCGGCTCAGCTCGGCGGGCGACGGGAGGGAGGCGGGGCGGGACCGCCCGGCTGGTCAGACGGCGTACTCGAGCAGCGGCTGCGCGCGGCTCGGGTGCCGCAGCTTGGACAGTGACTGCTTCTCGAGCTGCCTGATCCGCTCCCTGGTCAGGCCGAGCGCCTTGCCGATCTCGTCCAGCGTGTGCGGGTTGCCGTCGTACAGCCCGAACCGCATGGCCATGATCGTGGCCTCGCGCGGAGTGAGCGCGTCGAGCGCGTGCCGCAGCTGTTCGGCCATCAGCTGGCGGTCGACAAGCTCGGATGCCTCGGGCGCGTCGGTGTCCTCGATCAGGTCGCCGATGCTGGTCTCGCCGTCCTCGCCGATCGTCGAGTCCAGGCTGATCGGCTGCCTGCTGGTGCGCAGCAGCTCCTCGATCTGGTCGGGCGTGCGGTCAAGCTCGACCGCCAGCTCCTCGGGCGTCGGCTCGCGCCCGAGCCGCTGGTGCATGTCCCGCTCGACCCGGCTCAGCTTGCTGAGCATCTCGAGCACGTGCACAGGCAGCCTGATCGTCCGCGCGGAGTCGGCGAAGCCGCGCTGGATCGCCTGGCGGATCCACCACATCGCGTAGGTGGAGAACTTGTAGCCCTTGGCGTAGTCGAACTTCTCGACGGCCCTGATCAGACCCAGGTTACCCTCCTGCACCACGTCGAGCAGCGACAGCCCGCGGTCGCTGTACTTCTTGGCCACCGAGACGACCAGCCGGAGGTTGGCCTCGAGCATGTGCGCCTTGGCCCGGCGGCCGTCCGCGGCCACCGCCTCGAGATCCTCGCGGTCCTTGTCGGTGAGGTCGGCCGCTGTCTCCAACTTGTGCTCAGCGAACAGCCCAGCCTCGATCCGCTTAGCCAGATCGACCTCCTGCTCAGCGGTGAGCAGGCTGGTGCGGCCGATCGACTTCAGGTACGTGTGCACCGAGTCGCCCATCACGGACGTCTGGTCGTCGAGGTCAACCTCGCCGGCCAGCAGGTCGTCGTCGGCGACCACGGCGGCAGGCCCGCCGGCAGCTGCCGCGCCGCGCGACTTGCGGTCACGCGCCCGGCTCGTCCGGACGCCGCGGCTGCCCTCGGACCCGGCCTCGCCGAATTCGGCATCGAGCAGATCGGGTTCGTCAAGCTCGGCCACGGCAAGATCCGGCCCGCGGAGGTCGATCTCGGCGAGGTCCGGCACGGCGTGAGTCACTTCGGCGGGCTCCACTTCAGAAAATCCTTGATCGGCCTGGCTGGCCGTCGCTGCGGCGGGCGACTCGCTGCCCTCGTTGCCGAGCTGAACGCCCTCATCGGCAAGTTCGCGCAGGATAGAGCGAGCCTCCGCGGGGGTAACGCTCGCCTGCTCGAAGGCGTTCCGCAGCTCGGGAAGCATGAGATATCCCTGGCGGCGTCCGCGCCGGACCAGGTCATCGACGTGCCGCGTGGCGGCCTCGTCATCGCGGGGCGTGGACAGAGCGCCGGCGGTCCTTGGCATGAGACACCTCCGTTCGTGCGCGTGGCGGTTGCGCAGATCACATGGCCCGCGTCCGGCAGTACCCAAGAGCCGCTGCGCTTGGTATTGTGCAGTGCGGGCGCTATCTATAACGCGTGACGGGTCTTATTGTTTCCCGCGCACGTTTCAGCGTGCCGAAAAATCCCGGGACTCCCGAACATCCCCTTTGGCGTTCTTGGCCGTCTCGGCCCGGCCGGCGGCGATGTCCCTCATTCGCTGCCTGTCCGGTTTGCCGGAACCGAGCATTGGCAGTTCCGAGACGAACACGGCCGCCTTTGGCGCCGCGTGCCGCGGCAGCCGGTCCCGCATGTACGCCCGCAGTTCCTCCAGCCCCGGTGGAGTCTCCGCGTCGGCGGGGATGATCACGGCCGTCACCAGCTCGCCCCAGTCGGCGTCTGGGATCCCGACGATCACGGCATCGCGCACGCCAGGGCAGCCGCGCAGCACCTGCTCGACCTCCCCGGC
>Ga0207646_10006300_pt1 | contig 12300 bp, 13 predicted proteins | sample KBSK5502metaG_FD_184343 | JGI IMG/M metagenome (GOLD analysis project Ga0207646, IMG submission 184343) | Corn, switchgrass and miscanthus rhizosphere microbial communities from Kellogg Biological Station, Michigan, USA - KBS K5-50-2 metaG... | ecosystem: Host-associated > Plants > Roots >...
GCCCACGCACCTGCTGTCTTCCACAAGCAGCTTGGTCACGAAGAACTCGTCGTGGCGGTGAATCTGGTCGTACTTGAGGCTTGTCTGGAAGACGGTGTGCAGCATGTGAAACCCGGACTTGTCGGCAGCAAAGACGGTGCGCCAGGTGGTCATGCCGCCGAACGGTCTAACCGCGATGGTGCCGTCGGCGTTGCGCGACCACGGACAGCCCCAGTGCTCCATCTGCACGATCTCCAGCGGGGCTTCGCGGACGAAGGCCTCCACCACGTCCTGGTCGGCGAGATAGTCGGACCCCTTGATCGTGTCGAAGGCGTGGGTGTCGTAGCTGTCGTTGGCGGCCATCACCGCGGCCGCGCCCCCCTCGGCCGACACCGTATGGCTCCGCATCGGGTAGACCTTCGAGACCATCCCGATCGTCAGGCGCGGGTTGGCCTCCGCGACGGCTATGGCTGCCCTGATGCCTGCGAGTCCGCCGCCGACTATCAGGACGTCGTAGCTTGTTGGGTCCACCGGTGGTTAATGATATTTAGCGGCGAGAATTGACCGCCGTGACCCAAACCACTCCGTTCTGGAGCCACCCGAGCGAGCACTACGGCGGGCATCTGCCCGACAAGGCGGACATCGTCATCGTCGGCGGTGGCATCACCGGCGTCTCGCTCCTTTATCACCTGAAGAAACGGCGCATGCGCGCGCTGCTGCTGGAGCGCGACCACCTGGCATCCGGGGCATCCGGCCGCAACGCGGGGTTTGTGCTGGCCGGCGTGTCTGACAACTACGCGACCGCGGTCGGGACGTACGGGCGCGAACGGGCGCGCGAGATCTGGCGTTTCACCCTTGAGAACCACGACGCGGTCGCGTCGGCCCTGAAGAACGTCGACGTCGGCCACAACCGGTGCGGGACGGTGATCCTGGCGGCCTCGGACGAGGAGCGGGTGCAGCTCGAGGAGTCGGCTGAGCTGCTGACCGATGATGGATTCCAGGCGCATTTCGACGGCGAGGTTCTCTACAACCCGCGCGACGGGGAGGTCAACCCGACGGCTCTGGTTGCGGCGCTTGCGCGCATAGCCCCTCCTGGCTCGATCCATGAACACGTCAACGTCACCGGGCTGGTCGCGGAGTCGAAACGCGTGTTCGTCCACCTCGAGGACGAGACGGTCGAAGCGGGTGCAGTGATCCTGGCCACCAATGCATGGACCTCTCAGCTGGCTCCGTCGGTGAAGATCTCACCCCGACGCGCGCAGATGCTCGCGATGGCGCCGGTTGAGCACATAACCGTCGAGAGGCCGACCTATTCCGATTTCGGCTACCGGTACTGGCGCCAGCTCACATCGGGCGTGCTGCTCATAGGTGGCTGGCGGAACACGTCGATGGAGACCGAGGAGACGTTCGACGACAAGCCGACCGCGGCGATCCAGGAACGGATCGAGGCTTTCGCGCGGGGCGAGCTCGGGGCCGACACGCCGGTAACGCATCGCTGGGCGGGGACGATGGGTTTCACGCAAGATGGGCTCCCGATCGTCGGGCCGGTCGAAGGGATGCCGCATGTCTTCGTCTGCGCCGGCTACAACGGCCATGGAATGGGCTTTGCATTCCTGAGCGCAAAGAAACTGGTGGACTCGCTCTAGATGCCCCCTCCCCCGCTTCAGGGGGAGGGTCGGGGTGGGGGCGGTGCACGGAGGGGCTGTTAAGAAGCCATTCCAGTTCGGGCAGGCTCCCCACACCATTGGCACGTGATTCACGAGGACCCGGAGCTGATACGTCGCGCGCAAGAGCTAAGGCGCAGCACGACTGACAGCGAGCGCAGGCTTTGGCGCCGGTTGAGCCATCGGCAACTGGGCTTCAAGTTCCGCCGGCAGATGCCGATCGGCGGGTACATCGCTGACTTTGCCTGCCCGGCTGCACGCATCGTCATTGAGCTCGACGGGGGACAGCACGCCGACGACGAGGCCGAAGCTCTCGACCTGATTCGCACCGCCGCGATTCAACGAAGCGGATTTCGGGTGATTCGGTTCTGGAACCACGAGGTGATTGAGCAACTGGATGACGTCGTCGAGAAGATCTGGAATGAGCTCTACACCCCCACCCTAGCCCTCCCCCTGGAGGGGGAGGCAAGAGGCCCCCACCCTAACCCTCCCCCTCGAGGGGGAGGGAAGCTGCTAGGAACCTCAGCCAGTTCGCTCCCGTGATGCCTTCGACTTGAGACGTGCTGAACTGCTTGCGCAGCTTGCGTGATAGCTCGCTGAACTGCTTCGTGTCCTGCATCGCGGAGTGCTCTGCGTCGAAGCCTCCGTCCAGGTCGGAGCCCAGGCCGATGTGTTCGGGGCCTCCGGCTGCGCGAGCCAGATGCACCGCGTGCCGGACGATGTCGTCGAGGTTCGCGCGGCCGCTTGATTTCAGGTGGTGCTCGTAGAAGCTGATCCCGAGCATGCCTCCGCGCCGCGCGATCTCGGCCGCGGTCGCGTTGGTGATCTGGCGGTCGCCTGGCACGAGGTCGCGGGCGTTGCTGTGCGACGACATGATGGGTCCCCGCCACAGCTCGAACGCGTCGGCGACGGCGCGGTCGGCCATGTGGCTGATGTCGAGGATCAATTTCTTCCGGCGCATCGCCTTCAGCAGCTGCACGCCGAGGGCGGTCAGGCCGCCCGGCGCGTGCGTGCCGCCGCTGTAGCGGGTCCTCCCCCACGCCGGCCCGATGATCCGGACCCCGCGCTCGACCCACGCACCCAGCTGTGCGGGCGACTCGACAGGGTCGGCGCCCTCCATCAGAAGAACGGCCGCGAGCCGGCCGCGGCGCCAGCCTCGGACATAGCGCTCGAGCTCCTTGCGATCGCCGATCAGCGGCAGGTCGCAGGTCCTGTAGTAGTTCACCTCGGCGGTGGCCATGAGGCCGGCCTCGTGGGCGTTCTCGTACACGAACCGCGTCCGCATCGAGCGGCGGGCGCGCGCCGGGGCCGTGTAGAGCGTGGCGAAAACCAGGCCCACGGCTCCCCGCGCCAGGCTTGACCGGCTGACCACGTAGCCCGGCGCCGGCTCTCCCAGGAAGCCCCGCCCGGCCGAGATCGCGTTCCAGGCGATGTCCAGGTGGGCGTCCACGATCACCGGCCGAGAATAACTTGGGCCCGAATCCTGTACTACGTGATAATGAAGCGGTTCAATATGAACGAGATCAATATGAAGGCCCTCGAATCGGACCCCCACTCGAGCCACGAGATGGGACGGGACGAAGCGGGGCGCCTGTACAGCGTCCGGATGCGGGAGCTGATGAAGCCATTGGGGGTGGACACGACGGCCGTCGAGGCCCTGGCCGCCCTGCGCATCGCCGGGAAGTCGCTGCGCATGATGCAGCAGCGCTGGGCCGAGACCCATGACCTGAGCGAAGGCCGGCTGGGCGTCATGTTCAGGCTGTTCCGGGTGGGCGACTGCCAGCTCGGCGACCTGGCGGACGAGCTCGATTCAACCCCACGCAACATCACTGGTCTCGTCGACCACCTGGAACGCGACGGCCTGGTCGAGCGCGTGCCGGATCCCCAGGATCGGCGCTCTGTGCGCGCGCGACTCACGCCGGCCGGGCTCGAGCGAATCGAGTCGATCTGGAAGGAGGGCCTGGAGCACCAGTACGAGGTGGTCCAGGGAATGAGCAAAGACGACCTGGCGCAGCTTCGACACCTGTGCCTGCAGCTGGTGGAGAACGCCAGGAAGGAGCTGGGGAAGTGATCACGCAGGGACTTTCGCGACCGAAAGTGATTCTGGCGACGGCCGGCACCATGCTGGCTTTGCTTCTCGCCGCGCTGGACCAGACGATCGTCGGCACAGCCATCCCGCGCATCGTGGCCGACCTCAACGGCCTGGACCGCCTCGCCTGGGTGACGACGGCTTACCTGGTGACGTCGACCACCATGACGCCCATCGCCGGCAAGCTCGGCGACCTGTTCGGGCGCAAGCCCTTTCTCCTGGCCGGGATGATCGGCTTCGTCGTCATGTCGGCGCTGTGCGGACTGTCGCAGGACATGACCCAGTTGATCGTCGCGCGCGGCTTGCAGGGCGTGTTCGGTGGTGTGTTGTTCGCGACCGTGTTCACCATCATCGGCGACCTGTTCCCGCCCGCGCAGCGAGGCCGGCTGGCCGGTCTGTTCGGCGCGGTGTTCGGATTGAGCTCGATCGTCGGCCCAACGGCCGGCGGCTGGATCACCGACCACTGGGGCTGGCGATGGGTGTTCGAGGTGAACATCCCGGTCGGCGTGATCGCGGTGCTGGTCGTTATCGCCGGTCTCCCCTACGTGCGCTCGAAGGCCTCGTGGCGCGACATCGACTTCGTCGGTGCGCTCACATTGGCCGGCGGCATCGTGCCTCTGCTGATCGGCCTGACCATCACGCGCGACCACGCATGGACCTCGCCTGAGGTGCTGGGCCTGCTCGCGCTGTCGGTCGTGATGCTGCTCGCCTTCATCGTCACCGAGTCGCGTGTCGCGCAGCCGATCGTGCCGCTGCACCTGTTCAGGAACTCGACGTTCTCAGTCTCGATGCTGGTCGGCTTTCTGACCGCCTTCGGCATGTTCGGCTCGATCCTGTTCACGCCGCTGGTGTTCCAGGGGGTGCTGGGGATCTCCGCGACCAACTCTGGCGCGCTGATCACGCCGATGATGTTCGGCCTGCTTGGCGCGTCGACGGTAACCGGTTTCATCATGCGCCGGATCAAGTACTACCGGTTCCTTGGAACGCTGGGCGTGATCGTGATGATGATCGGGATGTACCTGCTGGCGCAGGTTGCGCCGGGCGTGCCGCAGTGGTACGTGGTGGCGGCCCTGATCGTCGTCGGCCTCGGGATCGGTGTCACGTTCCCCCTGTACCTCACCGCGGTGCAGACCGCCCTGCCGCGCCAGTACATGGGCGTCGCTTCGTCACAGATCCAGTTCTGGAGGAACCTGGGCGGCACGGTGGGTTCGGCGATTCTCGGCACCGTGCTGGCCAACCGCTTGCCGGATTACCTGAAAACGCAGGTCGCGGCGCTGCACCTGCCGCCGCAGGTGCTGAACAGCCTTCCGAAGGGAGGTTCGGCCAACTCGATCCTGGACCCGGTGCTGTTGCACAAGCTGCCGCCGCAGTTCGCAGAGGCAATTCGCACGGCGCTGGCCAACACGCTGCACGACATCTACTTCTTCGCCGGGCTGATCCTTATCGCGGCCCTGGTCGCGACCGTCTTCATGAAAGAAGTGCCGCTCACGAACGCGCCGCAGGTAGGCGGATTCGGCGAGGGGGCGCCTGTCGACGAGGCCGAGCGCCTGGAGCGAACAGAGGTTCCCGCCTAGCTCAGGTCAAGCACCGTAAGCAGCGGTTAAGACCAGTTTTCCAAAGTGCGGTTCAGGGAGTTAAAATCCCGATCCGCGACTCGGAGGGGGTAGGTCGGCGCAACCGCCGCGGCCTCTGAGCGGGGAAAACCATTCGAGGGAGGCCAGACGGTGAGCTTCGTTGATCGGACGTTGACGTGCCGTGACTGCGGTCGGGAGTTCCTCTTCACGGCAGGGGAGCAGGAGTTCTACCAGTCTCGGGGCCTCCAGAACGAGCCCCGGCGTTGCCCGGAGTGCCGCGCGGCACGTCGGGCGTCGGACGGCAACGGGCGGACGCGCGTCATGCATGACGTGGTCTGCTCCAACTGCGGCAAACCGACGCAGGTGCCGTTCGTGCCGACCGGGACGCGGCCGGTGTACTGCCTGGACTGTTACCAGACAGTAGGCAGGCGCTAAGCCCGAACCTTCAGGCGATCGCGATCGGGCGGACCGGTGATCCGGTCGCGCCCTGCATCTTCAGCGGCAGGCAGATGAACGCGAACTCGTGCACGCCCGCGGAGGCGAGCTCCTCGAGGTTCAGGTTCTCGATGATCGGGATGCCTGCGCGCACGAGCAGCAGCACGTGGGCCGGCAGCGTGAAGCCGAGCTCCTTGTCGAAGCTGTCGTTGGTGTCGAAGGCCATGTTGTCGGCGCCGACGGCCCTGACCTTCTTGTCGGCCAGCCACTGCGAACCGGCTGAGCTGACGCCCGCGGACCTCATGTACTCCCTGGGCTTGTCCCAGAGCGCGCCGTAGCCCGTCCGCACCAGGACGACGTCGCCTTCGCGGATGTCGGCCCGGGCGGCGGCTTCCAGCTCCGCGACCGAGATGAGATGTCCTTCGGGAAGCGTCTGCGTGCCAGCGACATCGAGCAGCACGCCCCGCGCGACAAGCGGCGCCATCGTCTCGACGCCCAGCACGCTGAACCCGTTCGCGCTCATGACGCCGCTGTTGACGTCGATTCCGCCGTGCAGCTTCAGGTTCTCGGCCTGATGAGACAGAGCGTCGATGTGAGTGCCCGTGTGTTCTGGCATAACGACCACGCCTGACGCACTGGTGCGCGAAGGGGGCTCGGGCACGCCGCGGCCGTGCTGGCGGTGCAGGAAGTAGTTGAAGCCCGGCTGGTGCGCCGGGTGCACCGGCATGCGCTGATGCCGGGGCTGCTCGAGGTCGAAGATGCGGGCGGCGCCGAGCGCCTCGATGAGGCTGTCTGGCGGCACCGCGCCGCTACTCGCGGTAGCGGTAGACGATGCGGCCGCGCGTCAGGTCGTAGGGCGAGAGCTCGACGCGGATGCGGTCGCCGGGCGTGATGCGGATGAAGTAGCGGCGCATGCGCCCGGCGGCGTAGGCGATGAGCTTGTGGCCGTTCTCGAGCTCCACCTCGAACATCGCGTTCGGCAGAGCCTGCGAGACGGTGGCGTCCATGACGACCGCCTGCTCCTTCTGGTCGCCGTCGGCGGCTGCTGTGCGCCGAGCCTTCGGCGTACGTGTGCCGCGACGTGGTCCTCGTTGCTTGCCCAAAACGATCGACAGTCTAAAGGGACCGGGCGGAGAGCATGGCTTCCAGCTTGTCTGCCTGCTCGCCCGTGATGCGCTGCGCCGAGACCAGCCGGCGGATGAGTGTGAACCATCTTCGGTCGGCCCGGACCGCGCCGGCGACCAGATCGACGCCCCTCTCGATGTCACCCGACTGGTACATCGCAAGCCCGCCCCAGAAGCGCAGCTCGACGTTTTCGGGGTCGAGCTCGAAAGCCTCGACTCGCTTGGCATTCGCCGCCGCAGAATCTCCCAGCTCATCGAGATGGTCGGCCTCGGCATCCGAATCGTAGGCACTGCGCATCCGCAGCAGCCGTCGCAGCTCCGCCAGCGGCTCGGGCGAGTCCTCGACGCGGAGGTCGATCAGCCGATCCTCCCAGGCCCGACCGGTTGGCTTTCCGCTCACCACCAGCATCGCCGCTGACTGTTTGCCCCGGATGTCGCCTCCCTCCGACTCTGCCGCTTCCAGCGCGACCATCATTCGCTCCGCCAGGCGTCCTCTGGTCTTGACGAAGGCCTCGGCCATGGCGCCCCAGACAGTGTCTCTGTCCATCAGGTTCGCCTGGCAGCTGAAGCCGTCACCGGTGGTGTGGCCGGCCGCGGGAATGCATCGGCTTCCGGTGTGCGCCGCGGTGCGTCCCTGCGCGTCGACCAGTGCTGCCTGGCGCAGGTCAGCACCCGGATCGCCGGAGGTGAGCGCCTTCAGTGCCTGCTCGGGCGTGAAGCCCGCTTGCAGAAGCTTGAGCCCAAGGGTTCCGTAGCTGATGTTCACCTGCGACTGCGTCGCCACCGCACCCACGCCCGCAAGCGCCCACGGCACAACCGGTCCGACCTGGAAGTAGTGCGACTGGACGGCCACGCCGAGCTCGCCTGTGTTCGGGTCGCGCGCGACTATCGAGTAGGTCACAGGCACAGTATCGTAGCCGTCTCGATGGCCTTCCCCCCTCCGGCGAACTTCCGCGAATTCCTGCGACTTGCAACGGTCGACATCACGCCGCTGCGGCGCCATCGCGACTACCGGCTGCTCTATATCGGCCGGTTCGTGTCGCTGTTCGGCAATCAGATCACTTTCGTGGCGGTGCCGTATCAGGTGTTCACGTTGACCCACAGCACGTTCGCGGTGGGTCTGCTCGGGGTGGTTGAGCTTGCGGCGCTGTTGACGTTTGCGCTGCTCGGCGGTGCTCTCGCCGACGCACTCGACCGCCGGTGGATGGTGCTCACGACCGAGGCGGCGCTGATGCTGGGCAGCGTGATCCTGTTCGGCAACGCCCTGCTCTCGCACCCGATCGTGTGGCTGGTGTTCGTGATCGTCTCGCTGCAGGGCGCGTTCGATGCGATGCAGAGCCCGTCTCTCGGGGCCCTGCTGCCGCGGTTGGTCGATCGCGAAGAGCTGGCCGCCGCGGCCGCGCTGAACGGATTGCGGTCGACATCGGGAATGATCGCCGGGCCCGCACTGGCCGGCGTGATGATCGCGGTCGCGGGCCTACCGGTCGCATATGTCGTTGACATCGCGACATTTGTCGTCGGTCTCGTTTGCCTTTGGCTGATGAAGGCCGTGCCGCCGCCGCCAGACGCGGAGCGGCCGAGCATCCGGCGCATCGCCGAAGGCCTGCGCTACGCGCGTTCGCGCCCGGAGCTGATGGGCACTTACATCGTTGACGTGATCGCGATGTTCTTTGGCATGCCCATCGCTCTGTTCCCGGCGATCGCGGCCGGCTACGGCGGCGCGAAAGTGCTCGGGCTCCTCTACGCGGCCATCGCCGTTGGATCGTTCTTGTTCTCCGCTTCAAGCGGGTGGACGCGCAACGTGCACAGGCACGGCCGCGCTGTCGTCGTCGCCGCGACGTTGTGGGGTTTGGCGATCATCGCGTTCGGCTTTGCGCCTTCGCTGGTGGTGGCATTGCTGTGTCTGGTGGCCGCGGGCGCTGCGGACATGATGAGCGGCATCTTCCGCAACGTGATCTGGAACCAGACGATCCCGGATTCGCTGCGGGGACGTTTGGCGTCGATCGAACTGCTCTCGTTCTCGGGCGGACCTTTGCTGGGCAACTTCGAGTCAGGAGTCGTCGCCTCGTTGGTCTCGATACGGTTCTCAGTTGTGTCGGGCGGCGTTCTGTGCGTCGTCGGGTGCGCCCTGGCTGTGGTTGCTCTGCCGGCGTTCTGGCGCTACGACGAGCGCGAGTTCAAACCGGCTACCGTGCAGGCATGAGCGACCGGTACATCAAGCCGGACTGGTTCACGCGCACGGTGTTCAACCCGTTCGTGGCGTTGATGACGCGTGCGGGCGTGTCGGTATGGGGATCGCGCGTGCTGCGCGTGCGCGGGCGGAAGTCGGGCGAGTGGCGATCGTCGCCGGTCAACCTGCTGACGTTCGAGGGTAGGCGCTACCTGGTCGCGCCCCGCGGTCACACGCATTGGGTCCGCAACATTCGTGCGTCGCACGAAGCAGAGCTGTGGCTCGGGTCAAAGGCTGAGCCGATTCGCGTGACAGAGGTTCCCGATGCGGACCGCGTCCCGATACTGCGGGCCTATCTCAAGAGGTGGTTCTTCGAGGTCGGCGTCTTCTTCGGTGGCGTCAGGGCCGACTCACCGGACTCGGAGCTGCGGAGGATCGCCCCGGATCACCCGGTGTTCCTTATTCAGTCCTCGCCGTAGACGAGCTCGCGCGGCTTGGACGCGCGCCAGCGCTCGATCCAGGTGCCCTGCAGTTCTTCTGACTTCGGCGTTTCCGCCAGGGTTCGGACAGCCTTTTCGACGCGACCCGTGAACTCGCGCGAGCCTTCGCCGGGTTTTGGCGTCATGGGCTTGCCGATGCGGACTCTTGCGGCGGCGGGCAGCGGCAGCTTCTGACCCTTGGGCATGATGCGCTGCGCGCCCCTGATGTGGACCGGCACGACGGGCGTTCGCGTTTCGTTCGCGAGGTGGCCGACGCCGGGCTTGAACTCATGGATCCGTCCGTCCTGGGATCTCGAGCCTTCGGGAAACAGGACGAGGTTCCAGCCCGACTTGAGCAGCGTGCTCGACGCGTGCAGCTGGCCCTGCGCGCCGCCGGTGCGAGAGAAGGGAAACGTGTTGAGGAACAGGCTGACGATGTTGCCCATGAGCGGTCGCTTGAACCAGTAGTCCGCGGCGGCGGCGACCACTGTGCGATCGCGCGCGGTGTCGGTGAGCGCGTGGAGGATGAGCGACGTGTCGGCGTGGCTCGAGTGGTTGGCCGCGAAGATCACGGGCCGGTCGAGCTCCTTGACCCATTCGCGGCCTTCGACCTTGGGGTGCGACATGGCTTCGGTGAATGGCAGCAGCAGGCCCTGCTGGATGAGGTAGCGGATGGTGCGCACCGGTTCCTGCCTCGCCCAGCCGAGGTCTGACGCAGGCGCCGGGACGACGGAGCCTCGTTCCGGCCAAGTGTGCGGCCTCGGTGTGTCCCAGTGCCAAGCGCGCCTGACGCGCCTGACGTCTTCGACCAGGCTGCCGACCGCGGCCGCGAGCTGGGTGACGCCGCGCTCGCCGGAGTACCAGGGCTTGGCCGTCATTCCTTCACTGGACGTCGCAGAGCATGATCGGGGGCACCCGGAGGTGGGTGATGCTCGGGTGGCGGCCGACCGTCTGCTCGGCCATCTCGAGCGCGTCCTCGAGGGTGGTGGCGGCTTTGAAGCCGAGGCGGTGGACCACGTCGCGCTCACCGCCGACGACGATGATGTCGCCGGCGTACTCCATCGCGAACGCCGCCCAGTACCACGCATAGAACGGGTGGGCGCCGTGGTACGCGTTCGACTTCCGATACAGCTGCCGGAACCACGGGTCCTCCGCGAACCGCACCTCGTACTTCGTCTCGATCTCCAACGGATCCGTCGTGTCCGCCAGAACCTCGTCGTAGAAATCGATGTAGCTCGGGTGCTGCACCGCGTCGAATTCATACCTGCAGGGGTGCTCGAAGATCAGCACCCCGCCCTTGCGAAGCACCGGCTTGCCCCGGTACAGGTTGAACAGGTAGCCGGCGCCCATGCACACGACGAGCACCGGGTTCATTGGCGCGTTGATGTTGTACGGGCCGAGGTAGGGCACTCCCATCGTCACGATGTCCGTCTGACCTTCGACCGGCACAGAGATCTGATTGCGCACGGCATCCAGGGACTTCTCGTGCACCGCGTCGACCTGCCCGGCGTTGACCGACGTCAGACCGTAAGGAGCGCGCATCGAGTGAAAGATGTTTCGCTTGAACGCCGGCGGCGCGATGTCGGTGATCTGCTTCATCGCCAGGAACATCGCCTGGTCCTGCGGCGTCCAGTCGGTCTCACGCTTCTGCATGAACGAGGCGAGCGACGGAAACGCGTGGTTGTTCACCGTAGTCTCGATGTGGAACACGCGCACCGTGTCCTCGATCAGCTGACCCTGCCGGATGCACGAGTGGTGCAAGGCCGAGTCCGGCGGATTCATGTATGAACGCGAGCCGAGCAGCGTCTTGACGTTGTGATGAGCGCGGATGCCGCGATAGGTCGCGAGCCCCGTGGCCATCGACTTGTGCCCGCCGTCCATCGGCACCAGCGTCAGGTTCACGTAGATCACCAGGTCCGACTCGGCGGCGCGCTTGTTCAGCGTCACCTCCTCGCCCTGTGCGGTCTTGCCGATGTACACGTTCTCGTCCGGGTCTTCGCCGTCGTGCTGATAGAGCCGGTCCGGCCAGAAGGTCGAGAAGATGCGATCGCCCACGATGTGCCGCACCTCGTCCGCGGTCATGCGCCGGTGCAGGCCAAGCGCGGCGATCAGGTGGATGTCCTCGACCCCCGCCTCCGCCGCCATGTCGATGACTTCTTCCATCACGAGCTGGCGTACATCCGGCGCCGCCATCGGCGGCAGCGGCAACGACAGGTCGTCGAAAGCGAGCGTCAGCTTCATGCCCCGCCGCAGCAACGACTTCAGGGGGTCGTCGTCGAGGGGCTTGCCAAGAGCACGTTTGATCGCACGCTCCGGATGCGCGATCGGCTCCAGCGGATCCGGCGGGTACACGATGCGCGAGCCCAGCGGCAGCCGCTCCAGCCGCACGCCCTCGCCGTAGTGAAACAGCACGGGCGGCGTGTTGCGATCGACTTCGATGACTGCTCCTGGCCGCGCCACTAAGCCCGTAATCCTCGCAGATCAAACGCGACCTTCACGGCGCCGAGCCGTCCTGCGCTCATCGCGTACGCGATCCCGTCGCGGTAGTCGCCCAGCGAGAACAGCGGCCCGACGAGGCGCTCCAGGCGCAGCTCAGGCGCGGCTTCCAGGGCCAGTTCGAAGGTGCGCCGCCCCTTGCGCTTCGGCTCGGAGCCGTACGCGTACGCACCCATCACCGTCAGCTCGCGCTGCCAGATCGCGGCCCAGTCGACCCGCTCGTCGCCTGGCATGCCGACCGCGACCACGACTCCGCCCTCGCGCGTGAACCTGACCGCATCGCTCAAGGA
>Ga0207646_10006302_pt1 | contig 12299 bp, 8 predicted proteins | sample KBSK5502metaG_FD_184343 | JGI IMG/M metagenome (GOLD analysis project Ga0207646, IMG submission 184343) | Corn, switchgrass and miscanthus rhizosphere microbial communities from Kellogg Biological Station, Michigan, USA - KBS K5-50-2 metaG... | ecosystem: Host-associated > Plants > Roots >...
ATTCGACCAGCCGAGCGCCCGCCAGCGCGAGGGCAAGTCCCGCCAAAGCACCCGCGAGCGCCACGAACCCGCCCTGCCGGACGATCATCGCGGCGACGCTTCGCGGTTCCGCTCCGAGCGCGAGGCGGACGCCGATCTCGGAAGTGCGCTGACTCACGACGTAAGACACAACACCGTAGATTCCGACGATGCCGAGAAGCAGCGCCACTGCCGCGGCGATTGCCAGCAGCATCATCGTAAATGCCATCTGGTCCGATGCGCGATCCACAATATCCTGCAGCGTCCGCACCCGCGCGAGTGCGAGGTTCGGATCGATCTCGGCAACTGCCGCACGCGCCGCCGCCGTCAGTTCAGCAGGCGGGACAGCAGAACGCAGGACGTATGCCATCGTCGTGACATTGGGACCCAGCAGTGCCTCGGGGGGAATATCCGGGCCGCCCGCAATCGACATCGGCATGAACACCTGTGGAGCAGGTTCCGGCTCAGCGAGCGCATTCATCGCGGTATTCGAGACAACACCGACAATCGTCAGCCAATCCGGTTTTGGAAGAGACGAATTTGGCGGCGTCGAAGATTGCACACGCCGTCCGATCGGATCGCGTGCTGGAAAGTAAATGTTCGCGAATGCCTGGTTCACCACAATGTTCGATTCGCGACGATCGATGTCACCGCGCGCGAGACCTCTGCCACGCAGTAAGCGCATACCCATGGCTTCAAAGTAACCGCCGGCGACCGCGCGAAACGAGGCGAATCTTCGCATAAGCGCTCGATCCAGGACTTCGCCTTCCACAAAAAGTGAGTTGCCAAAGCAGCCGCCCAGCAGCGGCAGACACGACGATGCCGAAACCGCCGTCACGCCAGGAATGGCGGAGAGCCGTTCGAGAATCGCCTGGTGTGCCGCGACGGCTCCTCGACGGCTGGAATATTCACGTTGCGGAAGTCCGATACTGAATGTCAGCGCGGAACTGGAGTCGAAACCCGGATCGACGTTCCGTAGCTTTTGAAAACTGCGGATCATGAGGCCTGACGCAATCAGCAGCGTCAGCGCCAGCGCAACCTGGCAACCCATCAGGACGTGCCGCCCCTTATATAGACGTCGGCCGCCCCCGGCGACGTTGCCCCGTCCACCCTCATGCAATGAATCTCCGACCGGCCTCAAGCGCAACAATGGAATGAGGCTGAAGACGGCCGCTGTGGCGAGGCTGAGAGCAGCCGTGAACATCACCACAGTCGAGTCGAGCCCCACTTCATCCAGCCGGGGAAGATTGGCTGGACTGAACATCACCAGCAGACGCACGCCCGCCCAGGCCAATGCGAGGCCCAGCGCGCCGCCTGCCATCGATAACAAGACGCTTTCTGCCAGGAAGTAACGCAGGACGCCATGTCGTCCCGCTCCAAGAGCCCGGCGCACCGCAATTTCTCGCTGGCGAGATTCATACCGAACGAGAAACAAATTCGCCACATTGGCGCACGCCACCAGCAGCACGATTCCGACGGCAGCGAGCAGCGTCCACAACGCGCGGGCGACACGCCCGACGATCATTTCCTGCAGCGGCAAGGCAGCCGACACAATGCCGCGTTGATTCGGAGAAACCTGCGAAAGGTCGGAAATGAGGTTGGTGATCTCCGCGCGTGACTGTTCGATGCTGACTCCGTCGTGCAGCCGCGCCACACCCGAAACGATGAAAAGGAAGGATGCGTCCGCCCGTGTGGATTGAGCGGGCATCCACAGGTCGGTGCCCGCAAATGGAAACGCAAATGTCGCCGGCATAATGCCGACGACCGACGCCCGGACGCCATCGATCGTCACAGCAGTACCGAGCACGCCGGGATCACCGCCGTACCGGCGCACCCACAAACCGTGCGACAGCACCGCCGCCGGCGCGGATCCCGGCACGCCTTCCTCCTCAGTGAACCAGCGGCCAAGCGCCGGAGAAACGCCAAGAACGCGCGTCAGCGACGGCGTCGCATGCGACACAACCACGCGTTCCGGAGTTCCGCGGCCGGTAAGAGTTGCTCTGATGGCATCGTAAACGGCAATGCTTTGCAGACTGTGAGAGCGATCGGTCAGGTGCCAATAGAGCTGCCAGGTCATCGACGCAATGCCCGAAGACATGTTCATGGCAGGAATGCCGTAATCCAGCGCGATCAGGCGATACGGTGACGCATAGGGCAACGGATTCCATACCACGCGATGCACAACGGTGAAGATCGATGCGTTCGCTCCGATGGCCAGGGCCAGCGTCAATATGGCTGCGGCACTGAATGCCGGTGCATGAACCAGACGGCGGGCCGCATGATTCACATCGCGGAGGACGCCTTCGATCCAGCCCGCCCAGCCGGCCCAGCCGGCTCCCCGCACGTCGTGGCTGCGATCCTTGATGTGCATGATGCTGCCAAACCGGCGCCGTGCAGCAAGGCGCGCTTCATATTCGTTGAGCCCTGCATGCCTGCCCTCGTCGACGATCGCCTCGAAGTGCAGTTCCAGCTCCTGTTGAATGTCTCGATCGCGATCGCCCGGCAGAAGAAGATCACGAAGACGCCGCAAAAGGCGAGTTGCAAAACGTTTCACTCACGCCCCCTGTTCAATCGCGCGCAACACCCGCGCCACGGCTTTCGACAGGCGTACCCAGCCATCGAGCTCGGCGCGTGCAGCTGCGCGCCCTTTTCGCGTCAGCTCGTAAAATTTCGCCTTACGGTTGTTTTCCGTGACGCGCCAATCGGAGTCGATGAGACCCTGCTGCTCTAGGCGGTATAGCGCCGGGTAAAGCGATCCCTCCTCAATACGCAGCACGTCATCGGAAAGTTCCCGGATGCGCTGCGCGATGCTGTATCCGTGATTGGGACCGCGGCTCAGCGTTTGAAGTATCAGCAGGTCCAGTGTGCCCTGAAGCAGATCGATTTGCCTGACAGCCATTGGTCGACTCTTCCCTAGATAATCTGAGTAAGCAGAGTACAACACGTGATGCCTGGATTGTCAAAAGGAAGTAGAATACTGCGCATGAAAATCCCGCTTCGAGTCAACGGACGCGCCGCGACGGTTGACGTCAATCCGGCGACTCCGCTGCTCTACGTCTTGCGGAACGACCTTCAGCTGAATGGACCGAAGTTCGGTTGCGGTCTTGGCCAGTGCGGGGCGTGCACGGTGCTCGCCGGCGGTAAAGCCATCCGCTCGTGCGTCACTCCCGTGTCGGCTGCTGCAGGCAACGAAGTTGTCACGCTGGAGGGTCTCGGAACGCTTCAACATCCTCACCCGATCCAGCAGGCCTTCATCGACGAGCAGGCAGCGCAGTGCGGATACTGCATCAGCGGCGTCATCCTGACCGCAAAGGCTTTTCTGGATAAGAACCCCAATCCAACCGACGAACAGATTCGGACGGCCCTCTCCGGAGTACTGTGCAGGTGCGGGACGCATCTGGAAATCATCCGAGCCGTGAGGCGAACGGCCCGGCATCGAGCACGCATATGAAGCCTATCAACCGAAGAGAATTCGTACGGAAAGGATGCGATGCGCTGATCGTCGGCTTCAGCCTTCACCGTGGAATCTCGCCGGCAATCGCGTGGAGTCAGGCGTCGACGACAGCATCCACAAAGCCCGTGATCCCCGAAGAACTCGATTCGTGGCTGTCGATCGGACGTGACGGCAGGGTAACGGTGTACACGGGCCGGATCGATATGGGGACAGGAATCGAAACCGCATTCGGCCAACTCGTGGCCGATGAACTGGACGTGCCGTTCGAAAGCGTGAAGCTCGTCATGGGTGACACCGACCTGACGCCGGATCGGGGAAAATCAACGGCCAGCAGCAACGTGGCCGTGGGCGCTCCACCGCTGCGAATTGCCGCGGCCGTAGCACGCCGGACTCTGTTGAAGATGGCGGCGGATCGATTCAAGGTGCCTGTCGATGATCTCGATGTCACGAACGGAATCGTTCGAGTCCGGACTGCGCCATCGAAACGCGTCTCGTATGCCGAATTGATTGGTGGACGCCGCTTCAGCACCCGGCTTGACTCGAAGGCTGAAGGCGCGCCTCTTCTCAAGAAATCCGGTGAATTGCGCATCGTCGGAAAGTCAATTCCGCGCGTCGATGTTCCCGCCAAGGTCACCGCCACATTCCGCTACGTGCACAACGTTCGCGTCTCATCGATGCTCCACGGGCGAGTCGTCCGTCCGCCAAAGATCGGAAGCAGCCTGGTCAGCTTCGATGAAAGCTCCGTGAGCGGCGTGCCCGGTGTAGTGAAAGTCGTACGGAAAGGCAATTTCCTGGGCGTGGTCGCCGAACGCGAAGAACATGCAATTGAAGCGGCGCGACTGCTGAAGGTCGAGTGGACAGGAGGACGAGCACTGCCGGACTATCCGGATCTCTATCAGGCCGTTCGCGGCTCGAAGCTGATCAAGACGGACGTTGTCACGAACTCCGGCAATGTGGACTCCGCACTCGCGAGCGCTGCAAAGGTCTTCCAGGCCACCTACACCTATCCCGTTCAGCTTCACGGCATGCTCGGCCCATCGTGTGCCGTGGCCGATGTCCGCGATGGACGCGCCACCATCTGGTCGGGTTCACAGTGGATTCAGCGTGATCGCCGCGATCTGGCAAAGATGCTGGGCATTCCGCTTGAAAGCGTCCACTTGATCTGGGTGGAAGCATCCGGCTCATACGGAAGGCTGGGCTGCGATGATGCGGCTGCGGATGCGGCCCTGCTGTCACAGGCAGTCGGAAGGCCGGTGCGCGTGCAGTGGATGCGTCACGACGAGCACGGTTGGGAGCCGATGAGTCCCGCGATGACGATGGACGTTCGCGCCGGTGTGGATGCGCAGGGCCGTATCACGGCATTCGACTTTCAACAATGGTCGCAGAGTCATTCGAGAGGTGAATCCGGCAATGCACTCGCGTGGCGGCTCGCCGGTGGAAACGCGGATTGGGAACGGCTGTCGGGAGGTCCCTATCCGCCTTCCTATGAATTTCCCAACACGCGGATGTTGGGCCACTTCGTCGAAGAGCTTTTCCGGTCGATTTACCTTCGGGCGCCCGGACGCATACAGGGCAACTTCGCCATCGAATCGTTCCTGGATGAAATTGCAGCGAATCAACAGATAGACCCAGTCGAGTTCCGTCGTCACCATATTAAGGATGCGACCGTGTTGCGCGTGCTGGACGCCGCCGTGCAAAAAGCCGGCTGGCAGCCCCGGCCATCGCCGCGAGCCAATGCCGCGGATCAGTCCGTCTTAACCGGCCGCGGGATCGCCTTCGGCGAGCACGGCCTCGAAACACGCGCGACGATCGTCGCGGAAGTGCAAGTTGAACAGAAGACCGGGCGCGTTCGCGTTTCGAAGATCGTAATCGCGGTATCCTGCGGACGAATCGTCAATCCTCGAGGGCTCCGGCACCAGATTCAGGGTGCTGTTCTTCAGGGAATCAGTCGTAGTCTCTTCGAGGCTGTGAAGTTCGACCAGTCTCACGTCACCAGTCTGGATTGGCGCACATATCCGGTTTTGACGTTTGCGGACGTCCCCGATATCGAGACCGTGCTGGTCGATCAGCCCGACGTCGAGTCGGCCGGCGCCGGGGAATTGTCCACTATTCCTGTGGCGGGTGCCTTGTCCAACGCGATTTTCGACGCCACTGGTGTGCGACTGCGCCAGGTACCATTCACGCCCGAACGCGTCAGGCCCGAACGCTGATCGCTGTCCCGTCCTCCGTATATGCAGTGAGCCATCCCGCCGGATCGAGTATCCGCAGACGATACTCGGCGGTTTTCTCGAGTCCGGGAATGTCGGGCGCATATTGGCCTAAGAACAAATTTGCGGAGATCAGCAGGCCGCCTTTGCGGAGCAGCCGTTCGGAATGATCCAGAACAATCAGCGATTGGGATGGATCGATGTCGAAATACACGACATCGTAGCGGCCCTTCAGCGCCGGCAAAACGCTTGCCGCATCGCCGATGATCACCTCGATCCGTTTTTCAAGACCTTCGGCCTTGAAGTGGCCTCGCGCGATTTTGGCGTGCTCTTTGTTGGCCTCGATCGTTTCGACGGAGGCCTGCGGTCCTGCTCCATGCGCCAGCCAGAGACCGCTGTATCCGAGGCCGCATCCGACTTCGAGCAGCCGCTTCGGTTTTGCGGCAGCCGCCAGGGTGCCAAGCAAAGGGCCGTTGTCGAACGGGTACACGTCGTAACATCCGTGCTCCTTTCGATGGGGTTCGTATTTGTCAGCGACATATGCGAAGCGGTCCGACGATCGCGTGTGCTTCTCGACCCATGACCTCACCGCCGCTGCCGATTTCGGTTCTGTGTTATGGTGTCGCGGCATGCCTTCTCCTCCACTAACTGGAACTCTCGTCATTGCCCTCGAGCAGGCCGTGGCCGTGCCTTTTGCGACGAGGCAACTGGCCGATCTGGGCGCTCGCGTCATCAAGATCGAGCGTCCGGCCGGCGGGGACTTCGCACGCGGATATGACACGACCGTACGTGGATTGTCCAGTCACTTTGTGTGGCTGAATCGAGGAAAAGAATCTTTAGCACTCGATCTGAAACGGCCTGAAGCGCATCCGGTCCTTGCGCGTCTTCTCGAGCGGGCCGACGTGTTTGTGCAGAATCTCGCGCCTGGTGCTGCAGAGCGGCTCGATCTCGGAACGGAGACACTGCGCCGGAAGTATCCCCGCCTCATCACTTGTTCTCTCACTGGATATGGATCCAGTGGACCCTATGCCTCGAAGAAAGCGTACGATCTGCTCGTACAAAGCGAAGCCGGAGTCCTGTCGATCACCGGAACGGAAGACACTCCTTCCAAAGTCGGACTTTCGATTGCCGACATTGCGGGCGGTATGTATACATACTCCGGAATACTCGCCGCGCTGCTTCAGCGCGAACGCACGGGTGAAGGCACTGCGCTTGAAGTATCGCTTTTTGATGCGCTCGCCGAATGGATGGGCTACGCGATGTACTATTCCGTGTCTCAATTCATCCAGCATCCACAGCTCGAAGCCCGCAACTCGTGGCGTCAGGTGAACTCGCCGGCCGGGCCGATTCCTGCGCTGATCCCGCCGGTTCGCATGCGCGATGTTGATCCAGTGATGGGAGCAATTCCGGAATTAGGGCAGCATTCCGAATCGATCCTCGCCGAATTGGGTTTTGATGCGGACACGATAAGGAGATTATTGTGATTGAACTGAGCGAACAGCAGCGAATGGTCGCGCAAACCGTTCGCGAATTTGTGGAACGGGAAGTCATGCCCGTAGCCACGGTTTTGGAACACCGCAACGAATATCCGCACGCGCTGGTCGAGACGATGAAGACACTCGGCCTCTTCGGTCTCAATGTTCCCGACGAATACGGCGGCAACGAGGTCGACTCCACAACGTTCGCCATGGTTTTTGAGGAACTGTCGCGCGGATGGATGGGACTTGCAGGAATCATCGGATCCCATTCCGTGTTGTGCGACGTGCTGGTCCGATTCGGCACAGAAGACCAGAAGCAGCGCTTCCTGCCGCGCCTTGCGAAAGGTGAACCACGCGGAGGCATCTGCCTCTCGGAACCGAACGCAGGAACGGATCTCCAGTCGATCACGACAATCGCCCGTCGCGATGGGGACACCTATTACGTTACGGGTTCGAAAATGTGGGTGACGAACGGCCGGCATGGACAGATCTTTCTCCTGCTCGCGAAGACCGATCCCACGGCGCAACCACCGCATCGCGGCATGGGTGCTTTTGTGATCGAAAAAGGAGCGCCTGGTCTGACCGTCGGGCGCGATATCGACAAGATGGGTTACAAGACCGTCGAAACCGTCGATCTGCACTTTGATAATTTTCCGGTTCCTGCCGCCAATCTCATCGGTGGCATTGAAGGAGTCGGGTTCAAGCAGGTGATGACGGGACTCGAAGCCGAACGGCTCAATGTCGCCGCCCGCGGACTCGGCGTCGCCCGAGCAGCTTTTGAAGAAGCAATCAAGTATGCTCAGCAGCGTCAGACGTTCGGAAAACCGATCGCGCAGCATCAAACCATTCAGATCAAGCTCGCGGAGATGGCAACGAAGATCGAAGCCTCTCGCCTGTTGATTTACTCGGCGTCCGCGAAAAGAGACCGGCGCGAGCGCTGCGACCTTGAAGCGGGAATGGCAAAACTGTTTGCCACGGAGACGGCCGCGGAAGTTTCTCTGGAAGCCATGCGCATCATGGGAGGCAACGGTTTCTCGAAAGACTTTCCGGTCGAGCGGTATTATCGCGATGCTCCATTGCTTGTGATTGGCGGCGGCACGAATGAACTGCAACGGCTGATCATCGCTCGACAATTGCTTCAGAAATATGCCATATGAACTCAACACTTAAGATCGCCGAATTCATCAGCTCGGGAAAACCTCCTGCAGAGGCCCGGCAGCGAGCGGCAATCGCTCTGCGCGATACCGTCGGTGTCATTCTCGCCGGTGCTCCGGAAGCTGCAGCGAACATCATTCGCCGGACTATCGTTGCAGAGAGCCAGGGTGCCTGCAGCGTACTCGGAACGGCGGAACGCGCAAGCGCGAGTGACGCGGCTCTTGCGAACGGCGTCGCCGCTCACGCGCACGACTATGACGACATGTGTTTCGTCTCGATGGCGCATCCGAGCTGCGCGCTTGTTCCTTCGATCCTTGCTGCGGGCGAACTGACAGTCGCTTCAGGCGCTGCCGTACTCGACGCCTACGTTGCGGGCTTCGAAGTCGAGTGCCGCCTCGGGCTGGTCATGAATCCGCGCCACTACCATGAGCGCGGCTGGCACTGCACTTCGTCGATTGGAACTCTCGGCGCTGCTGCAGCCGCGGCTCGCCTGCTCAGACTCGACGCGACATCCACGCTGCATGCGCTCGGCATCGCGGCGTCGCTGGCATGCGGTCTCAAAGAAAACATCGGAAGCATGGTGAAGCCACTCCACGCCGGCATGGCCGCGCGGAACGGCGTGATGGCCGCTCGCCTGGCGAAGGCTGGTTTCATCGCCAGCGAGCAGAGTATCGAAGGTCCGCAGGGTTACCTGGCGGCTATGGACAGCCAGAAGCCGCCATCGGCTCTCGCGGAGGCCGCAGCCGATCTCGGATCGCGTTGGGAAATTCTGGATACGGGAGTGACGGTGAAGCTCTATCCGTCGTGCGCCGCGACGCATCCGCCGCTCGATGCGCTGCTGGGCTTGAAGCGCCGGCATAACTTCGTCGCCGAAGACATTGCGGCTATCGATGTTGAAGTGGATTCGATGACGCCGCGCCTTCTGATTTACAGCCGGCCTTCGACAGCGCTTGAAGCGAAATTCAGCATGCCTTTCTGCGCGGCCGCGGCAATCGTATTCGGCCATCCGACGCTCGAGACCTTTGACGTCGAGAAGATTCGCGATCCGCGCATCCAGAAGCTTCTTCCTCTTGTCACGCTACGGGCAAATCCCGACTTCGATGCTGCAGCACACCTGTCGCAGGCCAACGTCACGGTTCGTCTCAAAGACGGCCGTACCGTCGCAGAACGTGCTGATGGCGCCCGCGGATATCCCGGCCGATTGAGCGATGATGAGCTGAACACCAAGTTTGTCGCCTGCGCTGAACGATCCCTGACGTACGCGGCTGCCGCTCGAGTTCTCGATGTACTGCGCGCCATCGAAGTGACGCCGAACATTGCCGAACTCACTCAGCTTTGTCTCGTCGCGAAGCGCTGAAGCACTCAGGAGATGTAACACATGATTGGAAAAATATTGGCAATCGCAATGTTGTTTGCGGCCCAGAACTCCGCTGTGCTCTACGAAGGTGCACGCCTCATTCCGGGTGACGGTAAGCCACCGATCGAAAACTCCGCAATGCTCGTGGAGAACGGCACGATCACAAAAGTCGGCGGAAAGGAAAGTGTGAGCGCGCCTCGCGGCGCAGTGCGCGTCGATCTGACCGGCAAGACCATCATGCCGGCCATCATCAACACGCACGGCCATCCCGGATTCCAGCGAGGCCTGACCTACACGGCCGAAAACTTCACGCGCGAAACCATCATGGACGACATGAACCGCGCGCTCTACTTCGGAATCGCTGTCGTGCAGTCGCAGGGAATCGAAAGAGGCGACGTGATGTACCAGATTCGCGCGGATCAGGAAGCCGGGAGACTCGGCAGCGCGCGCTTGCGCATCGCGGGACGCGGTATCGGGGCGCCGAATGCAGGACCGGGTGCCGCTGCATATGCCGGTATCGCGTATGAAGTGACTACTGAAGATCAGGTGCGAAAGGCCGTGCAGGAACTCGCCGCGAAGAAAGTGAACCTGGTCAAGATCTGGGTCGATGATCGAAATGGGCGAGCGCCGCGTCTTGCGCCGAATCTCTCTCACGCCGCGATCGATGAAGCGCACAAGCACGGGCTTCAGGTGAATGCTCACATTTTTTATCACTCGGACGCGCTCGATCTCGCCAATGCGGGCATCAACGGCTTCGCGCATCTCGTGCGCGATAAAGAAATGGACGACGAACTCATTGCGTCGATCGTCCGGCACAACGTCTACGTCATGCCGAACCTCAGTCCCGAGTGGAATACATACGCGGAACTTCCGCATTGGCTGAGGGACGGCGATCCATTGATGATCCTGATAAAGGAATCCGTGCCGTCAGCAGTCATCGCTCGCATGGCCAAAGGTTACGAGAATCGAAGTCCGGCGGCACTCGAGCGAGCGCGCTCGCAGTACGCGATTCTCGAACGGAGCCTCGGGAAACTTGCGAAGGCGAATGCGAAGATCATTCTGGGCAGCGACACCGGCCTCGAAGATCATCCGTTCGGCATGTCCGAACAACATGAACTCGAGAGTATGGTGAAGGCCGGAATGACACCGACGCAGGTGATCGTCGCAGCCACGAGCCGCGCCGCAGAGTATCTCAAGCTCGACAAGATGGGTGTGCTCGCAGCCGGCAAGGAAGCCAGTTTTCTTGTCCTCGACGCGAATCCTCTCGACAACATTACGAACACGCAGCGGATTTCGAAGATCTACATCAAGGGCGCCGAAGTAGACCGCGCGTCGCTGCGGCGGACTCTGCAGTAGCATTCCCCTCCTTGCAAAGGAGGGGTGTCCGCGCCATCAATTAATGGTCCCGTTCCGAAGAGGCGCGGACGGGGTGGTCAGTTCGGCGAAATCCTCGGGCCTGCACGTTTCGCGGGGCTGACCACCCCGTCTGCGGCGCTGTGGTGGCTTCGCGACTTTTAGTTGATGCCGCAGCCACCCCTCCTCTGCGAGGAGGGGAATTCTACTCGCGAAGCGCAAACGTAAACAGTGAATGCCCAGCAGCCACGGTGACGTACTGCTTTCCTTCGACTTCGTACGTCATGGGGCCTGAGGCGACCTGGCCTCCAAGACTGGTCTTCCAGAGAACGGTGCCGTTTCGTGCATCGAATGCATGGAAGTAGCCTTCACGCCCGCCCGCGAAGAGAAGATCCGATGCGGTCGTCAGAATGCCGCTGTCGGTAACATCGGTCATCACGAACTTCCACTTCTTTTCGCCGGTGCGGGGATCGATCGCGATGACGGCGCCATGCCCTGCGGCCTCAGTCCAGACATTGATCGGACCGCGCTTGAGCGAAGGCACATTTTGTCCGCCCGGAATCGGACTGGTGGGCCGGCCGCCGACGAAGCGCCGGCCCTCTTCGTACTTTTGATCTTCCTTCACGAAGACGCTCGCGTAGTCTTCCCACGCCGAGACATAAAACAGTCCCGTGCGCGGGCTGTACGAGGGCGAATACCAGTTTGTCCCGCCCTGCACGCCGGGGAACGTTGGCGCATTTTCCGGCTGGGGTGTCTCGATGGGCCGTCCTTTCGCATCGAGTCTGCTGGCCCAGTTCACCTTCACGAAAGGATATCCGGCGAGAAATTGGCCGGTAGCGCGATCGAGAACGTAAAAGAAACCGTTGCGATTCGCCCACATCATCAGCTTGCGGGGAGCGCCGTTCCACGCCGCATCGACGAGCACCGGCACCTGTGTCGAGTCGTAATCGTACGGATCGTTCGGCGTGAATTGATAAAACCACTTGAGCTTTCCCGTATCGGCATCAAGTGCCACGACGGAATCGGAATAAAGATTGTCGCCTTCGCGCTGGCCGGGATTCCAATCCGGACCGGGATTGCCTGTTCCCCAGTAAGTGAGATTGAGAGCGGGATCGTACGAACCGGTCGTCCAGATCGACCCTCCGCCATGTTCCCAGGCATCGCCCTGACCTTGCCACGTCTCGTGCCCCGGTTCGCCGGGCCCGGGGATGGTGTTGAAGCGCCACGCTTCGCGGCCGGTGCGCACATCGTATGCGGCAATGAAGCCGCGAATGCCA
>Ga0207646_10006303_pt1 | contig 12298 bp, 9 predicted proteins | sample KBSK5502metaG_FD_184343 | JGI IMG/M metagenome (GOLD analysis project Ga0207646, IMG submission 184343) | Corn, switchgrass and miscanthus rhizosphere microbial communities from Kellogg Biological Station, Michigan, USA - KBS K5-50-2 metaG... | ecosystem: Host-associated > Plants > Roots >...
TCCGAGGCTCAGCGCCGGGAAGAACGTCAGCGCGCCGACGATCAGAATCACACCAACCAGCAAGCCCGCGAACAACGGCGTGTCGGTGGGCATCGTTCCAGCGCCGGCTGGCACTGCCTTCTTGCGCACGATCGATCCAGCCAGCGCCAGCACCGGCACGACGAAGGCAAAGCGGCCGATCAACATCGCAAACGCGCCCGTCCAGTTGTAGAGCACGAACGAGGGATTGCCGACCGTTGTGGTGCCCAGTCCCGCGAAGGCGGAGCCGTTGTTGCCAGTTTGCGATGAGTAGGCGTACAGAATCTCTGAGAGGCCGTGTGGACCGGGATTGAAGACGGCGCTCACGCCCGCTGGCAGGACGGTGGCGGCGGCTGTGAAGCCCAAGATCGAGAGCGGCAGGATCAGGATGGCCAGGGAGGCCATCTTCATCTCTTTCTGCTCGATTTTCTTGCCCAGGAACTCCGGCGTGCGCCCCACCATCAGTCCGGCGATGAAGACCGAGAGGATGGCGAAGACGATCAGGCCATAGAGGCCCGAGCCAACGCCGCCGAAGATGATCTCGCCGAGCTCGATATTGACCAGCGGCACCATGCCGCCGAGCGGCGTGTAGCTATCGTGCCAGCTGTTGATGGCGCCGCACGAGGCATCGGTGGTGATGGTAGCGAACAACGTGGAGGAGCCGATGCCGAAGCGCATCTCCTTGCCCTCCATGTTGCCGCCCGGCTGGGCGAGGGACCATTCCTGCGCGGTTTGGTTGACCCCGAGCGCCGCGATCTGCGGATTGCCCGCCTGCTCCGAGCCGAGAGCGATGAAGGCGCCCAGCAAGAAAACGAAGCTGACCGCGGCGAAGAGGATCCAGCCCTGCTTGCGGTTGGAGGCCATCACTCCGAACATGTAGATCAGGCCCGCGCCGAGCGCGAAGATCGAGAGCATCTCGACGAGGTTGCTAAACGGCGTCGGGTTCTCGAAGGGATGTGCCGAATTGGCGTTGAAAAAGCCGCCGCCGTTGGTGCCAAACATCTTGATGGCTTCCTGCGAGGCGACGGGGCCCTGTGCGATGGTCTGGGCGAAGCCCTGGATGCCAGTGACCTGGGTATAGGCATTGAAGTTCTGCGGCACGCCCTGCCACACCAGGAAAAGCGCGAAGATGAAGCAGATCGGCAGCAGCACGTACAGGCAGACGCGTGTGAGATCCACCCAGAAGTTGCCGAGGAAGCGCGTGCTGCGGCGCGTGAGCGCGCGAATGATCACGACGGCCAACACCACGCCGACTCCGGCGGAGGCGAAGTTGTGAAAGGCGAGCCCGGCCATCTGCGTAAAGTAGCTCATGGTCGTCTCGCCGGTATAGTTCTGCCAGTTGGTGTTGGTTGAGAAACTGACGGCGGTGTTGAAGGCGAGCAGCGGATCAACGGCGGACTGGCCGGCAGGGTTGCCGGGTAGGATGGCCTGTAAACGTTCGATAGCGTAGAGCAGCAGCACCGTGACCATCGTGAAAAGGAGCATGGCAACAGTGTAGAGTTTCCAGTCCTGCTCCTTCTCCTCGTCCACGCCGCAGATCTTGTAGATGCCGCGCTCGACGGGCCGGAAGACGTAGCCGAGCCAGGTGCGCCTGCCGCTGAACACCGCAGTGAGGTACAGGCCCATCGGCTTGGTGATCAGCACCAGGAGGACGAAGTACACCAGGATCTGTGCGACCCCGTTGAAGGTAAACGACATACGAGGACCCCTCCACCACTCCCTAGAACATGTCGGGCCGCAACAGCGCGACCACAAGGTAGACCCCGACCAGGAGCGAGACAATGCCCATGATGACGTATTCGAGACCCATCACATCCTCCGTTCGCGGCACGCGCCGGCGATACGCTCTTACGCACCAGGCCACCTACAACGCGACCGCACGAGGTCAATCGGGGCGAGGTACGCCGTGCGGCGCAGCTCCGCGACTACAGCTTGTCGCACGCGTAGGCGAATGCGATGAGCAGCAAGAACGCGACGATGGTTACGACGGCAAAGAGGACGTCTGCCATACTGATCCATTTCCTTTCGGGAGCGCTACGCGCTCTCGGCCGCACTCAGCAGCGCCTGCTCCGCGGGCTGCGTCACGTCAACCGATCGCCGCAGCACGCGATCGAGCAGGCGCACCAGGGCATCGATCGGGAAGGGCTTCAGCAACAGCGCGGCGGGCGCGAACTCATCCATCCGGCACTGCACAGGGCGAACGGCGGTCATAACTATGACCTTGGGTGTCGGCGCGACCTTTGCTGTACCTGCACTATGCGAGCCAGGCCCGTAGAGACTGGGGAGTGCTCGCAAGAGATCCCAGCCCGTGCGGTCGGGCAGATTGAGGTCGAGAATGATCACGTCGATGGGGTGAACCGCTGCCGCGAGAACCTCCATGGCGGTCGCGACGCTATCTGCTTCGGCGACGCTGTGCTCGCGGCGGGCCAGCGCCAAGGTGATGATGCGCCGGAGCGCGTCGTCGTCCTCCACCACCAGTATCTGAGCCATCTGCTTGCCACTTTCTTACGCGTCTTGGTGCCGTCTCGTCTTCGATTGCGAAGGCGCCAACAATCATCATATGACGCGAGCTCTCAGGGCGGCCTCAAGGGGAGTGGGTGCAGTGCTCAGGGTTTCCTCAAAATTCTCTGGAGGCGCGCGGTGCAATTGAGGGGTGGGATGCAATCGGTGAGGCTGGGAATCAGTCCTCGGGGCTGCGCATACGATAACCGACGCCCGGCTCGGTGAGCAGGTAGCGCGGGCGGCTCGGATTGGGTTCTAGCTTGCGCCGCAGCTGCCCGATGAAGACGTGCAGATAGTGGTCCTCGCTGCTATATTGCGGGCCCCACACGGCTTGCAGGAGGTTGCGCCGGGTGATGACCTTGCCGGCATGCTGCGCCAAATACTTGAGCACCTCGTACTCGGTCGGGGTGAGATGGACCTCGTGCCCGTCCACGGTGACGCGCCGCCGCTGGACGTCGAAGATCAGCCCACCCACCTGAAAGCTGCCGTCACCGGCTGCCCCTGTCAGTTGGCCGGCGTGGCGGAGCGCCACCCGTATGCGCGCCACCAGCTCTCTGCTGCTGAACGGTTTCGTCAGGTAGTCGTCGGCGCCCATCTCGAGCGCAGCCACCTTGTCGGCGTCGCCGCCGCGGACGGAGAGGACGATGATCGGCACCTGCGACCAGGTACGGATCCTCCGGCAAACCTCGATGCCGTCGATGTCCGGCAGGGAAAGATCCAGGATGACGACGTCCGGATGCCACCGCGCGACCATGTCCAGGCCGTCCGCCCCGGTACTGGCCCCTTCCACCGTGAAATCCGCGCCGGCCAGGTGCGCGCGGATTGCGCGCTGAATCTCTGGCTCATCGTCGATGACCAGTACGCGTACGCCGCTCGCCCGCCCGGTCTGTTGGGTGGATGAAGGCGACGTATGTGGCAGGGTCGCCCCGTGCGCGGGCAACGCCGGAGATGCGGGAGTGGCTGTGTCGGACTGGGTGTCGTCGCCCGTATGGCTTGTCATACTTCTGCCCCTTTCGCTGGTGCCGCTCCCTTTTCCGGTGGCCCCTCGTCCGGTGTTCGCGTCGTTTGCTCGCCCGCGTCCTCGTGCTCCAACTGGCTCTCCGGTGTTTGCTCCGGTATGGGCAAGGTGAAGATAAAGGTCGTGCCCGCACCTGGTTGGCTCTCCGCCCAGATGCGCCCACCATGCGCGAGGATGATGGCGGCAGAGATGGCAAGCCCCAGGCCGGTACCGGCGGGAGGCCGCCCGCTGGCCCAAGGAAGATATACATTTTGGACGCGATAGAATTTCGAAAAGATGGCTTCCAGCTCATGCGGTGGGATGCCGATCCCCTGGTCGGTGACGCGCACCTCCAGGTCGCGATTCGGCGCGAGCACACGTGCCTGGATCGTGATGGTGCTGCCCCGTGGCGAGTACTTGAGGGCGTTTTCGACCAGGTTCGTCAGCACTTGCTCGATCTGGGCATGATCCATCGGCACCGGCGGCACGTCGTCCGGCACGTCCACCGCGATCTCGTACCCATCCGTGCGGCCAATCAGGTCCAGCTGATCGAGCACCGTGGCGATGACGTCGCCAATCGGATACCAGCGCAATTCGGGCACCGCCACGCCGGCCTCCAGTCGCGAGAGATCGAGGAGGTTGGTGACCAGGCGATTGAGCCGCTGCGCGCTGGCCACGATCGTCTCGGCGAACTCGCGGCGCTCTGCCTCGCTCCAGGTAATGTCCGGCTCGAGGAGGCTCTCGGCAGCGGCCTCGATGGAGGCCAGCGGTGTACGCAGGTCGTGGGTGACCGAGCCGAGCAGCGCATCCTTCAGGCTATCGCTCTCGCGCAGTGCCTCGGCATGCATCGCCTCCTGTTGGAAGGCCGCTCGGTCGAGCGCGAGGGCGATCTGCCCGCAGAACGCAACGAACAGCGCGCTCTGGGCGTGCCTCGCGGTTGTGTTGGGGGCAGGCGCGGGCGCCGGCGTGGGCGCACCGGAAGACCCAACTTTAGGCGCCTCGTAGGTGCCCGCGACGAGCTCACGCACCGCTGCGCTTCCGGCCACGGCGAGGAGACCGACTACGCGCTCCCGGCTGCGTAGCGGCACGAAGTAACTGACCTCTAGATCACGCAGCTTGTCCGGGTTTCTCTCGCCACGCCGTATAGTCCCTCCCACGGGACCACCCCGTTCGAGGGCCCAGGTGGCCTGCGCGCGCTGCTCTGGAGACTCCAGCGCCAACGCGGCGGTGGCAGCCGGGTCGTCCGCCGGCGCGAGCGCTCTCGTGGTCGGGCGGCCCTGCGCATCAGTCAAAATGAGCCCGCACGCTACCACTCCCGCAGGCGCAAAGACCTCGCGGACGCGCTGTACAAGCGCAGGAAGCAGCACCTCGAACGTCGTCATGGAGACGATCAGCTCGGCGAGCCGGTAGAGCGTGACCGTGCGCTCCCGGCTCTCTTGCGCCTCCCGTGCTCGCGCCTGCACAGCCGCCGTCATCTGGCCAATGACGAGCGACGTCGCCAACAGCGCCGCCAGCGAAAGCCATTCGGTGGGGTCATTCACGGTGAAACGGTGCACCGGCGGGATGAAGAAAAAGTCATAGGCCAGGAAACTCAGCACGGAGCCGAGGATCGCCGGCCAGGACCCAAAGCGCGCGCCCAGCCACAGCACGACCGGCAAATAGACCAGCGAGATATTGGCGACGTGGACGACGCGCAGCACCAGCGCAATGAAGACGGAAGCGGCGGCAACGCTGAGCACGGCGGCCAACAGGCTAGCGGTTCGCGAGGCACGCTGCGTGGTCGCCCCTATGAACAGATTGCGGCCGCCGCGCCGCCAGAGCCGCCGCGCCTGGTCCAGCAGCTGTTGAGGTATGGTTTGTTGGCGGCGACCCAGCGCGCCGCCGCGTACCTGAGGTCGTTGTGCGCTCGTTCCCATAGCCGTCACTCCACTCGCCTCGTCGTTGATCCGCCGGCCAGGGCGGGCGAGCGGTGAGCTGATCAGTGGCCGGACGTGCAGTGCCCCGAAGTGCTCCGGTCCACGCCTGGACTGGCCACGCAGTATGTGTCTCGCGCCTGCGCGCGATCCATAGCGTAGTCTACCGCACGGGAGGTGCTGGACGCCGCCGCGAGCGCGCCACTAGCGCCGGTCGGCGACGGTGACGGTGACGGGCAGGCGGCCAACAGGGGAGACGTGGCCGAATAGCACCTCCGCGGCCGCCACTAGCGCAGGTTCGCTGTATTCGTACGTGGCGATGACCGCGCTCTCGTCCGGAAAGAGCGCCGCGTCGTATGGATTGCCCGCGACGATGCCGATGACCTTTGCGCCCGAGCGCGCGAGCCGACCGATGACCCCAGCTTGCGCGCTTTCCATGTAGGCGTTCACGGTGACGAGCACCGGCACATCCTCTGGCGCGAGACCGAGGTGTTCGAGCGTGACGCCTGGCGACATGTGCGCCGAGCCGCCGCCCGAGCCGCCGCTCACGAGTGGATGGTACTGGCGCAGGCGCTGGACGAGGGGCTCCAGCGTGAACGGCAGGTCCACGGCCTGGGAAACGGTCTGCGCCGCCGGCGCGAGGACGACGAGGCGCGTCTGTGGCGCCAGGTTGAGCGGGACCAGCCCGCCGGGGTCGCGCACGAGCGTGACCGAGCGCGCATATGCCCTGTCGGCCAACTCGCGATGAGCGGCAGACCCCACGACGGCGCTTGTGCCAGCGTCCCAGCGCAGATAGCGTCGTTTCAACTGGATGACGCGCGCTGCCGCCTCCGCGATGCGGCTCTCCTCCAGCGTGCCAGTGCGCACCGCCTGGCGCACCGCCTCGATGCCGCCAAGCTGTCGCTCCACCAGATGGGAGATGAGCACCAGATCGTTGCCTGCTGCCAGCGCCATCACAGCGGCCGGCGCAATCCCAATCGTGTCGCTGATGGCCTGCATCTCCAGGCAGTCCGTCATCACCACACCGTCGAATCCCAGCCGCTCGCGCAGCAGCCCACCCACCACCGCGCCGGACACCGACGCCGGAATCCGCTCGCCTGCCGTCAGGGCCGGCAAGGCGACATGGGCCGTCATGATGCAGGGGGCACCCGCCGCGATGCCTGCCCGGAAAGGGAGCAGCTCCACCTCGTCGAGGCGTTGCAGCGCGTAGGGGAGCACCGGCAGGTCGAGGTGCGAATCCACGGCCGTGTCGCCGTGACCAGGAAAATGCTTGAGGGTGGAGACCACCCCCGCCGTGCGGTAGCCCTCGACAGCGGCGACGCCGAGGCGCGCCACATCCTCAGCGCGCTCGCCGAACGAGCGCACGCCGATAACCGGGTTGGCCGGCGTGCTGTTGACGTCCACCGAGGGCGCCAGATTCATGTTGATGCCGTGCGCCAGCAGTTCTTGCCCGGTGGCCCCGGCTACCTCGCGCGTGAGCGCCGCCGAGCCGGTCGCCCCAAGTGCCATATTGCCGGGGAACGCGGTGGCTTCGGGGCCCAGCCGCCGCACGATGCCGTTCTCTTGATCGACGGAGATGAGCAGCGGCGCTGGATGGCCAGCCTCGCGGGCAAGCTGCTGCAGGGAATCGGTGAGCTCAGCGGTCTGGCGCACATCGCGTATGTTGCGCGTGAACAGCACCACCCCGCCGACATGCTGGTCCACGATGAGCGCGCGTATTTCGTCCGTGACGCTGGCGCCGGGGAAACCGACCATGAAGAGCTGGCCAATCTGCTGGTCGAGTGTGAGGTCGCCATGTTGGTCGGCCATGTTGCGCTGCTCCTCGCCGTTGCGGCCACCGGACAAGGGCCGGCGCCGCGCGATGCCCTAGCCGGCGTGTGCACTCGCCGAGGCGACGGCGCGTGCGGCCGCCAGGGCGGCATCCTCAACACACGAGACGGGGCCGAGCTGCCTACGCGCCGTGACGGCTGCCAGCACGCGCTGGCGAAAGTGTGTGTCGCGGACTAGCAGGCTGCCGCCCAGCGCCAATGGCAGCGCCGCCTCGCGGTAGCCAAGCCCATCGCCGACGGTGACGGCGAGCAGCGCAAGCTCGTCCGCGGCGCTCTGAGCGATCTCAGCGGCAGTCTCGTCGCACTCACGCGCCGCCCGCAGGACCAGCGGCGCCAGTGCAGCGATCTCCGCCGAGCCGACGGTGCGATGGACGTAGTCGATGAGCTCATCTGGGCGGTCGAGGCGCCAGTGGGTCAAGATGCGCTCGACCAGGACGGTTGGCCGGCCGCGGCCGTCGCTTGCCCGGGTGACGGCCCCTAATGCCCGGCGGCCGATGTCGTAGCCGCTGCCCTCGTCCCCCATCATGTGCCCCCATCCACCGGCACGCAGTGGATCTCCGTGTATGCCCCGACCGAACGCGATGGAACCGGTGCCTGCAATCAACGCGACGCCCTGCCCGCGCTCGAGTGCGCCGAGCACGAGCTCCCCATCATTCGTGAGCCGCAGCGTCGCCGCGACAGCGCACAGGCGCGGCCCCAGCGCGGCGGCGTCCTCAGGGCGATCGATGCCCGCCAGGCCCAGCCAGGCCCCCGCCAGTGGCGCAGTGTGGCCGGCTGACTGTTGAGCGGCGCGGACCGCCGCCAGGATGTTCGCGACAGCTGTCTCAGTGCCGACGGCGGTGATGTTGGCGCTGGCGGCATGGCCGCGACCGCGCTCGTGCCCGGTCTCGTCTACGATGACGGCGTGCGTCTTGGTACCGCCGCCGTCCACACCGAGATAGCCGCGTGCGCCCGCCGGCGGCGCTCCCCCAGCGTTCATCACTCGCCAGCCTCCAGCGCGGCGCTCAACACATTGCCATGCGCGGCCAGCCGCGCGCGTGCCGCCGGCGGCGAAAGCCGTGCGCGCCCGACGAGGATGGCCGTCTTCACCTCGCCGTCACAGCGTTCAAGCAGCGCCTGCGCCGCCGCATCGTCCAGCCCGGTGGCGTGGCGCACCATCTCGAGCGCCCGCCGTGCCAGCTTGCGGTTGGTCGCCCGCACGTCCACCATGAGATTGCCGTAGGTCTTGCCGAGCAGGATCATCGCGCCGGTGCTCAGCATGTTCAGCACCATCTTCTGCGCTGTGCCGGCCTTGAGGCGGGTCGAGCCGGCGATCACCTCTGGACCGACGACGGGCGCGATCATGATGTCCACCTGCTCTGCCACTGCGCTGTGCTGGGTGCAGGCCAGTCCGACGGTGAGGGCCTGTTGTGCTCGCGCATGGGCCAGAGCGGCGAGCACGTACGGCGTCTGGCCGCTGGCCGAGATGCCGACGACGGCGTCGCGAGCGGTGATATGCAGGCGCTGCGCGTCCGCCGCGCCGAGCGTGGCGCTATCCTCCGCCTCTTCGGTGGCCTCAGTGAGCGCGAAGGAGCCACCCGCGACACAGGCGACGATCATCTCCGGCGCACTGTTGAACGTGGGAGGGCACTCGACGGCATCTAATGCGCCGAGGCGCCCAGAGGTGCCCGCACCCATGTAGATCAGCCGCCCGCCGGCGCGCAGGCGCGCCGCGATTGCTTCAACCGCGGCGGCGATCTGGGGCAATTCGCGCGCCACCGCACCCGCCACGCGCGCATCCTCGTCGTTCATGATGCGCACGATGTCGAGCGCGCCGCGGCGGTCGATATCCTGGCTGGCGGGATTCGGCTGCTCCGTCGCCGGCAGCGGCCGCGGGGATGGCTGCGGATGGTCTGGCACGCCAGCGCTCCCTTCGCGCCTAGTGGAGGTGTCTACTTCGCGGTCAAGCGTCAGGTAGGCAAGCGGAAACGCGCCCGCTCAGGAAAACAGGTGGTCGCGCTTGAGGTGCGTGTGAAAGGTGTACTTATTGCCCCAATAAACCGACTTCGCATACTCGATAGGCACATTGCGATCGGTGTACGTCGTGCGGCGCGTGTAGAGCACCGCGCTGCCCACCGGGATCTTGAGCAGCTCGGCCTCCTCCACGCCGGCCAGGCCTGCCTCGAGCTCCTGGTCGGCCTCCGCCAGCGATAGCCCATATTGCGCCTCCAGCAGCCGGTACAGCGAGTGATGCTCGAGATCCTCGCCTACCAGGCGCTCGCAGCCTTTGAACGAGATCTGTGACAGCTCGATCGCCAGCGGCTCGCCATCGGCCAGACGTAGGCGCTGCAGGCAGAAGAGCAGTGTGCCGGGGGCGATCCCCAGGTGCTCGGCGGTGCCTTCATCGGCAGGGCTCATGCGGGCGGAAAGGACTTTCGTGCTGGGCTGCTGACCGCGCGCACTGATGTCTTCAGTGAAGCCTGTCAGACGCATCAGCTGCTGAGTGATCTTGCGTTGCGTGACGAAGGTGCCCTTGCCTTGCTCGCGATAGAAAATACCTTCATTGACCAGATCGGTAATCGCTTGCCTGGCAGTCATGCGACTGATGCCGTAGGTCTCGCTGAGCTCGCGCTCCGACGGGATGAGATTCCCTGGCTGCCACTCGCCCGAGCGCACCCGCTCCTGCAGAATTTCCTTCAGCTGGTAGTAGCGCGGGACCGGGCTATTCCGCTGGATGGATGTCATGGTAAGTGAACCTTCCTTTCCCCGATATCCGCCAGGCATGCGCCTGCGAGCATTATAGCTGAACGCATGTGGCCGCATGCGAATGCGTCGGCGCGCCACCAGGTACGCCTGGGTACCTCTACACGCCGCACCGCGGCGCCGGCATGTCATGCATGCCTCCCCTGTGCGTGGCATACGACGATCGGACTTCGCTCGGCAGGGTATAGACGCCACCGGTGAAAGATGGTATAGTCGGTATGATGTATAGACCACCACGTAGGCAGTATCATGACACGCGCCCCGGCGATTGTCAAGCGCCACCCCGCCGCGTGCCGGTGCGTCCCCAGTGGTATCGGCCTTGCGCCAGCCTTGCGTGAGCTGGCAGTGATCCGGCAACGAATTGGCGAAGAGGTGACCATGAGATGCACCTTGCGCGGCGCCCGGCTGGTTGATGCTGCACTCGACCTTGCGGCAGGCGACCTCACGTTCACGACGGAGCATATCGAGGAGGTCGGGGCTATCTCCTCCGAGCCGAGCAGCGTTGTCGACGCTGAGGGCATGATCGTGGTGCCGGGGTTCGTGGACGTGCACACCCATGGTGGAGGCGGCTTCAATCTGCATACCGCCGACGCCGCGGAGATCGTTGGCTATGCGGGCTGGGTGCCGGAAACCGGGGTCACGTCGTTCCTGGTCGGCGTCGTCGGGGCGCCAGGGTCGCTGCCAGAGATCCAGCTGCATGCCGCCGTCACGGCCATCGCGGGCCGGCCGTCGGGCGCGGAGCCGCTCGGCATCCACCTCGAAGGCCCCTACCTCAGCGAGGAGCGGCGCGGCGCTCACCTGCCTGCGTGGCTGCGCTCGCCGAACCCGGCTGAGACGGCGCGGCTCCTGGCGCTTGCCCAGGGGCAGTTGCGGCTCGTCACGCTGGCGCCCGAGCTGTCTGGCGCACCCGAGCTGATTCGCAGCCTGATCGCGGCTGGCATCACCGTGAGCATTGGCCACACTGACGCCAGTTACGAGCAGGCGCTGGAGGCCATTCAGCTTGGCGCCACGCACGCCACTCATTGCTGCAACGCGATGCCCCCACTGCACCACCGCCACCCCGGGCCGATGGGGGCGGTCGCACTGGCGCCGACGGTGCAGGGCGAGATCATCGCGGATGGCGTACACCTGCACCCGGCGATGCTGAGCATCCTCGCTCGCCTGCTCGGTGCGGAGCGCGCCATCGTCATCACCGATGCCCTGGCCGGCGCGGGTTGTCTCGACCAGGAGTTCGAGTTTGCTGGTCAGCCGGCGCACGTTGCGGGCGGCGCCGCGCGCCTCGCGGATGGCACGATCACCGGCAGTGTGCTGACGATGGATCAGGCGCTGCGGAATATGCTGAGCATGACGGGCGTCTCACTACAAGACGCCGTACGCATGATGACGCTCAATCCGGCTAAGGCCGCGGGTGCGGCGGAACGCAAGGGAAGCCTCAAGCCCGGCTACGATGCCGACCTGGTCGTTCTGGACGACGCGCTCACCCTCCAGGCGACGTATTGTCGTGGCGCACTGGCTTTCGCGTCTAGCAGCTGGCAGGCACGTGTGGAGGCGGGAGGGCAGCCGCCCGAGCCCTCGCAGGTTATAGAAATGGGGCCAGAACACCCCCGTCTTTTAAGCGGGGGATGAATAGCCCTTCTCCTTGACATACCCACACCATGTGTAGTATAATTACTACATGGATACGCCAGACTATCAAACAATACGCATTTGGACGCGTACCCTCAAAAAGCTCCGTTTGGTGGCGGCGCTTAGAGGCGAACGCATGGTACAGGTACTTGACAGGATAGTGCAGCAGGAATTGGCGCGTGTGCAACACGAAGCCGATGCTGAGGAGCAGCCCCACAGCAAGGCGTGATCATGGTAGACTCGGTGTTGCCTGCGCCCATCGCACGCCGGCTAGTGGAAGATGGGGGTTGCTGGACACTGCCGACCGCTGATCCAGCACGGATTGGAACGGTTAACCACGCGGGAAAAGTCTGGGCACTGCCCAGACGGGTCTACACGATTGTTGTAGGACAGATTCCCGACGGTATGGTGCTCGATCACCTCTGTTGCAACAAAGCATGCTGCAATCCCGCGCACCTGGAACCTGTGTCACCATCAGAGAACGTACGCCGCATCTTTACCCCTGGCGCAGAGCAGAAACGGCGAGTGTTGTTTGGCCCACCACCTTCCAGGTCAACTGCCGAGATTTGTGACAGAAATAGCCCGCCGCAAGCCGCCGGGCTTCAGCCCAGGCGGTGAGGCGGGCTTCCGTGGCTTTAGCCCTTGCGCTTCGTCGCTCGTGGTGATATAAT
>Ga0207646_10006304_pt1 | contig 12297 bp, 9 predicted proteins | sample KBSK5502metaG_FD_184343 | JGI IMG/M metagenome (GOLD analysis project Ga0207646, IMG submission 184343) | Corn, switchgrass and miscanthus rhizosphere microbial communities from Kellogg Biological Station, Michigan, USA - KBS K5-50-2 metaG... | ecosystem: Host-associated > Plants > Roots >...
ATGCTGTTCGAATCGTAATCGCCGCCGTTGTCCTGGGGCTTCGGATTGTGCTCGCTCATTCGCAACTGTCTCGTTTCTTGCGGTCCATTAAACGCCGACGCCGACTCTTAAGTCGGCGCCGCAGGCGGGTCAAAGACTCGCTCCCAACACTAGATTCGCATCGGCATGACGACATATTTGTAATCGTTGCGCTCGCGCATGGTGATGAGCGCGCTGGAATTGGCGTCGCCCAGAGCCAGGACGACCTGGTCGGCAGCTAGATTGTGAAGCACGTCGAGCAGGTAAGTGATATTGAAGCCGATGTCGAGCGCTTCGCCCTTGTACCCGACCTCGAGCTCCTCCTCGGCTTCCTCCTGTTCGCTGTTGGTGCAGATGATCTTGAGCTGGTCACTGCCCAGCACCAGGCGTACACCGCGGAACTTCTCGTTCGAAAGGATCGCCGCCCGCTGCAGCGCCTGGAGCAGCTCGGTGCGCGACAGGTCAAGCTGCTTGGAATGGCCGCTCGGAATGACGCGGTTGTAGTCCGGAAACTTGCCGTCGACGACCTTGCTCACGAGCTCGATGTTCGAGAAGCGGAACCGCACCTGATTGGCAAGCACGTCGATCGTGACCTCCGCCTCGCTGTCTTCGAGCAGTTTGCCCAGCTCGAGCACCGTCTTCCGCGGAAGGATCACTTCCTGGCGCGAATAATCTCCCGGCACGACGAGGCTCGCGTAAGACAGGCGGTGCCCATCGGTGGCAACCGCCTGCAGCGAGCCCTTGTCGATCACGAGCAGCATGCCGTTCAAGTAGTAGCGGATGTCCTGCTGCGCCATTGCGAACTCGGCAAGCTTGAGCAGCCCGCGAAAGTCGCGCTGCGGCAAGCTGATCGTCTGCAGCTGCTCCTGCGCCAGCCCGATACGTGGATAGTCAGCGGCCGGCAGCGTCTGCAGGTTGAAACGCGAACGGCCGGCGCGAACGGTCATCTTGCCGGCAGCGGTGTCGACATTGAGCACAGCGTCTTCCGGAAGGGCACGCAACAAGTCCTGCAGCTTGCGCGCAGCGACGGTGATCGACTGGTCCTGCTTGCCGGCGAACTCGCTATAGGCGGTGATCTGCATCTCGAGGTCGGTCGCTGTGACAAACAGCCGGCCGTCTTTCTGCTCGAGCAGGATATTGGCAAGAATCGGCAGTGTTTGCCGGCGCTCGACGATTCCAGAAACAGCTTGCAGTGGCTTGAGCAGCGCGTCTCTGGGTATTTGTTTTAGTTGCATTATTAAAACCTAGTAAAAGCTAATAAGACGCATGGCTCGAGTCTGACAACCCGGAAAATATCAACGCGATCCACGGCTTGGCGCAAGCGTAACCATGCAGATAACCGCGACAAAAGCTGTGTATTAAATGGGGGCGAAAATGCACGTTTCACAGCTGGACGCTCAACCCACAAATTATAGACTGCTTTGCAGCGGATTCATACCTCCGTGTGCCCGCACTCGGGGCTAGTTGCGCAGCACCTGCAGCAGGAAATTTACGTCGTGGCTGATTTCGGGAACAGACTCGCGGAGCTTGGCGATCTGGCGGCACGCGTGCAGGACGGTCGTGTGATCTCTGCCTCCGAAATTGCTGCCGATTTCGGGCAGCGAAAGCTGTGTGAGCTCCTTGGCCAGCGCCATGGCGACCTGCCGCGGGCGGGCGACCGCACGGGAGCGCTTCTTCGAGTGCATGTCCGAAATACGGATCTTGTAATAGTCGGCGACGGTCTTCTGGATGTTCTCGATCGAGATCTGCCGGTTCTGCACCGCGAGGAGGTCACGCAACGCATCCTTCGCCAGAGACAAGGTGATTTCCTGGCCGTGGAAGCTCGAGTAGGCAAGCACGCGCTTCAGCGCCCCTTCGAGCTCGCGAACATTCGAGCGGATGTGCTTGGCGATGAAAAACGCGACCTGCTCGTCGACCTTCATGCCGGTGGCTGCAGCCTTGGAAAGCAGAATCGCCACGCGCATCTCGAGCTCGGGTGGTTCCAGCGCGACCGTGAGGCCCCAGCCGAAGCGCGAAATGAGGCGTTCCTCGATGCCGATGATCTCCTTGGGATACGTGTCGCAGGTGATCACGACCTGTTTGTGCGCTTCGATCAGCGTGTTGAACAGGTAGAAGAATTCTTCCTGCGTCCGGCTCTTGCCGCCGAAGAACTGAATATCGTCGATGAGCAGCAAGTCGAGCGACCGGTAGTATCGCTTGAAGTCGTCGAAGGCCTTGTGCTGATAAGCGCGGACCACATCGGAAACGTAGGTCTCGGCGTGGATGTAGCGAATCTTCGCATCCGCGCTGGTATCGAGAATGTGATTGCCGATCGCCTGGATCAGGTGCGTCTTGCCCAGACCTACGCCGCCGTAGACGAACAATGGGTTGTAGGACGTCGGATGCTCGGCGACCTGGAGGCCGGCGGCGCGCGCGAGTTGGTTGGCCTTGCCGGCGACGAAAGCGGCAAAGGAAAACCCGGGATTGAGGCTCGCCTGCTCGCTCCGCCGGCCGACCTTAGCAGGCGCAGCGGCCGCGACAGCCGCCGCTGCGGTAGCCGGCCGATCCTGCTCCTCCGCGACGACGAGCGCCATGCGCGGAGCCCGCCCGAGCGCTGCTGTGGCCAGCTCTTCGATGCGCGCGACAAACCGCTCCTTGACCCATTGCAGGACAAACCGGTTCGGCGCGATCAGCACCAGGCCGTCGCCGGCATGCTCGAGGCGCAACGGCCGAATCCAGGTGTTGAATTGCTGCGGCGTGAGCTCGCGCCTGAACGCTTCCAGGCAGCTCGGCCAGAAAGAGGCGGTCGACATGAGACGGGAGTCCGAAGCTTAAGGAAAAAAACGCGGGCGCCGCGAGGGAGCCCGTTGAAGCCGAATTGTACGCGCAGTGGCGGCAGTTATCCACAGCAGTTGTGTCACAGTTGAGACGCTATCTGGTGTCTAGGCGAGGCGCGATTTACCTTGACAGCGCGGTGCGCTAAACGCTCTAATACAAAGCTTTTTTCCAGCAAGGCAGAACCATGAAGCGCACTTATCAGCCCTCCGTGATCCGGCGGAAGCGGACCCATGGGTTTCGCGCCCGGATGAAGTCGGTCGGTGGCCGCAAAGTTCTGCGCGCGCGCCGCGCCAAAGGCCGTGCCCGGCTCGCCGCCTAAAGCGGCCCGGCGCGCCCGTTCGGCTTGACCCATCGCCATCGGTTGCGCGGTACCGCTGCGTTTGCCGCGGTGTTCCGCAGCGGCCGCCGCTTCGAAGGAGGCCGCCTCCAGATTCTGGCCGTCCCGACCTCCGGCGCGACCGGCCGCGTCGGATACGTGATCGGCAAGAAGCTTCTCGGACGCGCCGTAGATCGCAATCGGCTCAAGCGCATGCTGCGCGAAGCAATTCGCAGGCGCCGGCCGGCGATCGAAGCGTTCGACCTCATCGTAAGGTTGCGGCAGCCCTGCCCCGCCGCCGAGCTCGGAGGCGTCGCGGCCGAGGCGGCAGCTCTCCTCGACGCGCTTGCATCGCCCGAACCGGAAACGCTTCGATGAGACCGGTGCTGCTCCTGGTGCTGCGCGGCTACCAGTACGCGATTCGCCCGCTGCTGGGCGCGAACTGCCGCTTCTACCCGAGCTGCTCCGAGTACGCGCGCGAAGCCATCGATCGCTACGGAGCGGCCAAGGGGTGCTGGCTTGCGCTGCGACGCGTCGTGCGCTGCCATCCTTATCATCCGGGCGGCTGCGATCCGGTGCCGTGACGCCAGCGCTCGCCGCCCGCCCCTTAATCTCGCGCCTGTGTCCATGGATACCCAACGCCTGATCCTGTTCGTCATTTTTTCGTTCTCGGCGTTTATCCTATGGGACCGCTGGCAGGCCGAGCATCGGCCGCCGCTGCCAACGTCGGCTCCAACAGCGGTCAAGCCGAGCAGCGACACGCCGATTGCAGTGCCTCGTGCCGCTCCAGCTGCGAGTGCGCCGAACGCGCCGAGCGCGACCGTTCCCGTGCCGGCGGTGGGCGAAAAGATCGAGATCAAGACTGACCGCTATGTCGCCGACGTCGACACGCTGGGCGGGGTCATCACCCAGGTCGCGCTGACCCAGCATCGCGACACGGACCATCCGGACAAGCCCTATGTGCTGCTGCAAAGGAACGAGAGCCGCGCCTTCCTCGCCCAGAGCGGCTTGATCGGCGAGGGTCTGCCGAACCACCACACGCTCTGGCAAGCGCTCCCCGGTCCGCGCGAGCTTGGCCCAGGAATGGACAAGCTCGAGCTCAAGCTGGCCGCGACAAGTCTCATCGGCGCGACCGTGACGCAAACGCTGACGTTCCACCGCGCCAGCTACGTGATCGATGTGAGCTATGAGGTCACCAACACCGGCGCTGCGCCGATCACCCCGACGGCGTATTTCCAGCTTGCGCGCGACAGCAAGCCGACCGGCATACAGAGCTGGGGTGCGCCGGCGGCCTACACCGGACCCGTGCTCTACAACGAAACCGACAAGTACAAAAAGCTCGATTTTTCCGACATCGACAAGGGCAAGGCGAAGTTCACGGACAAGACCGATAACGGTTGGGTCGGCATGGTCGAGCACTATTTCGTGGCGGCGTGGCTGCCTGCCGACGCAACCAAGGTGAGCCGCGAGTTCTACGTCAACAAGGTCGACAACCTGTACTACGCCGGCGTCAAGATTCCTGTTGGCAGCGTCGCGCCCGGCGCGACCGCGCGGGTCTCCGTGCCGCTCTACGTCGGCCCGCAGGAGCAGGACACGCTGAAGTCGCTCGCGGCCGGCCTTGATCTGGTCGTCGACTACGGCATCTTCACGGTGATCGCGGCGCCGCTGTTCTGGCTGTTGAAGTGGCTGCATTCGCTGCTCGGCAACTGGGGATGGGCGATCATCGCGATGACGATCATCATCAAGAGCGCGTTCTACCCGCTCAATCACGCCAGCGCGCGCTCGATGGCGAAGATGAAAGTCGTGGCGCCCAAGATGAAGGCGTTGCAAGAGCAGTACGCCAATGACAAGCAGCAGCTGCAGATGAAGATGATGGAGCTCTACAAGACAGAGAAGATCAATCCTCTCGGCGGTTGCCTGCCGATCGTGGTGCAGATCCCCGTCTTCATCGCGCTCTACTGGGTTCTGCTCGCGGCCGTCGAGCTGCGCCATGCGCCGTGGATCGGCTGGATCCACGATCTTTCCGCGCCCGACCCTTACTTCGTGCTCCCCGTCGTCTACGCGATCACCGCGTACCTGCAGGTGAGGCTTTCACCGACGCCGATCCAGGACCCGGTGCAGGCGAAGGTCATGCAGATCATGCCGATCGCTTTCTCGGTGTTGTTCCTCTTCTTCCCGTCCGGTCTGGTGCTGTACTGGTTGATCAACAATTCGCTGCAGATCTTCCAGCAGTGGCATATGAACCGGGTGATCGAGCGCGAGACGGCTGCGGCCGCGGCAAAGCGCCGCTGAAGCACGCTTACGCGAACAAAAGAGCACCGCCGTGCCGGCGCCGGCTGACATCATCGCGGCGGTCGCCACGCCGGCCGGACGCGGCGGCATCGGCGTCATCCGCGTGTCGGGACCCGACCTCGGGCGGATCGTGGCAGGCGTTGTCGACCGACCGCTTGCGCCGCGCGTTGCGACATTCGCGACGTTCCTCGGCGCGCAAGGCGAGGCGCTCGATCAAGGGCTCGCCTTGCTGTTCCCGGCACCGGCGTCCTATACCGGCGAGACGGTACTGGAATTGCAGGGGCACGGCGGCCCGGCGGTGCTTGCGCTGCTGCTCAATCGCTGCCTCGATCTCGGCGCGCGACTGGCCGAGCCGGGCGAATTCACCAAGCGCGCGTTTCTCAACGGCAAGCTCGACTTGGCGCAGGCGGAAGGCGTCGCCGACTTGATCGAGGCGGCGACGACGACCGCCGCGCGTGCGGCCGCGCGCAGCCTCACCGGCGCTTTTTCACACGAGATACACGCGGCCGTCGATGCATTGATCGAGTTGCGGATGTTCAGCGAAGCCACGCTCGATTTTCCCGAGGAAGATGTCGAGTTCATTCGCGCCGCGGATGCGGCGGGCAAGCTCGCCGCGCTGCGCGAGCGGCTCGCGGCGGTCGTCGGGCGGGCCCGCCAGGGAAGCCTTCTGCGCGAGGGACTCGGCGTCGTGCTGATCGGGCAGCCCAACGTGGGCAAGTCAAGCCTTCTCAATCAACTCGTAGGCGAAGATGTCGCGATCGTGACGCCGGTGCCGGGAACCACGCGCGATGCGATTCGCAGCAGCATCGAGATCCGCGGCATCCCGCTGCACGTCATCGACACCGCCGGATTGCGGCCGACCGGCGACGCGGTGGAAAAGCTTGGCATCGAACGGACGCTTTCCGCGATAGCGCGTGCGGACTTGGCGCTGATCGTCACCGATGCGCGCGAGCCGGATCACCCGGCCGACGCCGCGATCGCCGCGCGCCTTCCCGTCGCACTGCCGCGGATCGTCGTGCGGAACAAGATCGATCTGGCGGGCCTCGAAGCAAGGTCGGGCCGGAATGATCGTGCAAGCGAAGTCTGGCTCTCGGCTCTGAGCGGTGCCGGGGTGGAGTTGCTACGCGAGGCGATCCTTGCCGCGGTCGGTGTACACGAGAGCATGGAGGGAACGTTTCTCGCGCGCGAACGCCATCTGCGCGCGCTCCACGCAGCCGATCTGCATCTGGCGGCAGCCGCGGCACTTCTCGAGGCCGCATCGCCGCCGCTGGAGCTGTTCGCCGAGGAGCTGCGCGAGGCGCAAGCAGCGCTCTCTGCGATCACCGGAGAGTTCACCGCCGACGATTTGCTCGGTGCCATTTTCAGCCGCTTCTGCATCGGGAAATAGCTAAGCTCTCAGCGATATCCATAGGATTCCGCTAAACAGACGGAAGCTGACAAGCGTCAATCCCATGGCATCCCGCGCAACCGCCGGCATGATGCGGAGGTAGCGCTCTCCCTCTTCGATCGTGAGCATGTTTCGCACGGACTGCAGGACGCGACGAGATGAAAAGTCTGCAAAGGCCTCCTCCATCACGACAATCAAATGGTCCCAGCGCAGTACCGCACGAACAGCCGTCTCGTCGAAATGCATCACAATAGCCGCTTTCCTCAGCGCGAATAACGGGACTCCATGACCCGCAGCGGTGTATCGCCGGTCAGGACTGCCTCGCCAGCCGAGACGCGCGGCGAAATCGGAGACGCAGGCGATCGAGATACAGATAAACCACTGGCGTCGTGTAGAGGGTGAGCACTTGGCTCACGAGCAGGCCGCCAACGATGGAAATGCCCAGCGGTCGGCGCAGTTCCGCTCCGTCGCCGAAACCGACGGCCAGCGGAAGCGCGGTGAACATGGCGGCCACGGTCGTCATCATGATGGGCCTGAAACGCAACAGGCATGCCTGGAAGATCGCCTGCCGAGAATCCAGGCCTCTAGTTCGCTCCGCGTCAAGGGCGAAATCTATCATTATGATGGCGTTTTTCTTCACGATGCCAATCAGCAGGATGACGCCAATGAACGCGATGATGCTGAACTCGGTCCGGAACAGGAGCAGGGCGAGCAGCGCGCCCACACCGGCAGACGGCAGCGTCGACAGAATCGTAAGGGGGTGCGTGAGACTCTCGTAGAGGATGCCGAGCACGATGTAAATCACGAGCAGTGCGGCCAGGATAAGCACCGGCTGCCCTTCTAGCGAAGCCTGAAACGCCCGCACGGTGCCCTGGAATGTCCCATGAATCGAGACCGGTACGCCGATGCGCGCAAGCCTGTTTTCGATCGCCCGTATCGCGTCCGAAAGGGAGACATCCTCCGGCAGATTGAAGGAGATGGTGGAAGCGACGAACTGGCCCTGGTGATTCACAGCGAGCTGTGTGTTGGTTCGCTCATAATGGGCGACCGCCGACAGCGGCACGCTGGCACCCGAGGCAGTGATGAGATAAATGGCCTCGAGCCCCTCCTCGGATTGCGCGTATTCCGGTGCCGCCTCCATCACCACCCGGTACTGATTGAGAGGAGCATAGATGGTCGAAACCTGGCGCTGGCCGAAGGCATCATTTAGCGTGGCGTCGATCAGCCTCGGCGTGATGCCCAGCCGGGAGGCCGTGTCACGATCGATCACCACCGACGTCTGGAGGCCCTTGTCCTGCTGATCCGTGCTGACATCGACGAGCTCCGGCAAATCTGCGAATGCGCGCCGGATGCGTGGCTCCCACAGCCGCAATTCCTCGATGTCATCGGCCTGCAGCGTGAACTGGTATTGCGCGTCGCTCCTGCGGCCGCCGACGCGAAAGTCCTGAACGGGATTGAGGGTGAGCGTCGCGCCTGGCTCCTTAGCCAGATTCCGGCGCAACCTCGCGACAATCTGCTCGGCCGTTTCCTTGCGTTCGGACAACGGCTTCAGCGACACGAACATTTGGCCGGTATTGCGTTGCTGGCCGCCGGTGAATCCCACCACGCTGGAAACGGCAGGGTCGGAGCGGACAATCTCGATGAAGTCGGCGAGCTTCTGTCGCATGGCCTGAAACGAAATACTCTGGTCTGCCAGAATGTTGCCGTTCAATCGTCCCGTGTCCTGACGAGGGAAGAATCCTTTCGGCACGATCACGTACAAATAGATGTTCAGACCAATCGTGGCCAGCAGCACCAGCATCACGATCGCGCCGTGACGCAGTACCCAGTCCAGGCTCTTGCCATACCCCCGCAGGACGGCACGAAAAACGCGCAAGCTCCAGCTTGCGAAGCGCCCGGGTTGGCTCTCACGTTCTCCCCCGAGGAGCCGCGAGCACATCATGGGCGTGAGGGTCAGCGATACCACGAGCGAAATCAGGATCGCGATCGACAGTGTCACGGCGAATTCCCGAAACAACCGCCCGACGATGCCTCCCATGAGGAGGATCGGAATGAACACCGCCACAAGGGACAGGCTCATCGACAACACGGTAAACCCGACTTCGCGCGCGCCACGCAGCGCCGCTTCACGCGCCGTCATGCCGCGTTCCATGTGTCGCGACACGTTTTCGAGCACCACGATCGCGTCATCGACCACGAAGCCGGTGGCAATGGTGAGGGCCATCAGCGACAGGTTGTTGAGGCTGTAGCCTAGCAGGTACATGGCACCAAAAGTGCCGCAGACCGACAGCGGAACTGCCACGCTGGGAATGAGCGACGCGCGTGCGCGCCCCAAGAATACGAAAACGACAGCAATCACCAGCGCGACGGCGATTACCAGCGTTCGCTCGATGTCGCGCAGCGAGGCGCGTATGGTGGTGGTGCGTTCCATCACCAAGGCGAGGTCGACCGCACTCGGAATAGACGCCCGCAGATAAGGCAACAATGCGCTTACCCGATCCACCGTGTCGACGATGTTCGCGTTGGGCTGTCGGCTGATGATGAGCAGCACCGACGGCTTGCCGTTGGACGAACCGGCGTTGCGCAAATCCTGCACCGAGTCCACGACTTCAGCAACGTTGGCAAGCCGCACCGGCGAACCATTGCGATAGGCGACGATGAGCGATACATACTCCGCGGCGGTCTTGGCCTGGTCGTTGGCGCCGATCTGCCAGTGGCGGTCTCCCTGCTCTAGCGCGCCCTTCGGCCGATTGGCATTGGCAGCCGCAATGGCTTTACGGACCTCCTCCAGGCCAATGCGGTATTTGCTGAGCGCCTGCGCATTCAGTTCGACCCGCACCGCGGGCAACGAGCTGCCGCCCACGTGCACCAGTCCCACACCCTGCACCTGCGAAAGCTTCTGGGCGAGGACGGTCGACGCGATGTCGTACATCTGCCCTTGGGTCAGCGTTTCGGAAGTCAGTGCAAGGATCATGATCGGCGCTTCGGCCGGGTTGACCTTGCGGTATCTCGGATTGTTCGGTAGGCCCGAGGGCAGCAGAGCGCTGGCCGCGTTGATGGCGCCCTGCACGTCGCGAGCCGCGCCGTCGATATCGCGGTTGAGATCGAACTGCAGGGTGATGCGGGTGTTGCCGAGTGAACTGGTCGAAGTGATTTCGTTCACGCCGGCGATGCGCCCGAGGGCGCGTTCCAACGGTGTCGCGACAGTCGCTGCCATGGTTTCGGGGCTCGCCCCCGGCAGGTCGGCCTGCACCAGGATCGTCGGGAACTCGACCTGCGGAAGTGGTGAGACGGGCAGCAGACGAAACGCGAGCGCGCCGGCAAGTGCGAGGCCCACCGCGAGCAGCGTCGTGGCAACCGGGCGGTCGATAAAAGGTGACGAGACATTGATCACGTCGCGCAGGCTCGAGGTGCCTTCATCGGTCTATTGAACCGGCGTGCCATGAACCACAGCGCTGTCCGGCTCGCGATGCTTGGTGTGGCGTTGTCCGCGTCGCGGTTGGGGAGCGCGCGTCCCGGGGGAGCATTTGGCCGAGCCGCTCATTTATGGTTCAGCGCATTCTAGCGGCACCGCCGAAATCCGCCACCCAAAATTCACGACCGCCGCCCGTGTCCTCCGTCAGTGGAACTAAGCCAAAGCACTTCGTCCGGGAACAAACGTTCGCGGCAATGTGGAATCGCCTTCTTCGAAATCATTGCGTGGAGCATCCTGGGGCAATCCGATCGCGTCATCGCCGCCGCCGTTCCAGAGCTCGCAATAACGTCCGCCCTTTGCCACCAGCTCCTTGTGGTTGCCGGCTTCGACGATGCGTCCGTGATCGAGCACCAGAATGAGGTCGGCGCGGACCACCGTGTTGAGCCGGTGCGCAATGATCAGGGTGGTTCGGCCGGAGGTGAGTCGACGCAGTGCTTCTAGCACCCGTCGCTCGGACAAGGCATCCATGCCGCTGGTCGGTTCGTCCAGGATGACGATGGATGCATTGCGCAGCATGGCGCGGGCGATGGAGATGCATTGGCGCTGGCCGCCGGAGAGCGTCGCGCCCCGCTCGCCCACCAGCGTGTCGTAGCCCTGCGGCATGTTTGCGATGAGGTCATCGATCCCTACGGCGCGTGCTGCGGCGATCGCCTCCCCGCGCCCCGCGCCAGTCCGGCCGTAAGCGATGTTCTCCCACAGCGTTCCATGGAACACCAGCGCTTCCTGCAATACCAGCGCGACCTGGGACCGCACGAACGCGATAGGCAACGCGCGCAGATCGTGCCCGTCGAGGAACACCTCGCCCGCGCACGGATCGTGGAAACGGGGAACGAGACTCACGAGCGTGCTTTTGCCAGCGCCCGTGGCGCCGACCAGAGCGACGGTTTGACCCGGAGGCGCGTGGAAGGAAATGTCGCGCAACACCGGTTCGTCGCCGCCATACGCAAAGAAGACCGACCGGAACGAAATGTCTCCGCTGCACGTGGCGGGAACGAGTGGCCGTGGCGGGTCCACGATCTCCGACGCCTCGGAGAACACGTCTCCCAGCCGCTCGGCCGCGATGCTCGCTTTGCCGACAACGCCGGCCATCTTTGCCGACTGCCGGATGGGTGAGGCCATGCCACGAAGATAGGCGAGAAAGACCAGCAGCTCACCCGCAGTGATCCTCCCGTCCAGTACGCGCGTCGCGCCATACCAGGTGGCTGCGGCCGTCGCGAAAGCCAGCACCACAGCAACCAGCGGACCGAGCTGTCCCTGCAGCGTGCTCGCCTCGATGGTTGCGCCCAAACTCTGCTCGGCGTGCTCGGCGAAGCGCGCGTCCTCGCGACGCTCTTGGCCATATGCCTGCACTACATGAACGTTGGCAAGGATTTCCTGGACTTTGCCCCACAGCTCGCCTTCCTTGCGGCGTGCACGGCGAAACGCCTGCCGTAGCAGGCTCGTATAGCGGCGGGTGAGCAGGAGCAACAGCGGCGCTACGGCCAGCACCACCAGCGCGAAGCGCCAGTCGATCGCCAGCATAATGGCTGCCATGCCGACGACCGTGAGGAAGTGTGCGAACACCCCGGTCCCTACCGAAATGACCAAGTTCTGCAGTGTCTGGATGTCGCCTCCGAGCCGCGCCATCAGATCACCGGTTCGCTGGCGGCGATGGAACGCAAGCGACAGCCGCTGCAGGTGGGCGAAGAGATCGCGTCGCACGTCGAATATGGCGCGCTGCCCGGCGCGCAACAGCGGGCGGTTGCCGAAGTAGGCGAGTGCCGCGTCGGCCACGCCCAGGCACAGCATTGCGATGCCCAAGACTCCGAGGAGGACGAGCGGCTGCGCCGCGGCGCTCGGCACGTGCAACAGCAGCCAGACGGGCAGGGGTTTGCGGAAAATCACGCTGTCGATGATGAACTTGAGCGGCCACGGCGTGAGTAGCAGTACGACGGCCTGGATCGCCATCAACAGTCCGGCGAGACCAAGCGCCGGCACATGGGGCTTCAGGTA
>Ga0207646_10006306_pt1 | contig 12296 bp, 17 predicted proteins | sample KBSK5502metaG_FD_184343 | JGI IMG/M metagenome (GOLD analysis project Ga0207646, IMG submission 184343) | Corn, switchgrass and miscanthus rhizosphere microbial communities from Kellogg Biological Station, Michigan, USA - KBS K5-50-2 metaG... | ecosystem: Host-associated > Plants > Roots >...
CCGGCATCTCGTGGCGATGGGCGAGTTGCACCGGGCGGGTCGGTATGATCGGCTGGCCGACGGCGTGGAGCGGCTGACCGGCCGGCCGGCGATCAGCGTCCGCGAATTTGTGTCGCTTCACGCGGATGAGTTCGGCGGTCGTCGATCGTAAAGGCCCACCACGCCGAACAACACGCTGCAGCCGACCGGGGCCGCCGTTACGCGTTTCCAGAGTAGTCGTCTCGGCAGGCGGCCCCGGCGGCTGAGCTGAGGCGTTATACGGACATGTGAATGGACGGCTGCACCGATGGATCTCATCGCCGCGACGTTGCTTCAAACGTCCGTTGATGGGTGGACGCGCGGAGGGAACAAGGCGATGGCACAGCCCCCAGATCTAGCCAAAGCTCACCTGCGCATCGCTCGTCTATCCGCCGACTTGGCCGCGGCGGTCAAGTTCTACCGGGACGGCCTCGGGTTCGAGGTGCTGTACGAGTTCAAGGATCGCGACGGGTTTGACGCGGTGATGCTCGGCCGAAACGGCGCAGCGTATCACCTGGCGTTTGTTCACAAGGCCGGCCACCAGGTGGCGCCCGCGCCGACTCACGACGACTTGCTCGTCTTCTATCTCCCGGATGCCGACGACTGGAACAGCGCCGTGACGCGGCTGAAAGAGCTAGGCCACCAACCGGTTAAGGCGTTCAACCCATATTGGGATAAGCAGGGCCAAACGTTCGTGGACCCGGATGGATATCGGGTGGTGCTCCAACATGCAAGCTGGTCCGCATAACTTCGCAGTGGAGCGGACGCGCTTCCGCCGCTCACCGCGGCGTTAGCCGCCTCTGAAAGCGCGACGTGATTCGAGACTACGAACCGGCACGCCACCGGGATCAACTGAGGTCCTGTGTGATCGAACTTCAAGAGTTCGAGCGCAGGCTCGAGCCGTCATTGCCTAAGGGCGAGGACATGGCTGACGCTTATCTTGCCTTCCTGCTGGACCGGTGCTCACGGGCGGCGGGCCGAGTCCTGGTGGCTGAGGTCGATCACGTTGTCGTCGGATTCGTGGTACTGCTTGCCCGGGTTGAGCCCGAAGAGCCCGATGAGGATCAGATGCCCTACGCCTACATCTCTGACCTGGTTGTCCTGCCACAGTACCGTCGCCGTGGTATTGGCCGTGCGTTGCTCGACCGGGCGGAAGCGCTTGCCCGGAGCTCTGGCGCGAGGATCCTGCGCGTAGGTGTCCTGGCCAAGAACGAGCCTGCGGCTAGGCTGTACCGCGCGGTTGGATTTACCGACTACCACCTCCAACTACTCAAGAGGTTGCCCTGAACTGGATCCGGTGGCGTTGAACGGTCGGGGAGATAGGTAACAAAAGAGTCCGGGGACATGGGTTACACATGTCGACGATAGAGCCGGCCGTACGCGTCCTCAATCCGCATGTGGTGCTCGCTGAGACGGCCCAGCCTCAGCGGTCCGAAGTACACGTTCCAGATGCCGTCGGCAATCTCCTCCAGGCCCACGTATTCCCCGACGCACACGGTGGAGACGTTCACCCACCGGCGGTTCCACCGGATGCCGCCATTGGCGCTGACGTAACGGACCTCGAAGCGATCGGGGTACTCGAGCGGCGGCAGCCGATCCGGCATCGGTCGCGGCGACACCGCGTAGGCGGCCGCCGGCGTCGCTTGATCGAGCGCCTCATGGGGCCGCTCTTCGTTGAACTCCTCGCGAAAGATATTGAAGCGGCGCTGCTGGGCCGCGAGGCTGCCCGCGGCCGGGCGCGTCGTCTCGGCCTTCAGGGTGCGATGCATCCGTTCATGCCGGCCATTCTGCGCTGGTCGACCGGGCTCGATGAGTTCAGGCAAGATGCCCAGGCGGACCCACCAGGCCGAGAGCTTCGACAGGCGGGCCAGCGTGGTGGTGGCGAAGGGCACGCCGTTGTCGGTCCGAATCCGTTTAGGCAGCCCGTACTCCTTGAACAGCCGCGTGAAGATGGGCTTCGCCTCGTCCCCGGCCGTGGAGAGCAGGGCCTGACAGCCCAACAGATAGCGACTAAAGCCATCCGCGACGGTCAGGGGATAGCAGTAGCGGCCGTCGCCGGTTCGGAACTGGCCCTTGTAGTCGGCACTCCAGACGTCGTTGGGGGCGAGAATCGGGCTGGTGGGTTTGCCGGGATGCCCGATCCGACGACGCTGGTGGCGCAGGGGCACCAGTCCATGCCGGCGGAGGATGTCGCACGCCGTGGAGCGGCCGGGGAGGGCCCATCGCGGATGGCGCCGGCGCAGCAGGGCGAGCAGCTTCTTGCCGCCCCAGGTCGGGTGCCGACGCCGGGCCTCGAGGATCGCGGTCATGATCTCCTCGGGCGTGTGATTGGGCGAGCGCCGCGGTCGGCGCGAGCGCTCGTCGAGCCCGGCCGGCCCGTGGCGCAAATACCGGTCGATCCATTTGTATCCCGTTTTGCGGGAGATCCCATACAGCGCGCACAGCTCGGTGATCGACAGCACGTCGCGCAGGTGATCGGCGATGAACTGCGTCCGCTGGTCCATGGGTGATGTCTCCCTCCACGGCATGGGCACCTCCTCGGTGTGCCCAGCCAGTGTTTTGGGTGTTACCCATGTCCCTGGACTAAATTGTTACCTATGTGTCCGGACCGTACCGCCGAAACGCCTAACAGGCCGCTTGAGCGGTACGGGGAGGAACCTCGATGAACCTCACGCTACGCCCCGGTACCTCCGCCGACACCGAGCGGTGCGGAACCATCTGCTACGAGGCGTTCAAGGCGATCGCCGATCGGCATCAGTTCCCTCCGGACTTTTCCTCGCCCCAGGCGGCCGTGGCCTCGACGGAGAGACGGTTCTCCCACGCGAGCTACTATGCGGTGGTCGCCGAGCTCGAGGGCCGTATCGTCGGAAGCGTCTTCCTCGACGAGCGCTCGCCCATTGCGAGTGTTGCGAGCATCACCGTCGATCCCGCGGCCCAGAACCGGATGATCGGGCGCCGCCTCATGGAGGCAGTTCTCCAGCGCGTGGCCGAGCGTCGGTGTCCTGGGGTACGGCTGATCCAGGCCGCCTATAACACCCGTTCCCTGTCCTTGTATGCAAAACTGGGGTTTGAGGTCCGCGAGCCGCTCGCCGCCATGCAGGGACCACCTCTAGCCTTACACGTGCCTGGATATACAGTGCGCGGCGCGACGAAGGGCGACCGTGGTGGAACACGCCGATCGTCTCGCCGGCTACGCGACCGGGCTCGGGTTCGCGGGTCATGCCATGGGCGAAGGCAACGCCGCCCTGATGGCCCTGATCGGCGTCGCTTCCGAGTTCAGTGGCCCAGGCTTCCTCCTGCCGACACGCAACCGAGCCATGTTTCGCTGGTGCCTGGATCATGGCCTTCGTATCGTGCAGCCAATGACGCTCATGAGCATCGGCCTCTACAACGAGCCGCAGGGGGGATTCTTGCCCTCGATCGTCTACTGAAAGGGCTAAGGCTGCCTCGTGAAGCAGTCGATTATCCACATCGCTCTGGTTGTCCGCGACTACGACGAAGCCATCGCGTTCTTTTGCCACAAACTCCAGACAAGCGCTGGGTGCTTGTGACTCCCCCTGGGTCGACAGGGGTCAACCTCCTGCTCGCTCGGGCCTCAACACCTGAGCAGGAAGCATTCATTGGCAGGCAGACCGGGGGCCGGGCCGAAAACGACTTCGTACGGAACGGTGGCGGTGTTTGAGGATCTGCATGGGAATCGGTGGGATCTCATCGGTCGCGAGCAGGCAACGTGACCACCGCTGCGCGCTCATGAACCCTCGAGTACGCGCGTTGGGCGAGACAGTACTCCGAGTGAAAAACCTCGAGCGCGTCAAGCGGTTCTACACTGACGCTATTGGCCTCGACGTGCTCCCCGTGAACCGGTTCATCTCGAGGCGACTTCGCTGCACCACTTCGCGCTCGAGATCGACAAGGGCGACTTCGACGCCGAGCTGGCTCGCCTGCAGGGCCTCGGGATCGACGTGACGACGGTTGAACACCGCTGGTGTCGTTGGCGGTCCCTCTACGTCCGCGACCCGGAGGGCAACATACTGGAGCTCGTGTGCTATGACGAGGCGATCGAGTAAGCGCCCAACTCTGCAGTGCAGCGGTCCATGGGCGGTACCGGGATGATCAGAACGTTGGGGATTGACGACGCCGGAGCTTATGTAGTGTTGAGACGGGAGGCTCTGCTGGACTCGCCGCTCGCCTTTGGCGCGTCGCCTGCCGATGATTTCGCGTCCTCGGCGGAGACAATCCGGGATCGACTCGGACGTGGACCGGAATGGGCGATCCTTGGAGCGTTCGAGGGCAGGCTTGTTGGCGTCGTGGGCGCATTTCGCGACGGGCATGTCAAGTCGTCTCACAAGGCTCACCTGTGGGGAATGTACGTTACGCGCTCTCACCGCCGACAGGGGATTGGGGCGGACCTCGTTCAATCGGCTCTTCGGCACGCGCGGTCACTGACCGGCGTGTCGTGGGTGCATCTGGCGGTAAGCTCCGCTGCACCGGGAGCCCGACGGGTCTACGAGCGAGCTGGTTTCGAAGTGTGGGGTACCGAGCCAGAAGCCTTACGTCACGACGGCCAGGCAGCCGTGGAGCATCACATGGCCCTGTACCTGGGAGAGGCGCCGCCGTGACGACACGCCGGGCACCACGATGACATCACAAGCCCTGATCACGGCTAGCGCGGCAATCATTCTCACGCTCGGGCTGCTTCATCTGCTGTATACGTTCCGCGGACCGAAATTGCATCCGCGTGAAGGTGCGCTCGAGACTCAGATGAAAAGTGTGTCACCGGTGATCACGCGTCAAACGACGATGTGGAAAGCCTGGGTCGGATTCAACGCAAGTCACAGCTATGGCGCCATATTGTTTGGTTGCGTGTATGGCTATCTAGCGCTCACTAGTCGCGAGTTCCTCTTCGAGTCCCGGTTTCTATGCGTCCTCGGACTGCTGTTCCTGGGTGGTTACGTGGTGCTGGGGAGGTTGTATTGGTTCAGTGTGCCATTTCGCGGGATTGTGATCGCGACAGTCTGCTACATCGCAGGCTTGCTGGTCGCGTGGACCTAGCGCGCCGGCCATGCTTCGCGTAGGCCTCATCTCGGACACACATGGGCTCTTGCGTCCCGAGGCCCTCGCGTTCCTCGAGGGCAGCGACCGCATCGTCCACGGCGGCGATATTTGCGATGCCGGCGTTCTGGAGGCGCTCGCGGCCATCGCGCCGGTTACCGCGGTGCGAGGCAACAACGACCACGGGTCGTGGGCTTCGCGCCTCCGCGAGACCGAGCTCTTTCAGGTCGGTGAGGTCTTCGTCTATGCGATCCACGACCTCGCGCACCTCGACATGGAGCCAAGGTCCGCCGGCGTTCAAGTCGTCGTGTCAGGCCATTCGCACAAGCCGTCGGTCGAGCGGAGGGATGGCGTGCTGTATGTGAACCCCGGTAGCGCCGGTCCGCGTCGCTTCAAGCTACCCATCTCGGTTGGTGAGCTGACCGTCACCGGAAGCTCGGTGTCTGCGCGCATCGTCGAGCTCCCACCACCACACGCAGATGCGCGAAAGCCTCGCCGTGAGGTAGAGTAGCGGTCACTCGCTGAGAGAAAGGAGAACCCTCATGCCCTTCTACGAAAGAGGCCCCGTCCGCATCCACTACGAGGAGGTCGGCTCCGGCTTCCCCCTGCTGCTCATCCCGGGCGGCGGGCTGAATTCGGCGCTCTCATCCTGGCAGACGGCCTCGCCCTTCAACCCGATGGAGCGGTACAAGGACGACTTCCGCTGTATCTGCGCTGACCTGCGCAACGCCAACCCCGGCCGGTCCAGCGGCCCGCTGGAGATCGACCGCCCCTGGGACGCCTACACCGACGACCAGCTCGGGCTGATGGACCACCTCGGCATCCGGGAGTTCCTGGTCATGGGCTTCTGCATCGGCGGGCCGATGATTCACAACCTCATCAGGCGGGCTCCGGAGCGTGTCGTCGCGGCCGCGATGATGCAGCCCAGCGGTTCCAGGCCCGAGATGCGGGACCTGTTCTACCAGAACAACATCAAGGGCTGGGGGCCGGCGCTGTGCGAGAAGCGCTCCGACGTGACGATGGCCATGGTCCATGACTTCCTGACCAGTATGTACACCAACCGCGCCGACTTCGTGTTCACCGTGTCACGCGACTTCGTGAGCTCGATCAAGACACCGTTGCTGATCGCGCCCGACGACGTGCCCGCGCATCCGTACAAGGTCGCGATGGAGGTGGCCAGCCTCGCCCCGAAGGCCGAGGTGACCATCTACCCCTGGAAGGATTCGCCGGCGCATATCGACGAGGTCGTGGAGCACGCGCGGCGCTTCCTCAAGGCGCACGAACCCATCAGGGCCGGGCGTTGAACGAGGAGGCGCTGGAGACCCTCGGAGGTGAACCGATAGGAAGGTAATGGCCAAGATTCGCATCGTCGCCTGCCCGGCGGGCGAGGCTCCACCGCAGGTTCGCGAAGCCTGGATCGGGCTCGAGCTGCCGTTGCCCCCGGGACGATTGGGTCATCGTCGTGGGTGGCTGACGACCGGTGTCGTCTCCGGGCCGAGGACCTGGTGGCAGCGGGTGACCTGGTGGCGCGACAACTGCCCTACCTGGACGGCATGCGCCACGTCTGCCAGGAATGTCAGTGACGGGACGCGGCCTGAAGCCGTCCCTCAAGGTGGCGGTGGTCGCCGGCGGGTACATCGCCGCCTTCCTCGTGGCATCGGCGGTGGTTGCCATCCGGGTCGCGAGCACGAGCGGCCCCGACGCCCAGGCGTCGAGCGGCATGTACGCGTTCGGCGATGCGATTCTCTTCGTCGCCGTGTTCGGGGTGTTCGCTCTCGCGCCCACGGGCGCTGCCCTCTTCTTCCTCCGACCCTACCGTCGCTTCTGGGCCGTGCTTGCGGCACTGGGTCTGGCGGTGGCAGTCACGGGGGTCACAGCGGTGATCCTCTTCGCGGTCGGCAGGCGGGCGACCGCTTCGCCCCTCGCGACATGGGCCGGGCTCTCGGTGCTCCGGATCCTCGTTGCGCCGCTGCTCGCGCTCACCTTTCTCGTGTGCACGATCTTCTCGCCGCACCGCTTCCCTCGGTTCGCGTTCCTCGGGGCAACCGTGATGGAGGCGGCCGTGAGCGCGTACGGAGGGGTCGTCTGGTTCGTCCCTCTGTTCTTCCCCGGACCCTAGCGGCTCCGGGCTAACCCAGCGCGAGTGACTTCTCGTAGCAGCGACTCACCGGGTCGTCGGTGTAAGGCCCGAACGGCGGGATGCGCCGGAATCCGAGGCGCTCGTACAGCCGGATCGCGGCCTGCTGGTGGATGCCGGTCTCGAGGCGCAGCAGCGTGACCCCGTTCGCTCGCGCGTGCGCGGCGAGATGGTCGACGAGCAGCTCACCGTACTTGCGGCCGCGAAATTCCGGCCGGACATACATGCGCTTCAGCTCGCCGTACTCGCGGCCAAAGAGCTTGATCCCGCCGCAGCCCGCCGGCGCGCCGTCGACACGCAACACGAAGAACGCCACGCCTTCCTTGATCAATCGCTCCACGCTGAACCCGTGACGGCTCTCCGGAGGGTAGAACGACTCCAGATGCGTCTGCAGCTCGTCGATGAGAAGCAGGGCATCGGCGGTGTCGGGACGCTCGGCGGCGACGGTGGCCAGCATCGCGCAATCCTGCCTTGCAGAACCAAGGCGGTCAAGCCGACTCACATCTACTGTTCCCGTCTGACCTTGTTCCTGAAGGCGAGCACGCGCTCGACGTGGCGTGTGGGACCGGCGTGGTTGCGTGCCGGGCCGCGGCACAGGTGGGCAGGAGAGGTCACGTGGTCGGTCTCGACCTCAATCCCGGCATGCTCGCTCGTGCCCGCGCTTCGTCGCCGGCCGAGGGCGCCGCGGTGGAGTGGCAGGAAGGGGACGCGGGAGCGATGCCCTTTGGCGGGGCGACCTTCGACGCGGTCCTGTGCCAGCTCGGACTGCAGTACTTTCCCGACCGCCAGCGAGCGGCCTGCGAGATGTATCGCGTTCTGAAGCCGGGTGGACGTCTCGTCGTGCTGGTCTGGCGAGCTCTCGCTCATAGCCCGGGCTTTGCGGCGCTCGCGGCGGCTCTGGAACGCCACGTTGGTCCCGCCGCGGCCGCCGTCATGCGAGCCCCGTTTGTGTTCGGTGATGCCACCGACGAGCTTCGTGGGTTGCTCGTCAAGGCGGGCTTTCGTACGGTTCGCGTGGGTGCAGACGTGCGGATGGTTCGTTTCGCCTCGCCTGCGATGTTCCTGCGCCATCAAGTAGCCGGCTCGCCGCTTGCCTCCCATGTGGCCCAGGCCGATGATGCCGCCCGTGATGCATTGATTCGTGAGGTGACTGCCGCGATGCTGTCCTATGTGAATGACGACGGATTGGCGTTCCCCATCGAGGGCCACATTGGGGTCGCCAGTCCATAGCACCTCACCCGCGGAGACTAGGCAAGAGAAGGGAGGCACCGGGCATGACGCGTTTCCATCTGGCTCAGGCGAACATCGGGCGAATTCGGGCGCCGCTCGAGGACCCGATCATGGAGGGCTTCCGGACCCAGCTGGACCCCATCAACGCGCTCGCCGATCGCAGCCCGGGGTTCGTGTGGCGGCTCCAGACCGAGGACGGCAATGCCATGGCGATCCGACCGTTCGCCGATGAGCGCATGGCCATCAACATGTCGGTGTGGGAGTCCCTCGAGGCGCTCCAGCAGTTCGTCTACCGGAGCGCGCACGTTGGGCCCCTTCGCGACCGGAAGCAGTGGTTCGAGCCCATCGAGGGCCCCATCCTGGTGCTGTGGTGGATCCCTGCCGGGCACGTGCCAACCGTCGCCGAGGCAAAGGAGCGTCTCGGACACCTGAAGGAGCACGGGCCGTCGGCTCACGCCTTCACATTCAGGACGCCGTTTCCGTCCCCGGACGGGCAATCCGGGGCGGTCGCGGGGCTGGATGCGGAGTTCTGCGACTGGGCCACCTGACGTGCTCCTCGGGGACGTAGGCTGACGGGGCTTGACGCCCTATCCAGCATGATGGACACTGTGTCCACCATGGGAGAGCCAGCATCCGACCTGAACCAGCGCATCGCCGATCGCCTCGGCAAGCTGCGCGCCGCGCAGGGCCTGTCGCTCGACGCCCTCGCCGCCAAGAGCGGCGTGAGCCGCTCGATGATCTCGCTCGTCGAGCGGGGTGAGAGCAGCCCCACCGCGGTGGTGCTGGAGAAGCTCGCCGCGGGCCTGGGTGTGATGCTGGCCTCGCTCTTCGATCCCCCGGTTGCCGCGGCCCAGGCGCCCAGCGGGCCGGTGGCGCGGCGTGACGACCAGGCCCTGTGGCGAGACCCGGCCTCGGGCTACCTGCGCCGCAACGTCTCGCCGCCGGGCGTGCCGCAGCCCATGCAGATCGTCGAGGTGCGCTTCCCGCCCGGGGGGCGCGTGGCGTTCGAGACCGGTGCGCGCGAGGCGCGCGTGCAGCAGCAGGTGTGGGTGCTGGAAGGGTCGATCGACGTCACGGTGGGCGTGGAGCGCCACCGATTGCGCGAAGGAGATTGCCTGGCCATGCAGCTCGACCGTCCGACGATGTTCCACAACCCCACCCGGAGGCCCACGCGCTATGCCGTGGTGATGGCGTCCGACACCCCGTCGCGACGATGACGACGCCCGCCTGGTCCCCGCGTCGCCTGCATACGGTCGACGAGGCCCAGATCGACGGCCTCGCCGACGTGCTGATAGACTGCGTCGAAGGCGGCGCCTCGGTGAGCTTCATGCACCCGCTGCCGCGAGAGCGCGCGGTGGCGTTCTGGCGTCGCGTGGGGCAGGGCGTGGCCGCGGGCGAGCGCGCGCTGCTGATCGCGGAGGACGCGCGGGGCGTGTGCGGCACCGTGCAGCTCGTGCTCGAGCAGCCCGAGAACCAGCCGCACCGCGCGGAGCTGTCGAAGATGCTGGTGCACCGCCGCGCCCGTCGCCGGGGCCTGGGGGCCGCCCTGATGCGAGCCGCGGAAGCCACCGCGCGCGAGTGCGGCAAGACGCTGCTGGTGCTCGACACCGCCAGCGCCGACGCCGAGCGCCTGTACGAGCGGCAGGGATGGGTGCGGGTGGGGGTGATCCCCGACTTTGCCCTGCTGCCCCAGGGCGGGCTCTGTGCCACGACGGTGTACTACCGGAACCTGGAGGTGGCGGGCCGATGAAGCCGCTCTTCGCCGTCATTCGTGCGCGGGGACCGGCCTGGGACCATTCGCGTCCCCTGGAGGGACAGCCGGAGTGGCCGGCGCACGCCGCCTTCATGAATGGTCTCAAGGCCGAAGGGTTCGTGGTGCTGGGCGGTCCGCTGGAGGGAACGTCGGAGGTCTTGCTGATCGTGCGGTCCGAGAACGATGCGGAGATCCGCTCGCGGCTTGCGGCGGACCCATGGAGCGGGAACGGTCTGCTGGGGGTGGTGCGGACCGCTCCGTGGACGCTTCGGCTCGGCTCGCTGGAGGACACGAGGCGATGACACGTATCGAAGGGGTCGACCCCCGGCACCTGGCCGATGAATATGCGAGCAAGGTCCTCGAGGCCCAGGCCAAGGCATGGGGAGCGCCGCTGTTGAACCACCTGACCTACGCGCGGCGCCCGTCGATCTTCCGGGGCGTGCGGGGAATGTGGACCGGGCTCGAAAGCTCCGGGCTGATCGACCACAAGCTGGTGGCGCTGCTCAACCGGCGGGTCGCGGCCCTGAACGGCTGCGAGTTCTGACAGGACATCAACGCTGCCGTGGGCAGCAAGCTGGGCGTGTCCGACGAGAAGATCCTGGCGCTCGGCGACTACGCGACGAGTCCACTCTATGACGAGGCCGAGCGGACGGCGCTCGAGTACGCCGACTGCATGACGATCAGCGGGCGAGACGTCGGGGACGATCTCTTTGCCCGGCTCCGCCGCTTCTACGACGAGGACGCGCTGGTGGAGCTGACCGCGACCATCGCCTGGGAGAACGCCTCGAGCAAGTTCAACCGCGCGCTGCGGATACCATCCCAGGGGCTGTGGAAGCGCGGCGCCGAGCCGCGGCCCTAGACGGGAAGCCCCCAGGTGCCGAAGCACATCGGGATCGTCGGAGTGAGCGCGGAGGGCGCCGCCCTCTGCTACCGGACCGTGTGCGTGGAAGGAGCCGAGCTCCTGGGCCGGCACGGGCATCCGGAAGTCACGCTGCACACGTATTCGCTCGCGGAGTACATGCGCCATATCGAGGCGGGCGATTGGCACGCGGTGGGAGACATGCTGCTCTCGTCCGTGGCGCACGTTCAGAGGAGCGGCGCGGAGCTGGTCATCTGCCCGGACAACACCGTCCATCAGGCCATCGACCTCGTGCGGGACCGATCGCCCCTGCCGTGGCTGCACATCGCGGAAGAGGTCGCCGCGGTCGCCGCCGACCGAGGATTCCGGCGAATTCTAGTGCTCGGCACTAGGTATCTCATGGAGAGCGGCGTCTACCCGGCCAAGCTCGGGCCGAGGGGGATCCAGCACGAGAACCCGGGTCGCGAGGATCGAGAGCGGATCAACGCGCTGACGCTCGACGAGCTGGTGTATGGCCGCTTCACCGACCCGACGCGCGCGTACTTCAGCGGAGTCATCGCCGAGGGCCGGCACCGCGGCTGCGACGCGGTCGCTCTCGCCTGCACGGAGTTCCCCTTGCTCGTTGGCGCAGGGGATTCGGTGCTTCCCATCCTCGATTCCACGCGCATCCTGGCCCGCGCCGCGCTGCGCGAGGCGACGGATGTACGGTAAGGCGTTCTTCGATCTCCAGCTGCAATTTGCCCACACGGTCATGGCGCTGTCCGGACTGCCGCTGGAGCGCACGTTACTCGAGTACACCAACCTCTACGTGCGGCTTGGACTGGGCCGCGACTTCGATCCTGAGCATCCGACCTGGCGGGAGTATGTTGCTGGCCTGCGTGACGCGGAAGACATCGGGGAGTGGACCTATCGCTTCTACCGGATGCGCCCGGAGACGGAGCCGCCGGGCATCGTGGCGACCCGGGGCTCCTTCTCTTACGCTCGGCTGAGCGGGGACCGTATCCGCCTGCACTTCCGGAGTGCGGAGAGCGATGGGCACTCCTCGCTCGGGAGCGACCGGCGGGGTCAGCGGATGGCGGACCTGGCTGCCCTCTTCGAGCATCTGAAACGCACCGCGGATGGGCCCGTGCGGGTGATCGGGGCGTCGTGGCTGTACAACCTCGACGCGTATCGTCGTCTGTTCCCCGGCTCGTACCTGGCGACGGCTCGGGTGGCCGCGCGCCGATTCCAGTACATGCCGCTGTGGG
>Ga0207646_10006307_pt1 | contig 12295 bp, 14 predicted proteins | sample KBSK5502metaG_FD_184343 | JGI IMG/M metagenome (GOLD analysis project Ga0207646, IMG submission 184343) | Corn, switchgrass and miscanthus rhizosphere microbial communities from Kellogg Biological Station, Michigan, USA - KBS K5-50-2 metaG... | ecosystem: Host-associated > Plants > Roots >...
GGAGCTCCTCTCCTAGAAGTCGTCTCGGGGAGAGCGAGCCAGCTTCAATTGCTCAGCAGAGATGATCGCCTCAGCGACATTGGTCCAGCTCAAATTGGCTGCGCGCACATTCGCAGAGGTCAGGTTCGCTTCGTTCAGGTCAGCAGAGGTCAGGTCCGCCCCGACAAGACTGGCTCCGCTCAAATCGGCCCCGCTGAGATTGGCGCCGGCGAGGTTGGCCCCGCTGAGATTGGCCTCCACCAGCTTCGCCCCACTTAAATTTGCGTTGTTCAGGTCAGCGTCGCTCAGATCGGCCCCGGAGAGGTCGGCGTTGGCGAGATCCACGCCGCCTAAGTTAGCCCCGGTCAAGTCAACTGCCTGGAGTTCAGGCTGCGTGCCAGGATATTCCAGCCTCCAGCTATTCCAATTCTCTGTTACACCCTGCTTCAAAAGATCCAGTTGCTGCTGGTTTGCCTTCATGTTCGTGTCTCCTTTCCTCTGTTAGGTGTGGTAGTCTCTCATGGCAGACTTCTTGAGTGTGCATAGTGAGAAGCATTGCCAGAAGAGCAATGAGGACTCTCCCTCGCAGTTTAAGCGAGGGTCTTTAATACAGCCTGGTCAAAGCTCGCGAGGTTTGGTGTACCAAGCCCTGTTGGGTAATCCCAGCCCGGCGTTGCTGGATAGTACAGGTTATTGCCGCTCGTGACGTCAAAGTAGGCATTTCCGCCAGCATTCTCGTCGGCAACTGCATAGTAGAAGCGCGGTGCATACCCGAACGTGCGCAGTTGCTGGATCGTGTCTTCATTCACCAGCGCCTGACCTGCGGCCCAGATTGGCGCGGCGGCGCTTGTTCCACCGACGGCTCCCCATGCTCCCTGGAAGTAGACGGCCAGGTTATCTGCCACCGCTGACAGGTCTGGCACTTGACGGGCGTTTTTTGAGTATTTGTTATTGGCTCCGTTTGCCTGCTGCCAGTCTGGGCGGGGAAACAAGCTACTATTTCCACCGCCGCTGCCCCAGCTATTTTTGCACTTAAAAATGTTGGGAAATTGCGACCACGCCACCTCATTTGTGCGATGGTGCTGGTCATCGACCGACAGCTTTGTCCCCCCGACCGCCACAGCCCACGGGTCACTGGCCAGAAAGCTCACCGAGAGGTCCCCAAAGTGCTCGTCGGCAAATGCTGCGCAGTCGCCGCTGGCCACGAAGACCGTCATATGCTCCACCTTCGTCAGTTGTTGCAGGCTGCTATCCAGGGCGTGGACGTCATCGGATGAGATATCTGCTTCGTCGATGCCCAGGCTGATGCTCACCACGCCCCCCGCATTGGCGTTGCTGGTGTTATCATCAAGGATGCGCTGCAATTCATCGTTGACCTGCGTCCAGGTATCGCCATCGGCATTGCCATCGGTTTGGTACACCTTGATCGAGGCCGCCGGGGCCAGTCCGGCCACCATTTGGACGTCCAGCGTCGACTCACCCTCGGCATTAGATGGGTGGCCATCGACGTTGACGAACGAGAGCTGTCCCTTGAAGTGAACACAGCTCAGATAGTTCTGAATATCGTCCTGGTAGGAGCCATCAATCTCCACGAGGTTGATGGTCATCTGCTCGCCAAGCAGGCCGCGCTGATGGAGGGTATTGTACCCATAGGCACCAGCAACGTCTTCTGGGAGAAGCGTCTGCTCATCGGGGCTGCAATCGAGCGCTCCCTGGCGGGAAACGCGTGCTGCTTGTGGATAGCTGATATCCAGCGCGTGTTTGGGAGGCTTGCTGTAATTATCCAATCCGGTGATGGTAGCAATGGAATTGGCTAAGAAGGTAGGGACTTTGGGTGGGGTTGCGGGCGCATAAAAGGTCCGGCCCTGGTACTGGTGAAGAACGAACTTTGTTTGCAGCACCCGGGCAAGGGTTCCGGCCTTCGCTTGAAAGGACAGGTATGTCCGTAACTTGCTCAGTTGCAGGTTAATCTTTGCTGGGTTGAAGAAGCTCTGGATTTTTTGAAAGGTGGCATCGTCAATGCCGATGCGCCTGGCAAAAGCCTCCAGGTTGGAACGCTGCCCCGGCTGGAGCTTCAGATGATCGGCCTGATCGAGCAACCGGGGATCAACTTTGAAGGTGATGCCGACGTGCAGCTCTGTCGTGTCGGACAATGGGCCTTTCACGGGCGATTGCAGGGCCGCAGCCGGGATACCCAGATTGAGCGACGTATATTGAAGGGGCGTGGGCTGATTACAACTGACCAGTGACGCGAGCGAGAAGAACAGTGTGAGTAACAGCGCAGAGAAATGAACGAGCTTAGCGTGATAGACTTTCCGCAATGATTTCATAACAAAACCCTCAAAACTTTCTATGGGATACAACTGCCTAGCGAGTGACGAGCTTGCCAATCAAAAAGCCTGCGAGCGCGGCGGCAGTCGCGATACCCAGTGTTTCTAGCGCGGTGAGCACGACGTTGCGGTGTCCTACGAGGCCCCGTCCCACACCCAGCAGTAGCAGGAGCATGGCCGTGATGATAAGTGAGACGAGGCGCGCGGTGACCAGGGGGAGAAATGCGAAGGGAAGGACAGGAACGGCTGCCGCAAACAGGTCGGAGATGAACATCCATGCAGACTGTACGAACGGATTCTTCTGTTCCAAACTCCCAAGCTGGAGTTCAGAAGTCGCCTCGACCTGGAGAAATGTCTTGGGGTGACGAGCCAGCGCATCGACGATAGCAGTGGTATCCCGGTCATTAAAACCGGCAGTTCGCAGCCGGTCCTTGACTTCCTGTTTCTCTCCTTCCAGATTTTTATCGATCTCCGTTTGCTCCTGGGCCAGTTGCGCTTTTGCCTGGTCATTGGTCGACTCAACATCCAGAAACGTGCCAGCCATCATTGAGACAGCGGCGGAAATGGCTCCTGTCGCCCCGGCAAGCAAGACAACGGAACTGCTGGTAGTGCTACTCGCAACGCCGAACACCAGGCCGAAGATAGAAACCGTTCCGTCCTCCATGCCGAAGACGATATCGCCAATGGAGTTGGAAAAGGATTTTCCAATGGCTTGCAGGGGCGACTTGTCCGGCGTGCTCTTTTCTGTGAGCATGTTACGTGCACCTCTCTCTTCTTTACTCTCTGCTGAGAGTGGATACATTCACGAGGCTTTATTAGGAGCATTCGTAAAGAATATTACTTGTCTTGAGAATACCAATCGCGCGTGAAGAAATGCGTTTGCCAGAGCGTAAAAAAGCCCTGTTCTCTACTTCAGTGGAGCAAAAACGAACAGTATGAAAGCCTTCTGTGTTTTTTTACGCTTCCAACCACGCTTTTTGCTACGCTCTGCGCATAATATTGAGTTATCGTTACCCATTGCTCTATTGGTCTCATAAATAGTGTGCTCGACGCCCGTTCCTCTGGGACACTTCGAGCAGTATACCACGTTCTGCTTTAACCTTGGCACACAAGAAAGCGAGTTGTACATGTTGAACATGCGCGAACGAACAGATGCCCGGTTCAAGAGATTCTCCGGGTTGTCTCTCCTACGCCTGGTAGGGAAAGTCATCCTGGGTTTATTGACATTGCAGGTCCTGACAGCGGCAGTCCTCCTCGTGATTGCCGCGTTAGGAAAACGGCACAAGCACGAGATACGCTTTCCCCATCAACCCTTCGAAGAAGTGCAGGTTGGCGAGAATTCCCTCCAACTCTATTCCTACGGGCGTGAGCTGTATGATGCAATGCTAGAGGCAATCGATGCGGCACAAGAGAGTATTTATATAGAAACCTACATCTGGAAAGATGATGCTGTTGGCCAGGAATTTCGAACGCACCTGGCACAGAAAGCGGCAGAAGGCGTTGGAGTCTATGTCATCTTTGATCGTTTTGGCAATCTCGTGGTTCCACGAGCCTTCAAATCCTCATTTGTCCCGCCGATTCATGTGCTCGAATACAGTGCTATCCGTCGCCCGTGGCACCTGCTTGATCCTCGTCGCTACGCGCTAGACCACCGCAAGCTGCTCATCGTCGACGGCACGACAAGCTTCATTGGGGGCTACAATATCGGATCGGTCTACGCGACGGAGTGGCGCGATACGCACCTTGGCTTGCGTGGTCCTGCGGCGGCGGGACTCGCCCGGTCCTTCATTGCCTTCTGGAATCGCTTCTGCCCGGCAAAAGAAAGGATATCGCAGCGGTATCACCTGCGCGTTGACTCGCGTGTCGTCGCCAGTCAGAATGAGGCCATGCGCCTATCTTTCCCAATTCGTGATCTCCACATTGCTGCGATTGATCAGGCAGAGCAATTCATCTTCCTCACGACCGCCTACTTCGTGCCCGACCGGATGCTCCTTGAGGCGATGAAAGCGGCCGTCAGGCGCGGCGTAGACGTGCGCGTGCTTATACCATGGGACTCCAATCATGTTGTGGCCAACTGGATTACGCATAGCTACTTTACTGATTGCCTGCAAGCTGGAATTCGCATCTTTGGCTACCGGTATACCATGCTACATGCCAAGACCTGCACCATCGATGAACAGTGGTCGACGGTCGGAACGTGCAACCTCGATCGCTTGAGCCTGGTTGGGAACTATGAAATCAATGTCGCGGTCTACAGTGCAGAGTTTGCCCGGCAGATGTCCGCGCTTTTCGCAGAAGATACGGCCGAGAGGTTTGAACTGACCATGGAGCAATGGAAGAGTCGACCGTGGTATAACAAAGTGAGTGAGCGCATCCTGGCTCCCCTGCGTTTCATGATGTGAGGTGCTGCCTCTCTCGAGTGAGCGCTCATGGAGGAATGATATGATAGCCAAACAGCAAGTGGTTCCATCCGAATGGGCGCCGCTGCAGATCGCTGCTTTCCGCGCGATCTGGTTCGCGTCGCTGGCGGCAAATGTCGGGACGTGGTTTCAAAATGTGGGGGGCGTGTGGCTCATGACGAGGTTTACCACATCTCCCCTCTTGATCGCGTTGATGCAGACGGCGACGACTTTGCCCGTTTTTCTCGTGGGCTTCCCTGCCGGGGCGCTCGCCGATATCGTGAACCGCCGCCGCCTGTTGCTCGCCACCCAGGGCCTGATCCTGGTCGTCGCCGCCGCACTCAGCGTCCTGACCTTTGCCGGGCTCATGAACGTGCCCCTGTTGCTGGGCTTCACCTTCGTGCTCGGCCTGGGCGCGATCCTGGCGAATCCGGCCTGGCAAGCGGTCAACGCGGAACTCGTTCCACCCGATGAGCTACCAGCTGCGGTCACCCTGAGCAGCGTCTCCTACAACCTGGCACGCGCGGTGGGCCCGGCATTAGCGGGCCTCATTATCGCGGTGGCTGGGCCGGCCGCGGTGTTCCTCCTCAACGCCATCGCCTTCCTGTACGTGGTCGTCGTGCTCTTTCGCTGGCACCCCGCGCCCCTCAAAGCGGTCTTGCCCGCCGAACGCCTGGTCGGCGCTATGAGGACGGGGGTGCGCTTCGTGCAGAACTCACCGGAGATGCAGACCGTACTGATACGCACCTTCTTCTTTATCTTTTTCATCAGCGGGCTGTGGGCGCTGCTGCCGGTGATCGTCAGGCAGGACCTGCGCCTTGGCGCGGCTGGGTACGGACTGCTGCTCGGCTTCATCGGCGTGGGTGCTGTGTTGGGTGCTGCCGTGCTGCCGCAGATCCAGCGCAAGATTCCCATTGTCGATCGCCAGGTGATCATCTCCACCGTCGTGCTGGCCCTGGTGATGATCGCGTTCGGATATCTGCGTAACCTGCTCGAGCTCTGCCTGATCGCAACGATAGGTGGGACAGCCTGGATTATGCTGGTGTCCTCCTTCAACGTTGCCGCGCAGGAGGCCTCGCCCACCTGGGTGCGCGCGCGGGCGCTGGGTGCCTACCTGGTCGTCTACCAGGGAGGGACCGCCATCGGCAGCCTGGTCTGGGGAGCGCTTGCGGCTGGCCTGGGAGACCCCCTTGCGATCTTGCTGGCAGCTCTCGGGGCCGTATTGGGGCTTGCTGCGGGACTGCGCTGGCATTTAGCGGACAGCGAAAAGCAGGATTTGAAACCCTGGCACGTCTCTGCGCCCAGATTGCTCATCGAACCTCGCCTGCAAGAAGGTCCCGTCATGGTGCAGATCGAGTACTGCGTCGACCCGCAGCAGGCCGAGGACTTTCTGCGTGCTATGCACGAGGTGCGTCGCATGCGCGAAAGAGACGGCGCCTTCGGCTGGTTCGTTGCGCGCGATCCGGCCAGTGAAGAGCGCCACGTCGAGGCGTTTATGGCCGAGTCGTGGCTGGACTATCTGCGCCAGCTCGATCGCATGACGGACGCCGATCACACCATCGAGGACCACGCTCGCTCCTTTCACCAGGGCAGCGTGCCCCCTACCGTCACCCCTATTATCGCGGAGCACGCAAAGTGGCACGGAGCCACGGATAGTGTGGGATAGGCGCTAAGGAGTCACTAGTACGAAACCCCCGTCCCGTCGTTAGATAAGAACTCGACGAGCTTGGCGCCCCCAACGATACTTGCTCCCTCGATCAGATCGCCTTCGGTGTGACCACGCTTTTTAAAGCAGGGCGAGCAGACCCAGACGCTGCCACCAGCGGCGAGGAAGTTCTGCAACAAGGTTGTCATCGGTTGGAAGCCTTCTTCGCTGATCTGGTCGGCGATACCTTTCACCGCCAGGCGAACTCCCTCGCTACTTAAAAATACCATGGTCTGCTTGCCAGAGGCGACGGCGGCGTTGGCGACCACCATCGCCACAGTTGCGCGGTCGGGATCATCGGTCGAGCGTGTCAGGTTGACACAGAAGTTGTTCAACATCGGCAGTTCGGTCCTTTCTGTAGCAGAAATTGATTGCCAGAAGAGTCAGGAAGGATTTGCCGTAAGGTGTTGCCGGTCATGCGGCACCAGGCGGCAATATCTCCAGCTGCAGCGGGGTCGTAGGTGGTAACTAGCAGGGTCTGTCCGGGGGCGAGGGCGCGCATGGCAAGCATGAGTTCCATGACGAGTTGCCCACAGCCCTGTTCGCCCAGGTCGAGCGTCTGATCAGCGCGAGAAGGAAGACGCATCGTCACTCAGGCCTTTCGTAAAATACCAGTCGACATGAGATAATCCTCCATACGAGGAAAAATAACTTTCTCCAGGAGAGGAGGAGCCACGCTCCGTAGGAACGTTTGTGCATTGTTAGCAATGCATCATTCCTCTCTTCATAAGTATACACGAAACAAGAGACACCTTTGAGGTACTTTGGCGTTTGTCCAGTTGACAACACCCCACAAAAAGTGACTTAATAGTAAGTGAGAAGATATGATCAGGTGTTTCTCCTCGCAGGATCTGCACTGATTTCCTGGTCTCTGCCAACGGACTCGATGATGCCTTCGGAAACATGACTGTTCGTGCAGAGAGCATCATTAAGAACAGCAGAAGAAAATATTGTGGTTGCAATCCAAACAGTAATCGTGTCTCTCGAAACTCCGGTGAGATGCATTCCTCTCACGTTTATCGCGGAATGGTTAACCAAGAAGAGGGCAGGCTTAACAACTGCCTCAAGAGGAGTTATGCGTCATGGCCTACTCACGCCGAAACAGTGCTGATGAACAACAAGAGGCATGCCAGAAAGCCAAGCAGATTACAGCAATTTGCGGACAATTTCATATCACGCTTGATCCTATTGACTGGCAACAGTATGGCATGTGGGCACCAGTGAAAGTGAACAATATCGAGATAGCTTCCCTTCTGGACCTTGGGCAACGCGATAGTGATGATATTCTCCGTCAAGTGCAGATCAAACTGTTCGCACACGCTGCTCTCGAAACCCTTCACTCTCGACGAGGTCTCAAAGCCTCAATGTGGAGTCCTGTCGATGTGGTGCAGCCACAAGCGTTTTTAAGCCTCTGGATCATCACACTTGAGACGGATGAGCGCATCCCTATCATTGAATCCATCAGAAATGGACAGCGCGTCTATGAACACTATCAGTTTGATGGAGACGATGGGCAGCTCGCCAAGCTCTTCGGACCAGTGACTGAGGGGGAGTATCATCTTGGTGATACGGTAACAATAAGGGAGCGTGAGCGTCAATATACCGGGGAGATTATTTATATCATCCCACCTGGCAAGATGCTCACAAGCCGCAAATATGCATCACGGGGGTATCATACCATTTCGGGGACAGCCTATACGAACGATGTAGTATCAAGGTATATTGTCGATTGCAAAGACGGTTTCCCTCATATTGTGCATCAGTCGCAAGTTATCCAGTAAACAAGGTCTGATAGGCCCAACACAGGCATGTGGAGCTCCTCGCGACACTGCTGGTGGAACTCCAGATGCAATACTTGAGAGACCGCCCAGCCTTGCATGTTCGAGACGGGGCAGTCTATACGACGATGGACATCCTGTGCTTTATCAAGGAGGCCCGCTCGTTACGGTGCTGTTCTGACTACCGAGCGCGACGACGCCTACGACGCTGTGCCTCGGCTTTGCGTTTGCGCCGGGCTTGTGGACTCTCGTAGTGTCTACGTCGCCGCGCCTCCGACAGGATGCCAGCTTCCTGCACCTTCCGCTTGAACCGTTTGAGGACCCACTCAAACGAATCACCCGGATTCACCATAATCTCTGTCATGAAGATTACCAGCGCGATTGCCGGTCGTTCGTGCGGCCAGTACGTTGCGATTGGTAACATTCACTGCAATACACGGGTCTGTCACCGCGTGGCTGAAAAGGGACCTGCGTCTCCTTCCCACAGCTCGCACAGGTGGCGCTATACATTTGGCGTGCATCACGTTCGCGAAACCCACCGCTACTTCCGCCAAAGGAATCCCTCTGCCCACGACTCGACTGCTTGTGTGCAGCACGGCACTCTGGACAGCGGCTCGGCGCATTCGTCAGTCCCCGGCTCGCATAAAATTCCTGCTCACCAACGGTAAACGTAAATGCTTGATTGCAATCGCGGCAATACAGGGTTTGATCAGTCAATGACATCTGTTCTCTCAATTCTGGGGATCTGCCCCCGATAAACGCTCTGTATCGCGCAGCTTTCGATAGACGATCTACTCTGAGCAACAATGCACTATACAGCTTGTTTGAGTATACCACACAAGTCCACCATATCCGCTTGCCAGTATGCCAGCTTTGACATTTCTTTTACAACCGTAAGCAGCTTCGCCTACACTGATAGGTCACTTCAATTCTTCGTCCCAGTCATGATACGAGCCATTTCGCTAAGGATGCTCTCGGTGAAGCCCTTCCTGTTGCGCGTTGCCTTCTCCGTTCCTTGCAACGATCTGCAACCACATGCGTGGCACCTCGGTCATACCAAGTTCCTGGCCTACCTGGTACACGGTTGTGCCAAGTGCGGCGGCTCCCAGTGCCAGTGGTGCTCCGGGTAAAGCCCCCTCGATGAAGAGCCAATAGTGCCCCAGGTCTCTTAACCCTTCCAATGACATCATCACTCGTTCCTGGACGGTCTCAACACGGCTAAATCCACTCTCCCTGAGCAGGTTGCCATACTCCTCGGGAGTGAACCACTGCATGGCTATCGCTTTTGCCTCGTGCGATAACTGCACTTCTGGATGCGCTTTGCGTAGCCACTGCACGGCCCGGCGTATCCAGAGACGGCTAAAGCGGAGGGTGCTTTCGACGTTGGTACCATTGTAGAAGGCGCTATTGCAGGCAAAGATCCCGCCTGGAGCAAGAATAGCGGCCATCTGCCGAAACGTTGCGCGTTTATCGGCGATGAGGTGGATCGCGTTACAGAAGAAAGCAGCATCGGCATCGTGGACGAGCGTGGGAAGATCGACGGCTTCTCCCTGAAAGAAATCGGCTTGTGCTCCCATCTCTGCGATGCTCTTCTGCGCGTGCCGTAATGCATCTGCGGAAGGGTCAACGGCGATGATGCGTGCCTGGCGTCCCTGACGGGCCAGTTCTTCGACAATCAGCCGTGTGATCGCTCCAGTTCCACAGGCCATGTCCACAAGTGTCAGTGTCGCATCAGGAGGACGTGTCGCAAGGGGTGCGAGGGCTTGCTGAACCAGCGAACGGTTGATTTCTGTATAAAATGGGTGGGCTGCAAAGGCTTCAAACGTAAAATGATTAGTTTCCTCCTTCTCAAAGAAACTCATGAGTGCTACCTCTTCTCTCTTCACTGCTGCTATGGAAATATCTGGCGAGAGGGTCTCGCTCCTGCTGGCTCATTGCTCCCGCTCTGTTCCTGCTTCCAAACTGCAGCCTCAATGGTGCGGCAAATGGTGCGTATCGTCTCACTTGAGAGCGGCTCCGGCTCACCGTCTCCTGCTTTGTACAGGCGGTCGAAGATGCTCAGATACAAAAATTATACCCTAAAACGCAAGTTGATGTGTGACCTGCCTCTTTCCGTTTTTGTGTTAGCTATAGACCCTCGCTCTGTGTTCTGTTTAAAAAGTTAAAAAATAATAAAAATTAAAAATGGATTTTTAGTCCAAAATGTACTAGACAAAGTGCTTAAAATATGGTATTATTTGTTGGAGAGGTGAAAAGATGATTTAATTTCTTGATCCCCTAAGCTCATACTTACGATTTATTTAGTTGGCGGTGTTCCACGCTTCATGTCCACTAAAAACAGTCCTGAGCAGTAAAACAGGCTGCCATAAAAACAATCTGCGTTGCAGTGGATGATGCTGTGGTGCGCAGATGAGTACAACGCTATTTCACTCTGCTAGCGAACCATCAACAATCACAGATAAAACACGAAACTTGAACTTGCGCAAAGAGAGGGTGACATCGACATGAACAACAACTGGATTACAACAGCAGAAGCGGTAACGATTATCAGCAAGCACAGCCATCACCAGGTGAGTCCTAAACATGTCCAGGTGCTTGTCAACAGAGGCAAGATCGGCACGCGTTACCTTAATGGAGAAACGAAATTACTCAAGCGTAGCGATGTAGAGTCAACCCGTGTTGCAGTAGGTATAGGCAATGGCCAACACAGAGACGGAGCAGGAACCTCGTAAGAAGTTGCTGGCAGAGGAGAACATGGGCAAGCGCAGCCATCAACATGGGGGAAAGGCAGATAGAGCCATGGAGACAAATGGAGAAGGCACCTACTTTCAGGAAGGTGATCACGTGCGTATCAAGCGCACGCAAGAGATTGGCAGAGTTCATGCAGCCGATGGAGGGGTCGTCTATGTGATCATGGATGAGACCAACGAGACAAAACTCTTTTCTGCTCGTGCCGACGAGGATGCGTACATTGAGCTGGTAACGGAGGCAGCGGGAACCATGTCTCAGGAGCCTTAAAGTGAGGGCAGCAGTGAAGAATGGGGCAGAGTAATACGAAAGAGCAGGCTCTTTTCACGAAATAACGTGTCATTGACATGGGTTTACATGACTGGCACACCACAGCAGTCATACATGAGGAGTCATGCTTGTGCTCTGGTCATTCCTTCGCCGGTTCATGCGCATCCGACGCAGGTGATCGGCAAGATGAGCATTGAACGTCGAGCCATCGCCCCATTCAGGGTAGGTTGCATGAAGCGATTGGAAAGCGATAGCGATGACATGCTGAGCAAACTGCTTCACATCCATCTCTGTCAGCAGTCTGCGTAGTTGGTGCGGTGAAGGCGCAAGCCATTGCTCCCGCACTTCAGGCTCGACTCCAGGCTCGGTGCCAGGTGGACAAGAGAAATGTTCGGTTTCTGCGGGAGCGCGCGTGTATCCTAAGGCAGACCAGGTGACCTCCGGTGCATCATGAGACAAACCAGAAGATTCTTTCCCAGGTCCCCACTGATCAATCGTCTGGAAGAGGTCGGCATCGGAGAGCGCTAGTAAATCAATCTGGACTTGTTTGATAAAGGTTTGTGCCTGGTATCTCATAGGGGGATCCTTCCCATCCAATCGTGCCTTGCCGACGTGAGGTGGGCTCCTGGCAAACGTGTTACCAAGGCCAAAGTGCCAGATCATTGAAGCAGGCAATAGTCTGCTCGTACCGGTTGGCAGCGTCAGCATGCGGTGTTTTCTTGTCTGGTGGCTGCTTTGTAAGAATGCTCACGGTCCTTTGCTGCTCCTTTTCCCACTGCTCCGCAGTAAATCCTTGTGATATCGCATGCATGATCGTCATAATAATGGGATAGTCTGAAGAACGGAGCTTATCATATCTCATCGCCTCTTGTATACGCGCGGAGTAGACAGCTGTATCACTCTTCCTGCCTAAGGGGATTTGCGTATCTGCTTCAGAGGGTTGCTTACTCATACTTTTATTCCTTCTACTGCTAGTAGCATGTCGTTTATCTAAAGTATATTATGCCACATTTTACGTACGCATGGGAAACATCGTGAAACAAAAGCCTTCGCCTTTGCGAACGGATGCCCCAAGTAGCCACTACA
>Ga0207646_10006309_pt1 | contig 12292 bp, 11 predicted proteins | sample KBSK5502metaG_FD_184343 | JGI IMG/M metagenome (GOLD analysis project Ga0207646, IMG submission 184343) | Corn, switchgrass and miscanthus rhizosphere microbial communities from Kellogg Biological Station, Michigan, USA - KBS K5-50-2 metaG... | ecosystem: Host-associated > Plants > Roots >...
AGCGCGACTTCCGCCGCGATGAAGGAGCCGCGCAGGCGCGCCCCGACGCGGCCGGCCCCGCGTTGGCCGCCCGCCTTCACGGAGGCGGCGAGGTCCACACGCGAAGCGCTGAGCGCGGGCGCGAGACCGAAGAAGAGGCCGCTGGCGACGGAGGCGGCGGTCACGAAGGCGAGCGCGGCCACGTCGAGTCCGACCTGGGCGAAGCCGCGGGCATCGGCCGGAAGCACGGCCTGGAGCCCCGAGAGGGCGGCCTGCGCCAGCGCGACTCCCAGGACGCGGCCGAGAACGGCGAGGACCACGCTCTCGGTCAGCAGTTGGCGCAGGATCCGGCCGCGCCCGGCGCCGAGGGCCGCCCGCAGCGCCATCTCCTTGCGGCGAGCCGCGGCGCGGGACAAGAGAAGGCTGGCGACGTTCGCGCAGGCGATCAGGAGGACGATGCCCACCGCGGATTGCAGCACGAGCAGCTTGCGACGAACGTCGCGGACCAGGTCCTCCTGAAGTGGGACGACCGCGGCATCCATGTTCCAACTCGGGGCCGGCCACGGGAACATCGCGGCGATCGTGGCCCTCAGCTTGCGCAGCTCGTCCTGCGCCTGGGACAGGGTTGCGCCCGGGCGGAGACGGGCGAACACGGGCATCCAGCCGAATCCCCAGTAGTCCTCGCTCGCGCCGGGATCGTTCCGCAGCGGGATCCAGACCTGTACGGACCCGGAGGGGAAATGGAATCCCGGCGGCATCACACCGACGACCTGGCGGTCCACGCCTTCCACGGTGATCGTCCGGCCCACCACCGCTGGATCGCCGCCGAACCGGGCCTGCCACAGCGCGTGGCTGAGCAGCACGATGCGATCGCGGCCGGGACGATCGTCGCCGGCCTCGAACGCGCGGCCCCGCTCGGCGCCGCGGCCGAGCACCGCGAACAGGTTGGCGGAGACCGTGCTGGCGACCAGGCGCGTGGCCTCACCCAGGCCCGTGAGGTTGAGCTCGGACTCCGCGCTGGCGCCGGCGACCTCCATCGTGCGGCTGCGCTCCTGGAGCGCCACCACGGCCCCCTTGGGGTAGAAGCGCGTGAGGCGCACGAGCCGCTGCGCCTCCGGATAGGGAAGCGGGCGCAGGAGGATGGCGCTCAGCACGCTGAACATCGCCGCATTGGCGCCGATGCCGAGCGCGAGGGACAGCACGGCCAGGGCGGTAAAGCCGGGACTCTTGCGGAGCACGCGGCCGGCAAAGCGCGCGTCCTGCCAGAGCGTCTCGAGGGGCGGGAAGGTCCACATGTCGCGGGTCTCCTCCTTCAGGGTGACCGGATTGCCCAGCCGGCGCATGGCCGCGTTCCGCGCTTCTTCGGCGCCGAGGCCCGCGGCGCGGTAGTCCGCTTCGCGCATGGCGAGGTGGAAGCGCAGCTCGTCTTCGAGATCGCGGTCGAGACGGCGGCGCGACCATAACGCCCTCAACCGGAGCCGCCACGCGTGCAGGCGCTGGGTGAGACTCACGGCCTCAAGCCGTCTCCATGATCCGCGCGATGCCCGCGGCCACGCGCGTCCAGTAGCTGGCCTCGTCGACGAGACGCCTGCGGCCGGCGGCGGTCACCCGGTAGAACTTCGCCCGGCGGTTGTTGTCCGAGACGCCCCATTCCGAGGCCAGGTGACCGCGAAGCTCGAGCCGATGGAGGGCGGGATAGAGCGCCCCTTCCTCCACGCGCAGCACGTCGTCGGAAGTCCGCTGGATGGACTCGGCGATCGCATAGCCGTGCTGCGCGCCACGGCTGAGAGTCTTGAGGATCAGCATGTCGAGCGTGCCCTGCAGGAGCTCGCCGGGGACGCCCTTCTTCGTGGTTGCGCCGAACACGAGTCTCGCCCTCCCCTAAGGCATTTATGGGAGTATGGGGCAACGCCCGCGAAAAGGCAACCTCCCAAAAAGATGTAGCGCGGGCAGCGCAGGTCGAAGCCGCGCGACAGGCGGAAGAGAGCCGCCGGTGGCAGGAGGAACGCCAACAGGCCGAGGGCCGTCGGCGGCGAGGAGGAGCACTGGTGAGGGACCTCGACAAGCGGCTGGAGCTTTATCTCGCGGCCAGGCGCTACCGCCAGCTCGCCGACGCCGTGCAAGCCATGATACTGGCGACCACCGACCAAGACCGGCGAGCGCGCTGGCTCGAATGGCTGCGGTCTTACGCCGACCGGGTGGAGCAGGAGGTCGTTCGGGAGTTGCCCGATCCTGAGCGAGGTCCGGAACCCTCTTGGACGTACTGATCCACGCGCGACGGCTTCCTTTCGACCGACTGCGAAAGGGCTCGAACCTTCGACCTTCGGCTCGCGGAGGAATGCGCTATTTCCAGCGGGCTCCGAGCGGTCTCATAGCGTTTCCGTCCCAGATGGACAAGAAATGACAAGTCGGCGACCTCGCCGATCTGTCGTGCCGCTAAGTTCTTGCTGGATTTGGTGGACCAGAACAGCGCCAGTTGGAACCACATCGCTGGTTGGCTTAGGATTCTTGATTCGGTTCGCGTTCACACGCCCGCTAGCCGACACAAGGTTTTGAATCTACAAGACCAACGATGACTCTGCCCGGCGGACCTGCCGACAAACTTGGAAATCGTTACGAGAAACTGTGGACGATCTCCGAGATTGTCAGCATGCTGATGGGGTTCTCCGATTCGATTCGAATCGAGGATCCCGCCGTTCAGAAGGCCGAATTCGTCGTGACGAAGGGTGGCCTGCGCGAGTTCCATCAGACGAAGCGGGTCAATCAATCCGGAAAGTGGAGCCTTGCTGCGCTCGCGGCGAAGGATACAGCACTGATTCAGGCGATCGGGAGCATCCTGTCGGGGAACCAGGATCGCTTCGTATTCGCCTCCGGAAGTGACGCTCGGGAGTTGGGCGAACTATCGGAGGCCGCCAGCCAGGCCGCCTCCTTCGGCGAGTTCCTGAGTGCGTTCCTCGCAGCGGACGAGAAGAAGGAACTCTTCGACAAACTCTGTGGATACTGGGCCTGCGATGCCGCGACCGCCTACGAGCGGCTTCAGCGGATCGAGGTTCGATCGATTGGAGAGATCGAGCTGGAGCAGAAGGTCCGCTGGGGCCTCCAGGCTCTGTTTCTCACCGATCCGGTGGACGTCCTCGCCGAGCTGCAGAAAATCGTCGAGGACAGCGTCTTCCGCAAGATTGAGCGTCAAGAGCTCATTGACCAGTTAGCTCAGCGTGGTTACGCGCTCCGGCGCTTGCTCACACCGCAGAACGCAGGCCTCGCGATCCAGAGCGCAACAGAACGGTATCTCGACGGTGTGCGCAAGAAACTGATCCGGCGCAGCCTCGTCTCCCGCGAAGTCGCCAATTCCCTGGTTTCACGTCTTGGTACGATCTCGGTTGAGATCGTCCTGACCGGCAAGGCGGGCGTGGGCAAGACCGGGTGCGTTATAGAAGTCGTCGACCTGCTGAGGGCGCAAGGAAATCCGGTCCTAGCGTTACGGCTCGACCGGCTCCAATCCGCGACGAGCACGAGGGACCTCGGTGTTCGCCTCGATCTCGAGGAATCGCCGGTCCTCGTCATCGCCGCTGCGGCGGCTGCGAGCGGGAGACCTGGCGTCCTCATCATCGACCAGCTGGATGCGGTGAGTACGATGTCGGGTCGTGCGTCTGACACCCTCGATATCGTCGAACAGCTGTTCCTTGAAGCGCGAGGCGTCCGCGCGCGGACCCCGATTCACGTTGTCGTTGTATGCCGGGCCTTCGATTGGAAAAACGATGCCCGTCTTCGCCACCTGATCACCGACGAACAGGCACAGATCAACGTCAACGAGTTCTCACTCGACAAAACCAAAGCGATTCTCGTAAGCGCGGGGTTCGACCCTGCCCTCTTTGCCCAGCGCCAGTTGGAGCTGCTGCAACTTCCGCAAAATCTCTCGCTCTTCGTTGAGGGCGGCGCCGATCCATCGAAGCCGCCGACCTTCCGGACGGCGACCGAGCTCTTCGATCGGTATTGGGACGAGAAGCGCCGCGCGGTTCAGGCTCGGGTGGCACCTAGTCCGGACCAGTGGATGGAGGTCATGGAGACGCTTTGCGGCGAAATGGCGGGCACGCAGCAGCTCTCCGTGCCGCGTGAAAAGCTCGATCACATTTCGCCGTCCTATCTTGAGCAGCTGGCGTCTGAGGGCGTCCTCACATTCGACGGCCGCCGCTACGGGTTCGGGCACGAGAGCTTCTTCGACTACTCCTTCGCACGCGTGTTCTTCAAGCGTGGCGATTCGCTCGTGTCCTTCCTGGTAGCGTCCGAGCAGCATTTGTTTCGGCGCGCACAGGTTCGGCAGGTCTTGGTGTACCTGCGCGACGCCGATCCCGCTCGATACATCTCTGATCTGCGGGCACTGCTCTTTGACACGCGCATCAGACCGCATATCAAGGATCTCGCGCTCGCACTGCTCGCAGCCGTGAGCGATCCGACCGAGGAGGAGTGGAAGCTCTGGGAGGAATTGATCTCGCCCGCGCTCGCCGCGATCGAGGCTGGCACCTCGAATCAGGACAAGTTGTCGGCAATGGCGTGGAACCGGTTCTGGAGTTCGGCCTCCGGCTTCCTTATTGCCGACAAGCAAGGCGCCGTAGAGCGATGGCTGACAAACGAACGCCTCGCGAATACTGCCGTCACCTACCTGCGCGGCCATCAACGTCACTCACCTGACCGTATTGCGGACCTCTTGGAGCCGTACGTCGATGCCGGAGGTGAGTGGCCGTCGCGACTGCGGTTCGTGATGGAGTGGGCTGATCACAACGCCAGCCGGCGGTTTGTCGACCTCTTCTTGCGCCTCATCGACAACGGCACCCTCGATGCCGCCCGTGGGCCAATTGCCGTCAACAGCACCTTTTGGAGCATGCTCCACGGTATCGGCGAAAGCCAGCCGACGTGGGCGGCAGAAATTGTCGCCCGCTGGCTGCGTCGGCGCATGAACCTTGCGCGTGCATCTGGGGGAGATCTGCGACGCCGCGAGTTGCTCGGATACGACCATTCGCTTACCGAGATCCTCAAGGAATCATCGGAGCGGGCACCGAAGGAATTCGTAGAGCACTTGTTGCCTCTCGTCCTCGAAGCATCCGACGCAGCGGTGACGGGCAATTCACCGCCGAAGCGCGACGCGATCTGGCCGATCCTGATCAAGAGCGAGCACCCCGACGGCGAGGACGCCTGTCTTGCTGCCTTGGCGAGTGCGCTCGGCGCGCTCGCATCCGATCCGGCGGTGGAGCTCCAGAAGGTGGTTGTGGAGCTACGGCGGAGGGACACTCATGTCGCCAACCACCTCCTTCTCGCGCTCTTTGCGGGGGGTGGCGCGCGGTTCGCCGACGAGGCGGTGACGCTGCTCTGCGACGAACCCTGGCGATTCCAATGTGGCTACTCTGACAGCGCACATTGGTGTGCAATGCAGGCCATCGCCGCCGTTGTGCCGCATTGCACGCCTGAGAACCGCGCCAGACTCGAAACTATTTTGCTGGGCTACTCAACCGACTGGGAGCGTTCGAAGGACGGTTACAAGAGTGCCGGGTCGGCCCGTTTCGCACTTCTCTCGGCGATTCCTGCCGACTTGCGAAGCACGTCAACCAATGCCCGCTTCGAAGAATTGCAGCGTAAGTTCGGTCGTCCAGAGCGGGCACCACGCGGAATCGTGGGTGGGTGGGTTGGTCCGCCGATCGAGAAGTCCGCGACGGATGTGATGACCGACGACCAGTGGCTAAACGCGATTGCTACCTATGAGTCGGATGAGGGGAAGTGGACGGCGGAAGATTCGCTCAAGGGCGGTGCATGGCAGCTGTCACGCGTCTTAGAGACTCGGACAAAAGAAAAACCAGAACGATTCGCGCGCCTCGCCCTTCGGTTTCCGAGTGAGAGGAACCGGTCCTATCTGAACGCCGTTCTATCCGGCGTGAAGGGTGCCGGAATCGCTACGTCATTGAAGATCGATCTCTGCCGCAAGGCGTTCGGCGAGTCTCGTGAGCAGTTCGGGAGCGCGGTCGCAGATCTGCTCGGAAGCATAGAGGAACCTCTTCCCGATGACTCGATTGAGATGCTTGCCTGGCTGGCCACCCAACATCCCGATCCCGCCGAGGAAGCCTGGTGCAAGGACGCCGGAAACGGTCAGACGTACTACAACGGCGACATCTATACGAACGGAATCAACACGACACGTGGACGGGCCGCGGGCGCCATCCAAGATCTCATCATCTCCGACGCTGACTACGTCGCTCGGTTTGGACCGGTGTTCGAGAAGATGGTCCACGACCCAAGCACCGCCGTGCGGTCGTGCGTCGCCGGAACACTTCGCGCCGTGTGGCAGCGCGATGCGAAGCTAGGTGGCGCACTCTTTGAAAGGATGGAACTCATGGAAGATGGCCTGCTGGCCACCCACCATGTGTACCACCTGATTCTTGCGGGTTTGCGCGGTCGCTTCGATCTGATGCGGTCGCTCGTGGAACGAATGCTTCGCTCACACGAACCCGATGTCTGCGAGGCCGGCGCGCGCCTCGCGGGCATCGCCGCGCTGGAACACGGTGAGTCAGCGGCCGACCTCGTAGAAGAGGCGCTACGTGGAAGCGCGAAGCACCGCCTCGGGATCGCGCAGGTCGCGTCGGCCAATGTCGCGCAGCCCGAGTGCAGCGAGTGGTGCGAGCGACAATTGCGGGGCTTGTTCAACGACGAAGACGAAGACGTGCGACAGCGGGCGGCAACGTGTTTCCGCTATCTGAAGAATGATTCGTTGGAGACGTACGGCGACCTGATCCTCGCCTTTTGCGACAGCAGAGGTTACCAAGAAGACTCATTCTCCGTTCTTCACATGCTGGAACAGTCGCTTGGTCGCCTCCCCGGAATCACGTGCATCGTGTGCGAGAAGTTCCTGGACAGGTTCAGCGGCGATGCCAATGACATCCGGTCGCGGCGTTACGGGGATTCGAGGACCGTGGCGGGCCTGATTTTCCGAACGTACCAACAACATCCGAACGATGAGTGGACAGGGCGTGCTCTCGATCTCATCGATCGCTTGTGCGCCGAGAGCATCGCCGATGCGGGGAAGGAGTTCGAGCAGTTCGAACGCTAGTCGACGTCGCCAGTCTGCCACGTGGTTCGGGTTTGATCTTCGGTCATGGCGTTCCTGTGTCGTCCTCGCCGTGAGTGCGAGACGATCCGCGTCGATTTCGTACGACTGTCGCGCAGGGCCTCGATCACAGTGATCTCCGTCGGACCGGCTATCCACTCGTGCGCCCACGCAGGAAGCAGACTATTCACTTCTCTTGGCGTTACCTGCCACGGTGTTGGCTCGTTTCGGCCAACGAGTGCCAAGTCCCGCGATAGAGGGGCAATCAGAAAAGCCGATTGATCCCGCAAGCAGCAGGGGGGGCGCATCGAGGCAATCCGGCACTCCCCAGCCGACAGGCCGGTCACCGATCACGACGTACTGTCCGTCGGGTGGTCGCAGCGTAAACCAGCAGAGGCGTGGAAACCACCAAACCTGAAAGTAGTACGCCTGCATGTGAACACGTTCCAGCGATGGTTCAGACGTGTCTGGAATCCACCCGTCGTCAAGCAACCCGTCGGCATCCTGGCTGGTGACTTCTCGGTCTTCACCAAGAACCGGGTGAACGAACCGAATCTTCCCGTCGCGCGGCTGAAGTTTCGCCAATGCCGGCGGTGGCGGTTCGACCATTGGGGCACTCAGTGCGAGAGGATAGCGTGTGGCCCAACTGGCCTCGAGTCGCTGCATCGGCAACGAACGCGAGGCCGCCCATGCTAGATACCGCATCACCTCTGGAGGCAACTGCTTAATCGAGGTGCTTCCGATGAGCCGTCGAAGAGCGACTGGGGCCGGCCCTTCGACTTCGTTGACCAGGTGCGTCTCAAGACTCGCCCCTGGTTCCGCAAACCCTCCGGGTCCGTCGAACAACTTAGGAACGGTTGCGACGTTCTTGGGAGAACGCCGCCGAACCGACTGATCATTTGTCGAGCCAATCCACAGCCATGGATCTGGCGCGCTTGTTGATTCGGGGTCGCAGAATGCGGAGAGATGAAACCTCGATACGTAATGCTGGCCAGGCATACTTACGCACCACCGTGGTCGACTTCGATCATGCGCATCAAAGGCTTGAGCCAGGCCAGTTCCGCTGCTACCGCCCGTGTGACGCGCTCCTTCGCATCCGCTGGAACAATGCAAAGCAGCGAGAAGTAAAGCTCCCAGCACCACGTGACCACAATGCGTTGGTCGCGGTGGACGGCGGCAATCAGGGCCTGATACCCATCGTCAAGCCTGCCCCCATAGCCGCCGTCGAACAGATCGGCTTTGGCAGCGGCATTGTTGGAGCCCCACGTGAAGAACACCGAAGCGACCGCCAGACCGTGCTGTTGGACGCGCGCATCACATTCGCGGATCAACTCCCGGTAGAGCGCACGCATCTGCTCGTCCTCGGGTGCCATGACGAACGCGAAGGGATCGAGGTGTAGCACATGATCGGGACCGAACCCGCCTGCCTCCAAGCGGGACAACACCATCGGTTCGGACGGTCCATTTGGATCGCTTGTTCGGAGGTTGCCGCGCACCTTCGAGAAGCAATCTTCGGAGAAGATGCGGTCGGCGACGGCTCGCACTCCTGAATCGGTGTCTAGCAATTCCAGCGAATCTGCCAAACCTGTGGCCACTGCTTTCGCATGAAGCCCGCCCGAGCCTGCGTACGCAATCTCCTGCGCTGCTAAACCCCCGACGCCGCCGAGACCGTCAGGCGGCGGGGCGAAACACTCGACTTGCGCTTGACCAAGGATCGACGTGGAGTATTGAGCCACCTCCCGCGCCCTCCGCAGGTGTGGGTTGGATGAAACGTAGACGCCCTTGCCGCCGTGGGCTTCGACGATGCCCGCTTTCCTTCTGGCTTGCGACAAGTGATTGAGCACCGCGAGGTACACGGTGTGCTTCACGAGGTCCCCGGAGTTGCCGGCGTTCTTGTCCTGCCGACTCGGGGACGTGAGGTCCTGGCGACTAAGCATGAGGGCGGATCGGTTGGTTCCAAGGACCAGCAACGAGCTGGTCGCTGCTACCAGGCAGCGCGCTGCTGCACTTCGCTCAAATGCAGCTCGCTGACGATTCGCGCCACGCTGTCCGAATCGCCTTGCGCGAGAAGACCCTTGAGATCGTCGAAGGTCTTGATCGTGCGAAATTCCCTGGTTGGCGCGACGTAGACCACGACCGGCTTGTGATCGCGTGACAGGTTGACGACGTTGTTGACGGTGCCCTTGCTCTTGCCGTCCCAGAGCATGAGTCCGTACTCCGCCGCCTGCGCCATCGCGCGGTCCTTGAGGGAGTAGTAGTCGAACCCCTTGGTGCCGCGCGGGGCATCGACCTCACGCGTTGGCCAGTTCCCGACGTTGTTCCGGCAGTGGTGCTTCATGCAGTGCACGAGGACGTTCGGGTACGACTTGTCGGCAAGGTACCGCTGGACCGCTTTGTCGGCGCCGTTGGCGTCACCGACGAGGATCTGAAAGCCCTTCTCGATCATCGTGTCGAGACGGCTCCCGACCTCGGCGGGAAGCCGAGAAATCTGTCTTGAGCCGGCGACGAAAACGATGGATGGATGGCTCATTTCGTTCGTGTCATCGCGAGGGCTCGGACCTCGGTGGCGCCCATTTGCCCGAGCACTTCGGCGACGCGTCTCAGCGTACTACCAGTCTCCCACAGGTCGTCGATTAGCAGAATCCGCTGCCCTTGGACCGCATCGGTGCCCGCCTGGATGGCCGCAGAGAGCAGCGGGGCTCGCTCGTGCATCGCGACGTTCTTCATCTGCGGCGTCGCCGTAGCCTTGATTACGGCTGCGGCAACAGAAGGCACCCCGAGGGCCGTGGCCACGCCAGCGGCGATCAGGACTGCCGGCTGCTTCGTCCGGTGCAACGATGGCGGCGGTGGAACGACGCATTCGATGACGCCATTCCACCTCTCGTTGACGAAGGCAACGGCGGTGTCAACGATGTCGTTCAGCGGCCCGTTTCGGTACTTCAGCTGATACACCAGCTCGCCGAGCGCCGAGCGGGTTGTCTCAAACTGCATGTGCTCGCCGAGATAACCAATCGGACGGCTAGAGAGCACGTGGCGATCCAGGACAAACCCCTCGATCCACGGCCCGTCGATCGCCTCCGGATGTACCTCCACGACCGCCATGCGCCCTCCACTGGTTCGTCATCCATCGCCGGGACCACCACGACCATAGTAGCCGCCACTACGAGTCTGTCCAGGGGAACACGGAGGGGAACAGGGCTTCGCGCGAGGTGTTCCCCCTAGACGACAGTGCTCAGATGGAGTCTCCAAGTTAAGACGCGCGATTTGCGCGGGCAAATACAGAGGGCAACTGTAGGTCGCCGCACAGGTTACAGTCCGTCGCCGTCGGGCGGCGCTCTGTCCGCCGGCTGGTAACGCCACTGATCGCGCGGTCGCCGAAGGCAATCTCGTGGCGTGAGCGACCACGCGAAATGGCCGCTTGACCTGCCAAGCCTGCGGCGAGGGACGTGGTCGCTCACGCCGCGCGGCTACATGCGGCTACTGAAGGAATCCGTGCTGCAGATCTGGAAGGCGCGGAAAACAGCCGTGCGCGAGGAGATCGCGATTGCCGAGCGTGCCGCGAAGGCCACTCAAGACAGGCTGAACCGACTCGACGAGGCATTCCTCTTCGAGCGTTCGATCGACATCGAGACGTACGACCGTCACGCTGAGAAATTGCGCGAGGAGCTCACGCTCGCCCGGATCGACCGTCACTCAGGCCAGCTCGATGAACTCGACGTAGAGGGCATGCTGGCGTTTGCAGAACGCGTTCTGCCGCGCGCCGCCGACCTTCAGCTACTTGCGGAAAATCGAGACCGGAAATGAAAGGTTGGTGGAGCTGATGGGGATCGAACCCATGACCTCATGAATGCCATCATCTTGGCCTCCGAGGTGCGCCGTCAGTCCCGCGTCAGGCCTGCGGCCGCTCGCGAGCTCGTCAACCAAGACACACAGCCCAAGCTGTGCGACGGCGGAATTGAGCCGGTGGCCAAATGACCCTGGCTGGCCGGCCCGTCAAGCATTTGGGAGGCGCGACAAACTAGAAGGCGGTTCGCCAGCCATGGAACAAGCCGCAGGGCACGTCACCGGCCTCCTCCTGCCGCTCGTCTATGCCGAGTTGCGCCGGCTCGCCCACCGCGAGATGCGCCGCGAACGGCCGGGCCATAGGATAGGGACCACGGCCCTTGTGCACGAGGCCTACCTCCGCCTGGCGGATCAATCTCGCGCCCGCGTGGAGAGCCGCATCCACTTCCTCAACCTGTCGGCCCAGATGGAGCAGGCGGCGGAAGTGTTGGGGACCTCCACGACCAGTGCCTGGCGCGACTGGAACACCGCGCGGGCCTGGCTCTACGACGCGCTGAGCGCAAGCTGAGCGTCCCCACGGACAGCGAGTCGTCGGAAGCGGACCGCTGGGAGCGGATCAAAGCCGTCTTCCAGGAGACGTTCGACCGCGACCCGTCCCAGCGCCCGGCGGCCCTGGAGGCGGCCTGCGGCGGAGACGCCGCCTTGCGGGCGGCTGTGGAGCGCCTGCTTCAGGCCCATGCCCTCAGCGCGGACTTCTTGGGCACCTCACTCTTCGCTCCCGGCGTGGCTCCGGCGGATCTGGAGCTCACCGAGGTCCCGGTTCCTTCGCGGGTCGGTCCCTATCGTATCGAGCGCGAGCTGGGGCGCGGTGGCATGGGGACGGTGTACCTGGCGGAGCGGGACGAGCCCGGCCTGCGGAAGACGGTGGCGATCAAGGTCGTGCGGCGGGGGATGGACACCGAGGTCGTCCTGCGCCGCTTCCGAACGGAGCGCCAGATCCTGGCCGCCCTCGAGCACCCGGGGATCGCGCGCTTCTACGACGGCGGGACCACGGAGGACGGGCTTCCGTACTTCGTCATGGAGTACGTGCCGGGCGAGGACCTCCTTTCCTACTGCGACGAGCGACGCCAGTCGATCGCGGAGCGGGTGAGGTTGTTCCGGCGGGTCTGCTCCGCCTGCAGTTCGCACACCAGAGCCTGGTCGTCCATCGCGACCTCAAGCCCTCGAACATCCTGGTCACGCCGGAGGGGGAGCCGAGGCTGCTCGACTTCGGCATCGCGAAGCTGGTGAGCCCACGCGCCACCGATGAGGAAGGGGACGAGGCCACGGCGACCGTCTTCCGGATGATGACGCCGGAGTACGCGAGCCCCGAGCAGGTGCGGGGGGAGCGCGTGACCACGGCCAGCGACGTCTACTCCCTTGGCGTGATCCTGTACGAGC
>Ga0207646_10006313_pt1 | contig 12284 bp, 12 predicted proteins | sample KBSK5502metaG_FD_184343 | JGI IMG/M metagenome (GOLD analysis project Ga0207646, IMG submission 184343) | Corn, switchgrass and miscanthus rhizosphere microbial communities from Kellogg Biological Station, Michigan, USA - KBS K5-50-2 metaG... | ecosystem: Host-associated > Plants > Roots >...
TGGGGTGCCCAGGAGCGGTGCACGACCACTGCCACGGGGCCGCGACTGGTCGTGAGCGCAACGAGAAAGCTGTCGGGGGCCGCGGCCGCGGGCGGGGTCGACACCGCCGTCTCACGCGGCGGCTCCCGGGGAGGGGCGTCACGCCCAGTGCAGGCCAGCGTCGAGACGGTGCATACGAGCACGAGAGCGGCGGCCGCCGCTCGGGTCGGAGGCATGTCCATTGGGGGCATGTCTAAATGTACGCGCGAAGCGGAGCCACGCCGCTCCATCCGTCTCAGGACCCCGGGCTTTGGGCCAGAGACAGGAGGTTGCCGTCCGGATCCTTGAACCACGCCACCTTGGTACCGCTTGGGGCCGCCCAGATCCCCAGATCGTCCTGTTGGAGGAACGGAAACCGATCGAATGCCACGCCGCGCTGGGCGAGGTCTGTGACGGTCGCCCGGATATTCGGCACCTGCCAACCCAGCACCGTGAATGGCGGGGGCTCGACGCGCTCCACTTTCTGGACGCGCAGCTGGGTGCCGTTCGAGTCGAAGGCCAGGGCGAACTCGTCGTCCGTGAGGAGCGTGAGCCCCAACGTGCCCCCATAGAATTCCTTGGCGCGAGTCGCGTGTGCGGTCGCCACGAAGGCCGTGAGCTGGGCGCTACCGAGCATACGGTGGGCTCCGCAGGCTCACGGGTGCGGAGTCCGCGGGTCGTCCGTCGCGTTGACGTACGTGATCGTCCAGGGCCCTTGACCGTGTAGTTGCAGAATCGTCTCGCCCTCGGCCCAGGCGAAATGCTTCGTTCCCGCGGGCCAGTACCCGAATGAGCCGGTCGTCAACGTTCGCGTGGACGCACGATCGAACCGCTCCCCCATCCCCAGATGGAGCGTGCCGGCCACGATCGTCGCGTGCTCGGTCTGCGTGTGCCAGTGCGGAAACACCTGGAAGCCATCCGGGAATCGCAGGCGCAGGGTGAACATGCCGGGCTGCGTTGGATCGCCCTCCAGGACGGCCATCTTGGCGCCCTTGGGTAAAGAGGGAGGACCGTCCTTCCACTCGATCTCCGTCGCGGGAAAGAGGGCCATCGGGCTCTTGGTCTGGCCGGCTGCGGCGGTCGAGATCGTCAACAGGAGCAGACTGAGGACACAGAGGGGTCTCATCGGCGTGGTCTCCTCAGGTGCGGACCCAACGCACCTCGACTCCCTCCTCGGATCCGAGGATGCGTTTGAGCAGAGTGAGTAACGATGCGGGAGCACCATCGGCCTCGAGCATGTCGATGGTGTCGGAGCTGATGTAGTAATCGCGATCCGTGGTCGATTCCTCTTCGAGCTCATCGACCAGGAAGCGCAGCTCGTCGTCACTGATGCTGCCGAGCGGCTCGTTGGTGATCTTATCGCGAAGCTCGATCATGGTCGGCGCAAGCGGGGCTCAGCCCGCGAGCCCCAGGGGATCCAGGCCCTTCCCCAACGTGAAGCTCGCCCCGACGGCACCGACTACCGCCGTCTTGCGGGTGAGCCCGATGATCTCGCGCAGGCGGTACGTCGCTTCGATCCCGGTGCAGTGCGCGCCCAACAGGTACGACACTCCAAGCTCGCGCAGCTTGCCGGCCGTCCAGGCCACCTGCGCATCCGTGGCCGCGAAGAGGTGGAGGCCGCCGATCACGGCGTGAACCGGGGCGGGCCGCAGGAACGACCGCGCGTACTCCGCGGTGTTGACGACCCCCGCGTGCCCGCACCCGGTGATGATGATCAAGCCATCCTTCGTGTCGACCACTACCGAGGCGTCCTCCGGTATCGAATCCTCCACCGGGCCATCCGGGCCCTGCAGCAGCAACCCCTTCGGCCAGTTGCGCTCCTGATAGGGGCGCGGGACGGGCCCGGTGAACCAGACGCCCGGCATCAGCTCGGTGGGGCGAGCGTGCTGAACGAACGACCCGCCGCTCGCTTCGTAATCGGCGCGCAGCGGCAACAGGCCGTTGGCTTCGTGGCCGTCGGGGGTAAGGCGGCTCTGAAAAATCGCGGGCGCGACGTGGGCGCGGGCCAGCGCGGCCGGATTGCGCTTCGCGAGCTCCCGTCGCAGCGTGACCAACCCGCCTACATGGTCGGCGTGATTGTGCGTCAGCACGACGTCCGTCACGGTGGAGAGATCGAGTCCGAGCTCCTGCGCATTTCGGAGGACCGTCTCGGGTCGAGCACCGGTGTCGATCAGGAGGCGGCGACCGTCGACCTCGAGGAGCGCCGCGAACCCCCACTCACCGATGCCGTGCTCGGGATTGCCCGAGAGCATCGTGGAGAGGATGGTGACGCGGACGGCGCTGGCGAGTGACGAGTGACGTGTTGGTGGCGCTGTGCTCGTCCCAATCGGGGCGAGGACCAGGAGACCGAGGGTGACAGGGAAGGTCCGCCGCATGATATCACTCCTGTGAGTCCCTAGATACTGCGGGCCGGCGCTGGCCTCCGCCAGTATCCACGCCCCCGGCTCAATCCGGCAGCTCCCCCAACCGTCGCTCGAGAAAGCGCCGCTCCGGCTCCTGCTGTGTGAGGCAGAGGGCCCGCTCGTAAGACGCCCGGGCCTCGGTCGTTCGCCCCAGGCGCCGGCACAGATCCGCCCGGGCCGAGTGCGCCAGGTAGTAGTCCGCGAGATCGCCGCGTGCCAGGATGGCGTCGATCAAGGTAAGGCCCGCGAGGGGACCATCGCGCATCGCCACCGCGGCGGCGCGGTTCAGCTCGACGACGGGCGACGGGTCCGCTCGCGCCAGCACGTCGTATAGCCCGACGATCTGGGCCCAGTCCGTGGCGCCGGCGGCGGGCGCTTCGGCATGGACCGCGGCGATGGCCGCCTGGAGCGTGTAGGGGCCGAAGCGGCGCGACGACAGCGCCCGTTGCACCAGGTCGCTCCCCTCCGCAATCAGCTCACGGTTCCAGAGCGAGCGGTCCTGGTCGCCCAGCAGGACGAGCTCGCCCGCCGGCGAGGTGCGCGCGACGCGTCGCGATTCGTGCAGTAGCATCAGCGCCAACAGCCCCAGCGCCTCGGGCTCCGCCAGCAAGTCGATGAGCAGGCGTCCCAGGCGGATCGCCTCGCCCGAGAGGTCGGGCCGCGTCAGCGATGTCCCCGCCGACGCGGAATACCCCTCGTTGAACACGAGGTAGATCACGTGTAACACCGTGTCGAGCCGCCCCGGCAGATCGCCTCGCGCCGGCACCTCGTAGGGAATGCGCGCGTCCCGAATCTTCGCCTTGGCGCGCACGATGCGCTGGGCCACCGTGGAAGGACCGGTGAGAAAGGCGCGGGCGATCTCCTCGGTCGTGAGGCCGCAGACCTCACGTAAGGTCAGCGCTACCTGCGCATCCGGCGGCAGGGCCGGATGGCAGCAGGTGAAGATCAACCGCAGCCGATCGTCCTCGACACTCTCCTCGTCCCGGGCGGCGGGGTCGCCCGCGTCGACGTCCAATTGGCGGGCGATCTGCTCCAACGACGCGTCGAACCGGGCGCGCCGGCGTATGCTGTCGATCGCTTTGAAACGGCCGGCCGACACGAGCCACGCCCGGGGATTGGCGGGCACGCCATCCCGCGGCCACCGCTCCACGGCTGCTGTGAAGGCGTCGTGGAGCGCTTCCTCGGCGAGGTCGAAGTCGCCGAGCAGGCGGATCAAGGTGGCGAGGACGCGACGAGACTCGGAGCGATAGACGGCGTCCACCATGTCGCGTACCGCCGTCTCCTGGGCCGCGTCCCCGCTCACGGGCTACTGCTGGTTGAACACCATGATCGGCCGCACCTCGACGCTCCCCAGGCGCGCCGACGGGATCTTCGAGGCCACCTGGATGGCGTCGTTCAGGTCCCTGGCATTGATGAGGTAGAAACCGCCCAACTGCTCCTTGGTCTCGGCGAAGGGACCGTCGGTGGTGGACAGCTTGCCGTTCCGGATCCGAACGGTCGTGGCCGTCTGAATTGGCTGCAGCGCCTCCCCGGCGACGTAATGGCCGCTCTTTTGGATTCCCTCGGTGAAGGCGTAGTACTCGCCCATGAACGCGTCCGACTCGCTCTTGGACATGGCGCCGACCTTCTTCTCCTCATCGTAGATCAGGCAGAGGTACTTCATAACGTCCTCCCGAATCGTGGTGGAACAGTTTGTGAACACCAGATAGTCGTTCGGGGGAGTCGGGAATCGACACCGGTGAAGCGTCAAATCTACCGCCCGCACGGGCGCGAGGCTCGGGGCGCCTTGCGCCGTTCGGTGGTCCCCGCGATCATGCGACACGATCATTGCCATGACCACCTCCCACGTCGCCGCGACCGTTCCGCTTCCCCCGCCGGTAGCCCGGCCCCAGGACGCGCAGCTGCGCCAGGACGTGCGTTGGCTCGCGGCGACGCTCGGTCGGGTCGTCGGTCGGCTGGCGGGTGAAGACACATTCCGCGCGGTCGAGGAGTTGCGTAGGGCTTGCCGCGCCCGACGGCTGGGCGTCCCGGGGGCACCGGACCTGGACGCGCTGCTCGCGCGGACCCGCGCCTTGCCACCGGAGACGGCGCGCCTCACGGCCCGAGCGTTCACCGTGTTCTTCATTCTCATCAACGCCGCGGAACAGGCCCATCGGGTCCGACGGTCGCGCCAGGACGACCTGGCCGCGGCGCAGCGCGGATCGGTACGCTGGTCGCTGCGCCGCCTGCGTGAGGCCGGCCATGGAGCCGAGGAGGTCGCGCGTGCCCTGCTCACGCTCGACGTCCGACCGGTCCTCACCGCGCACCCCACCGAGTCCGCCCGACGCACGATCCTCGATCTCCAGGCACGGCTGGCGGAGGGTCTCCTGGCGCGGGACGGCGCGCCCGAGCCCCAGCGCCGCGCCATCGAGGGGCATCTCGAGGGCGAGGTGGAGCTCCTCTGGCTCACCGAGGAGGTGCGGCGCGACCGCCCGTCTGTCACGGACGAGGTGTCGAATGCCCTCTGGTATCTCGAAGATCGCCTGCTCGAGGCCGAGTGGCGCGTGCGCGAGCGGCTGATTCAGGCGTTCGAAGACGAGTTCGGCTGCGGGCTCGCCGCGGTGACCCCCCTGACCATGGGGAGCTGGGTCGGGGGCGATCGAGACGGCAACCCGTTCGTCACCGCGGAGATTACGCTCGCTGCGGCGCGCAGCGCCCGCCGCGCGGTGCTCGGCCATTACGGGCGGGCGCTGGCTGACCTCACGGCGCGGCTCTCCGTATCCGAGCGGCTCGCCGCGATCTCGCCCGAGCTGCGGGCCTCGCTCGAGCGGGACCGCCAGGAGCTGTCGGGCGTGTGGGAGCAGAATCGTCGCCGCAACGCCGACGAGCCCCTCCGCCTGAAAGTCAGCTTCATGCGAGCCCGGGTCGAAGCCGACCCCCCCGGGTACGCCTCGCCCGACGAGCTCGAGCGGGACCTGAAGCTGGTTGCCGACAGCCTGGATGCCGTCGGTGCGGCGCACGCGAGGCGTGCCCTGGTGGAGCCGCTGCTGGCTCAGGTGCGCGCCCACGGCTTCCACGGTTACCGCCTGGACGTGCGGGAGGACGCCGCCGTCCACACCCGGGCGTTGCTCGACCTCACGACGGCGGTCGGACTGGGCGAGCTGGACGGCGAGGGCATCCGGCGGGAGCTGGGCGGCCGGCGCCCGTTGCACGCGCCACATGTCGCTCTCACGGGGCCGACCGACGGAACCCTGCAGGTCTTTCGGGTCATCCGGGCGATCCAAGACGAGATCGGCGTGGCCGCGGCCTCGACCTACATCGTCTCGCGCACGCGGTCCGCCGATGACCTGCTGCGCGTGCTGCTCCTGGCGCGGGAAGGAGGGCTCGTGGACCTGTCGCGCGAGCCGGCGCTGTCCCGCATCGACATCGTGCCGCTGTTCGAGACTCTGGAGGATCTCGAGCAGGCCCCGCGCGTGGTGCGTTCCCTGCTCGGCGATCCGATCTGGCAGCGCCACCTCGCCGCCCGCGGGCGGCACCAGGAGGTGATGCTGGGATACTCCGACTCCGCGAAAGACGCGGGACTCTTCCCTTCAGCATGGGCCCTGTACCGCGTGCAAGAGGACGTGGCGCGGGCTTGTGCCGACGCCGGCGTGTCCTGGACGCTGTTCCACGGCCGCGGCGGCACGGTGGGGCGCGGGGGAGGCTCGCCGGTGGCGCGGGCGCTCACCGCGCTTCCCCCGGGGACGGTGCACGGCGGGATCAAGATCACCGAGCAGGGAGAAATCGTCTCCCAGAACTTCGGCCTCTTATCCGTGGCCGAGCGCAGCCTCGAGCTGATGCTCAGCGGCGTCCTGTTGCATCGGTTCGAGGATTGGCGCACCGGTCTCGAGCCCGGCGAGGAAGCGCGGTTCCGGGAAGTCATGGATCGACTGGCGGCAGAGGCGTTGCCCTGCTACCGCACGCTGGTGTACGGGAGTGGGGACCTGTTCAAGCTGTTCGTCCAGACGACTCCTGTCCGGGAGCTCGCCGACGTGCGCTTCGGGTCGCGGCCGGCCTACCGGGCACCGGGCGAAGAAACGATCGCGGGGATCCGGGCGATCCCGTGGGTCTTCGGGTGGACCCAGACGCGGCTCATGCTACCGGGATGGTTGGGGGTGGGCACCGCGCTCGAGGCGGTGGGGAGCGAGCCCGGCGGGCTCGCGGTGTTGCGCCGCATGGCGCACGCGTGGCCCTTCTTCGACGACCTCCTCGCCAAAGTGGAGATGGTCTGTGCCAAGGCCGACCTCGCCATTGCTCGGATGTATGTGCGGGAGCTCGACGGCGACCTCGCGCTCTTCGACCACCTGGAGAACGAGTTCCGCCGGACCATCGTCGCGCTGCTTCGCATCCGGGAGAGCGACTACCTGATGCGCGACAATCCCATGCTCCAGACGGCGATCGGGCTCCGGAACCCGTACGTGGATCCGCTCTCGCTGCTCCAGGTGACGTTGTTGCAGCGCAAGCGCGACGGCGACCCCGCGCCAGGGCCGGTCAGCGCCGGCCTCGCGTCCACCCTCAACGGTATTGCTCAGGGACTGCGCAATACCGGCTAGGCTTGCGACGCTCCCAATCTCGCGACAGCTTGGGGCATGCACCGGCGAACATTCGTCCATGCCCTCGGCGCCTCTCTCGCAACTGGACCGTGGGCGTCTCGTGTCATGGGCTCTCCTCGCCGCCTCAACCGGATCGGGCTCGAGCTCTATTCGGTGCGGGACGCGATGGGCCGCGACCCCGAGGGCACCCTGGCCGCCGTGCGGGCCATGGGGTACACCGACGTCGAGTTGCTCTGGTCATTCGGTAACTTCGGTCGGACCACCGAGCAAGTCCGGGCCACCCTCGATCACGAAGGGCTGCGCGCGCCCTCGGCGCACGTCTCGCCCACTGTCGTGCTCGTCGGGTGGGAGCGGAGCCTCGCCATCGCCCACCGGCTCGGCCATGAGTACTTGATCGTGCCGAGCTTCACACCGGACACGGCCCGCTCGCTCGACGACTGGCGGGAGTGGGCCGACCGCTTCAACGCCGCCGGCGCCGCCGCCCGGCGCGCGGGCATCTGGCTCGCCTTCCACAACGAGGCGGACCACATGACGCCCATCGACGGCACGGTACCGTACGACGTGTTCGTGCAGCGGACCGACCCCACAGTCGTCCGCCACCAGCTGGACGTCGGCAACATGATCGTCGGTGGTGGCGACCCGTTCGCCTATCTCGAGCGGTACCGCGATCGCTACTGGAGCTTCCATCTGAAGGACGTCGTGAAGGACCACTCGCGCGACACGGAGCTCGGCACCGGAACGGTCGATTTCCGGCGCCTGCTGGCCAGCATTCCGGACATCGATAACAAGCTCTGTTACGTCGAGGAGGAGGGCGTCGAGCATGCACTCGACAACGCGCGACGGAACTGCGCGTTTCTGAAAACGCTGGAATTCTAGCGCGCGGCTCCCTGGTGACGGCTACTTCGGAAGCTGATAGGAGCCGGTGCACTCCCATGCGCTGACGCCATTGGCGATCGTTTTCGACCGGCACGATCCGCTTCCCCTGAGGCCCTGCAGCCTCCCCGTACCACCCACGAACAGCCAGTTCCACATCGCGCCCTGGGGCGCCCCATCCTTCAACGTCGCGGTCCCCACGTAGCGATAGTACGCCCGGTCGCCGTCGGACATGGTGTCCAGGTAGTAACCGTGGAACTGCGAAGTGCTGTCGCTCACCTCGTCGGATTGCACGCCCGTGCCCCCCTTGGATCGGAGCGCACCGATCGCAAACGGTTTGGTCCATCGGCACTTGGTTTGGCTGATCGTGAACGCGTGGTTGGGGCGATCTCCGATCGGGATCGTTTGCGTGACGTCGGGCTTCCCGCATGTGCCGGCTCCGGACAGCTTGGTCTGCGCCCCGAGCACCTGCACGCCCAGGAATGTCAGCCCGAGTGCGAGGAAACGTGTACGCATCTCTTCCTCCTGGTCGTGGTCGCCCTTACTTCGCATCGTACCCGGCGAATTCCCCGCGCTGGTACACGTTCCCCTTGTATTCCTGGTCGAGGTGGATGCCGATCTTGGACGTATAGTATCCACGCGCGGTCCAGCCCTTGAGTTCCCCGAAGAAGCGCTCGGAGGGCGTCTTCGGGTCCGCCTCCCCCGCCGCCATTCGCGTGAGGACCGCGGCCCGCTGGTCCGGCGTGGCCTCGAGGAACGGCTTCGCGTTGAGCTCACGAGACAAGCCATCCACGGCCTGGAGGCCGGAGCGCCACTTGGCCTGCCAGTCGGGCTCGAGCGATTCGGCCAGACGGCCGTCGATGTAGGCGGCCACCGCAGCGGCGCGCGCCCCGGGGGAGTGGTCATCGGCGGGGATGATGAGCTCGGTGAGCTCATCCAGCAGCGCGTACTCCGCCGCCGTCAGGAATTTGCCCGGGACACCGGCAACGGGCTGCGTCGTGACCGCCCCCCCCGGCAGCAACGGTGTGACCAGCGCCGCCGCTGTGGCGGCGATCATGTCACGGCGCGAGAGTGACTCCGGGAGCTTGGGCGCGTCGGTCATAGGTTCCCCTTCCTGAGTTCGTCCGCCAGATGATCACACGAGCGCCATGCCAGCGACATGATGGTCCACGTGGGATTCTGACACGACGCGCTGACGTGGCTCGAGCCGTCGACGACCAACAGGTTCCGGACGTCGTGCGACTGCTGAAACTGGTTCACCACCGAGGTCTTGGGATCGTCGCCCATCCGCGCGGTGCCCAGCTCGTGGATGGACCACCCCTCCGTGAGCACCTTGTCGTCCGTCCCCACAACCTCGATCCCCGCAGCCTCCAGCATCTCGCGCCCCGTCGCGACCATGTCCGCGGCCATCTTACGCTCGTTGTCCGAGAACTGGTAGTGAAAGCGTAAGACGGGGATCCCCCAGGCGTCCTTCACCTCGGGATCCAGATCGACGTAGCTCTCGTAGCGAGGCAGGACTTCGCCGAAGGCGCCCATGCTGATGAACGCCCCGGCATGATCGCGCACGCTCCTTTTGAACTGGCCGCCGAATCCCGGCGTCTCCATGACGTGCGCCGGGAACATGGAATGCCCGCTGTTCCCTTCGAAGCCGTAGCCACGGATGAACCCGGGCTGGCGGTCCTTCAGGTTCCGGAAACGCGGGATGTAGAACCCGCCCGGCCGGCCGTCATCGAGCGTGTGCGGCTTGCCCACGAGCTCCTTGATCAGTCCAGTGACACCCGGTCCCATCACGTGCTCGCAGAAGTTGTGACCGACGTGCCCGCTCGAGTTGCCGAGGCCGTTGGGATGCTGAGGGGAGCGCGACAGCAGCAGCAGGCGGGCGGATTCGAGCGTGGAGGCGGCCAGGATCACCACCCGCCCCTTGGCCTCGTAGCTCTTGCGGGTCACGCTGTCGAGGAAGGCGACCCCGCGCGCTCGCCCGGTGTTCTTGTCCACCAGCACCTCATGGACGGTGGAGTTGGGCCGCACCGTGAGGTGGCCCGTGTCCATCGCCGGATAGATGAGCCCGGTGGGCGAATCGAACACGGCGTGGATGTCGCAGCCGCCGGGCCGCCGATCGCACGCACCCCGACCGTAGCACTTGCTCCGGTACTTGTTGTGCTTCAGGCCGTCCGTGGTGACGCCGGCGCGGTAGGGCGTCAGGACCTGTCCCGCTTTCTTCAGACTCTCGCGCAGCTTCACTTCACCGGCGTTGAGCTTCGAGGGACGTTGGAACTGGCTGTCCGGCAGGTGCGGCAGGTTCTCCTTGACTCCGGAGATGCCGAGGTAGAGGTCGACCTTGTCGTAATACGGCTCCAGGTCCGCGTAGGAGATGGGCCAGTCTTCGCCGTAGCCGTCGTGCGACTTGGCCTTGAAGTCGTAGTCGGAGAGGCGGAGGGCCAGGCGGCCCCAGATATTGGTCTTGCCCCCCAAGCAGCGGGCCCGCACCCAGGCGTAGTTGGTTCCGGTGAAGGGGTGATCCTTCTCGTCCACCAGGATGTTCTTGACGTAGTCCGACCCCGACCATCCCCCGACGTACGAGTACACGTGCTTGAACGCCGTCCCCTTGGCATACGGCGGCTTGCGGATCGTGTACTCGTTGAAGGAGAGGTGGTGCGATCCCGGTGGGGCGTCGCCCCGGCGCGGGTGATCGTACGGCCACTGCATCGAGCGCAGCTCCTGCTCGATGGGCAGCTTCTTCCCGGCCTCGAGCATGAGGACCTCGAGACCATGGCTCGTGAGCACGTGCGCGGCCATCCCACCAGCCGCCCCCGAGCCCACGATCACCGCATCGTACGTCTTCGAGAGGTCGACGTCCTGCTCGATCGGCGGGGCGACCTTGACGAGCGTCATCGGTACACTCCTCCCTACTTCGGCTGTTGCACGGTACGCAAATAGGGCTTGTGTGTCTTGAAGCCCTGCGGGTACTTCTTACGCGCGTCGTCGTCCGAGACGGACGTCGGGATGATCACGTCCTGACCCGGCTTCCAGTTGACCGGCGTCGCCACCGTGTGCTTCGCGGTGAGCTGCACCGAATCGAGCAGCCGCAGCACCTCGTCGAAGTTGCGGCCCGTGCTCATGGGATAGGCGATCATGGCTTTGACCTTCTTGTCCGGGCCGATCACAAACACGGAACGGACCGTCGCGTTCTCCACTGCCGTGCGCTTCCCGCCGGTCGCATTCGGGTGGATCATGTCGTACAGCTTCGCGACGGTCAGATCGGCGTCGCCGATCAGCGGGTAGTTCACGGCGTGGCCCTGGGTCTCTTTGATATCGTTGAGCCAACGCGCGTGGTCGCTCACCGGGTCGACGCTCAAGCCGACGACCTTGGCGTTGCGCCGGTCGAACTCCGGCTTGAGTCCCGCCATATAGCCCAACTCCGTCGTGCACACGGGCGTGAAGTCCTTCGGGTGCGAGAACAGGATCGCCCATTTGTCGCCGATCCACTCGTGAAAATGGATCGCGCCCTCGGTCGTCTCGGCGGTGAAATCGGGGGCTTCGTCACCTATGCGGATCGCCATACGCGGACCTCCTTCCCTGCATGAGCGGGTGCCAACCGACGGGGCCTAAACTACGCGCGCGCCACCGGGTCGGCGAGGGTCTTCACGGCCGGCGCTGCTGCGGGTCCCAGACCGCTACGCCGACCCGCGAGTCCGCCGTACCGTAGTACAGGTACCAGCGGCCGCGGAACGGCACCAACCCCTCTACGAACGTCGTGCCCTGCGGGTACTGTCCCGTCCGCTCGTAGTCCTCCGTGGGCCGGATGAATGGCGCGTCCGACCGGGCCACCAGCTTGAGGGGATTGCGGCGATCGAACAGGGCCTGCCCGCCGGTGTACACGCGCGGGGGGAGGTCCGGAGCACCGTCGCGATCACTGTTCCCCGCGTTATACAGTACCAGAATGCCGTGCTCCGTGATGAGGGCCGGCGGGCCCGCCTCGACCAGCCACGAGTCGAAATGCCCCGGCCGGGGTGAGAGGACCTTCAGGAGCGCGCCATTCATGTCTTCGAGCGGCGTCCACACGATGAGATTGTCGGATGTCGCGATGAGAATGTCGGGGACGTTGAAGTACATCCAGTACACCCCGCCCACTTTAGTCGCGATGACGCGACTCCCCTCGACGCGAGCGAGGATCGCGCCGGACTTCGATTCCAGATCGAGGTACTTGCCTCCGTACGCCTGTGCGAAGGCCGGACCCTGCTTCGTCCAATTCTGCCTCGACGAGGCGTGGGTCCTCCACTCCGCCCGGCCATTCGAACGACCGCTGCGCGTCCGTGTCGGGATAGAGCACGGGCGCGCTGCTGCGGGTGAAGTGTAGTCCGTCCTGGCTCTCCGCCAGCCCGATCCGCGATGTGTGACCGCCGATCGTGCGCTCACCACT
>Ga0207646_10006314_pt1 | contig 12284 bp, 9 predicted proteins | sample KBSK5502metaG_FD_184343 | JGI IMG/M metagenome (GOLD analysis project Ga0207646, IMG submission 184343) | Corn, switchgrass and miscanthus rhizosphere microbial communities from Kellogg Biological Station, Michigan, USA - KBS K5-50-2 metaG... | ecosystem: Host-associated > Plants > Roots >...
TGCCGCTGCGCCCGAGCACCCGGTGATCGAGCGCCGCCTCGACGTGGTGGAGGCTGAATGCACGTCTGCTGTGGTCTGACTGCTCACCTGGAGCTCGCCCAGCGCCGAGATCTCTACGGGACGCCGGTGGTGGTCGGCCACTGGGACGACCATGTCGTCGCCGCCTCCGAGGAGGCGGCCGCGTTCGGAGTCGTGCCCGGAATGGCCCTGCGCCAGGCCGAGCACCTCTGCCCGCAGGCGACCTTTGTGCCGCCCGATCCGGAGTCGGCCGTCCGCCTGCGCGAGCTGATCGCCTCGGCGCTGTACGACCTCGCGCCGGTGGTCGAGGTCTGGGCCGAAGGGGTGGCGTGGCTCGATCTCGGCGGCGTCCCGTCGATCTCGGGGTCGGTCCGCGAAGCCAGGAGGAGGCTGCGCGCCGCCACCGGGCGCGAGCCCCGCCTGGGCCTGGCCTCCGGGCCTTTCACAGCTCGGCTCGCCGCCTCCCAGGCGCGCCCCGGCCGGCTGCTGCGAGTCGACGACGCCCGAAGCTTCCTCTCCCCACTGCCCTCTCGCGTGCTGTCGCTCGACGAAGAGCAGATGGAGCGGCTCGACCTCCTCGGCCTGCGCACGCTGGGCGCGGTGGCGGCCATCGGCCCAAGGGAGCTCGAGAGCCAGCTCGGGCATGACGGCCGGCGCGCCGTCCTGCTCGCCCGCGGGCTCGAGCCCGACCAGCTGGAGCCATGGCGCCCTCCGCTCTTCACGAGCGCGCATCGCCAGTTCGAGCCGGCGGTCGAGGACCGCGAGGCGCTGCTCTTCGTCGCCCGCGCGCTGTGCGACGACCTGGCCGCCGAGCTGGGCCTGCGCGGTGCGGGTGCGAAGCACGTGCGGGTGCGGCTGCTGTTCGAAGCCGGCGACCCTGAGGCGCGCGATTCCGTGGTGCGCCATCCCTTGAGCAGCACCGCCGAGCTGTTCGGGCTCGTCGGCTCGTGGATCAAGGACTGGCGGCCGAGTGCGCCGATCACCGAGCTGTGGATCGAGCTGCCGGTGCTCGAGGGAGCGGGACGGCGGCAGCTGCGGCTGTGGGCGGGCGGTGACGGAAACAGCGACGAGGTGGTGGCGGCAATGGAGCGATTGCAGGAAAGACATGGCGATGACGTGGTGATCAGACCGAAACCGGCGCTCGTCTCCTCTGCTCTCCCCTCTCCCGCTTTGCGGGAGAGGGTCAGGGTGAGGGCTTGACCCGCCTGCTCTCCCCTCTCCCGCTTTGCGGGAGAGGGTCAGGGTGAGGGCTTGACCCGCCTACTCCCCTCTCCCGCTTTGCGGGAGAGGGTCAGGGTGAGGGCTTGACTCGCCTGCTCACCCCACCCGCAGCCGTCGAGGTCACGCTCAGCGCCGACGGCACGCCCGCCTTCATCGCCGGCGCCTGGTCGGGAACGGTCGACCCGATCGCACGCTGGAAGGTCGAGACGGAGTGGTGGGACCAGCCGGTCGTGCGCGAGTACTGGAAGGTGCTGCTCAACAGCAACCTGCTGTGCGAGCTGTACCACGACCTCTCGCAGGACGAGTGGTTCGTGGAGCGTGTCTATGACTGAGGCGACGCGCTACCTTGACGCCAGTGACCGAGCCCCCTACCGGTCTGTGGCCGCCCGGCACTGAGGACTCGATCGGCCAGGTCGGCGAGTTCCTGGTCTGGGCCAGCCTCATCACGCAATCCGGTGGGGCACTGCACGTCTTCCTGCCCGTCCTCGACCGGGGTCTCGACGCCGTCGTTCACCGGCTCCGCGATAGCGCGTACATCGGCCTGCAGGTCAAGACCAAGACCTTCGTGCAGGCGTCCGAAGCGACGATCGCGGTCCTCGAATCGCACCTTTATACAGACGACCAGCTGCTGATCGGCGTCCGGCTGGACGGCGCTGGCCTCGGACCTTATGCGCTGGTGGTCGACGCCTCCACGTTGCGGAGCAAAGCCGGTCGGATAGTGGACGGCACCCGGGAGTTGCTCGTCGCGGATATGCCCATCGAGCCGATCCCCGGTCACAAGTGGTCATCCGACCTCGTTTCCATCCAGCAGCTCGCCGACCGTGTCGGCGGCGAGCCTGTGCCTGGTCTCGGCCCGCCTGAGCGCCGTGTACCTGAGTCTGCGTCCGTGATCGGGACCGTCGGCGAGCTGGAGGTGGCGCGGCGCGTGGCCACGCTAGAGGACTGCGGCTTGTTCCGGCCGTTTCCCGACCTGGAGACGGCTGAGCTTCTGGTCCGGCGGCTGGCCACTGGTTCGACGCTCGGGCTGCAGATCAAGACGGCCGAGCTCGACGAGCCGCACTCCTACCGGCACATCCTCATTCACCGATCCAGCTTTGTCGCCGCGCCTACCACCTTCGTCGTCGCCGTGGCCTGGATCGTGCCCGAGCGACGCTTTCATCCCACCTGCCTGGTCGTCCCGAGCGCGGTCGTGCCGTCTATTGCGGGCATGAGCGGCGAGTACTTTGAGCTCCACTTCCGGCCCGACGGTAGCCGGGAGGCGAGCCGCCTTGATCCTTATCGCCTACCTCTCGATGGTCTGGCGGCTGCCATCTCTCAGCGGCTGGGCTGAGGACTTTAACAGGCTGGGTTGACATCGGAACATTTGTTCGTAGGATGGACCCATGCCCGCCGAAGAGGCCGAAAACCCTATGTCCACTGCGATCGCCGCACTGGCGGCCGCGATCGACATTTTCTGCGCGCGCGAGCGCGCGGGATCGCCCGAAGCCGCCGGCTGGGAGCTGACCCACCTCCGACATCAGTGCGACCGTCTCGATCTCGAGTTTTCCAGGAGCGCGGCTACATTCGCCGCAACTGACGAGTACGACGCCCAGGGCTTCGTCTCCCCCATCCACTGGATCCGCCACAACTGCAACATGGGCGGCGGCGCGGCCGCCGATCGTGTCGCAGTCGGGGAGCTGGCGCAGAGCCTGCCTCAGAGCATCGAGGCGATCGAGGACGGCCAGATCGGATTTGCCCATCTGGCTCTCATCGCGCGCACTGCCGCGGCCGTGGGGAACGCCCGATCGACGCGACTGGACGAGACGGAGCTGCTGGACAAAGCGCGCGAGTTCACCGTGGGTCGTTTCCGCGACTTCTGCGACATGGCTCGCCACGCGGCCGACGCCGAGCGCTATGTGCGCGGCGAGGTGTGGGCGGTCGAGGCGAGGGCGCTCACCATCAAGCCGGCGAGAACGGGCTCGTTTTTCTTCGCGGGACGCTCGACGCTGAGGGCGGCGCCGCCCTGAGGACTGCCCTCGAGCTGCTTGCCCGCCGTAAGGGCAAAGGCGACGGCCGCAAACGGGATCGGCGTATGGCGGATGCGTTGATCGAGCTCTCCGCGCACGCGCTGGACGCCGGCGTCGTGCCGCAGCTATCGAGCCAACGCGCGCACCTTCAGGTCACAACCACTCTCGAGACGCTGCTCCAGCGCGCAGGGGCTCCCGCGGCCAACCTCGAATTCTCGCTCCCTATATCCGCCAAAGCGGTGGAGCGCCTGGCTTGCGACTGCAACGTGACCCGCATCCTGCTCGGCGCCGACTCGGCGGTGGTCGACGTTGGCCGTTCGAGGCGAGTGATTTCAGGTCCGACACGGCGGGCGCTCAACGTCCACGACAAAGGTTGCCGATGGCCAGGTTGTGATCGACCGGCCACCTGGACATCAGGACATCACTTGGTGCACTGGATCAAAGGCGGACCGACCGATCTGCCCAATCTTGTCCTTCTCTGTTACCGCCATCACTGGATGGTTCATGAAGGCGGCTGGCAGGTCGTGCGGGTCGATGGCGAGCGGTTGCGAGCCATTCCGCCGACGCTGGACTTCTATCAGCGCTTCGCCCGCGGCCCCTCCACCGCCGCCGCCTGATGTCGTCGCCTTACGTAGAGCTGCACTGCCACTCCAACTTCTCGTTCCTCGACGGCGGCTCTCACCCTTATGAGCTGGCGGCTCGGGCCGCCGAGCTCGAGATGCCCGCGCTCGCCATCACCGACACCGGCGGCGTCTACGGCGCCGTGCGCTTCCTGCAGGCCTGCCGCAAGCTGGGCGTCAAGCCGCTGATCGGGGCCGCACTCGAGGTCGACCAGGCCGAGATGGTGCTGATCGCCCGCAACCTGGCCGGCTACTCCAGGCTCTGCCGGCTGCTGACCATCGCCCACCAGGACCAGCCCAAGGGCGAGGCGCGTACTACCATCGCCACGCTCGCCGAGCATCGCGGCGACCTCTTCTATCTCAGCGCGACCGACGACGAGCGGCGCTTGCGCGAGCTCCAGGAAGCGCTCGGCAGGGACTGCGTGTTCACCGAGCTGCACCATCACTTGCGGCCCGAGGACTCATGGAAGCTCGAGGGCAGGGCCGCGATGGCGAGGCGATGCGGAGCCCCGCTCGTGGCCACCAACGAGGTCCACTACCACGTCGCCGCACGCCGCCGGCTGCACGACGTGCTCGTGGCGATCCGCCATCGCGCCACGCTCGACGAGGCGAGGCCCTACCTGTTCCCCAACGCCGAGCATCACCTGAAGGGCGGCGACCAGACGCGGCCGCTGTTCAAGGGCCATGCCGAGGCGCTCGCCATGCCGTGGGAGATCGCGCAGCAGTGCGACGTCGACCTCAACTTTCGCAAGGTCCGTTTCCCCGGCTACCCGGTGCCGGCGGGCGAGACGCCCTTCTCGTTCCTCTACAAGCTCTGCTTCGAGGGCGTGCGTGAGCGCTACCGCCCCATCACTGTCGACGTGACGCGGCGGCTGCAGCGCGAGCTCGAGGTCATCGAGAAGACGGGCCTGGCCGAGTTCTTTCTCATCAACTGGGACCTCATGCGCTTCGCCCGCGAGCACGGCGTGCCAGGACAGGGGCGAGGCTCGGCCGCCGATTCGATCGTCGCCTACGTGCTGGGCATCACCCGCGTCGATCCCATCGAGCACAACCTGCTGTTCGAGCGCTTCCTGCATGAGGAGATGACGAGCACGCCCGACATCGACATCGACTTCTCGACCGAGCACCGCGAGCAGGTGATCCAGTACGTCTACGAAAAGTACGGGTGGGAGCGGACGGGGATGGTCTGCAATGTCGTCACGTTCCAGCCGAGGATGGCGATTCGCCAGGTCGGCAAGGCGCTGGGCTTCTCGGCCGAGCTGCTAGACCGGCTGGCCAAAGGAGTCGATCGCTGGTTCACAGAAGACGTCGAAGACTCGATGACCGGCGCCGTGCCGCCGCCGGACATGCGCCCGCAGAGCTGGCGGCATTTCCTGGACCTCTGCCGCGAGGTCATCGAGTTTCCACGCCACCTCTCGATCCACAACGGCGGAATGCTCGTCACCGGCGAGCCGCTGGTGGACATCGCGCCGGTTGAGCCGGCCACGATGGAGGGGCGGCGGGTAGTCCAGTTCAACAAAGACGACGTTGAAGACCTGGGCCTGATCAAGATGGACATGCTCGGCCTGCGCACGCTTTCGGTGGTGGCGGAGGCGCTGGAGCTGATCCGCGACGAGACCGGCACGCGGCCCAACCTCGACCTGCTGACGCTCGACGACCCGCGCGTGTTCGAGATGGCCAGCGCCGCCGATACCATCGGCGTCTTTCAGATCGAATCCCGGGCGCAGATGCAGACGCTGCCGCGCACCCGTCCTCAGTCGTTCAACGACCTGGTCGTCGAGGTCGCCATCATCCGGCCGGGCCCGATCCAGGGCAACGCGGTCCATCCGTACATCCGCCGCAAGCAAGGACGCGAGCCGGTGACTTACGCACACCCGCTGCTGGAGCCGATCCTCGCCGACACCATGGGCGTGATCCTCTACCAGGAGCAGATCATCGAGATCGCCATGTATGTGGCGGGCATGAGGCCCAGCCAGGCCGACGGCTTCCGGCGAGCCATGACACGGCACCTGAACCGGGTCGAGATGTCGTCGCTCGAGGACGAGTTCATCGGCGGCTGCCTCGCCAACACGGTGCCGCGCGAGGTGGCCGACCAGCTGTTCGCGGCGGTCCAGGGCTTTGCCGTGTATGGGTTCTGCCGCTCACATGCCGCCGCGTTCGCGCGCACGTCGTACGAGACGACGTGGCTGAAGGTGTATCACCCGGTCGAGTTCGGCTGCGGGCTGCTCAACAACCAGCCGATGGGGTTCTACCACCCGAGCGTGCTGGTCGAGGATTTGAAGCGGCACGGGGTGAAAGTGCTGCCGGTCGACGTCAACTGCTCCGACGTGCGCTGCCTGCCCGAGCTGCTCCCCGCCGAACGGGCAGACCACTCCGAGGGCCCTCCCTCCTCCACCGGACCGGCCCTCCCCCACCGGCCAACCTCATCCAGCGTATCGGTCGAGTCAACCCTGCCTGTTAAGACCCCCGACGCGAACCGCGCCATGCGCATCGGCTTCAACTATGTCCGCGACCTCGGCGAGGAGGGTCGCAAGGCGATCGTCGACGAGCGCGACAGAGGCGGTCCATATGCATCCTTCGACGACTTCCTGAACCGCCTGCGCGGCGGGCCCATCGGGCCGCGCGCCGTCCGCAACCTGGTCATGGTCGGTGCCTTCGACCACCTCGGCCGCCCGCGGCGCGAGCTGCTCTGGGGCTGGCAGGAGCGCTGGCACGGCCAGGGCCTGCGGCGCGGCATCGAGTCGCAGTCCGAGCTGCGCCTCGACGCGACCGCTCCCGACCTGCCCGCGATCGACGACTTCGACGCCAACCAGCTCGAGTACCGCATCTCGGACCTCTCGACCGGCCACCACCTCATCCACTTCTGCCGCGCCCGCCTCAACGACCTCGGCGCGCTGCCCAGCGATCAGCTGCCGAAGATTCCCAGCGGCCGCGCGGTCCGCGCCGCCGGCCTTGTCATCACACGCCAGGCACCATCGACCGCGAAGAAGATCCGGTTCTTCACCCTCGAGGACGAGTTCGGCCAGGTCAACATCACCATCAAGCCCGACGTCTACGACCGCTACCGCAACATCGCCAACCGCCAGCCCATCCTCATCATCGACGGCGTGATGCAGAGGCAGGATGGCGTCTGGTCGATCCTCGCCACCCACATCCAGGCGCTCGAGGGCGTGCCCCGGCCCAAGACCCGATCGCACGACTACCGCTGAGCGCTCTGCCTACTTTCCGTAGCCAGACATGGGTCATTTGAGCGAAGCTATGCCCATCGGACTATTGCCGCACTGAACGCAGCAGCCCCAAAGGAAGGATCCATGGCCATCTCGAGAGAGATCGAAGACATCGCCCGCGACTTGATCCGGCACCAGCACGACCACCCGCCGGTCCGCGACCTCAACCGCGAGGTCGATCGCAAGCAAGGCCTGGCCGACCGCATCGGCTCCGACTTCGCCAAGCTCGTGGGCAGCTGGGTGTTCGTCCTCGCCCAGGTCGGTCTGATGGTCGTATGGGTCCTGCTCAACGCCATCGGCTCGCTGGCCCACTGGGACGGCTATCCCTTCCACCTCCTGAACTTCGTGCTCAGCCTGGAAGCGGTCCTGTTGGTCACGCTCGTCCTGATGGCGCTGAACCGGATGTTCGACCGCGAGCGGCTGCGCGCGCAGCACAGCTACGAGCTCGACGTGAAGGCCGAGGAGGAGCTCAAGGCGCTGATGAACCACCTCATGCACCAGGACGAGATCCTCCTCCAGATCGTCAATCGCCTCGACCGCGGCGACCGCGAGCTGAAGCGCCTGGTCCGCACGCTCGAAGAAACGCGGGCCGGCGAGCCGGCGCGGCCCGGAGCTTCCTGAGCCCTAGCGCGGGACGGAGCTCGCGGTCAGGCGCGCGCCGAGCTCCCTCGTGACGCGGACGATCAGGTCAACGTCCTCTTCGCGCGTCCGCCAGTTGACGATCGCAGGCCGAAACGCGACCTTGCCGGCGTAGTCGGTGGTGCCGAAGAACACGCGGCCGTCCTCGAGGATGAGCTGACCGAGGCGCCTGTTGAGATCGTCCAGCGCCGCCTCGGGCACATCCGGCGGATGGAATCGGAAGCACACGACGTTGAGCGCCACGTCGGCCAGCCGCTCGAGGTCCGGCGCCTCATCCACCTGTCGAGCCACACGCTGGGCCAGGCCGAGATGCCTCTCCACCATCTGGCGGTAGCCGTCTCGCCCGTAAGCCCGCAGCGTCGCCCAGACCGGCAGGGCCCGCGCCCGGCGTGACATCTCCGGCGCCAGGTTGCCGAAAACCGGTCGCGCCAGCGCCTCGGCTCCCAGGTAGGCGGCGGTCGCGCCGAACGAGCCCGCGTGAAGCGCGGCGTCGCGCACGAAGGCAAACCCGGTGTCGTACGGAACATTGAGCCACTTGTGCCCGTCGACCGAGACTGAGTTCGCGCGCTCGACGCCACGTACCAGCCGGCGCGTCGCCGGCGACAGCGCCGCGAAGAGCCCGAACGCTCCGTCGACGTGCAGCCAGGCGCCGTAGCGATCGGCCATGTCCGCCATCTCCGCGAGAGGGTCGAAGTCGCCGGTGTTCACGTCGCCCGCGGTGGCGATGAGGATCGCAGGCCGATTCTTCTCCGCACGCAGGGCGCTCTCCAGAGCGTCCAGATCCACGCGTCCGGCCGCGTCGCGGGCCAGGACCTGCGCGTTGTGCCGGCCGATGCCAAGCATCGCCAGCGCCTTGATAGCGCTGGCGTGCAGGTAGCCCCCCGCGAACACAGGCACCGGCGGCAGGCCGCCGAACCCGTCGGCGTCGACGTCGCGCCTGTGCTGCAGCCCCCACCACCTGCGCGCGGTCGCGAGCCCGACCAGGTTGCCGGTGGTTGCTCCGGTGGTGATGACGGCGCTCCAGTCGGCAGGGATGCCGAACATCTCCTTGAGCCAGCCCAGGCTCACCTGCTCGATATGGGCGGCGAACGGCGAGCTGACCCAGTTGAAGGCGACCTGATCGAGAGTAGACGTGAGCCAGTCGGCGCCGAGCGCGGCAGGCGTGCTGCCGCCCATGACGAAATGGAAGAAGCGAGGCCCAGCCGACCGTGTGGCGCCGTCGCGCGCCGCCTCGATCAGCGCGGTCAGCGCCGGCAGTGAACCGTCGCCGGCGTCGGGCAGCGGTGGAATCACACCGCCCGGCGTGACCGGCGGCCGGACGAGAGCGTCGTCGAGACCGGCCAGGTACGCCTGCGCCTCGCGCTCGACGAGGCGCAGCGCCGACGCGAGCTGGTCGTGGTCGGCGAGCGGGTCCGGCACGGCGCGAACCTTACTCCGCGCTGCCGACCCGGTAAACCCGATACTCCCCGTTGTCGTAGACGAGCGTGCCGTGCTGCGCCCAGTACGCCGCGTTGGCGCCGATCGATGGGTCCAGCTCCTGCGGGCCGATGAGAACGTACGTGATTCCGTACTTGCGGATCAGCGCCGGCGCCGACGGATCGCCCGCGAGGATCAGCTTCTCGTCGGTCGCCTTCTGGACGTAGTCGGCCACTCCGTACGTGAAGAGCCAGCCTGGATAGCCGATCAGGATCCGGCGCCCCGACAGCGTCGGAATCGGGCTGTTGTGGTCGTCGGCCGTGGCGAACACCGCGTCTGATGACATGTTTGCGCGCACCCAGTCCGCGAGCTGGAGGCCACGCGCGTCGATGAGCTGGTAGGAGCTGACGCTGTAGTCGGAAGCCCGGGCGAGGTCCAGGGTTCCGGAGAGCACCAGCACGACGAGCAGCGCGCTCGCAAGCCACGCCGCCTCGGGTCCGCGCCGGTACAGCTCGGCGAGAAAGGCTCCGGCCATGATGCTGCCGAAGAGGGCGAAGAAGATGAAGAACTTGGTGTTGTCCCACTCCCACGGCGCGAGGATCACGATCGAGGGCACCACCAACCACAGCCACATCGGTGCGAACCAGGTGCCGAACCGCGTCGGGATGTGGCGGTTCAGCAGGTGTGCGCCGATGATCAGCGGGATCAGGACCGACGTGTTCTTGATCCAGAACCAGATGACGTCGGGCACGAACCAGGCGACGCCGTCCCGCTTCCAGTCGTTGTACGCCATCCAGCCTGGCTGCAGGCAGAATGGCAAGTTGCTCGAGCGAGCGAGGCACGTGCTGGCCGGAGGCCACAGCCAGACCAGCACGGGCACACCGAGGACGATCGCCGGCACAAAGAACCAGAGCCACTCGCGGCGGCGGTTGAACGCCGCCCAGAAGGCCGAGAGGGCGACGATCGTGCCGTACGCGTGGACGTGGAACGTCGGCGTGAGCCCGGCCACGACGCCCGCGAATAAAAATGCGTGCCAGCCCAGCCGGTCGCGCACGGCGACCCACAGCAGAACCATCACGATCAGTGCGAGGCTGAAACCGAACAGCGTGGTCCGCTGAGGCACGAGGTACGCGAGCACCGGATTCAGCCACTGGTAGTTGAGGTCGCGGTTGAGCGTGTACTCGCGCGGCAGGTGGATGAGGGCGCCGATTCCCAGCTTGTCGATGTCGCCGACCAGATAGACGAATCCCAGCCCGCCGCTGAGCAAGAACGCCGCGACTGCGATGACTGCCGCCGCGCGGCCGCCCGCGAACCGCAGCGCGGCCAGGTACATCACGGCGGGGAAGGCGAGGCCGAGCAGGCCTGACGTCAGGACCAGCGAGGCCGGCAGCGAGGCCCCGAGGGGCACCAGGTTGGCGGCGAGGAAATCCAGCATGAAGGGATAGCCGAGGCGGTTCCCAGGGTCGATAGGGAACTGCGGGGGGAAGTTGTGGCCGTACGCAAACGATCCGGCGAAGCTGAGGTGCGCGGCCCAGTCGCCCCAGATGTTCACGTAGCCCGCGTACAACCCGTCCGACCGATAGGTCCAAGCCTGGTGCAAGAAGTGCACCGTCCACGCGCCGCACGCGAGGAATACCGCGAAAAGCGGCCAGGGGTGGCCGGCGGTGCTCAGCGGGGGCGACCAGCGGAGCTTGAGGTCGGCGAAGTCGGCCGCCATCTCGGCGCGGCGCCGGAACGCCACGACTACGCCGGCGACGACGGCGATCGCCGTTGCCGCCAGAACGGTCACGGCGGTGACGTCGCGAATGACCATCGAGAAGACGAAGCTCAGCAGAGCGATCGCCATGCCCCCGAGCGCCGTGCCGTAGGCGATTCGCTCCTCGAGCGTCAGGGCGACCGCGGAGAGATAGGTGATGCCGAATCCCGCCACCACGCAGCCGCCCAGGACGATCAGGGGCGGGCCGATCAGCAATGCCAGCGTCGCCACGGCGGCGATGCCGACGCCCACACCGATCGCCGGCCAAGGCGCCGGGCTCTCGGTCGCCTCCGCTCGAGGCGCCGCCTCCTCAGCCAACTAATTCCAGCAGAACAGCTGCGGCTGGCTCGGCGGCAAGTCTCGGCAGTTGGTCAGCCAGATCTTCGGGCCCCACGGCGGCGTGCCGTCGCCCGCGAACCAGGCGGACTCGGAGATCGGCAGCGCGGTCCACACCGGATAGAAATACAGGAAGAGCGTGACGGCGATGCCGAGATGCGCGATCACCACGCGTCTACCCCATACCGGCCAGCGGTCCGCGATCTGCGCCAGCACGAAGGCCAGCGCCAGAACCATGAAGATCAGGCCGCCGATCATTTCGTAGATGAAGAGCACCCGCGTGATCGGCGCCCACGGCAAAAACTGCGTGAGGAACCCCATCAGGATCAAGGCGGCCGGGAAGCTGCGGTGGCGGATGATGAAGTACGGCAGCGCGGCGACGCACGGCAGGCTCGTCCACCAGATCCACGGGTTGCCCAGGTTCGAGATCCGCGCGATCAAGGGCTGGCCGGTGAACTGGTCGACCCCCAGGTTCGTGTACTCGGCGTAGTAGAGGACGGGCCGCGACAGCAGCGGCCATGACCACCACGGCGAACCGTACGGATGAGTCGCCTTGAGCGTCGCGTGGTAGATGTAGGACTCCTTGTTGTACTCGATCAGGTCGGCGAGGTTGTGGAACTGTCCGCGCAGGAAGAACGGAAACCAGGAGTCGATGTAGATCGCGACCGGCACGATGGCGAGGGCGACCACCGCGACCCCGACGTAAACCGGCCAGTCCACTCCGCCCGGAATCGTCAGCTCGTGCGTCATGGCGTAGGTCCAGAGCATCCGTCCGACCAGGAAGAACAGGATCGTGGCGAAGGCGGCCAGCACGACCCACTTGGCCGCAACCCCCACCCCGATGGCGACGCCGAGGAGGACCAGCGTCCCTATCGATTCCGCCTGAGTGCGGCTCTGCAGGTGGACGAGGAAGACGTAATAGCAGAGCATGATCAGGAACACCGGGATGATGTCGATCATCCCGATCCTCGACTGGACGAAGAACATGCCGTCGAAGCAGACGAGCGTCGCCGCCGCCACCGCGAATATGCGGTTGCGCCACAGG
>Ga0207646_10006315_pt1 | contig 12284 bp, 15 predicted proteins | sample KBSK5502metaG_FD_184343 | JGI IMG/M metagenome (GOLD analysis project Ga0207646, IMG submission 184343) | Corn, switchgrass and miscanthus rhizosphere microbial communities from Kellogg Biological Station, Michigan, USA - KBS K5-50-2 metaG... | ecosystem: Host-associated > Plants > Roots >...
CCCGATCTGGCGAAGCTCGAAGCGATCGCCCGCGAGGGCCGAGTGCAAATCATCCGCATGCTCACCCATGCGGGCTCGGGGCATCCCGGCGGCTCGCTCTCGGCCATCGACATCCTCACCACGATCTACTTTAACCGACTGCGCTACGACGCCAAGCGCCCCGACTGGGAGGACCGCGACCGCTTCATTCTGTCCAAGGGCCACTGCGTGCCGGCGCAGTACTACTGCATGGCCAAGGCCGGCTACTTCCCGATGGAGCGCACCATCACGCTCCGCAAGATGGGCAGCCCGCTCCAGGGCCATCCGGATCGCGTCATGCTGCCGGGTATCGAGGCCGCGACGGGCTCGCTGGGCCAGGGCATCGGGATCAGCATGGGCTTGGCGCTCGGGCTCAAGCTCGCGGGCAAGGAGGCGCGGGTGTACTGCGTGATGGGCGACGGCGAAACCCAGGAGGGGCAGGTCTGGGAGAGCTTCATGTCGGCGCCCAAGCTCGGCGCGCCCGATCGCCACCTGGACAACCTCTGCGTCATCCTCGACTACAACGGCATCCAGCTCGACGGCTTCGTCAAGAAGATCATGGATCTCGAGCCCATCGTGGACAAGCTCAAAGCCTTCGGCTGGCCGGTGCTCGACATCAACGGTCACGACATCGCCCAGGTCGACAAGGCGCTGGACCAGGCCGAGACGATCAAGGGCGCGCCCACCTTCATCGTCGCCCACACGGTGAAAGGCAAAGGCGTCTCCTTCATGGAGAACGACCCCGAGTGGCACGGCAAGGCGCCCAAGCCCGCCGAAGCCGTCGAGGCGATCCGGCAGATCGTGGGCGAGCCCGTCCCGGCCTGGGTCGAGCCCATCATCAACGAGCTGCAGGCCCTGGAGAAAAAGTGATGCCCGCCAAAGCCTCACGCGCCGCCTTCGGAGAGGCGCTCATCGAGCTCGGCGCCAAGGACGAACGGATCGTCACGGTGGACGCGGATCTCAGCAAGTCCACCATGACGGCGAAATTCGCCAAGACCTATCCCGCGCGCGCCTTCAACGTGGGCATCGCCGAATCCGGCATGATCGGCCTGGCGGCGGGGCTCGCGCTGGCGGGCCGGGTCCCCTTCGCCTGCTCCTTCGCCTGCTTCCTCGTGGGCCGCTTCGAGACGATCCGCGTCTCCGTGGCGTACTCAAATGCGCCGGTCAAGCTGGTCGGCACTCACGTGGGCATCGCCATTGGCGAGGACGGCTACAGCCAGATGGGGCTGGAGGATATCGCCTGCATCCGCTCGCTGCCGAACATCCCCATCGTCCAGCCGGCGGACGAGATCGAGACCAGGCAGGCCGTGGCCTATGCCGTCGATCACGCCGGCCCTATTTACCTTCGTCTCACTCGCCAGAACCTCGAGCCGGTTCACGACGAGCACTACCGCTTCCGCTTCGGTCAGGCCGACCTGCTCAGGCCCGGCACGGATGTGACCATCCTGGCCACGGGCGGGCCTCTCTTCAACGCTCTCGAGGCCGCCAAGAAGCTGGCCGGCGAGAGTGTCAATGCCGAGGTGCTCAATGTCGCCACCATTAAGCCGCTGGACGAGGAGGCCATCCTCCGCTCGGCGGGCAAGACGGGGCGCGTCGTCACGGTGGAGGACCACTCGATCCATGGCGGCCTGGGCAGCGCGATGGCCGAGATGCTCAGCGAGGTAATGCCGACACCGCTCAAGCGCATTGCCGTCACCACCTTCGGCGAGTCGGGCGACTTCAAGGGCCTGTACGCCAAGCACGGCCTCGATCCCGACGGCATCGCCAAGACCGTCCTCAAGTTCCTGAACCGGTAGCGCACCGCGCGGCCGTGGTCAGTCGGTGGACCGCGGTCGCGGTGCTGCTGGCGGTGGCAGTCGCGGGCTGTGTCATCCCAAGGAGGAAACCATGGCGGCTCAAACACCCTACTCGATCAACTTGGACGCGCGCTACGCGTCGCTCGAGATCGTCGACGTTCAGGCCCTGGTCGACGCATGCAAGGACCCCTGGTACAACCAGACGCTGTGCCGGGTGAACGACAGCGTCGTGCGTCTTGGTGTCCTGCAGGGAGAGTTCCACTGGCACAAGCACGATAGCGAGGACGAGTTCTTCTACGTGGTCGACGGGCGCTTTGTGATCGAGCTCGAGGGCCGGACGGTCGAGCTCTCGCCCCGGCAGGGCTTCACCGTTCCCAAGGGCGTGATGCATCGGACTCGGGCGCCGGAGCGAACCGTGGTGCTCATGATCGAAGGGGCTGGGGTCATTCCCACCGGCGACTAGGGGGTCAGGTCTTGAATTGCAACATTTAGTGACGGCAATTGCCGTCACCTTTTGTCGTATTTCAAGACCTGACCCTTAGGGTGGAGACCTGACCCCTAGGGTGGGGGCGGACGCGAGAAGGGGGAGCGCCGGTCGAGAAGCTGCCGGACCCTGCGTGCCAGCTCCTCGACGTCGAAGGGCTTGGCGACGAACGCTGCGCCCCTCGGTACGATCCCGGTCACGGCGAAGCCCGACATGTACAGCACCTTCGCGTCTGGGCGAATCGCGACGAACCGCTCCGCCAGCTCGGGGCCATTCATGAGGGGCATCACGACATCGGTGAGCAGAAGGTCGATGGGCCCAGGATGCTCGCGCGCGATCCGCAGCGCGTGGCGGGGATCGCCGGTGGACAGGATCGTGTAGCCCCTGATCGCGAGCACGTCCTGGGCCATCGCCCGCACGCCGTTCTCGTCGTCCACGATCAGAATCGTTTCCATGCTCAGCCGCTGCCTTTCAGCCCGGGCCCTCCTGCTCTCATTGTAGTGCGGTCGCCCGTCGATTCCCGTCAAGATACTTCCTGACGTCGACGAGTGCCACGGCCCTTGCCGACGGGCGGAGATCGTGAGAAGCTTTCCGCCGCCTCAAATCCAAGGAGGGCTCAATGATGAGCACGCGCCTGCTCGCTGCCGCCGCCGCCGTCCTGCTGCTTCTCGCGTCCACCGCGTCCGCCGCCGACAAGAAGGTCATCCGCCTCTGGCAGACGGAGACGGAGCCTCAGACGCTGGCGGTGCTCAACCAGATCGCCGCCGAGTACGAGAAGACGCATCCGGACGTTTCGATCAAGATCGAGGGGCTCGCCTGGGGCGACCTCGAGAAGAAACTCACGGCCGCGCTCGCCGCCGGGGCGCCGCCGGACGCCGCCCACGGCCAACCCATTACCTGCGTGTCCTTCGCCGCCAAGGGGCTCCTGCGCCCGGTGGAAGACCTGGCCGATTCCCTCGGCAAGGACAATATCGTGGACGCCTTCCGCGGCCTCTGCCGCTGGCAGGGCCGCACGTACGGCGTCGGCCACTCCCCCGCCTCGTCGCTCTTCGTGTATCGCAAGGATCTCCTCGCCAAGAAGGGGCTCAAGGTGCCGAAGACCTGGGACGAGTTGATCCAGACGGCCGAGGCGCTCAAGGAGACCAAGGACGGCCAGGTCGTCCGCTACGGGCTGACGATGACCGGGCAGCCGCTGTTCATCAATATCGGCGTCGGCGAGCTGCTGAAGACAAACGGCGGTCGGCTGTTCGACGACCAGGGCCGGCCGACCCTCACCGAAAAGCCCGTCATCGAGCTGCTCGAGTTCTACAAGAAGCTCAATCGCGTGCTGCCGCCCGGCTGGACGGGCCACGGCTATCTCGACACCTTCGCCAACCTGGCCAACGAGAAGGCGGCGATGCTCTACCAGGCGTACGGGCGCGGCGTGGGCTATATCGAAAAGTACGCCCCCAAGGAGATCGCCGACCCCGACCACTTCGCCGTGGCCGACAAGGTCGTCGGGCCCTCGGGGAAGGCGCCGGCGGCGCAGCTCGACTGCGAGCCCTGGATGATCTTCAAAGACGCGAAGGGCGGCGGCGAGGCCGTGGACTTCCTCAAGTTCTTCTTCAAGGACGAAAACTACGTCCCGTACCTGCACTCAGTGCCCATCCATCTCTTGTCCATCAAGAAGTCCACCACCAAGAATCCCAAGTACGCCGACAATGCCATGATCAGCAAGTGGCGCCCGTGGGTGGACATGCAGGAGAAGTATTTCAAGAACGATTGGATCAAGCCCGTGCTCGTTACCGACTGGGACGACATGAAGAAGCCGTACCTCCTCGAGGTCATGGGCTCCGGCATCCTCGTGGACATGGTGTTCGACGCGGTCAAGGGCATGCCGTCGGCCGAGGCCGCCGCCAAGGCCCAGAAGCGCGTCGAAGAGCTGCTGGTCCAGACCGGCTATCTGAAGAAGTAAGGTGCGAAGCCTCGCCGACGCGGCCGCGCCCGTCCTGGCGCGGCCGCGCCGTCGCCTGTCCCCCGCCCTCCTCGGGCTGCTTGGAATCATGCCCGCTCTCGTCCTGATCGGCGCGCTGATCCTCTACCCCGTCGCGTACGCCATCTGGCTCTCCTTCTTCGACAAGCATTCTTTCTTTCCTGCCTCGCGCTGGGTCGGCTTCGGCAATTACGACCGGCTCCTCGGGGATCCCGAGTTCTGGGACAGCCTCTGGAAAGGGGTGGTCTACGCGGCCAGCACCACCGCGCTCCAGCTCGTCCTGGGCGTGGTCTCGGCCCTGCTCCTCCACCACCCGTTCCGCGGGCGCACCGCCGCGCGCGCCCTGGTGCTGTTCCCCTACATGATCCCGACGATCGTCGCCGTGATCGTCTGGCGCTGGCTGCTCAATGAAACCTTTGGGCTCGTGGACTACACCCTCGTGGCCTGGGGCCTCGTCCGGCAGCCCATCGTATGGCTCGGCGTCGACCACATCATGACGTCGCTCATCGCCATGAGCGTCTGGCAGTTCACGCCCTTCGTCACGCTGGGCGTGCTGGCGCGGCTGCAGACCATCCCGCTCGAGCTCTACGAGGCCGCGCGCGTGGACGGCGCCTCGGCCTGGGCGCGATTCCGGTATATCACTCTGCCCCAGCTCCGGGCCGTGATGTTCGTCGTCATTCTGCTGCGCGGGATCTGGATGTTCACCAAGTTCGATACCGTGTGGCTGTGGGGCGAAGGGGCAGGCGCGGGCGCCGAGATCAGGACGCTGCCGATCTACACCTACATGCGTACCTTCACGTACTATCAGGCGGGCTTCGGCGCCGCGCTCTCGGTCATCATGTTTCTCATGCTCATGGCGGCGACGCTCGTGTACTTCGGGTTCTTCTGGCGCGAGGAGGAGGCGGCGGCATGAGGCGACTGTATGCCCGGCTCGCTCGCGCGCTCCTCTACGTAGGCATCCTCGGGCTGGCCGCCCAGGCGCTGCTCCCCCTGCTGTGGATGCTCTCGACCTCGCTGAAGCCGCCGCGCGAAGTGCTCGCGACGCCGCCGACCCTGATCCCGGCGGCGCCCACGTTGGAAAATTTCGCCCGGCTGCTGAACCAGACCGCCTTTGTCTCGTACTTCCTGAACAGCATGACCGTCGCGGGCCTCACCGTGCTCCTGACCATGGCGGTGGGCTCAGCCGGGGCCTACAGCCTGACCCGCTTCGCCTTCCCCGGTCGGGAGAGCATCGCGCGCCTCATCCTCTGCACGTACATGTTCGCGCCGATCATGATCGTCGTGCCGATCTACATCCTCGCGCGCCGGGCCGGGATCGTCGACACCCATACCGCCCTGGTCCTCTCCTACTCCTCCTTCTGCCTGCCGTTCTCCCTCTGGCTGCTCCGGGCCTTTTTCCAGTCGATCCCGCTCGAGCTCGAGGAAGCGGCCCTGGTGGACGGCGCGGGACGCCTGCGGGCCCTCATCTATATCGTCGCTCCGCTCGCCCTGCCGGGCCTCATCGCCACCTCGATCTTCACTTTCACCTTGGCCTGGAACGACTACATCTTCACGCGCATCCTGATCATCTCCGACGAGCTCAAGACGCTCCCGGTGGGCGTCCAGGATCTCTTCTCCGCCGCCGTCGTGGACTGGGGGCTCGTCATGGCGGCCGGCATGCTCATCACGATCCCCGCGCTCGCCTTCTTCATGGCCGTCCAGCGCCATCTGATCGCGGGCTGGGGCACGGGAGGACTCAAGGGATGACCGTCCAATTCGGCTTCTCGCTCCAAGGACGCGGCGCGCTGGCCGACCGCGAGGCCATCGGCGGCCTCGCGCGCCGGGCCGAGGCCCTCGGTTACGACTCCATCTTCGTCACCGACCGGATGCTGATCCCGGTCAAGGCGACCAAGGCCTATCCGTACTCGGCCTCAGGCGCCTTTCCGCTGGGGCCGGACGAGCCCTGGCTCGAATCGCTCACCGCGATCACCTGGCTCGCCACGATCACCGAGCGAATCCGAGTGGGCACCAGCGTCCTGGTCATCCCCTACCGCAACCCCGTCCACATGGCCAGGGCCCTGGCGACGGCCGACTATCTCTCGCGGGGTCGCATCATCCTCGGCGCGGGTATCGGCTGGTGGCGGGAGGAATTCGAGGCCATGGGCGTGCCGTTCGAGGAGCGCGCGGCACGGACCATGGAGAGCTTGAGGATCATGAAGGAGATCTGGACCAAGCCGCGTGTGGACTTCAAGGGGCGGTTCTGGCGCATCGATGAGGCAGGCGGCGTCAAGCCGCAGCCGGCGCAAAGGCCGCACATTCCGATCTGGATCGGGGGGCATACCGACGCGGCCCTCCAGCGCGTCGTGGCCATCGCCGACGGCTGGCACCCGCTGGGCCTCCGCCCACCGGTGACACTCCATCCGCCTGAGATGGCCGAGGCCGTCCTCCGGCTGCGCGGTCTGGCGGCCGCGTCCGGACGCGACCCGCGCGGCATCACCATCACTTTCAAGGGACCGGTGAAGTTCGACAGCGCGGCGCCGAAGGACCGGCCGCCGCTCACCGGCTCGGCGGCGCAGATTGCCGAGGATTGCTCCGCCTACGCGGCGGCCGGCGTCGAACACTTCGTCCTCGATTTCTCCGTGCCCACGGTGCCGGAGATGCTCGAGGTCCTCGAGCGCGTCGCCGCCGACGTGAGGCCTGGGGTCAGGTCTTGAAATACGACATTTCTTGCCAAAAAGCGTCACACTTCAAGAGGGTGACGTTGAGGCGGTGACGGTTGGGAAAGAAATGTGTGAATTCAAGACCTGACCCCACTACTTCTTCCCGCGGCTCAGCATGCCCTCGAGCCGCGAGCGTCGCTCCTCTTCCGAGGCTAGGTGTTGCTCCAGCTCCTTGAGCCTGGCGGTGGTCGCGTGCAGCTCGCCCTCCACCGACCGCATCTGGGCTTGCGTCTTGTCCAGCTCCCGTTCCAACGCCGCAGTCCGCTGCTGCGAGGCCTGGAGGTCGGATGCCGCCTGCCGGGCGGAAGTCCCCCACCAGCCATATCCCCCCAGCCCTCCCACCAGCAGCCCGATGACCGCGGCGATCGTAATGGCTTGGCGCATGATCACCTCCTTGCCTCAAGGATTCCCCCGTCTCGGACTTTGGGCAAGCCTCAGCCGCGGGTTCCCTCTCCCCAAGGGGAGAGGGTTAGGGTGAGGGGAGCAGACCCTGGGCGAAGCCGATATCGAAGGCGAGGTAGAGGCCGAAGGCCAGCGACAGCGCGCCGGTGCCGAGCGCGAAGCCCCGGCCCCAGCGCTGGAGCAGCGGGATGCGCGCGGCGAAGGGCAGCGACAGCAGCGCGGTGATGGCCGTCATGCCCGCCATCGTTCCCACGCCGAAGAGCAGCAGGTAGCCGACGGCTCCCCAGGCGCTGCGAATCGTCGTCAGCGCCAGCAGAGCCACCGCCGCGCTGCCCGCCAGCCCATGCACCAGCCCCACGCAGAGCGAGCGGACGGCCTGCGCCGGCCCGACGGTTTGAAGGGCGAGCATCAGCCCACGCGGCGGATGAACGTGCGGATGGCGGTGGACGCTGCCAGCGTGGGCATGCGGATGGCTGTGAAAGCCCGCGGCCACTTCGTGAGGGTGAGGCTCGGTGAGATGGGCGGCCGGCACCGGATCTGAGCCGCGGAACACCCAGGCGATGCGGGCCGCGCCCAGCGCCATCAGCATGAGCGCCACGGCCAGCTCCATCGAGAGACCCATCGCGGGAGTGATCGTGAGATTCAGCCCGATGATGGCCAGGCCTACCACGGTGACGGTTGCGGTATGGCCAAGCCCCCAGAAGGCGCCGATCAGCGCCCCCGCGCCGAAGCGCCGGGTGCGGCTCACGATGGTGGCGACCGCCAGCACGTGGTCCGGATCGGTGGCGTGCTGGACGCCGAAGAGCAGCCCCAGAAGGACGACCGGCAGGTTCCAGTCCATCTAATAAGCCTCGCGCTCGAGAACACGCCATACCGCGCGTGGCGGGCAACGCAGCCCTCGCCTCGTGACGCTCGCGCCTGAGGCGCTCGGCCGTCCCTCGGCTCGAACTGCTTTGAGCTGCGGACGTGACTCGGGGGGCCCACTCCGCCCACCGCGCGGGTCGCTCCGGGGCGCCACCCGCCCGATTTCGTCAGCGTCGCTCATGAATGCTCTCGCCGAGTATCGGCTCGCCATACGGCGCCCCTGGCTCCCCCGCGCCCCGGCTCTCAGTTTGTTTCCGTTATCGTCGTCCTCCAAAATCATTAGGGCACGTATCCTTTGGCCTGCAGCGTGCTTTCGACGCGCGCCCGATGCTTGCGCTCCCACACGTCCAGGCTCTCCGCGGCATCGGTCGCCGCCTTGGCCTGCGCTTTCTTGAGCACCTCCCACGCCTCCGCCCGCGGTACCACCACGATGCCCTCCTCGTCGGCCACGACCACGTCGCCGGGGTGCACCTTGATGCCGCCGCATGTGATGGTCCCGTTGATCTCCCCCGGCCCGTCCTTGGCGCCGGGAATGGGCGAGACGCCGCGCGCGAAGATGGGGAAGCCGTTGGCGCGGGCTTCGGCCACGTCGCGGATCACGCCGTCGATGACGAAGCCGGCCACCCCGTGGCGCTGGGCCACGGCGCAGACATTGCCGCCGGCCACCGCCATCTCCTCATCGCCCGCCTCCACCACGATCACGTCGCCCGGCTCGGCGCGGTAGATGGCGGCGTGCAGCATGAGGTTGTCGTGCTTGGCCGTGCGTACGGTGAAAGCGGGCCCGGCGATGCGCGGCATGTCGGGCCAAAGCGGCCGGATCAGGTGGCGCATCACCGACTCGAGCTTGAGCATGTCGGCCAGGGCGGTCGGAGACAGCGTCTTGAGGCCCTCCACGAAGTCGCGGGGCGGGCGCTCGATGTGCAGCCGGATGCTCGACATCCGCGACATCTTGCCGGCGGTTTTGGCCATGGGTCACTCCGAGAGTTTGAGGAGAAGGCCGGTGCGGCGGGCGCGCGTGATTGCCGCGGAGAGCGCCCAGTGGGCCAGCACCACGTAGAGCCCCACGAGCGTGAAGCCGGTCAGGAAGGGATGGGTGAACTGGGACTTGAAGCCGTAGCCCTCCCGCATGGCATCGAGGAAGTAAGTCAGCGGGATCCCGGCCGAGATCGCGGCCACCCAGCCGGGCAGCACCGAGATCGGGTAGTAGATCCCCGACAGCATCACGATGAAGTTCACCGCGGCCCATGCGGAGGTCTCGGCGCGGGTGCCGAAGAGCAGGACCAGAGTGCAGACGAGGAGCCCGATCACGAGCGCCGTGAGGAAGCAGCCCAGCAGGAACAGCGCCAGGGGCAGCGGGCCGCCGCCGATGAAGTTGAAGCCGAAGGCCCAGGTGCCGATGGCCGCCATCAGGCTGAAGACGATGATCCCGCGCGCGACGCCCACCAGCCACGAGCCCAGCGCCAGGTGACGGGTCCGCACCGGGGTCAGGAACTGGTGCTTCATGGATTTCGACCAGATGTCGAACAGCACGGCGTACGCCACGTCGAGCTGGCAGACTTGCACCGACGAAAGCGCCACCGTCCCGACCAGGATGAAGGCGGTCATCTCGGGCGTCAGGGCGAGGAAGCGGGTGAGCAGGCCGTGGGAGAGCATGGCCACGCCCGGCCAGAACGTCAGCTCGAATACGAAGAAGACGTTCCGGCGAGCCATGATGAGATTGCGGGCCGCGAAGGCCCAGAGCCTCACCCACTCGGTGGCCAGCGACTCCAGCGGCAGGCTCTCAGCGCGCGAGCTCAACGAAGACCTCCTCGAGCTCAGGCTCGGTCACCTGGCAGTCACGCACCAGCACACCCTGCTCGTGCAGCCAGCGCAGGATCTCGGGCAGTCGCTTCTCCGCCGCGTCCACCGTGCACTCGATGCGGTCGCCCCGCGTGTGCAGCGCCAGCACGCCGTTCCGCTCGGCCAGCCCCTGGACCACCGGGGGGTCGAGCCGCAGGACGATCACCTCACCGATCCGAATCTGCCGCTTGAGCTCGTCCGCGGTGCCCTGAGCCAGAATCCGGCCGGACTTGATGAAGGCGATGGTGTCACAGAGCTGCTCGGCCTCGCGCATGTAGTGCGTCGTGAGGATGATCGTCGTGCCCCGCTCCCGGCGCAGCGCGGCGATGTGCGCGCGGATGCGGATGGAGACGTCCGGGTCCAGTCCCAGCGTGGGCTCGTCGAGGAAGAGCACCTCGGGGTCATTGAGCAGCGCTTTGGCCAGGGCCAGCCGCTGCTTGAGCCCCGTCGACAGCTCGTTGTACTCGGTCTTGCGGTGCGACCCGAGCTCGAAGCGCTCGATCAGCTCGCTCACGCGCCCCGCGAGCCGCCGGCCGCTCAGCCCGTACAGTCGGCCGTAGAAGGTCAGGACCTCGGCCGGCCGCAGGCTCCAGACGAAGGAGGCATTGCCGCTCGCCATGTTGAGCCGGCGGCGGATCGCGAAGGCTTCGCGGACGACGTCGTGACCCAGGATGCTGGCCGAGCCGCTGTCGGGCAGGAGCAGGGTCGCCAGGATCGAGAGCAGGGTGGTCTTTCCGGCCCCGTTCGGCCCGAGCAGGCCGAAGATGGCGCCGCGTGGGACCTCGAGGCTCGCGCCCCGCAGGGCCTCGGTTCGGCGCCCGTGGAACCAGCCCGCGCGAAATGTCTTAGTGAGGTCGCGCGCCTCCACTGCGATGTCTTGAGCCGCCATAACCGGCTCATCCTACCATGTCGTTTCACCCCCTCACCCCGCCCTCTCCCAGAGGGAGTGCTTGCCCGGGTTGGGGTGAGGGGCCGATTGCCGACACCTGGATCATTTGATAGAACCAGAGGGTGGAAGCCCGGTCCGACACGACCACCTGGCGGTGTGCCGCCGATGCGCTCGAGCCAGGCCAGACGGCCAAGTTTCAGCTCCAGCGCGACGGCAAAGCCCTGCATGGATTTCTCGTCAACTATCAAGGCCGGCACTACGCTTATGTCAACCGGTGTCCGCATGCCGGCACGCCGCTGGATCTATGGCCCAACGATTTCTTCACCGCGGACAGCCTCCACCTCATCTGCGCCACCCACGGCGCGGTATTCGGTCCCGACACCGGCATCTGCGTCGAGGGCCCCTGCCCCGGAGCGAGGCTCGAGTCCCTCCCAGTCGAGCGTGACGGGGACTCGCTGGTGATCCGATGTCGGAGTTGACGCCAGACGACGACAGCGCTGAGGTCGAAGAGGCCAACGCGCGCTTCTACCGCGCCTTCGAGAGCCTGGATCTGACGGAGATGGACCTGATCTGGGCCCACACGGACTCCGTCCGCTGCATTCATCCGGGCTGGGGCCTGCTCTCCGGCTGGGAAGCCGTGCGTCAGTCCTGGGAAGCGCTCTTCAAGGACAGCCGCGAGATGCGCTTCAGCCTTTCGGACGTCACGGCGCGCGTGGACGGCAATCTGGCGTGGGTGACTTGCACCGAGAACATTCTCTCCGAAGCCCGCGGCACCGTGTCCGTCACCTCGGTGCTGGCGACCAATGTCTTCGAGCGTCAGGCGGGCGATTGGCGGCTGGTCCACCACCACGCCTCCCATATCCTGACGGGGGAGACTTCCACCGAAGTATGATGGACACGGAGGTATGATCGAGCCATGAGCGGAAAGGTCGTGTCTCTCGCGGGGGCGGCGTCGCACTTCCGCGCCGGAATGAGCCTCGGCGTGGGCGGCGGCCCGTTGCTCGCCACTCCTACCGCGCTCATCCGCGAGATCATCCGCCGCGGCATGCGCGATCTCAAACTCATCGCCTGCTCCACTGGCGGCTACGGGCTCGATTTGCTGATCGGGGCGGGCTGCGCCGCTTCCGCCGAGTTCGCGCAGATCTCGCTCTACGAGTACGGCTTCGCTCCCAACTTCCGCCGCTTCGCCGAGGGGGGCCGGCTTCGCTGCCTGGACCACACCTGACCCGGCTTCCTGGCGGGGCTCCAGGCTGGAGCTTCCGGGCTACCGTTCATGCCCGTTCTGGGTCACGTGGGATCGGACTACCCGCGGCTTAGGCCC
>Ga0207646_10006317_pt1 | contig 12282 bp, 10 predicted proteins | sample KBSK5502metaG_FD_184343 | JGI IMG/M metagenome (GOLD analysis project Ga0207646, IMG submission 184343) | Corn, switchgrass and miscanthus rhizosphere microbial communities from Kellogg Biological Station, Michigan, USA - KBS K5-50-2 metaG... | ecosystem: Host-associated > Plants > Roots >...
CCTGCTCACCGGCAAGCCGGTTCGTCGCAACCTGGCGATGACGGGTGAGATCACGCTGCGCGGTCGGGTTCTGCCGATCGGCGGACTGAAGAGCAAGCTCCTCGCCGCCCACCTGGCCGGCGTCAAGACCGTGCTCATCCCTCGTCGCAACGAGAAGGACCTGATCGAAGTGCCTGAGGAGATACGGCTGCAGCTGCGCATCGTGCCGGTCGATTCGATGGACGAGGTGCTGGCCGAGGCTCTCATCGACCAGCCGCGTCCTGCGGCTCGCATCAAGGCGGAGCGGGCGGCACGCCAGAAGGCTGCCGTCCTGCGCCGGCCCGCGCGCCGCAAGGCGCCGGCCACGCCTCCGGTACCTGTTCAGCAGCCGCCCGTTGAGCAGCCGCCCGCCACGACGGCGGGCGGCGCCCAGCGCTGATCCCGCGGTCGGATGGAGTACAAGAACTACTACGAGGTCCTGGGCGTCCCCAAGACGGCGACCCAGGCGGAGATCAAGAAGGCCTATCGACGCCTGGCCCGCGAGCTCCATCCAGACCGTAATCCCGGCGACAAGACCGCCGAGCAGAAGTTCAAGGACGCCAACGAGGCGCACGCGGTCCTCTCGGACCCGAAGAAGCGCAAGCGCTACGACGAGCTGGGCGCCAACTGGCAGGCGTACCAGCAGTACGGCGGCGCGGGAGCAGGCGACTGGGCCGGCGGCTTCGGTGGCGGCGGTCCGTTCGCGAGCGGGCCCGGTGGCGTCCGATACACCTACCGAACCGTGAGCCCGGAGGAGATGAGCGGCTTCTCCGACTTCTTCCGGGCGTTCTTCGGAGACGAGGGATTCTCCTTTTCGGGAGGGACCGGCACAGCGGGCGCTGGCGGGCAGGCCGGCGCAGGAGGATCGCGCGGCCAGCGATCGAGCGGCAGCTTCGAGCAGGTCTTCGACTTCGGGGATCTGCTCGGGCGCGGGGCAAACCGGTCCAGCGCCGGCACGGCCACGGCCGACCGCACCCGGTTGCCGGGCGTCGATCTGCAGGCCGAGGCCGAGGTGACGCTCGCCGAGGTGGCGCGCGGTGCCGAACGAATGGTCGACGTGGACGGCCGTCGCCTGCAGATCAAGATCCCACCGGGCGTGCGCGAGGGCGCTCGCATCAAGCTGCGCGGCGCCGGCCTCAAGGAGCAGGCCGGCGCGCCGTCAGGCGACCTGTACGTCACAGTCCACGTGCGTCCCGATCCGCGTTTCGAGCGTGAGGGCGCCAACCTGCGGACGGACGTGCCGATTACTTTGCTGGAGGCGATCGCCGGGGCCGAAGTTCCGGTTCAGACGCCAACGGGCACCCTCAAGCTTCGAATCCGTCCCAACACCCAGAACGGCCAGGAGATCCACGTCGCCGGAAAGGGACTGCCCAAGCCGGGACGCGACGGCGGCCGCGGCGACCTGATCGTTCGCGCACGCGTCGTGCTACCTCACTTCGACGAAGAGACCCGAGACGAGATCGCCAAGCTGCTTGCCCGACACCCACAGCCTGATCCCCGGGCCGCGCGAAGGAGCCACTGACATGCGCATCGAGCGGTTCACCCAGCGCGCCCAGGAGGCGATCGCGGAGGGTCAGCAGCTCGCCGAGGCTGAGGGCAATCCCCAGCTCGACGTCCTGCACCTGATGCTCGTACTCACGGAGCAGTCCGACGGCGTCGTCCCCGCCGTCCTCGAGCGGATCGGGAAGGATCCCGCACAGATCGCCACCGCGCTGCGCGGCGAGATAGCAAAGCTCCCCAAGGTCCGGGGCGCCGGCACCCAGCTCACGCTTTCCGACGAGGCACGGCGCGCGCTCTCCGACTCGCACCTTGTCGCCGAGCGCATGAAGGACGACTATGTCTCGACTGAGCACATCCTGCTCGCCATCATCGAGGACCGGCGCAGCAGCCCGGCCCAGCGCCTCCTCACCGCGCAGGGCATCGACGCCGAAGCCGTTCTCAATGCGCTCACCGAGATCAGAGGTTCGCAGCGCGTGACGACACCGAATCCTGAGGCGACGTACGAAGCCCTCGAGAAGTACGGCCGTGACTTGGCCGATGCCGCACGTCGCGGGCTGCTCGACCCGGTGATCGGCCGGGACGAGGAGATCCGACGCGTGATCCAGGTGCTCAGCCGCCGCACCAAGAACAACCCGGTGCTGATCGGTGAGCCGGGAGTCGGCAAGACGGCGATCGTCGAAGGGCTGGCTCAGCGGATCGTGCGAGGCGACGTTCCCGAAGGGCTGCGCGACAAGCGAGTGGTCGCCCTGGACCTCGGCGCGATGGTGGCGGGTGCCAAGTACCGGGGTGAGTTCGAGGAGCGCCTCAAGGCGGTTCTCAAGGAAGTCGCCACCGCGAGCGGCCAGATCATCCTGTTCATCGACGAGCTGCACACCGTCGTCGGCGCGGGAGCTGCCGAGGGCGCCATGGACGCCGGCAACCTGCTCAAGCCGATGCTGGCGCGCGGCGAGCTGCATTGCATCGGAGCCACCACGCTCGACGAGTACCGCAAGGGCATCGAGAAGGACGCGGCGCTCGAGCGCCGCTTCCAGCCGATCATCGTCGACCAGCCGAGCGTCGAGGACACGATCTCCATCCTTCGTGGCCTTCGCGAGCGATATGAGGTCCACCACGGTGTGCGCATCACCGACTCCGCGCTGGTCGCGGCGGCGGTTCTGTCCAACCGCTATATCACCGAGCGCTTCCTGCCCGACAAGGCGATCGACCTGATCGACGAGGCCGCGAGCCGCCTGCGGATGGAGATGGATTCCATGCCCGCCGAGCTCGACGAGCTCGAGCGGCGTCGCATGCAACTCGAGATCGAGCGCGAGGCGCTGCGCAAGGAGAAGGACGACGCCTCCAAGGCTCGCCTCAACCTGCTTGAGCAGGAGCTGGCCGACCTGCGCGAACGGGGCGACGTGATGAAGGCACAGTGGCAGCGCGAGAAGGAGATCGTCGCCGGAATTCGCGAAACGCGGGAGGGGATCGAGCGGCTTCAGCCCCAGATCGAAGAGGCGACGCGCAACCAGGACTACCAGAAAGCATCGGAGCTCCAGTACGGACGCGCCATCGAGCTGCAGAAGAAGCTCACCGAGCAGGAGCAAAGGCTGCGCGAGCTCAAGGCCGCCGGATCGGTCCTGGTGAAAGAGGAGGTAGACGCCGACGACGTCGCCCAGGTCGTCAGTCGCTGGACGGGCGTTCCCGTGAGCCGGCTGATGGAGGGAGAGACGGAGAAGCTCCTGAAGATGGAAGAGCGGCTGCACGAGCGGCTCATCGGTCAGGACGAGGCGGTTACAGCCGTGTCCGACGCCATCCGCCGAGCGCGCGCAGGCCTCAAGGATCCCAAGCGGCCCATCGGCTCCTTCATCTTCCTGGGACCCACGGGCGTGGGAAAGACGGAGCTCGCCCGGGCACTCGCGGAGTTCCTGTTCGACGACGAGCAGGCCTTGGTGCGCATCGATATGAGCGAGTACATGGAGAAGTTCGCCGTCTCGCGGCTGGTCGGTGCGCCTCCGGGTTACGTGGGGTACGAGGAGGGCGGTCAGCTCACCGAGGCCGTGCGCCGACGCCCCTACCAGGTCGTGCTCTTCGACGAGATCGAGAAGGCGCACCCGGACGTGTTCAACGTCCTGCTGCAGCTCCTCGACGACGGCCGCCTGACCGACTCGCAGGGGCGCACCGTCGACTTCAAGAATACGGTCATCATCATGACCAGCAACATCGGCTCGTCCACCCTCATCGATGCCGCCGAGCGTGGCACCGAGGCATTCGAACGGGCTGCCGAGGCCGTGCGGCTCCAGCTGCGCGACCATTTCCGTCCGGAGTTCCTGAACCGGGTCGACGAGATCATCGTCCTCAAGCCTCTGACCGATGAACAGCTGGCGAAGATCGTGGGTCTCCTGCTGGCGGGCGTTCGGCGCCGGCTCGAGGAGGCGCAGATCAACGTCGAGATCACCGATTCCGCGATGGCCCTGGTCGCGAAGGAGGGATACGACCCGACCTACGGGGCGCGTCCCCTCCGGCGCGCCATTCAGCGCGAGATCGAGAATCCTCTCGCCAGGCGCATCCTTGGCGGTGACTTCGTCGCCGGCGACGTCGTGCGCATCGATGCCCGCGACGGGAAGATCGCCTTCGAGAAGAGCAGCTCCGAGACTCCGTCCGAACCAGCTCCGCCGGCAGAACCCGCGGCGGCACCCGCCTAGCCAGTCCGGGGCGACGCCCAGCTGACCTGCGCCGCCGGCTAGACGAGTGACAGGCGGTCCAACGGAAACGGCGGGAGCGCCAGCGGCCGGACCGCGAGCCTGAGCAGGAGCAGCGGATTGTCGTCCGCGGCACTCCGATTGGCGTGCAAGACGTCACAACCGGTGCAGCGGTGGATCAGGACCCATTCGCCTTGGCCGCGGACCGTGATGGCGATCGGCTCCATGCACGAGCCGCAGTCAGCCGCCCGATCACCCGGGCTGTCGTCCAGGTGGCGGCTCCAGAGGCATGACGGGCAATGATTCCTATGGCTCGTCCCGGGTGCATCGCCGGGAACGTCGGCGTGGCAATGCGAGCAGCGGAACGAGGTGTTGCGAGTTGGCGACCTCGGGCGCCCGTCGCGCGACGGGCGGCGAGGTCGAGCGGAACGTTTCAAGAGGGACTCCGGTCGGTGGGTGGGCGATCGACGACGGAACGTCGCGCACCGGCCGTCAGAAACCAAACGGCCGTCCCCGGAGGGACGGCCCGCACAGCTCACCAGGACGGGAGCTAGGTGGCGAACCTCCGGAGGCGCGACGCGACAACGGCGATCCGGGCCGTCTTCGACATTGCCTTCCTCCTGTCTGGACCGATGGCGCCGCATTTCGGGGCGGCGCCGAATTCGAAATAGCTGGCGGTGAGTATGGCCTTCCCGGGCCTCATGTCAACCCGTTTTGTGGCCAGCGGAATCAGCGGCGATGAGTGCGACGGCGTCCTGCGGGTGTCGGTCTGGGTCGCGAGCGTTCGTCGCGGCGGGGTGGCGGGACGAACCGTTGCCGCCGGATCTCGTCGTTCGCCGCCGCGATCAAGGGCGGGAACTTCACGAAGGTCGCCCACACGATGACGCCCAGCGCAGGGACCTGCACCAGCAGCACGAGCAGCAGCGGGACGTGGATGACCGCGAGCAACGGTGTCAGGCCCCAGGCGATGGCGACCGGCCAGAAGACCCACTCGTGCAGCGCTAGGATCGTCGGATAGCGACGGTATCGGTTCTGGGCGATGTTGTAGACGACCACCGCACCAATGAGCAGCAGCAGCCCGGACACCCACATCAGGGTGAACAAGTCCGGAGACGCGGTCGCCGGATCGAGCTGGCCGAAGAGGAATCCCATTCGGCGGCGGAGTCTAGCAGGTCCCGAATCCGCCTCGACCGCGGCTATACTGACCGCCACGGAGGCCAGGATGGCCGCCTCGGCGCCTCCGTGACAACGCCACCCCACCTGAGGTCGCCCGTTGCGCGCTCTCCTCTCCGTTTCGGACCGCGAAGGCATCGTTGAGCTTGCCCGCGGCCTGGTAGACGCGGGGATCGAGTGCTTCGCTACCGAGGGAACGCGTGAGCACCTCGCGGAGAGCGGGGTCGATACGGGGCCCGTGTCCGAGCTGACCGAGACGAACGAGATCCTGGGAGGTCGAGTCAAGACCCTTCACCCGTCGATCTTTGCGGGCCTGCTGGCTCGTCGTGATCAGCCGGACCACCTGGCGCAGCTCGCGGAGCACGGCATCGGCCAGATCGACCTCGTCGTCGTCAACCTGTATCCGTTTGCGCAGACCGTCCAGCAGCCCGGTACCACGCTCGATCAGGCGCTCGATCAGATCGACATCGGGGGCGTTGCCCTTTTGCGGGCGGCCGCCAAGAACTTCCCGGGCGTCGCCGCGGTCTCAGACCCAACCCAGTACGCATCGGTCCTTCGCGACGTCAAGACCATGGGCACGGTCAGCCCCGAGACCCGACAAAAGCTCGCTGCCGAAGCCTTCGCTCTGACCGCGTCCTACGACGCCCAGATCGCCGGCTTCCTCAACCAGCAGGCCGGGACGCTCTTCCCAAGCCGGCTGACGCTCGTGGTCGAGAAGCGCTCGGACCTGCGCTACGGGGAGAACCCGCACCAGCTCGGCGCGTTCTACGCGGACCCTGCCTCGCGCCAGGCCTCGATCTCCACGGCGCACCAGATCGCCGGCAAGGACCTCTCCTTCAACAACCTGCTCGACCTCGACGCCGCGTGGCAGATCACGTCGGACTTCAAGACGCCCACCGTCTGCATCGTCAAGCACGGCAATCCGTGCGGACTGGCGAGCGTGGTCGACCTGGCGGAGGCATTCCGCGGAGCGCTCGAGGGCGACTCCGTTTCGGCGTACGGCGGGATCATCGGCGTCAATCGTGTTGTCGACGAGGCGACCGCCCGGGCCATCCGACCGGGGTTCTTCGAGGCCATCGTTGCGCCTGGCTACACCCCCGAGGCGCTGGAGATGCTCCGCACCAAGAAGGGGTTCGAGATCGTCGAGGTCACGCCCAACGACGTCGACGGCCCCGAGATGGGGATCGGCAACTTCGACTTCAAGCGCATCGGAGGCGGCCTGCTGGTGCAGACCTTCGACTCGCTCGAGGACGACCGGAACAAGCTGCAGGTGGTCACCCAGCGCCGGCCAACGCTCGAGGAGCTGACGGACCTGCTCTTCGCCTGGCGCGCCGTGCGGCACGTCCGCTCGAACGCGATCGTGCTCGCCAAGAAGCACGCCATGATTGGGATGGGCGCCGGCCAGCCGTCTCGAGTGGTGAGTGTCGAGGTCGCGCTGCGCAAGGCTGGCGAGCGAGCGCCGCTGAGCGTCATGGCATCGGACGCGTACTTCCCGTTCCCGGACGGCATCCAGATCGCGGCGCAGGCCGGGGTCACGGCGATCATTCAGCCGGGCGGCAGCATCCGCGATGAGATGGCGATCGAGGTGGCGGATCGCCATCACATGGCAATGGTCTTCACCGGTCGCCGCCACTTCCGCCATTGACGGCACCGTGACGACAGCGCTGATGACAGGACCGATGGCTTAGGGTGGGATCGTGGAGAACCTGATCGGCGTCGAAGCCGTTGCCGCCACCGAGGCCGGCGCCATCGCTGCCGCGCGCCTCATGGGACGCGGCGACCGCAACGGCGCGGACCGCGCGGCGGTCGAAGCCATGCGTCGGGCCATGGAAGACTCCGACATCAGCGGGACGATCGTCATCGGGGAGGGCGAGCGCGACCGAGCGCCGATGCTGTACATCGGGGAGCGCGTCGGCAATCCCGACGCCGCCACCAAGGTGGACATCGCCGTCGATCCCCTGGAAGGCACCAACCTCGTCGCGACCGGGTCGCCCAACGCCACCGCGGTCCTGGCGGCGGCCGAGCCGGGTGGCCTGATGCATGCCCCCGACACCTACCTCCGCAAGCTGATCGTGGGGCCCATGGTCGCCGGGCACGTGCAAATCAACGATCCGGTGGACCAGACGATCGGGACCATCGCGGAACGCCTCGGACGCAACGTGTGGGATATCACGGTGGTGATCCTCGACCGGCCACGGCATGAGCAGCTGATCAGCGACGTGCGGGCTGCTGGGGCGCGCATCAAGCTGATCTCCGACGGGGACCTGACCGCCGGGATCAGCGTGGCGGTCTCGGGAACGGGCGTCCACGCGGTGATGGGGATCGGAGGCGCACCGGAGGGGGTGCTCACGGCGGCCGCGCTGAAGTGCCTGGGAGGCGAGATCCAGGCCACGTTCGCGTGGCGCTCTGACGAGGAGAAGGAACGCGCCCGGGGAATGGGGCTGGACGTCGACGACGACAGCCGGGTCTACACCACGAACGACCTCGCATCGGGCGAAAACGTCGTCTTTTCAGCTACCGGCGTGACCGATGGCGAGCTCCTGCGCGGCGTCCGCTTTTTCGGCGGCGGCGCGCGAACGCACTCGTTGCTGATGGCCTACCAGCGAGGCACGGTGCGGTTCATCGATACGGTGCACACCTTCGATGACCGCCGCCCGCCGCGCGTGCGCCTCTAGCGCTCCGGCCCCCGAGACGGATGGGCGATGTGACGCCACCTGGCTGACATCCGTGCGTGGCCGTTGCAGGCTATCGGTCTGCCCACTCCGGTCCGGCCGTTCGCAGCACGTCCTGATCCGCCACAGCGGGCAGCAGGTCCGCCACCGTCACATCACGCCGCACGTCGGCGCAGCCGTGCCACGGCTGCAGGTCAGGCTGGATCTCCGCCAGCGGCTCGAGGGCAAAGCGTCGCTCCTGCAGTCGGGGATGCGGAACGATGAGGTCGATATCGGTCTCGGTCACGCACTTGCCGTCGATCGCCAGGATGTCCAGGTCCACCAGCCGCGGGCCAAATCGAAGTCCCTGCGGATCCCGACCCAGAGCGAGCTCCAAACGCTTGAGCTCGACCAAGAGGTCCTCCGGCGCCAGGTCGGTCTGGAGCTCGAGGGCGGCGTTAGAGAAATCGGGCTGGTCGAGGAGGTCGCGCGGAGCGGTTACATAGAGCGAGGATGTCTTTACAACCGAACCGATCCCCCGCAGCTCGGCGACGGCGCGCGAGAAGGCGGAGGAGGACTCCGGCAGGTTTCCCCCGAGTCCGATGAAGGCGCGCATTCCGGATCACGACTCTAGCCGATTCGCCCGTAGCCATTCGCCGGCATTCAGCGGTAATGCGACGATAACCAGGCACCGACTACGATGTCGCTGCGAGCGAGCGCAAAGCGGGAACCGGCGCCTCGCCACCCCGCCTTCAGCGACCCTACCCGCCCGGGAGCGCCGATGGAGGAGATCAAAAGCACCTATCCGCTCATCCATAACAAGGTCACCTATTACGTGCTAGCCTTGCGGTGTGCCATCACCAGCTGCCTACCTCCGGAAGTCGAAGGATGCAACGACGAAGGCCGAGCACCTTGACCGCCTGCTGGCAACCGTCCGTCGCCACGGTCACAACGGCGACACCGTTATCTATGACGACTGGGCCCGCTCGGGCGATCAGCGCAAGCTTGCCAGTCGCAAGGCCTGGCGGGAGCTCTGCGGCGCCATCGAGCGCGGTGAGCATGACGTCGTGTTCATGAATGACCTGGATCGCGGCGGTCGCTCGCTCGAGGAATGGCTCCGCTTCATTCGCATCGCCCAGGAGCATCGCGTGCGCGTCATCGCGGGCGAGACGGACTACTCGGCGCCGGAGAACAAGGACCGGCTCATCTTCGAGGCCTGGCTGGCGGAGCGGGAGCTCGACGCGGCCAAGCGGCGCGCAGCGGCGACAATTCGCATGCGCCAGGGGCGCGGCGACGTCCTAGGCCAGCCGCCCTACGGCTATCGCCTCGCAAAGCAAGACGGCCGGGTCGTGCTGCTCGAGGATCCCGATCACCCGTTGCATCCGATCCTCGACGCGATGCGGGACGCCCAAGGCAACACCGCAGAGGTGGTCCGGCTGCTCAATGACCGGGCCATCCCCAGCCGCTACGGCAAGTCGTGGTCGCCGCCAGCGCTGCGGCGTGTGCTGCGCCGCTTGGGCGCCGCGCCGCGGGCTCGAGCACGACGCACCCGCTCCGGTCGGCTGAGCATGCCATCCGCCCTGTCAAAGCTCGTGCGCTGCCACTGCGGCACGACAATGACCGCGACCGACTCGCGCAACGAGCTGTACTGCTATATGGGCACGCGCTTGGGCCTGGCTAGGCATGGGCGGTACGTAATGCGCCAAACCCCGGTGCTGGAGTTCGCCAAGGCCGAGGCCGCGCACCTAGACATCCCCTACGACAAGGTCACCCTTGGCGTCGAAACCTCGCAAAGGCGGGAGGCCCTGGAGCAGCAGCGCGAGCGCCTGGGCTGGGCGGTGACCGATGGCCTGCTCTCCCGCGACGCGGCCAAGGCACGGGCCGAAGAAATCGATCACGAGCTGAAGAACCTCGAGGAGGCCGAGCAGCTCGTCGATATCCCCGCCGTCGACTGGACCGCCGAGCCGGCCTCGCTCAACTCGGTGCTGCATGCGCTGTGGGAAGCCATCGACTTAGACGCCGAAATGCGGCCGGTCCGGGCATTGTGGCGGGTGCCGGAGTGGCGGCGGCCATGAAGGGCATGCGCTGCGTGGCGTGCGGAGAGCTCATCGTCGGTGGCTTCATTGACGGCGACGTGTTCCTCCGGGCCAATCAGTGGTCACGACCCGGCAGGAACTGGCAGCGAGGTCACCACAAACGCAAGCCCCTGGTCGGGTACTACCACTCCCCGCCCGACGCCGAGCCGCTCGGGGAGGGCGAGCAGATGGTCAAGCGTCAGGGATATTGGGTGATTAGGCCGCACAGGATCTGGAGGCGCCCGTACTTCCCCACGGGTCCAGCGCGCGACCCCGATGCACGCGGATCGGAGCTCGTGCTGATCGCGACGCAGCACGGATCGGGCGAGAGGCAGGTGCAGATCAACGACCAGCTCTTACGCGGCCAGTTCTTCCACCAGATCGGCCCGCCCGTCCGCATCGAGTGCGCGTGCTGCCACGCGGTGCACGAATACGGCGCAAGCCCACCACGGCCGGGCTAAACTGATAGCCACCAACTAGACAGTCGGACCCTACCAGCGGTCCTCAGCACGTTGGCCGAGAGGCTGGCGGGAGGACCGCTGCGTTGTCCAATCCCATTTACGTCGAGGCGGGGCGGCGTGGTGCCCGCATGCGGTGGGGTGAGCGGCGCATCGCGCGCTTGGATGCCCTTAGTGCCGAGCAGCGCCGGGTGATCATCGCCTTGATCGAGGCCCACAAGTCGGCCAACGCTGCGGCTCAGCGGGGCGCGGAGGGGGCCGAGATGACTAGCGACCGCCCCTTCGTGGGGCGGCCACCAGCTTCGACACGCCGAGTCTCATCTCTATCCTCGAGCGGCTCCCTGCGACGAGCAGCAGCGCCAGCCCGGGTTTGCTTTCCTCTCGCGGCCGGATTCGCGACCGGCTCGACGAGGTAGGGACATGAGCCCCAAGCTCTATGTCATCCGCGGCCCCGACGGGAAGCCGGAGGCCATCCACCAGCGCATCGAGCAGCGCGATGGGAAAACCTTCGTCTGGTGGTCGCGCGGTCCCGATGGGCAACCCACCGACAGCCTGGAGGGCCGTCGCGTCGAAAGCCTGCCTCTGTTCGGATCCCAGCACGTCGCCAAGTGGGATACCTCGCGCCCGGTGTTCATCGTCGAGGGCGAGAAGGCGACGATGGCCCTGGCCGCGGCCGGCTACCGAGCGCTCGGCACGCTCGGATCATCGATAACGCCGAGCGACGCGTCGCTTGCCGTTCTGATCGGGTTCGATGTCGCGCTGTGGACCGACGCCGACCCTCCCGGGCACAGGCACATGCTGAACATCGCTTCTGCCATCCAGGCGGCGGTTCGATCACTGCGCTGGGTCGAGTGGCCGGATGCGCCATTAGGCAGCGATGCGGCCGACTACCTAGCCGCAGGTCTAAAGGTGGAGGATCTGACCTTGGGTCCGGTTCCGCAGCGCGAGCCTGCCCTCGTCATTCCCATCGAATCCCCGCGCAGAGTGCAACGTCGGCGTGACCGTTCCGCGTCGCCGATCGAGCGTTTCAACCACGCCGTGCCCGTCTCGGAGGTATTGCGCCGCGACTACCGCCTCGAGGCGCGGCCCGGACGGGCGCTGCGCTGTCCCTTCCACGATGATCGCCACCCCAGCCTGTCGCTGCTGCGTGACGACCGGCGCGCCTTCTGCCACGTCGCGAACTGCTGGGCCAACAACAACGGACGCGGCCGCGACGCGTGGGACCTGGCGCATGGCGCGACCGGGGAGGTGGCGAAATGAGCGCCGACCCGGTCTTCGCCAGGTTCGATCTTGAACCGCCCGACGAAAGTTGGTGGGGCGGCGAGGATGGAACGACCTTCATCCCGCCGAACCTCGCCAAGGCCCTCATCGACGAAGGCAACGTCATACTCGGCGAGGGTGGTCGTCTGTACCGCTTCGCCGCCGGCCGCTACGTCGACGACGGCTATGAATGGCTCGCGAATCGAGTGCGAGAGGAGCTCGATGCCAGGTTCCGCGAGAATCGCCTGCGCGAGGTCACGAGCTACTGCAAGGCGACGATGCCGACCGCGATGCAGTCGCGCGACAGCGCGATTATTAACGTCGCGAACGGCCTGCTCGACTGGCGAACCGGCCAGCTGCGCCCGCACGATCCCAACCACCGAAGCACGGTGCAGCTGCCCGTCCGCTGGGATCCGGATGCGACCTGCTCGCGCATCGACGCGTTCCTCGCCGCCGTCCTTAAGGACGA
>Ga0207646_10006319_pt1 | contig 12281 bp, 11 predicted proteins | sample KBSK5502metaG_FD_184343 | JGI IMG/M metagenome (GOLD analysis project Ga0207646, IMG submission 184343) | Corn, switchgrass and miscanthus rhizosphere microbial communities from Kellogg Biological Station, Michigan, USA - KBS K5-50-2 metaG... | ecosystem: Host-associated > Plants > Roots >...
CGCTGGTCGGCGTAGTCGAACAGGTCCTGCAGCTCCCGCTTGGCCAGCGCCCGCCGCCCGGGCTCGCCCTCGTACTCCGCGGCGTGCACCGCGGTGTTCTGCTCAAAGCAGATCTGTTCCGGGTGCGTGCCGAACAGCCGCTCGCACACCGCGGTCCACTCATAGCGCGGGTCAGCAATCTAGCAGAGGCGCAGGCCGGAGCGCTCGCGACACGCCAGGCGTGCCACGATAAACGCGCGCCGAGACCCGCGCCCATGCTGACAACGACGCAGATCGAGCCACCGATATCCACCTGCGACGAGTTCTCGCGCCTGATGCAACTGGTCACGCTTTAAGCAACAGTCGGCGGGTTCCTGCGTTTGCCTGTGGCCGCCTGCCGAGCGGATCGGGCCTGGACCAGGGCCTGCGGAGTTGGACGCCTCCCGGCGTGTCGGTCTGATCTTTCCTCAGCTTCTATGAGACCATCTCGCCTGGGACGATGATTCATCGCTTCTGGTGAAGTCGAGGAGGCGCGGTTGACTCTGGCCTTGGTACGCGACCTGCGTGACCACCGGGTGCCGGCGAGCGAGGAGGGTCTCGCTGACTTCGAGACCGACGTGCTGGCCGGGTTTGTGCTGGCGCGCGCCTCGGCGGGGCTGGCCGACAGCACGATCCGCAATGACACCGGCCACCTGCAGCTGATCCGGGACTGGTTCGGGCGGCCGCTGTGGGAGATGCAGCCGGACGACGCGGATGCTTACTTCGGCCGGGTGCTGCGTGATGCCAGGCCGTCGACGCGCACCGGGCGGGCGGCCGCGCTAACGGTGTTCTTCCAGTTCCTGGAGCTGCGGCACAAGATCGAGATGCATAACTTGACCGGCCGGGTGATCGAGTGCCCGCTGGATGAGATGAACCGGCCGCGCGCTTCGGCCGGCCCGCAGTTGCGCGTGCCGCCGGCTGAGGCGGAAGTCGAGCAGCTGTTCGCGGGGTGGCGTGAGGAGCTGTCCACCTGCCGCAAGTTCGGCCCGGCCGCCCGCAACTACGCGGCCGCCCGGCTGGCGGCGGATGTGGGGTTGCGGGTCAACGAGGCCCGGATGCTGGACCTGGACGACGTGCGGTGGGAGCTGGGCCGGTTCGGCAAGCTGAACGTCCGCCACGGCAAAGGCTCGCGGCGGCGCGGGCCTAAGCCGCGGCTGGTGCCGCTGATCAACGGCGCGGACCAGAACCTGCGCTGGTTCATCCAGGATGTGTGGGGCCAGTTCGACGCCGACCACACCCGGCCCGGAGCCCCGTTGTTTCCCTCCGAGCGCAAATGCCTGGATGGGTCGTGTTCGCGGGCGACCGCCGATGTGTTCCGCCGGTCGCTGGCCGAGGCCGCCGCCCGCCACCTGCCGGCCTGGGCGGGCAGGCTCACCCCGCATGTGCTGCGGCATTTCTGCGCCTCCCAGCTCTACCTGGCGGGGATGAGCCTGTTCGCCATCCAGGAACTGCTTGGTCATGCCTGGACCGGCACCACGGCCCGGTACATCCACGTCCACGGCACCCATGTCGAGGACGCCTGGGTCGCGGGGCAGCAGCGCGCCGCTGATCGATGGAAGGGACTGGCGAGATGAAGTGGAACCTGCGGCTGGCGGCCGCCAACCGTGGCATCTGGAAGGCCAGCGAATTGCAGCGCTTGCTCGCCGAACGCGGCATGGTGATCAGCGCGGGGAAGATGTCGGGCCTGTGGTCCGGCCAGCCGAACACGGTCAAACTGGATGAGCTGGACGTCATCTGCGCGGTCCTCGGCTGCGACGTCGGGGAGCTGCTGCTGCCCGAGCCAGTGGCCGTGCCGGAGCCCGCGGCCAGCCCGAGCCCCGGCGCTGTCGCGGAAGCTCGCGCCGTCATGCCCAGGTCCCGGGCCGGCCGGTCCCTGCCACCCCGGTGACCGGCGATCCGCATGAGGATGGCGGCCCGGCCGGCCGCGGCTTTCCGGGTGTGTGCCCTGAGTCGACCCGCCCGGCAGAGCCCGTTACCCCGGAGATGCTGCTGCAGCGCTGCGATACCCCGCTGCTGCTGGCCGCGACCCGCTGCGCGATCGTCCTGGCCGAGGCCCGCGGCTGGTCTGCCGCGACGGTCACTGGCGTGTTCTACGGCCTGAAGGCCGTCCTCAACGGCCACACCGGGGAGGACTTGGTCCCGCTGTCGGAGGTCCGCGAGCGGGTGCGGCCACGCCGCCACAGCTCAGCCACCAGGATCGCTGAGGTCCTCGCCGAGCTGGAGCTGCTGCACGACGACACCACCGCGGCGATCCGGACCTGGATCGACCGCCGCACCAGAGAGCTGCCCGCCGGATTCGGCCGCGACGTCCGTGCCTGGCTGGTGGTGCTGCTCGACGGTGACGCCCGCACCCGCCCCCGCTCACACACCACCCTGCGGGTCCACTTCGGCATCGTGCGGCCCTTCATCGAGTGCTGGGCAGCAACACGCGGCCACCTGCGTGAGATCACCTCCGGTGACGTCGACAGCGTGCTGGAGCCGCTGCGCGGTCACCGGCGCTACAACGCCATCATGGCGCTGCGCTCGCTGTTCCGGTTCGCGAAGCGACGCGGCCTGACGTTCGCCGACCCCACCCGGCACCTCAGCGGCGGCCGGGGCGCCGGGCGCACCGTGCTGCCGATGACTGCTGAGCAGATCCGGGCTGCCGGGCAGGCGGCCGTGACTCCCGCCCAGCGCCTAGCCATCGCGCTGGCGGCGGTGCACGCCGCCCGCCCCCAGGCCATCCGCGAACTCACCCTGGACGATATCGACCTGCCCAACCGGCGCATCACCCTCGCCGGCCACCGCCAGCCCCTCGGCGAACTCACCCGCAACGCCCTGCTGGCCTGGCTCGAATACCGGCGCGCCACCTGGCCGGACACCGCCAACCGGCACGTCGTGGTCTCGCGCATCAGCGCCCTGGGCACCAGGCCGGTCTCCGCCGACTACCTCGACAAGCACCAGCCGCACGGCATCTCCTTCGAACGCATCCGGCGCGACCGGATCCTGCAGGAAGCCCTGGCCACCGGCGCCGACCCTGTCCACCTTGCCCTGGTCTTCAACATCGACCACACCAACGCGATGGCCTACGCCAACGCCGCCCGCAGCCTTCTCAGCAGCCCAGCCGAACAGGCACCGTCACGCCGCCCGAAACATATACGAGAGCACGCCGAGCACGAGAGCCGACGCGAACGGTGGCCGTTACGGAAGGTGAGCACCCGGCGAAGGCGGCAGCCGGGTGCTCGGGTCCTGCCGACTCTGCGCCGCGGAGAGTTTGGCATCTGCTATCTGGCCTCGGGGCGCCGATGATCCAGTTCTGGCGCCTGTGGGCCGGCTAGGGAGTTGAGGCTGGTGTCGACGGCTTGGTCGACGAGCTGCTCGATGGGCGGCCAGGGGAAGCTGGGCCGGCTGACTCGCAGGGTGACCAGGCCGTGCAGGGTGGCCCAGAGCAAGACGACGGCCTGGTCTGGGCTCTGGCCGCGGGACTGCTGCGGGCTGGCGGGGAAGTGGTGGCGGCCGGGGCGCGCGGCGGCCAGCGCCTCGCGGAGCAGCCGCAGGGCCGGGGCGCCGGGCAGCTGGTCGGGGCGCCAGCCGGCGTGGTGCTGGCCGCGCACGGTCATCAAGAGCCGGTAGCGGGCTGGCTGGGACAGGGCGAAGCGGGCGTACTCCTGGCACATTGCCCGCAGCGCAGCGGCGCCCGGCTCGGCGCCGGCGGCTGCCTGTTGCAGGGCGGTGGTGAGCTCGGAGAACTCGGCCGCGTAGACCTCGTACAAGAGCGCGTCGAGGTTATCGAAGTGCAGGTAGAAGGCCTGCGGGTGGACTCCGGCCGCGCGGGCGACCCCTCTGATGCTCAGCTCGGACTCCGCGCCGGCGCTGGCGAGCAGCTGACGGGCGGCCGTGATGAGCTCCTGGCGCAGCTGGCCGCCCTGGCCGCGCGGGTTTCGCTGCCGCCGGGCGGCGGCGGGGGGTCTGCCGGATGTGGTCATGCGTGTGGTCCTCCGGTGGGCTTGCGTCACTAGACGTCTGTCTATAGACTGCCGTCTAACCTAGTTTACCGGAAGCGAGGCAGCCATGTCTTCGACCGCCGTCACCCGCATCACCCACAGCTGCCACCTGATCGAGATCGGGGGCCGCACCTTCCTCACCGATCCCTGGTTCAGCCAGCGGCCGGGCTATCACCCCGGCGAGCCCGCCGCGCTCGGCGTGGCCGAGCTGCCCGCCCTGGACGGGGTGCTGATCAGCCATCACCACTACGACCACTGCGACCTGAAGGCGTTCGGCGCCTACCGCGACCGCGGCGTGCCGATGCTGGTCGCCGCCCCGGTGGCGGCCCGGGCCCGCCGGCACGGCTTCACCAACGTCACCCCGCTGGCTCCGTGGCACAGCGCGCAGATCGGCGGGGTAACGGTCACCGCCGCCCCGGCCCGGCACGCGGTCTATGAGGTCACCTTCGTGCTGTCCGACGGCACCCGCACGGTCTACTTCGCCGGCGACACCATGCTCATCCCCGAGCTGGCCCAGCTGCCGGACCGCTTCGGGCACGTCGATATCGCGCTGCTGCCCACCAACGGGCTGCGGATCCGGCCGCAAGCCGGCAAGCAGGTGGTCATGAACGCCTGGCAGGCCGCCGAGCTGACCGCCATCCTCAAGCCAGACCTGGCCATCCCGCACCACTACGCCTTCACCAGCGGCTGGCTCGGCGACCGGCTGCTCACCAAGTCCGACCAAGACCCCCGGCGCTACGCCCAGGCCGCCAGGCAGCTCGCCCCTGCCACCGAGGTGCGCATCGCCGAGCCCGGCACCAGGGTCGCGCTATGACCGCCGCAGCAGCCGAGATGGTCATCGACCGGGACGTCGCGATCCCGATGGCGGACGGCGTCGCGCTGGCCGCCGACGTCTTCCGTCCCTCCGCCGGCCCGCCCGTCCCGGTGATCATGAGCATGGGCCCCTACGGCAAGGGCATCCACTTCCGGGACTGGCAGCGGGACGAGTGGGACCGCCTGATCACCCGGCACCCCGAAGTCCTGGATGGCTCCTCCGGACAGCACATGGCCTGGGAGCTCGCCGATCCCGAACGGTGGGTGCCGCACGGCTACGCGGTGGTGCGGGTGGACTCCCGGGGCGCCGGCCGGTCACCGGGATACCTGGACTGCCTGTCCCCGCAGGAGACCGCGGACTTCTGCCAGGTGATCGAGTGGGCCGCCGCGCAGCCGTGGAGCACCGGCAAGATCGGGCTGTGCGGCGTGTCCTACTACGCCATGACCCAGTGGCTGGCCGCCGCCCGCCAACCGCCGCACCTGGCCGCCATCATCGCGTGGGAGGGCGCCCAGGACTTCTACCGGGACGTGACCCACCACGGCGGCATCCTGTCCAGCCTCTTCCCCCGGCTGTGGTACCAGCGGCGGGTCGTCAGCAACCAGCACGGCCAGGGCGCACGCGGCCTGGCCGACCGCGGCGCGGACGGGCTGGCCGCCGGGCCCGAGACCCTGCCTGAGGAGGCGCTGCAAGCCCGGCGCGCCGACCTCCCCGCAGCCGCCCGGGAGCACCACCTAGACGACGCCTTCCACCGGTCCCGCACCGCGGACCTGTCCCGGGTCACCGTCCCGCTGCTGTCGGCCGCCAACTGGGCCGGCTTCGGCCTGCACGCCCGCGGCAACTTCACCGCGTTTACCGGCGCCGCCTCGGCCGACAAATGGCTGCAGGTGCACGGCGGGTGTCACGACTGGTTCTACCTGCCGCAAAGCACCACGCTGCAGCGGCGGTTCTTCGACTGCTTCCTCAAAGGCCTAGATAACGGCTGGCCGGCGCAGCCCCGTGTCCAGCTGCACATCCGCCGCCCCGGCGAGAACTTTGAGCTCCGCACCGAGCGCGAATGGCCGCTCGCCCGCACCTGCTGGACTGACCTGTACCTCGACGCGGCCGGGCGCGGCCTGCGATGGGAGCCCCCCGGCCCGCCCGGCACGGTCACCTTCGCCGCGCTGGGCCCGGGCGTGACCTTCCGCTCCGCGCCGCTCCGCGCCGAGACTGAGATCACCGGCCCCCTGGCCGCGACCCTCTACGCAGCCACCTCCACCACCGACGCCGACCTGTTCGTCACCCTCCGGGCCTTCCTCCCCGGCGGGGACGAGGTCGTCTTCGACGGCGCCAGCGACCCCGCCGCACCCCTGGCCCAGGGATGCCTGCGGCTGTCCCGCCGGCGGACCGACCCCGCCCGCTCCACCCCCTGGCAGCCCTACCACACCCACGACCGGATCGAACCCGCCCAGCCCGGCCGGATCTACCGCATCGACATCGAGCTCTGGCCCACCTGCATCATCCTGCCGCCCGGCGCCACCCTCGCCCTGACCGTCACCGGACGCGACTTCGCCCGCGGCACCACCGAGCCCACCACCGACCCCGCGCACCTCACCGGCCGCGGATCCGGCACATTCCTGCACTGCGACCCCGCCGACCGGCCCGCACCCACCTTCACCGGCCAGACCACCCTCTGCACCGGCGGCAGCACCCCCGCCCGCCTCCTCCTCCCGGTCATCCCGGCCCAGACCGCACCGCGCAGCCCCATGTGTCCTGGGAGGTAACGATGGGAACGGTTCGCGACGCGCTGCAGCTCCCCGGCATGCGGCGGATCGAGGCCGGCTACGGCATGTCGGTAACGGGCGAGCTGGCGGGCACCGTCGCGCTCGTGGTCTACGCGCTCGACACGGGCGGCGCCGCACTGGTCGCCGCTTATGCCGTTTCCCGGACCGTGGCCGGCATGGGGGTAGCGCTGGTCCTGACCGGCCTGACCAGCCGGCTGCGGCGCGACCGCCAGCTGCGCGCGATCACCGGCGTCCGCGCGGTTCTCCTGGCGGCCGCCGCGCTGCTGGCCGCGCTGCACCAGCCGCCGGCCGCGATCATCGCAGCCGGCGCCGCCAGCTCGGCGCTCGCGGGAACCTACCGCCCGCTGCAGGCCGCCGTGCTGCCCTGGCTGGTGCGCACGCCCGCCGAACACGCCGCGTCCAACGCCGTCACCGCCGTGATGGAGAACACCGGGGCGCTGATCGGCCCGCTCGCGGCCGGCGCCCTGCTCGCCGTGGCCGGCCCGGCCGCCGCCATGGCGGCGGCGGCCGGATCCCTCGCCGCCGCGACGGTCTCGCTGCTGCGGCTCACCATCCCCGATACGCCGCAACCCGCCGTCCGCGGTCCCGCTGACGTGGTCCGCGACGTCACCAGCGGGCTGGCCGGGTTCGTGCGGATGGCTCCCCCCGGCGGTGTGGCGATCTTGGCGTTCGCCCAGACACTGCTCCGCGGCGCGCTCGTCGTGCTGATCGCCGTGCTCGCCGCCCGCGTCCTGGCTCCGGGCGGGTCCGCGGTCGGCTGGCTCAATGCCGCCTTCGGCGCCGGCGGCCTGGCCGGCGGCGCGGCGGCCGCAGGAGCGGTCCGCGTCACCCGGCTGGGCCGCAGCTTCATCGCCGGCATGCTGGTGTGGGGATTGCCCCTGGCTTTCCTGGCCCTCGCCCCGGCCGCGGCGCTGGCCTACCTGGCTCTCCTGGTCGTCGGGATCGGGAATGCAGTCGTCGACGTCGCCTTCTTCACCATGGTGACGCGGCTGGCCGGGCCCGGCGCGGCGGGCAAGGTGCTCGGCGCCGTGGAGTTCGTTGCCCTGGCCGGGCTCGCCACCGGATCGATCCTCACGCCCCCGCTGCTGCACGCGGCCGGGATCCGCGGCACCCTCGCGCTGCTCGGCGGAGGACTTGCCGGCCTGGCCCTGGCCCATGCCGTCCGGTTCCGGCGCCTGGACCACGCCACGCCCGCGCCGGGCCCGCAGGCCAGGCTGCCTGCCAGCCTGCCGATGGCCGCGCCGCTGCCGCTGCGGTGACCGAACTGCTCGCGGCGCTTCAGGAGCCCCAGGCCAAGTTCGAGCACCATGATGTCCCGCCACGAATCCACGCTGATCGCGACCGCCAGGTCCCAGATGACCGCGAGTTCCCCGCACGGCACCTTCAGTCGGGCTGAACTCACGGCGGAGTGCGTGATAACCCGCTGTATCACCCGTCAATGCGGGCGCCGCTAGACCTCCGGGCGGAGCGATATCCGCCCGGAGGCTTACACTTGAGAGCGATGCTTAGAGTGAAGTTGGTCCGCCGAAGCCTGCACTGGACAGCCCGTTGAACCAGTTGTTGGGGACGGGATCCAACAAGTCGTTCGGCAGGTTCTTGACGCCGTATTCGCGCAGCACGTTGTAGGCCTGGGATTCGCAGTCCTGAGAGGGCACCAGGTATAGCTCGTTCTGCTCGCGGCTGACCTGCTGTTCAGCCGCGGATGCGTTGAAGGCCGGGACTGTCACGCACCGGTAGCGGGTGTAGCCCCCGGCGTTGATGAACCAGGCAAGCATGGTGGCCTCGCTGCCTGTGTGAGCCGCCGTAATGCTGACGTCCGCCTTCACCAGGGGCCACCACGTGGGCCCCTCGTTGGTGCCGAACTCCCAGTTGCCGCCGGGCAGCTCGAAGCCCCAGCCGACGTGCCCGGCCAGCCCGAAAAGCAAACGAGGGTCGTTGAAGACGCAGGCTTCGCCGGAACTGCTAGCCGGGTTGTAGCAGTACCAGGACCAGGCACTGGCCGGGTTCGCGACGGCTGCCACAGCGCCGGCGCCATACCGAGCCCGGCATTGGGAGCTGACATCTATGTCCAGTGAAACGCCAGAGCCAACGCATTTCCAGCTATATGCGTTCTTTGAGTCCGTCGCTGTGGCCGTTAGGCCGCGACCGGGGTACTGCGCGTTGCAGGCACTCTGCATGTTCACGCCGCCACCAAGGCTGCCGCCTGGTGCTGGATTGCCAGCGGCCGGCGCGGGCGATGCTCCGCACTGCGGAAGGCGCGGATCGAATCGGGCGTAGGCGGTCTCACGGACGAATAGGTCAGATATATATCCGCTACCGTATCCATTGAGTTTATCCCAAATCGAGGATGTCCCCCAGCCGGGCAGGCTGACGGTCTGCCCGGCTGTTTGGCATGCGATATCGATGGCCGTACCTGCCGCTGGGATAAAGGAGACCTGCGAGGCCTGGGTGCTGGCGGCGGCTCGAACACGCACGCTGTTACCACTCGTATGGAATCCACCTAGCGCCTGCGCCGCGCCGGAAGGCAGGATCACTGCAGCGACTCCGACCACCACCCCGACGCGGACGAGCACTGAAATCATACGGCGCGGCAGGCCGACCCGGAGCCGTTTGATAGCGAGGTTCACCGTCACAGCCGACGCGGGTCCGGCAATAGCGACTGTCTTCAGTAGGACAGCACCAAGAATCCGTCTCATACCCCCCAAATCCTTCCATTCCGTTCGTTGGGACGAGGTTGTGCTCGACGAGGTCCTGGGTTGTCTTGCCGTTCGACTCATCTCGCACCATTGTCTTGCAGTTGATGAACGAAGTGTGTCGGCTGCTGCGGTGATGGCAGAAGTGGGAAAACCCACCATTGCTCCGCCGGTGAACTTAAGAGCCGGCGGCGCAGGCGCTGTGCGGCGGCTGCCAGATCGTGCGCGTCGTGGAAGGGCGGCCACGGCTGGCCGGCGGCGCAGGCGCGGGTCGCGGCGGCGAGCGGGTCGAACGCGGGGTCACGGACGCTGCGTGCGAGGTGCAGCACGGCGAGGGCGCTCATGGGCTCGAGATGCAGCCGTCGGTCGATAACCCCGGTGGCCGCATGCGGAAGGTCGGCCAGCCTGGTGGCGAAGCCGTCGACGCCGGCGAGGAACAGGGCGGCGGCGTGGACAGCGGTGAGGTCGGTGACGTAGGCGAGGACTCGCTCACCGCGCGCGGACGCATCGGCGAGCGCGGCTCGCGGCACCCCGGCTGGAGCGGCGAGGACCATGAGCCCAGGCCACGCCGCGCCGGAGAGCGCGGCGCGCACCCGGGTGATCGCGGGCCAGGGGCCGACGATCCGGGCCCGCGATTCCCCCTGCACGCATCGAGGTTGCCCACTGGGCGCCGGACACGTTAGGAGGAAATCCCCCTAGCACCGCCCGGTGGCATCACGCGCGTGCTGCGCGGGCCCGTTCCCGCCGGGCCTCCTCAAGGTCCTCCAACCGCACCAGGCCATCGGACAGGCCGAGTGCGGCGGCAGCCCGCCGGGCCGCCAGCGATCCGGTCACGCCACCTGTCGGCAGATCCCATTCGGGCTGGGACAGCTTGAAGATCGCATCGCGCAGGTAGTTCTCGACAGATTTGCGGGTGGAGACCCCGATGCTCGCGGCGATGGCGTCTTGGTTGAGTCCCTGTGCGAGCAGGGTGACCACCCGGCCCTGCTGCACGCTGAGGCCGCCCGCGTGCCGGCCGGCATCTAGCCGCCTCAATGCCCCGGCCAGCGCCCGGTCCACCGCGAGATGCCCGCGCCCGGCGTCGGCGACCACACGACTGATCTCAGCGTTCGGAGAGTTCTTCGACACGGCCCCGTCCGCGCCGGCCGCCAGGCAGGCTGCGATGACAGCGTCCGCAACGATGCCGGTGTACAGCACGACCGGATGATGGCCGGCATTGCGGAGGCTCCGGATCGCCGCCGTCCCGATCGCCGGCGGCGGCCCGCTCTGACCCGGCTGCGGATTCAGCTGCAGGTCGAGCACGATCACGTCGTAGTCCGCCCGCCCGCGGTGCCGGGAGAGGAACGCCTCCGTGTGGGGGTAGCTGGCGACCGGCACCAGGCCGGGCCATCGTCCGCCCTCGGCCGCCTCCCGGACCGAGGTGTGGTCGTCGATGACGACGACCCGAGTCGGCGTGCTCATCGTGACATCGCGGGCTGGCCGGGAAGCGGGCCGCGGAATTCGACGAGCGTGGAGCCGGGGCTGCTGGTCACGTCTACCCGGCAGCCGGCTTCGGCCGCACCGTCGGTGATGATGCGGGTACCGAGCTTCGGCACGGCATCCGCGGAGATGCCGCGACCGTCGTCGTGCACGCTGACGATCCAGCCGTTGCCCTCGATGGTCGCAAACAGCGTCACGGCGGTGGCATGCGCATGGTGGCGGACGTTTTGCAACGCGGAGCGGACCGCTTCCCGGATCCGGTAGACGTCTGGCTCTGGCAACGTCACCGTCATGGTGTCGACGTTCACGGTCAGCGGCAGGTCCGGAAACTGCAGCTGCAAGTCCTCCAGCTCCTTGCCGAGGTTGCTGGTGGACGGAGTTGTGCCGCGTACGACTGCCTCAACCTCACGAATGGAGGCGACCGCCTCTGCGAGCCTGGCTGCACGCTGCGGGTCGGGGCCGACGTCGGCAAGCTGGCTGCGCAGCTCGTCCTGGAGTTCCTGCAGCAGTCGATGCGGTGTATGCAGGACGCGCCGGGTTCGTTCCTGTTCCTGGAGTCGCGCGAGTTCCGCTGCTGCCGACCGGCCGGCGTCGGCCAGTGCCGCGAGCTTGCGCAGATAGGTGACGAACAGGAAGCTGCCCAGCGCGAATCCCACGTAGGGCACGTAATTGACAAAGATCAAATGACGCGTCGCCGCCGGCGGGTCATAGGCCAGCCACAGCGACGCAGCACCTATCAACGCTCCGCACGCACAGATCGCCGATCGCGGCGGGAAGCGCGCGGCAGCCTCCGCCGCGACGAGGAACGTCACCCAGATCGGCCATTCCGCCCACGGCTGCCCCAGTTGGGCCGGCGCAAACGCCGGCGCGGCCAGCAACACCGCGACGCCCGCGACGACGTCAACCGCGACCGCCCATGACTGAACTCGCCGGCTGCGAAGCGAGACCGTCAGCACAAGCACGCCCGCCGCCGCGAACACGCCCGCCGCCGAACACTCAAGCCAACCTCGCCGGGACACCCCGCTGTCGAAGACGACGGACACGGTCATCTCGACCACATTCATCGCCTTCAGGAGCACGAGCACGACAACGAGAGCGAACTCGACGCCCTGCGCACTCAGGAATGTTCCCGGGCCATTGCTCCCGCTTAACCGGCGCCCCATCCGACCCCCCAGAAGTCCCGCCCACCACCTGACCGGTGCTTACAACCGGTCCTAGCGCCTGCGATCCTACCCAAGTCAGCAGCATCACGGAGCACCAAACTGCTGCGTCGAACCTAGTGAAAGCACCAGCGGTGGTCGAGACGCGACGTGCTTAGAGAATGCATGAACAGCACGGCCGGAAGAAGTTCACAGGAGCTCGGCAACCGGCCAAAGATGGCGGACGCCTACCACCAGCTCGGCATGGTGGCGCAGCTGCGGGGGCGGCTGGATGAGGCCGCGGACTGGTACACCCGGTCCCTGGCCATCAAGGAGGAGCTCGGCGACCAGCCCGCCATGGCGCTCAGCTACGG
>Ga0207646_10006320_pt1 | contig 12280 bp, 8 predicted proteins | sample KBSK5502metaG_FD_184343 | JGI IMG/M metagenome (GOLD analysis project Ga0207646, IMG submission 184343) | Corn, switchgrass and miscanthus rhizosphere microbial communities from Kellogg Biological Station, Michigan, USA - KBS K5-50-2 metaG... | ecosystem: Host-associated > Plants > Roots >...
CTGGATACGCCTTCGATGTCGCGGAGGCGTCGCTCGACCTTCTGATGCGCCGGGCGGCCGGTTGGTCGCAGCCGTTCTTCGACGTGGAGAGCTACCGGGTGCACGTGGAGGAGCGGGTCGCCGACGACGAACCGCCGCTCGCCGAGGCGACCGTGAAGGTCCGGACCAAGGGAACGAGGCACATCGAGTCCGCCGAAGGGCAGGGCCCGGTGGGCGCGTTGGACAACGCGCTCCGCAAGGCCCTGACGAACGACTATCCGGAGCTCGACACGATGGAACTCGAGGACTTCCGGGTTCGCGTGCTGGACGAGAGCGTGGGGACCGGAGCCGTCGTTCGCGTCCTGATCGACATGTCCGACGGCGAGCAGACGTGGACCACGGTCGGGGTCTCGGAGAACATCATCGAAGCCTCCTGGGAAGCGCTGACGGACGGTTACCTCTTCGGTCTGCTTCACCCTCGATCGCCCGAGGGGTGAGCGCGGCGATCTTCGCTGCGCGAACGGCCGATCGTGCGCTAGGCTCGCGACCTCTGATCGGCGCGTTCCGCGCTGACGTCGTTCCCTGGTCTGGAGGGTCGAGATGGGAGTCGCAGCTCTCTGGTTCATCGGCCTGTTGGTCGTCATCATCGACATCGCCGCGACGGTAGACGTGATCCGACGTCCCGACCTGCGGGTCGGCGCCAAGGTCCTCTGGGTGCTCCTGATCCTGATCCTGCCGGTGCTCGGAGTGATCGCGTACGTGATCGCCCGGCCGTCGCTGGTCGACTTCGGAGAGAACCGCGGCGACGCGAAGAAAGCCGCGTCGGAGGCGGCTGCAGAGCGAGCGCGAGACCGAGCGAGGGATCTGGGCCCGACCGACACGTGACGGTGAGCCTCGGCCTCCCGTATCAGGGCGGAGGCGAGGCCTGGAAGCTCACGATCCGAACGATCCGATCCTCGATCTTCTTCGCGGTCCACTCGTTGAACCCGCTCGAGAGGATCGAGAACTCGACCCATCCCCCCGTCTTCGTCAGCCACACCCACCCCGAGAGCGCCGAGACGTCGTCGAGCGTTCCCGTCTTCGCGCGGATCCGGACGTCCGTGAGGCGGTCCTCGAGCGTTCCCCGGCCGCCTGAGGGGAGCGCGTCGCGGAGGATCGTTCCCCACGAGGAGCCGTCGGCGTCCCAGAGGAGCTCGAGGATCCCGCGGGCGCTCGCCCGGTTCGCGTAGCTGAGACCCGAGGAGTCATAGGCCGTGAAGTCCTGGCCGTGCATACGGGTGAAGCGTTCGATCGCCCTCGCACCGTTCGCGATCGTTCCTCGCCCCCACTCGGCCGCTCCGAGGTACTTACCCAGCACCTCCGCCCAGAAGTTCCGCGACTTGAGGTCCATCCGTCGGATCAGGTCTTGCAAGGGGGGCGAGAGGATCTGGGCGATCGGCCGCAGACCGGTGGGCGCGTGGCCCATCCCGGGTTCGCGGCGGACCGAGATGCCGAGGTGTCGTAAGCGTGCGGTCAGTTTCGTCGCGGCCCGGCGCTCGGGATCGGTGATGTGGACCCCGTGGCGATCGGTGTTCTCCTGGTAGGTGAGGGCCGTCGGCAGGGGGATGTAGTCGGCGGGGAAGTAGTCCTTCCAGCCGCGCGCCCACCAATCCCGCACGAAGGGCCCGGTGTTCCCCATCACGGAACCGCGGATGTGGCGCACACCGGCATTGCGGATCGCTCGCGCCAGCGCGATGATCCGGCTTCCGTCGATCCCCGGGTCTCCGTGACCCATGATCCACAGATCGCCACGCACCACCCCGTGCGGTCCCGGCATCGCGGCGGCGCTGGCGTTGGTGCGGATCGTCCTTTCGGGGCGATACCGCTGCAGCAAGGCCATGGAGAGCAGGAGTTTCTCGTTCGAGGCCGGGGGTCGACGCACATAGGCGAGGTGGTGGAACCACAGGGCCCCGTCCTGCCCGATCGCGACCGAGACGGCACGATCACCGATCGCGGCCTGGATGTTGGCCATCCATGCGGGCTGCGTGGCCAGCGGCGTTGCGGTGGGTTGCGCCCGCGCGAGCGTCGCCAACCCGGTGATCGCGATGCACGCGGTCAAGAGAGCCCAGGCGAGCCGGCGGGCGCGGGACACGGGGCGATGGTACCGCCGCATAGACTTCGGGCAGCCGGTTGAGGAGGACGCCCACGTGAAGACGATCGACCGAACACGGCTCCACGACCTGATGGAGCGCGAGCGGAGCCTGTTCCGCGAACGCCACCCGCGATCCAAGGAGCTCGCAGAGGACGCTCGGGCGTCGCTGCTCTTCGGCGTCCCGATGAATTGGATGACCCGCTGGCCGGGCGACCATCCGGTCTTCGTCGATCGCGCCGAGGGCGCGCGGTTCTGGGACGTGGACGGGAACGCCTTCGTGGACTTCTGTCTGGGGGACACGGGCGGCATGGCCGGACACGCGCCGAAGGTGTCCCTCGACGCCATCGCAGAGCAAGCGGCGCGAGGGATCACGCTGATGTTGCCGACCGAGGACGCGGCGTGGGTCGGCCGGGAGATGGCTCGGCGGTTCGGCGTCCCGTACTGGCAGTTCTGCCTGACCGCCACCGATGCCAATCGGTTCGCGATCCGGTGGGCGCGCCAGATCACCGGCCGTTCCAAGATCGTCGTCCACAACTGGAACTACCACGGCTCGGTCGACGAGACCTTCGCGACGCTCGATGACGCGGGCAGCGTGGTCACGCGCGAGGGGAACCTCGGTGCGCCGGTCCCGCTCAGTGAAACGACCCGTGTGGTCGAGATCAACGACCTGGAGGGTCTGGAGCGGGCGCTCGCCGAACGCGACGTCGCTCTCTGCCTCTTCGAGCCGGCGCTGACGAACATCGGGATCGTGTTGCCGGATCCCGGGTACCACGACGCCGTCCGTGAGCTCTGCACGCGGTACGAGACGTTGCTGCTGATCGACGAGACCCACACGATCAGCGCGGGACCCGGCGGCTGCACCAAGGCGTGGAACCTCCAGCCGGACATCGTGACGATCGGCAAGACGCTCGGCGCCGGCATCCCGAGCGCCGCGTATGGCCTCACGGACGCGGTCTCTCAGCGGATCTACGAGCACACGGACTGGAAGAACGCGGACGTCGGGGGGATCGGCGGCACCCTGGCCGGCAACGCGTTGTCCCTCGCCGCGATGCGGGCGACGCTGGGGGAGGTCCTGACCGACGAAGCCTTCGAACGCATGATCGTGCTGGGGGAGCGCTTCGAGCAGGGCGTGCAGGGCGTCATCGTGGGTCGCGAGCTCCCGTGGCACGTCGTGCGGCTCGGATGTCGCGTGGAGTACCTGTTCCGACCGGAGCGCGCTCGCAACGGGAGTGAAGCGGCGGCCGGGCAGGATGACGAGGTCGATCCGTTCATCCACCTGTATCTGTTGAACCGCGGCGTCCTCATGACGCCGTTCCACAACATGGCGTTGATGTCGCCCGCCACGACCACCGAGGACGTCGATCGTCACACGGAGGTCTTCGCCCAGATGGCGGAGGAGCTGGTGGGAGCCTGAGATGCCGGCGATCGCGAGGTTCCTCTACATCACGATCGACGCGCAGGACGCCGAGCGGATCGCCGACTTCTGGGCGGCGGTTCTGGACACCGAGCGGGAGGAGGAACTGGACGAGGGTCGCTTCCTGGTCCTCAAAGGCCGCCCGGACCTTCCGGCGCTCTGCGTCCAGCGCGTCCCCGAACCGAAGCAGGGGAAGGTCCGTATCCACTTGGACCTCGGTGCCGCCGACCTGGCAGATGCCACGACCCGGATCGAGGCCCTCGGCGGCTCGTGGGACGGGGAGGATCGGATCCTGGACGGCGTCGAGTGGCGGACGTTCGCCGACCCGGAGGGCCACGAGTTCGACATCCTCCGTGTTGGCTCTGCCTAGGTCACTCCCTCGCCCAGGGGACCCTCGTTCCGTTCGTGGAACTCGCGCATGAACGCAGCGAGCGCTTCGACCCCTTCGTGCGGCATCGCGTTGTAGATCGACGCCCGGATCCCACCGACGCTGCGGTGACCCTTGAGCTCCACGAGTCCCTGCTCGGCTGCCTCGGCGATGAACCTGCGCTCGAGGTCCTCCGACGGCAGCCGGAAGGTGACGTTCATCAACGACCGTGCTTCCGTCTGCGCGTGGCCTCGGAAGAACGCCGGGGCCTCGTCCAGGATCTGGTACAGGAGGTTCGCCTTGTCGCGGTTGCGCGCGTGCATCTCCTCGAGACCGCCGATCTCATCCCGGAGCCACCGGGTGATGAGCATCACGATGTAGATCCCGAAGACCGGCGGCGTGTTGTAGCGGGACCCGTGCTCGACGTACGTCCGATAGTCCAGGATCGAAGGGAGTCCGTCCGGGATGCGACCGAGCAGGTCGTCTCTTATGATGACGACGGTGACGCCGGCTGGCCCCGCGTTCTTCTGGGCCCCCGCGTACAGGAGCCCGTAGCGCGCGACATCGATCGGTCGCGACAGGAAGTCGGACGAGACGTCGGCTACCAGGGTTACGTCGTCGGCGACGATCGGGGTCGTGGGGAACTCGACGCCCTGGATCGTTTCGTTACTGGTGACGTGAAGGTAGGCGGGAGCGTTGCCGACCGACTCGAGCAGCTCTTCCGTTCCGGGGACGCGGACGAAGCCCTCGTCCGCTCCCGTCCATGCGATCCGAGTGGTTCCCTCCTTCCGCGCCTCCGCGATCGCCTTCGAGCCCCAGGACCCCGTGATCACGTACTCCGCGGTTGCCTCGGTCCCCCGGAGCAGGTTCATCGCGACCATCGAGAACTGCATCGAGGCTCCTCCCTGGCAGAACACGACGTGGTACCCATCCGGGATCGCGAGCAGCTCGCGGAGGTTCGAGCTGGTCTCGTCGATCACGGAGGTGAACCAGGGGCTCCGATGGCTGACCTCCAACGGGGAGGCCCCCAAGCCGGGGAGCGACACGAGGTCCTGCCGCGCCTGTTCCAGGACCGGAAGCGGCAGGATCGCGGGGCCGGCGGCGAAGTTGAAAGGGCGATCGCTCATCGGATGTTCCAGGCTACCGGAGGCATCCGAACGCGCTACCCGCGCGCAAGCGGGCGGGTGAGGCAGGTCGGTCCGCCGTCGCCATTCAAGCTGACCTGCTCACCCTGATAGACACGAACGTCGACACCCGCGGCTTCCATGCGGCGTCGCGTCTCGGGGTTCCCGTCGAGTGCCACCGCGATCCTCGGTCCCAGGGCGAGCACGTTAGGACCCATCGTCGGGAACTCGTCGTCGGGGACCTCGACCGTTCGGATCCCGCGTTGTTCGAGAAGCTGCGCGAGCCGTACCGGCATCATCGGGAGGTACGCGACGACCAGGTCGGCGTCCAGGGGAGACACGAACGACATCAAGTGCAGGCAGGCATCGGGGCCTCGGTGGAACGGGAGATCGAACCGGTGGACGGTGATGCCTCGGGGCTCGAGGATCGACGTCAGCTGCTCGACCCCGGCGATGTTCGTTCGATACCCGACCCCCGCCAGCAGCGTGACGTCGTCTAGGAAAACGAGGTCACCACCCTCCGCCGTTGCGGGAGGCTCCAGCGCGGCGAGAACGGGCACCCCCGAGGCTTCCAGATCCCGCGCCACGGCCCGCGGCTCCGGGCGTCGCTGCTCCTTACCGGGCAGGAGCATGATCGCTCCGTCGTCGATGACGAGCACGGATCATAGGCGTAGATCGCGTCCGGGTCGGCGGGGACCGGGGTGGCCCCGGTGACGACCTCGGCGCCGGCTTCGGCCAGTCGGTCGCGGAAGGCCGCGTGTTCGCGTTCGATCGAGCGTGGGTCCGGGGCATGATGCCAGCCGAAGGCTCCCCACGATGCGAGGCTCTTGCCATCGGGCGGACGCACGTAGACGCGACGCAGGAGCCCGTACCCGTTCATCGGATGATGCGAGACCGCTGCGTGCGCACCCTAGCGCTTGTGCCGGTGGCTTTGACCGTTCTGGCTCGCGTGCGCCCCGCTGTTGCCACGCTGCGATGCATGATCGTGCGCCGTGGCGCTGTTCCCGTGGGCGCCTCCGTGGTTCGGTCCCGTCGCGTGCGATCGGAGGTGACCCGGGGGCCCTCCGAAGGGGTTATGCAGAGCCGAGCGACCCGGCATCAGCAAGCCGCCGCCACCCCCTCCGCCCGAGCCGCCACCGCCCGGGCCGCCGCTGCCGGTTCCGCCGCCGCCGGTTCCACCTCCGCCGGGATGACCACCACCGCCACCGGGCGATCCGCCGTTCCCAGGGGCGACCGGACCACTCGGCGGGACGGGGATCACGCCGGCCGCTCGTGTGAAGAGGCCTGCCTGACCGATCCCCCCGACGAGCGATGCGCCGGGCGCCGGGACGACGGCAGCCTGTGGCTCCTGGACGAAGCCGGCGGCCGAGAGTATCCCCTGATGCGCTCCGCTTGCACCCAGCGTGAGCGCGATCACGACCGCGCTCGCCGCGACCGCACCGCCCAACGCGACCACGCCCAACCGATGGTTCCAGTCGCCCGCGCCGGCGGGCACCGGCTCGGAGGGTCCCCCACCGGTCGCGATCGATGCCGCCACCCCCTCGCCCATCGTGCTCGCCCAGGCGGCGGGGGGCATGCTCAGCGCCGAGAGCGGCAGGACCGGTGCGAGGTCATCTGCCGGTACGTCGCCGACCGGATGGCGGGCGGTATCGGCGGCGTCGGGTGACGAGGCCCCCGCGTCGACAGGCCGGGGGTCCGCGACCGGGTGCAGGTGCTGTCCCCGGCGCCGGAGCTCCGTCACGCTGGGATGCGTCCCTGGGAGAGCGTCCTGCTCGTCGGGCTCTTCACGGAGGTCGGCGGGATCCTTCCTCACCCGGTCGGTCCAGTCGGACGTGATCACGCTCTCCCGCGGCGCCGCCATCGTGCCGACCGCCCTCGCGACCGTGGGACCCAAGGACCGCAAGACGTCGCCCGGGTCGACGCGGGCGTAACCGCCCACGGGGACCACGGCGCCGGGCCAGACGAGGATCACCTTCGCCCCCGGCGAAACGTCGTGGGTCATCTGGACGGCGGTCGCGCCGATGCCATCGTCGAGCACGACGACATCGGGCCGATGGACGGCGAGAACCCGTGCGAGCTCGGCCGCGCTCGATGCCTGGGCGACGACGTCATAGCCCTCGGATTCCAGTACGAAGCGCAGGAAGCCCATGCGTGCGGATCGTCCTTCGCCGACGACGATCCGGACCCGGTGTCGGCTCATCTCCCCCCCAAGGAGCGCTGTCCGGCCCGGGGATCCCCCCGAACGTGCGTAGCGTACCCCGGCCGAAGGGTCCCAACCACGTCCGGATGGCTGCGACCGGCCGACCCGATGGAGCGACCGCCGTAGGTCGATGGCCCCGCCACTTGGATGACTGACGTCAGGCTTCTGTGGACGGGCGATCGCAGACCGCGTCGCGAGGGGTGGGACACTGGACGTATGGACGCCGGCTCCTTCCGATCCCTGCTGGCCGAGGGGCCGCTCCTCGCGGACGGCGGCATGGGTACGTCGCTGATCGCCCGGGGCGTCCCGGTCGACGCGTGCATGGAGGAGCTGAACGTGCGGGCGCCGGCGCGCGTGGCGGAGATCCACGCGTCCTTCGTCGGCGCCGGCGCCCGTCTCGTCATCACGAACACATTCGGCGCGAACCGGTACCGCCTGGAGCGGCACGGGCTCGCCCACCGGTTCGCCGAGCTGTGCGGCGCCGGCGTCGCGCTCGCGCGCGACGCCGGCGCCCCGATCGTTGCGGGCTCGATGGGCCCGCTCGGCATCCGTCTCCAGCCGTACGGACGCGTGCATCCCGAAGATGCGTTCGCCGCGTACCGCGAGCAGGCCGCCGCCCTCGTCGACGCGGGCGTCGACCTGCTCGTGGTCGAGACGCAGAGCGATCTGCGGGAGCTCGAGCAGGGCGTCCTCGCCGCTCGCGACGCGGCGCCGAACGTCGCGCTCATCGCGAGCGCGACGTTCACCCGCGACGATCGGACCCTGTTGGGTTCGCCCCCCGAGGAGGTCGCGCAGACGGTCGTCGCCCTCGGCGTCGACGCGCTCGGGGTGAACTGCGGCGAGGGTCCCGCGCAGGTGCTGCGGATCGTGCGGGCGATGCAGCGCGCCGCGGGCAGCGCCGGCGTGCCGATCGTCGCTCGGCCCAACGCCGGAGGGCCGGCGGAGGTCGGTGGACGCTTCGTGTATCCGGCGACGCCGGAGTACTTCGGCGAGATCGCCCAGGCGCTGTTGGACGAGGGCGTCGCCGTCATCGGCGGGTGCTGCGGAACGGGGCCGGCGCACACGACCGCGATCGGCGCCGCGTTGCGCGACCGCGCGCCGCACGCCCGGATCGAGTTCCCCGAGGCGGACCACGGCGAGCGGATCCTCGACGTGGTCACGGTCGCGCCGCCGACGAAGCTGGAGGCCAAGCTCGCGACCGGTCACTTCGTGGTGACGGTCGAGATGGAGCCGCCACGGTCGTTCAACGCCGCCCGGCTGGTCGCCGCGGCGGAGACGCTCCGCGACGCCGGCGCCGACGCGATCGACGTCGCCGACTCGCCCATGGCTAAGATGCGGATGAGCGCCTGGGCGGCATGCCGTCTGATCCACGAGCAGGCGGAGATCGAGACGGTCCTGCACTTCCCAACCCGGGGCCGGAACCTCCTGCGCCTCCAGGGCGACCTCCTGGGTGCGTACGCGCTGGGCATCCGGAACCTCTTCGTGTGCGTCGGGGACCCCGTCACGATCGGCGAGTACCCCCACGGATCGAACAACGTCGACGTCACCGCCACCGGGCTGCTTTCGATGATCACAGAGGCCTTCAACGCGGGCGTGGATCGGTCCGGGACCTCGATCGGCGCGCCGACCTCGTTCTTCGCCGGGGCCGCGGTCGCCCCGAGTGCACCCGACCTGGAACGGGAGGCCCGGCTGTTGGCGCGGAAGTCCGAGGCCGGTGCGCGCTTCGTCCTCACCCAGCCGTTCTATTCGATCGACCCACTGGTCGCGCTCCGGGAGACCTACGAGAAGATCGCCGGGGAGCCCCTCAGGGTTCCCGTGATCGCCGGGGTGCTCCCGCTCATGACGAGCCGGCACGCCGAGTTCCTTCACAACGAGGTCCCCGGGATCGAGATCCCGGAGGCTGCCCGCGACCGGATGCGATCGGCGGGCGATGACGACGCGCAAGCGTGGCGGGAGGGGGCGGCGATGGTGGTCGAGCTGATCGCGGCGCTCCGGGAGGAAGGGGTGGCCGGCGTCTACGTTATGCCGCAGTTCGGTCGGTACGACCGCGCCGCCGAGGTGGTCGAGGCCGCCCGCGGACCGGCTACGATGTGACCTCCGAACCTTCCCGCCGAGTCGATCAGCCGCCGCGAGAGCCCATACACGCCGTGTCCGAAACCGCCGAGCAGACGCACGCGCTGCACCCCGTCCTCGACGCGCTGTTCGCTCGCATCCAGACGGAGGCTCCCGCCGATAGGAGGGATGCCCTCACCGCGTTCGCCAGGGCGTTCCTGCGGCGACTCTCGGACGAGGAGCTCGAGCACCATGGGGCCGAGCTCCTGTTCTCCATGGTCTCCTCGGCGTTCGCCTTCGCTGATCAGCGCGGGAACGAGCCGGCGGCCGTGCGCGTGTTCGTGCCCACGGACGCCGACGAAGGGTACGGGTCGGTCGGCACGATCGTGGAGACGAACACGGACGATTCGCCGTTCCTGGTGGATTCCGTGAGCGAGGAGCTCGCGGCGCGTGAGCTCCGGGTCCGGTTGTTGGTCCACCCGGTGGTCGGGACGATCCGCGACGAGCGCGGTCGGATCGAGCGGGTGCTGTCGGGTCGGGACGCCCCGCACCGCGAGTCGGTGATGCATTACGAGCTCGAACGCCGCCTCGGCGAGACGGAGCGGGCGGATCTGGAACGGAAGATCGCCGAGATCCTCCACGACGTGTTCCTCGTGGTTCGCGACTTCGAACCCATGCAGGAGCGCACCCGGCACATGATGGACCTCGCTCGAGCGGCCGCCGGCCGCTACACACCCGAGGAGCTGAGTGGCACCGTCGACTTCCTCGACTGGCTGCTCCAGCTCAACTTCGTTCTCTTGGGCTACCGCGAGTACGACCTGCTCGATCTCCCGGAAGGCCGGGCGATCCGGGCGACCGAGGGTTCCGGCCTCGGGATCCTGTCCGACGTCTCGAAGAGCACGTTCGTCGACGTCACGCCGCTCGACAGCCTTCCCTCGTACATCCGCCAACGGATCGAGGACGGCGATCTGCTCGTGATCTCGAAGACGAAGGCGTACTCGACCGTCCATCGCCGAGCCCGGATGGATTACGTGGGTGTGCGCAAGGTGTCGCCCGGCGGACGGATCACCGGGGAGGCGCGGCTGATCGGCCTGTTCACCTCGAAGGCGTACATGGAGCCTGCCACCAAGACCCCGCTGCTCCACCACAAGCTGGAACAGATCCTGGCGGCCGAAGATCTGATCCCGGGCTCGCACGACTACAAGACGGTCGTCGAGCTCTTCGGAACCTTCCCGAAGGATGAGCTGTTCCAAGGGTCGGCCGAAGAGCTCCGGACGCTCGTCATCGGGCTGCTGCAGTTCGAAGAGCAGGCGGGGATCCGGGTCCTGGTCCGCAAGGACCTGTTCGGACGCCAGGTGTCGATCGTCGTCGCGCTGCCGCGCGAGCGGTTCACCGCGCGGCTCCGCAAACGCCTGCAGGACATGTTCATGGAACGCTTCCACGGCGTCACCGTGGACTACCACCTCTCCTTGGGGGAGACGGAGTCCGCGAAGATCTTCTTCACCGTGCACGTCGAGGCGGGCATGCAGATCCCCGAGATCCGGCACGAGGAGCTGGAGGCGGAGGTCGAACGGCTCGCGCGGACCTGGGACGATGACCTCGCCGATGCGCTTGCTGCGCGTCTCGGCGAGCAGCGCGGCCGCGTGCTCGCAGCTGCGTACGCCCCACGCTTCCCCGACTACTACAAGACCTCCGACACCGACTGGGCGCTGGCCGTCGACGACGTGCTGAACCTGGAGGAGCTGGCGTCGTCGGCGGACGGCTTCGTGGTCGGGATCGGCAACGAGTCGTCGGGTGAGCGGCTCACGCGGGTGCGTCTCTACAAGACCGGAGGCAAGGTCGACCTATCGGCCTTCATGCCGTTGCTCGAGTCGCTCGGTCTTCGCGTCGTCGAGGAGATCCCCGTCCACCTGGAGGGCGAGGGACGGGTCTTCATCCACGACTTCGGCGTCCTGGACGTCCGCGGCGCGGTGCTCGATCTCGAGGGCGCCGCCGAGGCGGTCCGCGATGCGCTCGGCGCGATGTGGCGCGGCGAGGCGGAGGTGGACTCCCTCAACCGGTTGGTGATCGTGGGCGGGCTGTCCTGGAAGCAGATCCACGTCCTCCGCGCATACCGCACGTATCGGATACGGGTCTCAGCGCGGTTCACGGATGAGTACCGCAACGACGCGATGGCCGCGTATCCGCAGATCGCCGCCCGGCTCGTCGACCTGTTCGAGGCGAAGTTCGACCCGGTTCGCGAGGCTCCCGCCGACGAGGCGGCGGCGATCAGGGACCAGATCGTGGACGACCTGCAGGGGGTCGCGTCGCTCGACCAGGACCTGATCCTGCGCTCGCTCCTCGGCACGATCGAGGCCACGGTGCGAACGAACGCCTACCGGCCGGACAGGCTCGCCCTCGCGATCAAGCTGCGTTCCGCGGACGTCCCCGAGATGCCGAAGCCGTTCCCCCTGTTCGAGGTCTTCGTCTATTCGCCGGCGATGGAGGCGATCCACCTACGGGGCGGGATGGTCGCGCGCGGTGGCATCCGGTGGTCCGACCGGAAGGAGGACTACCGGACCGAGGTCCTCGGCTTGATGAAGGCTCAGAAGGTCAAGAACGCGATCATCGTGCCGGACGGATCCAAGGGCGGCTTCATCCTGAAACGCCGGCCGGGCACGCCGGACGAGCTCAGGGAGGAGGTGCTCGCCCAGTACGTGACGTTCATGCACGGACTCCTGGATCTGACGGACAACTACGTCCAGAGCGCGGTCGTTCACCCCGAGGGTGTCCGCGCGCTCGACGGACCCGACGCGTACCTCGTGGTGGCCGCGGACAAGGGGACGGCGACGTTCTCGGATACGGCGAACGCGGTGAGCGAGCGGTACGGGTTCTGGCTCGGGGACGCGTTCGCCAGCGGAGGCTCCGCGGGATTCGATCACAAGGCGCTCGGCATCACGGCCCGCGGCGCGTGGGAATCGGTCAAGCGGCACTTCCGGCAGCTGGGGGTCGATGTCGTGCGCGATCCGTTCAC
>Ga0207646_10006324_pt1 | contig 12271 bp, 8 predicted proteins | sample KBSK5502metaG_FD_184343 | JGI IMG/M metagenome (GOLD analysis project Ga0207646, IMG submission 184343) | Corn, switchgrass and miscanthus rhizosphere microbial communities from Kellogg Biological Station, Michigan, USA - KBS K5-50-2 metaG... | ecosystem: Host-associated > Plants > Roots >...
AAGCAGGGCCGTGGCCAGCCGCTTCATTCAATGACCCCCCACCCTGTCATCGTAGCAGAACCGCGGGCCGACCTATAATCCGTGGTTTGGTGCCATGATCCTCCCCCTGCAGGCCCGACTCGCCGACGCCGTCCGGGCCGCCGCCCGCTCGGCCTTCGGGGCCGAGCTCGGCGAGCTCTCTTTTCAGTACCCGCCGCGCCTCGAGCTGGGGGACCTCGCGCTCACGGCGCCGTTCGACCTCGCCCGCACGCTGCGCCGCAAGCCGCGGGAGATCGCCGAACGGCTGGCGGCGGAGCTCGCCCACGCGCCCGGCGTGCGCCGGACGGAGGTGGCCGGCGGTGGCTACGTCAACCTGTTCCTCGACCGGGCCGCGTTCGCGCGCGACCTCCACGCCTCGCTGCGCCGCCCGGCGCTTCCCGCCCGCGTCCCCGGCCACGTCATCGTCGAGCACACGAGCATCAACCCCAACAAGTCCGCCCACATCGGCCACCTGCGCAACGCCACGCTCGGCGACACGTTCATGCGGGTGCTGCGGCACCGCGGGCGCGAGGTGGGCATCCAGAACTACATCGACGACACCGGCGTCCAGGTCGCGGACGTGGTGGTGGGCTTCCTCCACATGGAGAAGAAGGGCCTGGCGGAGGTCGAGCGCATCGGGGGGAAATTCGACGACTACTGCTGGGATCTGTACGCCCGGGTGGGCGACTTCTACGCGCAGGACCCGGCGCGACGCAAGCTGCAGGCCGAGACCCTCCATGCCATCGAGACGGGAGGCAACGAGACGGCCCGGCTGGCCGCGCACGTCGCCGCGCGCATCGTGGACTGCCACCTGGCCACCATGGAGCGCCTCGCGATCCGCTACGACCTGCTGGCCCGGGAGAGCGACATCCTGCGCCTGCACTTCTGGGAGCGGGCCTTCGAGCTGCTCCAGCAGGCGGGCGCCCTGCGCCTGGAGACCGAGGGCAAGAACGCCGGGTGCTGGGTCCTCACGATGGCGAGCGAAGGCAGCGACGACGACAAGATCATTGTTCGATCCAACGGCACGGTGACGTACACCGGGAAGGACATCGCCTACCAGCTCTGGAAGCTGGGGAAGCTCGACCGCGACTTCCACTACCGCCGCCACCGCGTGCATCCCGACGGCCACGTCCTCTGGACCACCACCAGCCACGAGGGCGAGCCCCGCGCGCCCGTCTTCGGCCACGCCACCGCCGTGTACAACGTCATCGACGTCGGCCAGTCCTACCCGCAGCGGGTCGTGAAAGCGGGAGTGGCCGCGCTCGCGGGCCCCCAGGCGGCGGCGGCGAGCCACCATCTCGCCTACGAGAAGGTCGTGCTGTCGCCCGCCACCGCGCGGGCCCTCGGCTACGCGGTCGCCGACGACGAAGGCTCGGTCAAGGTCTCCGGCCGCAAGGGCCTGGGCGTGAAGGCCAACGACCTCCTCGACGCTCTCGTGGCCAAGGCGAAGGCGGAGATCGACGCCCGCGACCCCGAGCGCGACGCGCCCGCGAAGGAAGGCGCGGCGAAGGCCATCGCCGTCGGCGCCCTCCGCTATTTCCTCCTGAAGTTCGGCCGGACGAAGATCATCACCTTCGACATGGAGGAAGCGCTGGCGTTCACCGGCGAGACCGGGCCCTACGTCCAGAACGGCGTCGTGCGCGCGCGCAACATCTTTGCGAAACTGGAAGCGGAGGGCCACCGCCCGGAGGAGCTGGCCGCGCGCGGCGCGCAGCTCGACCTGGGAGCGATGCTGGAGGGTGCGGAGGGCGACGAGGCATGGTCGCTGGTCGTGCTCATGGCGCGCAGCGACGAGGTGGCGGAGCAGGCGGTGAAGGCGGAGGAGGTTTCGCTCCTGGCCAAGCACGCGTTCGCGGTGGCGCAGGCCTTCCACGGCTATTACCAGAACCCGCGCTACTCGGTGCTCCACGCGGAGAACGAGGACCGGAGGGCCTTCCGCGCCATGCTCGTGGACGCTTTCTTGCGCCAGATGAAGGTCCTCACCGCCCTGCTCGGCATCCCCGTCCCGGACAAGATGTGACGCGTCCCCTCATCGGCGTCACGATCGGCTACTCCTCGCAGGACCACGAGATCTTCTCGCTGCGCGACGACTACGTGCGCGCGGTCGAGAGGGCGGGCGGCCTGCCCCTGGTCCTGGCCCCCGGTACCCCGGAGGACGCGCCCGCGCTGCTGGATCACCTCGACGGCCTGCTCCTGACCGGGGGCGCCGATCTCGACCCCGGCCTCTACGGCGAGGCCCCGCACGAAACCGTGACCCGGGTGATTCCGGAGCGCGACGCCCTCGAGATCGCCCTCAGCCGGGAGGCCCTTCGGAGGGACATGCCCCTCTTCGCCATCTGCCGGGGCCACCAGGTGTTAAACGTTGCCACCGGCGGAACACTGGTCCAGGACCTCCCGTCTCAGTGGAAGGGGGCAGTGGACCACGATCCCGAGGGCGAGCGCTGGAGCCCGGCCCACGACGTGCGGATCTTGCCAGGGACGCGGCTTCGGGAGATCCTGGGTCAGGAGAGGGTGGCGGTGAACAGCTTCCACCATCAGGCCGTCAAGGAGCCCGGACGGGGCGCGGTGGTCTCGGCCTACAGCGAGGGGGATGACGTCGTGGAAGCGATCGAGGTCCCGGGGCGCCGGCTGGCCCTCGGCGTGCAGTGGCATCCCGAGGCGTTCTGGGACAAGGACGGCCGCTTCCAGCCGCTCTTCGAGGCGCTGGTGAAGGCCAGCCGGCGATGATCGTCGCCCTCGGCCTCGCCGCCGCCGTCGCGTACGGCGGGGGCGGTCACGCCCCCACCGGCATCCGCTGGGAGCGCCGCTTCGAGGACGCGCTCAAGAAGGCACGAGCCTCCCACAAGCCGCTCATGGTCGACTTCTGGGCCGAGTGGTGCGGTTGGTGCCACCGCCTCGACAAGACCACCTACGTCGACCCGGCGGTGGTCAAGCTCGCCGACGGTTTCGTCGCGGTCAAGGTCAACACCGAGGGCGATCCCCGCGACACCGCGGTGGCCATCCGTTACGACGTCTCCAGCCTGCCCACCATCATGGTCATCTCGCCCGGGGGGCGGCCCATCGCCCGCGTGAACGGCTTCGTGGGCCCGGGGCAGTTCCCGCGCGTCCTCGAGGGAGCAAAGGACGTGGCGACCCGCGTCATCAAGTGGGAGGTCGCTCTCGAGAAGAACCCGAAGGACGCGGAAGCGTTGACCGGCCTCGGCGTCCATCTCTTCGAGCAGGACTCGTTCGCGGAGAGCCTGGAGCTGCTCCGCCGCGCGGCGCACGTCGATGCCAAGCGCCCGATCGAGGAGCGCAAGCAGACGCGCCTGCTCACGGGCGTGATCCTGAAGGCGGCCGACAGGTTCCCCGAGGCGGAGACCGCGCTCAAGCAGGGGCTGGGCCTCCAGCCCGCCGACGCCGTCTACGATCCGAAGCTGCTCTACGTGCTCGGCATGCTCTACGCCAACTGGGGGCGCAGGGACGAGGCGCGGGTCATCCTGCAACAGGTCCTGACGCTGCACGCCCAGAGCTCCATCGCCCAGAAGGCCCGCGACAGCCTCGTCGCGCTGGACAGCAAGAAGGATCAGCCCTAGCGGCCTGGGTCGAACTCCTCCAGCAGGTGCACCACCTCCGCCGGGCGCTCTTCCTGCGGCACGTGGCCGCACTCCTCCAGCACGACCTTGCGCGCGGCCGGGATGGCGGAGGCGAAGCGGTCCGCGTCGGCGACGGGGATCCAGCGGTCGTTGCGGCCCCAGATGATCAGCGTCGGCACGCGGACCTCCCTCACCAGCGCCGGAAGCCCGAAGCTCGCCGGCTGCGTCAGCAGCGAGCGCATGGCCTCCGTCACCCCGGGACGCGCCAGGGGTGCGAGGTACTCTTCGATCTTCTCCGGGGTCACGCGAGACCGGTCGTGGAAGACCTGACGGAGGGCCGCGGTCACCACCCGCCGCCGGACGGGCAGCGCGTCGACCGCCACCGCCACCGGCCCGAAGCCGAGCAGGCGGAGGATCAACGGGCGCCGCGAGGGATCGAGGTTGAAGCCGGCGGCGTCGATGAGGACGAGGCGCCGCACGCGCTCGGGGTGGCGCGCGGCGAGCACCACCGCCACCGCGCCGCCGAGGCTGTTCCCCACCAGCGTGGCCCGCGAGATCCCGAGCCGGTCCATCAGGGCGAGCACGGTGGCCGGATAGACGGAGGAGGAGAGGTCGGCGGGAATGTCCGAGCCCCCGAAGCCGGGAAGATCGACGGCGACGACGTCGTGGTCTTCGGCGAGGGCGGGGATGACGTCCGCCCAGGTGTAGATCGAGGATGCGAGGCCGTGGAGGAGGACGAGGGCCGGCCCGTGCCCGCGGCGCACGTAGCGCACGCGCAGGCCGGACAGGTCCTCGTAGCGCGGCTCCACGCCCGCCCGCTGCCACCACCGGCCCGGGGGACGTGGCGGGGCCTCGCCACGCGCGACGAAGACGGCGGCCGCGACGACGGCGAGCAGGAGGAGCCCGGCCGCCCATCGCCTCATCAGGCGGCCATGAGGCGCCGGAGCTCGGGCAGGGCCTGGATCATGGCCTCCTCGCCCGCGCGGTAGAACTCGGGGATCTTCGCGGGTCGCATCCAGCCCGAGTCCCCCATCGCGGGCGCAATCACGAAGTCCGCTCCGGCCAGCTCGCTCCGGGTGCGGCCGCGGAGGAGCGTGAGGCCGGCGCGCAGGGCGACCGCCACGAAGGAGTTCGCCGAGGGCCAGCGCGTGCCGCTGTTGCAATCCACCGCGAGCACGATCCCCGACTCGCCCGCCATCTCGCGGGCCAGCCGGACGGGGATCACTTCGGAGATGCCGCCGTCGTAGAGGCGCCGGCCCCCCAGGACCATGGGCGGGAAGACGCCGGGGAAGCTGCACGAGGCGCGGACCGCGTCCCGGAGGTCGCCCTCGCGGAAGACCACCGGCTCGCCGGTGTCCACGTCGGTGGCGAGCACCACCACCGGCACCCTCAGCGCTTCGAAGCGGGGCACGGGCAGGAACTCGTCGATCATCAGCCCCAGCCGCGTCCCCGACAGGAGCCCTCCCCCCCACCCGCGGACCCACGTCCACGGGTGGAGCTTGGAGGCCTGGTCGACGAGCTTCTCCATGTCGGCGCCGCCCGCCCACGCTCCCGCGACGAGCGCGCCCCCGCTGACGCCCGCGATGCCGGACACCGGCACCCCCGCCTGCTCCAGCGCGCGCAGGACGCCGACGTGGGCGGCGGCGTGGGCGCCGCCCCCGCTCAGCGCGATGGTGACAGGCTTGATCGGCACGTATTCCGGAATGCGGCACGCTTCGCTCCGCATTTTTCGTCATCAAGCGTCTCGCCGCGGAGTGAATCCACGGCGAGACGATCATGGAAATGCTCCGCTCCGCGTGCCGAACGCGCATGCCGGAAATGACTCGCCGCTCCGCGCGCCGAACGCCGGCCCTCCGCGCCGCGCGAGCTCATCGGGTGACGGCGGCCTCGGCGTGTATCTCCTGGAGGCTCACCATGTCGAGCGACTTCTCGCGCAAGGCACGGATGGCCTGGACGGTGGCCGCGGCCGCGGTGAGGGTGGTGACGACCAGGACGCCGTGGGCGGTCGCGCTCTTCCGGATCGCGCCGTCGTCGTAGAACGATTCCCGCCCCAGGGGAGTGTTGAAGATGATGTCGATCTCCCGGCTCTTGATGAGGTCCACGCAGTTGGGCCGGCCCTCGTTCACCTTGAGCACCATCTCCGCCGGCACGCCGTGCGCGTTCAGGTACTCGGCGGTGCCCCGGGTGGCGAGGATCCGCATGCCGAGCGCGTCGAGCTCGCGGGCGTGGGGCAGGACGCCCGGCTTGTCGTGCTCGTTGACGCTGATGAAGACGGTGCCGGCGGTGGGGATCGTGAAGCCGGCCGCGGCCTGCGACTTGGCGAAGGCGATGCCGAAGTCCTGCGAGATCCCCATCACTTCGCCGGTGGACTTCATCTCCGGCCCGAGGAGGATGTCGCTGCCCGTCAGCTTCAGGAACGGGAACACGGATTCCTTGACGAAGAAGCGGCTCACCGTGAGGTCCTCGAGCAGGCCCTGGTCGGCCAGCGAGCGCCCGGCCATGATGCGCGCGGCGACCTTCGCCAGGGGGACGCCGGTGGCCTTGCTCACGAAGGGGGTGGTCCGGGACGCGCGGGGATTGACCTCCAGCACGTAGACGACGTCGTCCTTGATGGCGTACTGCACGTTCATGAGCCCCTTCACGCCGAGGGCCAGCCCCAGGCGCCGGGTGTACTCGCGGATCGTCTGCAGGTGCGGGGCGGTGATCTTGTACGTCGGCAGCACCATCGCCGAGTCTCCGCTGTGGATCCCGGCCTCCTCGATGTGCTGGAGGATCCCGCCGATCACCACCCGCTCGCCGTCGCCGACCGCGTCGACGTCGACCTCGAACGCGTCCTCCAGGAAGCGGTCGACCAGGATCGGGTGCTCGGGCGAGGCCTTGACGGCCTCGCGCACGTATCCCTCGAGCCGCGTCTCGTCGTACACGATGGCCATCGCCCGCCCGCCCAGCACGTAGGAGGGCCGGACGAGCACCGGATAGCCGATGCGCGCCGCCACTTCCTTGGCCTCCTCGAGCGAGATCGCGGTGCCGCTTTCGGGCTGCGAGATGTCCAGCTCGGTGAGGAGGGCGCGGAAGCGTTTGCGGTCCTCGGCGAGGTCGATCGCGTCGGGGCTCGTCCCCAGGATCGGAACCCCCGCCCGGAAGAGCGGCAGGGCCAGCCGCAGCGGCGTCTGTCCCCCGAACTGGATCACGACGCCCTCGGGCTTCTCCAGCTCCACGATGTTCATCACGTCTTCGAAGGTCAGCGGCTCGAAGTAGAGGCGGTCCGAGGTGTCGTAGTCGGTGGACACGGTCTCCGGGTTGCAGTTGACCATGATCGTCTCCCACCCCTCCTCGCGGAACGCGAAGGAGGCGTGGCAGCAGCAGTAGTCGAACTCGATCCCCTGGCCGATCCGGTTGGGCCCGCTGCCGAGGATCATGACCTTGCGCCGGTTCGTCGGGTCCGACTCGTCCTCGCGCTCGTAGGTCGAGTAGAGGTAGGGCGTGTGGGAGACGAACTCGGCGGCGCAGGTGTCGACGCGCTTGTAGACGGGACGGATGCCCGCCGCGAGGCGCCGCGACCGCACCTCGCTCTCCCGGGTGCCGCGGCCCATGAGCTGCGCGATGCGGCTGTCGGAGAAGCCCATGCGCTTGCATTCTTTGAGGGTCGCGTTGTCCATGCCGGTCGCGATGCACTTCTCCATGTCGGCGATCTGCTGGATCTGGTCCAGGAACCACGGGTCGATCCCCGTCATCCGGTGGATCTCGGCATGCTCCCACCCCAGCTCCAGCGCCCGCTTCACGTAGAAGATGCGGTCGGGGTCCGGCGAGAGGAGCTTCTCCTTGATGCGGGCGTCGTCGAGGTCCGTCCGGCTGAACCCGCTGGCGCCGGTCTCCAGTCCGCGCAGGCCCTTCTGCAGCGCCTCCTTGAAGGTGCGCCCGATGGCCATCACCTCGCCCACGGACTTCATCTGGGTGCCGAGGAGCGGGCTCGCGTCGGCGAACTTCTCGAAGGCCCACCGCGGGATCTTCACCACGACGTAGTCGAGCACCGGCTCGAAGCAGGCGGGGGTGACCTTGGTGATGTCGTTGCGGATCTCGTCGAGCCGGTAGCCGATGGCGAGCAGGGCGGCGATCTTGGCGATCGGGAAGCCGGTGGCCTTGCTCGCCAGCGCCGAGGAGCGGGACACGCGGGGGTTCATCTCGATGACCACCATGCGCCCGGTCTTCGGATCCACCGCGAACTGGATGTTCGACCCTCCCGTCTCCACCCCGACCTCCCGGATGATGCGCCGGGAGGCGTTGCGCATGAGCTGGTACTCGCGGTCCGTGAGCGTCTGGGCGGGGGCCACCGTCACCGAGTCGCCGGTGTGGATGCCCATCGGGTCGAAGTTCTCGATCGAGCAGATGACCACGAAGTTGTCGGCGTTGTCCCGCATCACCTCCAGCTCGTATTCCTTCCAGCCCAGCACCGATTCCTCGACGAGGATCTCGTGGGCGGGCGAGAGATCCAGGCCGCGCTCCACCGCCTCGTCGAAGTCCGCGACGTTGTAGGCGGTGCCGCCCCCGGTGCCGCCGAGGGTGAAGGAGGGCCGGATGATCGCGGGGAGGCCGGTGGTCTCCAGCACCTTGCGCGCCTCGGCCACGCGGCGGGCGAACCCGCTCCGCGGCACGTCGAGGCCGATGCGGGCCATCGCCTCCTTGAACAGCCGGCGGTCCTCGCCGACCTCGATCGCCTTGCGGCTGGCGCCGATCAGGCGGATGCCGAGCCGGTCGAGCACGCCGCGGCGCGAGAGCTCCATCGCGAGGTTGAGCGCCGTCTGGCCGCCGACGGTGGGCAGCACGGCATCCGGCCGCTCGCGCTCGAGGATCGCCTCCACCACCTCGGGCGTCAGCGGCTCGACGTAGGTGCGGTCGGCGTACTCCGGGTCGGTCATGATCGTCGCCGGGTTGGAGTTCACGAGCGACACCCGGATGCCTTCCTTGCGCAGGGCCTTGATGGCCTGGGTGCCCGAGTAGTCGAACTCGCACGCCTGCCCGATGACGATGGGGCCAGAGCCGATGACGAGGACCGACTTCAGCGACGGGTCCTTGGGCATTACGGCTGGCGGCGCGCCTCCATGAGCTGGATGAAGTCGCCGAAGAGGTAATGGCTGTCGTGGGGTCCGGGGCTCGCCTCCGGGTGGTACTGCACCGAGATGACGGGCAGGTCGCGGTGCCGGAAGCCCTCCACCGTCCCGTCGTTGAGGTTCACGTGGGTCAGGACGAACTCCGGGCGCTCGAAGAGCGCGGGATCGACCGAGAAGCCGTGGTTCTGCGAGGTGACCTCGACGTGGCCGGTGCCGAGGTTCTTCACCGGGTGGTTCGCGCCCCGGTGCCCGAACTTCAGCTTGAAGGTCTGGCCGCCGCAGGCCAGGCCCAGGATCTGGTGGCCGAGGCAGATCCCGAAGAGCGGGACGCGCGCGTCCATGATCTTCCGCGAGGCCTCGACGGCGTACTCGCAAGGCTCGGGGTCGCCGGGGCCGTTGGAGAGGAACACGCCGTCCGGTTTCAGGGCGAGGGTGTCCTCGCCGGAGGTGGTCGCGGGCACGACGGTGACGTCGCAGCCGGCGGCGGTGAGCATGCGCAGGATGTTCCGCTTCATGCCGAAGTCGTACGCCACTACCTTGTAAGGATGCGGCGCGGCGGCGGAGCCGAAGTGGTAGGCCTCGGGACAGGTCACCTCCCGCGCCAGGTCCAGGCCCACCATCGAGCGCGAGGCGCGGGCCTTGGCCACCAGCTCGTCGCGGTCGGCGGTTCGCGTGGAGACGACCCCGCGCTTGGCGCCGTGGGTGCGCAGGTGCCGGGTGAGGGCGCGGGTGTCGATCTCGCTGATGCCGACCACGCCCGCCTCTTCCAGGTAGCGGTGCAGCTCCCCCGAGGCTCGCCAGGAGCTCGCCCGCGTGGAGGCCTCGCGCACCACGAAGCCCGCCACCTGCGGCCGCGCCGACTCGACGTCGTCGCGGTTCACGCCGTAGTTGCCGATGTGGGGGTAGGTCATGGTGACGATCTGGCCGGCATACGACGGGTCGGTGAGGACCTCCTGGTAGCCGCAAAGAGCCGTATTGAAGACGACCTCGCCGGTCGTCTCCCCGGTGGCGCCGAAGGAGCGCCCTTCGAAGATCACGCCGTCTTCCAGGGCGAGCGTCGCCCGGGTGCCGTTGCTGCTCACGATTCGTGAGCATAACACGGCGTTGTAACATGATCGGCGGCGAAGGAGGTTCTCGATGCTGCGCAAACGGAAGGGTCTCGAGGTCGCGATTCTCCTTGCCCTCGTCGCACTCTCCGGCGGTCCTCTCCGTCCCGCCCGCGCCTCGGAGGCCCCCGCCGAGCGCAACCTGACGCTTCCCTCCGGCGCGACCCTCAAGGTTGCCGGCGACTGGAAGGTGACCGAGTCCAGGGACGGTCTCACCCTCGAGGATCCCGAGAAGCAACTGAAGGTCGAGCTCGTCGAGGTCGAGTCGACCGGCGGATTGACCGCCGCCACCCGCGCGGCCTGGTCGCGCCGGAGACCGGGCTTCAAGCGGGAAGAGCTGGCTTCCTCCGACTCGCCGGGCCGCGAGGGCTGGGACCTCTTCCACTGGTCCGAGTACAAGACCTCCCCGGAAGAATCGCGCAGTGTGTCGGCGCTCGCCGCGAAGAAGGGGGCGCTGACGGTCGTCATCCTCGTCGACGGTCCCCAGGCGGCCGCTCAGCGGCGCGCCTCGCAGATCGCGCTCGTCTACGACAGCCTGCGTCCGGCCGGCTACGTGCGGGAGAGCTACGTCGGCCGCACGCCGCGGCCGCTCGACGCGGCGCGCGTCGCGTACCTCGAGAGGTTCATCGACGAGATGCGCGACGCCGCCGACGTGCCGGGCGTCTCCGTACTGCTCTTCGACAAGGACCACACGCTCATCGAAGAGGGCTTCGGCGTTCGCGAGCGGGGCCGGCCCGAGCCGGTCACCGCCGACAGCCTGTACATCATCGCCTCGAACACCAAGGCGCTCACCACGCTCCTGCTCGCCCGCCTCGTCGACGAGGGCCACTTCGATTGGGACACGCCGGTGGTGCAGATCTACCCACCCTTCAAGATCGGGGATCCCGAAGTCACGAAGCGCGTCCTCTTGAGGCACCTCGTCTGTGCGTGCACGGGCCTGCCCCGGCAGGACTTCGAGTGGCTGTTCACCTTCGATCGCTCGTCGCCGCAGGGGCAGCTCGACGTGCTCGCGACCATGAAGCCCACGACGGAGTTCGGCGCGCTCTTCCAGTACAGCAACCCGCTGGCTTCGGCCGCCGGCTACATCGGGGCCCACACGATCGAGCCCGACGCGGAGCTCGGGCGGGCCTACGACGACGTGATGCGCGAAAAGATATTTCGCCCGCTGGGGATGGGCCGCACGACCTTCTCGTTCGACGAGGCGCTCAAGACAGACCATGCCTCGCCACACTCCTGGGACATGTCCCTGAAGAACGTGCCCATCGACATGGTGCTGAACCACTCCGTCATCCCCGTCCGCCCGGCCGGGGGCGCATGGTCGAGCGTGCGGGACTACGGCCGCTATGTCCGGTTGGAGCTGGCCAAGGGCCGGCTCCCGGACGGCTCGACTTTCGTCACCGAGAAGAGCCTGCTCGCCCGGCGCTCCCCGCAGGTGCGCGTCGGCGAGGAGTCCTGGTACGGCATGGGGCTGTGGCTGGAGGACGTGAAGGGAATCCGCGTCATCAGCCACGGCGGGTCGATGTTCGGCTACAAGAGCAACTTCTTCTTCGTGCCCGACCTCGGCGTCGGCGGGGTGATCCTCACGAACGCGGATTCGGGCGGGAGCGTCGCGAGCGCGGTCATGCGGCGCACCCTGGAGGTCATCTACGACGGCAAGCCCGAGGCGGAGGAGAACCTGCGGTCGGGAGTCCGCGAGACCCAGGCGTACCTGACGGGCGAGCAGAAGGACTGGAAGGTGCCTCCCGAGCCCGCCCCGGTCGGGCGGCTCGCGGGGTCGTACCGGAACGCGGCGCTGGGCGACGTCGTGGTCCGCCCCGGCCCGGAGGGGGTGGTCTTCCAGTTCGGCGGCTGGAAGAGCCGCATGGCCACCAAGCTGAACCCCGACGGCACCACGTCCTTCGTCTCGATCGACCCGGGAGTCCGCGGCTTCGAGTTCAACGCGCCGGCCGCCCCGGGCCCCTACGCGCGGCTGACGCTCCGCGACCCGCAGCACACGTACGAATACGCGGCGGTTCCCTCACGCTGAGAGCCGCGTCAATGTATCAGCCCGAACTTCGACGGCGGCCAGAAGCGGAAGAACGCCTTCCCATAGATGTACTTCTCCGGCACCTCGCCCCAGGTGCGGCTGTCGTTGCTGCTGTTGCGGTGGTCGCCGAGGACGTAGTAGTAGCCCTTCGGCACGTCCACGGCGGTGTGGCTCTCGCCGTCGTTGAACTGCGGCCGCAGGTAGGGCTCGTCGACGCGCACGTTGTTGACGTACAGCGCGCCCCGGCGCAGCTCCACCGTGTCCCCGGGCACCGCGACCACTCGCTTGATGAACGAGACCGAGGGGTCTTTCGGGTACCAGAAGACCACCACGTCGCCGCGCTCGATGCTGTGGAAGCGGTAGATGAACTTGTTCACGATGATGCGCTCGCTGTCGTCGAGCAGCGGCAGCATGCTCGTGCCCTGGACGCGGAACGCC